>Ga0182229_1000475_pt1 | contig 10389 bp, 8 predicted proteins | sample G6R1MG_32_FD_129663 | JGI IMG/M metagenome (GOLD analysis project Ga0182229, IMG submission 129663) | Miscanthus phyllosphere microbial communities from Michigan, USA - G6R4_MAIN_07NOV2016_LD1 MG | ecosystem: Host-associated > Plants > Phyllosphere > Phylloplane/Leaf | place: USA: Michigan...
GGGTCTTCCCCGGCGTGTGGCTGAAGACGTCCCAGATCGAGGGGCCGCGGCCGTCGACGTCCACCGCGCCCTCGATCTGGTAGGCGGCGGTGGCGGCGCCGAAGACGAAGCCGGGTGGGAACACCAGGCCGTCGGTGGCCTGGGTGCGGGTGTCGGTGCTGGTCATGCGGTGCTCCAGGGGGTGGGCGCGTCAGGCGACGCGGGTGCCGGTGGTGGGGTCGAAGACGTGCAGGGCGTCGGCCCGGGGCGCGACCCAGACGGTGTCGCCGACGGCGGGGGCCTCCCGGGACGCCGTCCGCAGGACGACGGCGTCGTCCCCGCAGGTGCCGTGCACGTAGGCGTCCGAGCCGAGCTGCTCGACCAGCGTCACGGCGACGGGCAGCCCGTCGCCCGCGGCGCCGACGACGAGGGACTCCGGCCGGAAGCCGACGGTCGCCCGGCCGGTGCCGCCCGCGGCCCGGTCCAGCTGGGCGCGGGGCACCGGCAGCACCGTCGTCCCCACCCGGACGCCGCCGTCGACGGCGTCCCCGGTCACCAGGTTCATCGCCGGGGAGCCGATGAAGCCGGCGACGAAGGCGTTGGCCGGGCGGTCGTAGAGCTCCCCGGGCGGGGCGCACTGCTGCAGCACGCCGTCCCTCAGCACGGCGACCCGGTCGCCCATGGTCATCGCCTCGACCTGGTCGTGGGTGACGTAGACGGTGGTGGTGCCCAGCCGGCGCTGCAGGGCCGCGATCTGGGTGCGGGTCTGCACCCGGAGCTTGGCGTCGAGGTTGGACAGCGGCTCGTCCATCAGGAAGACCTGCGGGGAGCGCACGATCGCCCGGCCCATGGCGACCCGCTGCCGCTGCCCGCCCGACAGCGCCTTGGGCCGCCGGTCCAGGTGTGCGGCCAGGTCCAGCACGGTGGCGGCCTCGGTGACCCGGCGGGTGATCTCGGCCTTGGAGACCTTCGCCAGCCGCAGCGCGAAGCCCATGTTCTCCGCGACCGTCATGTGCGGGTAGAGCGCGTAGTTCTGGAACACCATGGCGATGTCGCGGTCCTTGGGCGGCAGGTCGGTGACGTCGCGGTCGCCGATCCGGATCGCGCCCTCGTCGACCTCCTCGAGACCGGCGAGCATCCGCAGCGAGGTGGACTTGCCGCAGCCCGAGGGGCCGACGAGGACGAGGAACTCGCCGTCGGCGACGTCGAGGTCGAGCCGGTCGACCGCCGGGGCGTGCGCGCGGTCGTAGACGCGGGTGGCGCCGGCGAAGGAGATGCTGGCCATCAGGGAGCTGCCTTCCGAACGAGGGGGTGGGGGAGCGGGTCAGCCCTTGACGGCGCCGGCCATGATGCCGCCGACGATCTGCTTGCCGAGGACGCCGAAGACGACGAGGACCGGCAGGGTGCCGAGCAGGGTGCCGGCCATGATCACGGCGCGCTGGGGCACGTAGCCCGAGCCCAGGTTGGCGATCGCCACCTGCACCGTCGGGTTGGCCGCGGTGAGCGCGATGATCGGCCAGAAGAACTCGTTCCAGGCGGTGAGGAACGTGAGCATCGCCAGCACCGCCATCGCCGGGCGGGCCACCGGCAGCACGATGGAGAAGAAGATCCGGTGCGTGCTGGCGCCGTCGACCCGGCCGGCCTCGAGCAGTTCGTCGGGCAGGGCCGAGACCAGGTACTGGCGCATGAAGAACACGCCGAACGCGCTGACCAGCGTCGGCAGCACGACCGCCTGCAGCTGGTCGACCCACTGCAGCTCGGCGATCATCATGAACAGCGGGATGACCGCCAGCTGGGTCGGCACCATCATCGTGCCGACCACCAGGGACAGCAGCAGCCCGTTGCCGCGGAACCGCAGCTTGGCGAAGGCGAACCCGGCCAGCGTGCAGAACAGCACGGTGCCCACGGTGATCGCGCCGGAGACGATGACCGAGTTGAGGATCGCCAGCCCCAGCGGCGCCTGCTCCAGGGCGGCGTCGATGTTCTCGAACAGCGTCGCGTTGGGCAGGAACGGCGGCGGGGTCGCCGCGATCTCGGCGTTGGTGTGCGACCCGGCGACCACCGTCCAGTACAGCGGGAAGACCGACACCAGGGCGAAGAGCGCGAGCAGCGAGTAGGTGACCGGCCCGGCCTTGCCCGTCTTGGTGCGGCGCCGGGCCTTGCGCGGGGCGGGGGTGACGGGGGCGGACGGCGGAGCGAGCGTGGCGGTCACGGGGTGCCTCCGGTGCGGCGGGCGCGGAGGCGACCGGCGAGTGCCGCGAGCCCCACGACCAGCAGGATGATCAGGAACATCGCCCACGCGGTGGTGGCGGCCTGGCCGATGTTGAAGTTGGACCAGCCCTGCTGGTACATCAGCAGGCCCAGGGTCTGGTACTGGTTCCGGGCGCCGCCGGTGGTGCTGCCGTTGCCGGCGAACAGCAGCGGCTCGCCGAACAGCTGCACCGCCCCGATCGTGGAGACCACGACGGTGAACAGGATCGTGGGGCGCAGCGACGGGATCGTGACGTGCAGGAACTGCCGCCACCGGCTCGCGCCGTCCATCTCCGCGGCCTCGTAGAGCTCGTCGGGGATCGACTGCATGGCCGCCAGGTAGATCAGCGCGTTGTAGCCCGTCCACCGCCAGGTCACGATGACCGCGATGGCGACCTGGCTGGTCAGGCTGCCGGACTCCCAGTCGATCCGGTCCAGCCCGACGGCCTCCAGGCCGGTGTTGATCAGGCCGTAGTCCCGGCCGAACAGGGTGGCGAAGACCAGGGTCGCGGCGGCGATGCTGGTGGCGTAGGGCATCAGCATCACGACCCGGAAGAAGGTCCTGCCGCGCAGCTTGTAGTGCAGCAGGTGGGCCAGCCCCAGGGCCAGGCACAGCTGGGGCACGGTGGCCAGGACGCCGATCGTGACCGTGTTGCGCAGGGCGTTCCAGAAGTAGGCGTTGCCCAGCAGCGCCGCGTAGTTGTCCAGCCCGACGAAGGTGCCCCCGCCGATGTCGGACAGCCGGGTCTCGTGCAGGGAGATCCACAGCGTGAAGACGAAGGGGAAGAGGCTGAAGGCGCCGAAGACGAGGAAGAAGGGGGCGACGTAGGCGTAGCCCCAGCGGTTCTCCGACAGCCGGGCCCGGCGACGGCGGGGCGCTGCGGTGTCGACGGGTGGTGGGGCGACCGGCTCGGGCACGGCCACGGGGAGGGCGGTGCGCAGGCTGTCGTCGGCGAGGGTCACGGTGCTCCCGGTGGTCGGGGTGGTGGTGTGTGGGCCGGTGCAGGTGCCCGGGGGTGGAGACCACCCCCGGGCACCGCGACTCGGGTGGTGCGGCCGGTCAGCCGCCGACGACCTGCTCGATGGCGTTCAGCGCGTCGGTGTAGGCCTCGTCGGGGGTCCGGTCACCGTCGGCCACCGTGGTCAGCGCCGCGGAGAACGCGTCCTGGATCTGGGTGTCGTACGGCCCGATCGGCGTCCGTCGCACGGAGTCCGCGGCGTCGCCGAAGACCTGCCCGATGGGCGCGTCGCTGAAGTACTCGCTGACGGTGTCGGCGACCTCGGGGCTCTCCGCGGCGGTCGAGCTGGAGGGGAAGAACCCACCGTCGGTGAACATCTTCACCTGCTGCTCGGGGGCGGTCAGCCACTCGACCAGGGCGGTGGCCTCCTCGACGTGCTCACCGCTGCTGGGCACCCCGAGCCACGAGCCGCCCCAGGTGCTGCCGGCCTCGGCCTGCCCGGGCAGGGTGGCGATGTTCCAGAGCCCCGCCCCCTCGTCGCCCATCTGCGAGGTGATGTAGCCCAACATCCAGGACGGGCAGGCGATGGTGGCGAACGCGCCGTTGCTGAAGGCGGCGTTCCAGTCGTCGCCGAACTGGGCCAGCGACGCCGTCAGGCCGTCGTCCGCGGCCTGGCTGGCCAGGTCCCACGCGGTCTCGACGCCGTCGCTGTCCTCGACGACGGGGTTGCCGTCCTCGTCGTCGTAGGCGACGTCGCCCTGCCGGACGGCGGGGGCGAAGACGCTGTTCGGGCTGTCGACGAACGAGCTGCCCTCCTGGCGGGTGGCCGAGTCGGTGTACTGCTGGCCGGTGGCCAGGTAGTCGTCCCAGGTGGGCCACAGCGCGCTGACCGCGGCCGGGTCGGTGGGCAGCCCGGCGGCCTCGAAGAGGTCCTGGCGGTAGCACATGGCCTGCGGGCCGGCGTCGGTCCCGAGCCCGATCACCCGGCCGTCGGTGGTGCTGGCCTGGTCCCACTTCCAGTCGTAGAAGGTGCCCTCGAGCTCGTCGGCGTTGTCCTGCGCGGCGAAGTCGACGAAGGCGTCGGCGTGGTTGGCCGTCACGTCGGCGACGAAGCCGATCTCGATGCCCTGCACGTCGGCCATCCCCGAACCGGCGGCCAGCCGGGTCTGCAGCGCCTGGTAGTACGCCCCGGACTGGGCCACCACGGACTGCTCGATCCGGATCTCCGGGTGCAGCTCCATGTACTCCTCGTAGAGCCCGGCCTCCTCGTAGCCGAAGGTGCCGTAGAGGCCCATCGTCAGGGTGATCGGGTCGTCGGCGCTGCCGCCGTCCGCGGCGCTCCCGCCGCCGCAGCCGGCGGTCAGCAGGGCGAGGGCGACGGCGGCGGACGCAGCCGCGCGTCCGCGTCGGTGATCGAACATGGGACCTCCATCGAGAGCCGCCGGTCCGGGGCGTCGGTGCCCGGTGGCGGAGGCCGTGAGAACGCTCTCACGGGCTTGACGGAGAGAGTGGGCGGCGTCACAGGGGGCTGTCAAGGACCCGGCACAGAAATGTGGGAGCGCTTCCACGGAGCCCTTCCCAGGACGCCCCTCGTGCCGCACGATGGCCCCGTGACCACGACCGGGACGCGCACCGCGCTGCCGACCCTCGACGAGGTGGCGGTGCTGGCCGGCGTGTCCCGGGCGACCGTCTCCCGGGTGGTCAACGACTCCCCGCGGGTCAGTCCCGAGGCGCGGGTGGCCGTGCACGCCGCCATCGAGCAGCTGCACTACGTGCCCAACCGGATGGCCCGCAGCCTGGTCACCCGGCGCACCGACACCATCGCCCTGGTGCTGTCCGAGCCCAACAGCCAGGTCTTCTCCGACCCGTTCTTCGCCAGCATCGTGCACGGGGTGTCCGCCGCCCTGGCCGACACCGAGCTGACCCTGGTGCTGCTCACCGCCCGGGACGCCCGCGAGCAGCAGAAGATCGGCCGCTACGCCCGGCAGGGCCACGTCGACGGCGTCGTCCTCATGTCCCTGCACAGCGAGGACCTGCTGCCCGCCGTGCTCACCGACGCCGGGGTGCCGTTGGTGCTGTGCGGTCGGCCCTACGACGGGCGCGAGGTGGCCTTCGTCGACGCCGACAACGCCGGGGGCGCCGGGGTGGCCACCCGGTTCCTCCTGGAGCAGGGGCGGTCCCGCATCGCCACGCTCACCGGCCCGATGGACATGATCGCCGGGGTCGACCGGCACGCCGGCTGGGCCCGGGCGCTCACCGCGGCCGGCCGGCCCACCGACCCGGCGCTCGTCGCGCACGGCGACTTCACCGAGGCCGGGGGAGAGGCCGCGATGGCCCGGCTGCTCGAGCAGAGCCCCGACCTGGACGCGGTGTTCGTGGCCTCGGACCCGATGGCGGTGGGCGCGCTGCGGGCGCTGCGCGCGGCCGGACGCCGGGTGCCCGAGGACGTCGCCGTCGTCGGCTTCGACGACGCGGAGGTGGCCCGCACCTGCGACCCCCCGCTGACCACCGTGGCCCAGCCGCTGGACCGGATGACCCGCCAGCTCACCGAGCTGCTGCAACGCCAGATCGACGGGGTCGCCGGGCCCGCGGAGTCCCGGGTCTGCGCGACCGAGCTGGTCCGCCGCGCCTCTGCCTGAGCGGCTGTGCGCGCCGACACGCGCCGTTCACGAGCCCTGGATAGGTTCCCCGCATGGCGGACCTCTTCGACGGCTACCCCCTCGGGGAGCAGTGGGACGAGATGTTCGGCGCACCGGCCCAACCGCGGCCGCCGTACGCCGGGCTCTTCAGCTCGCTCCAACCGATGTCCGGGGAGGAGCTCGCGGCCCGCGCGGACGTGCTGAGCCAGACCTACCGCGACGCCGGGGTCACCTTCGCGCACGCGGGGGAGGAGCAGCCCTTCCCGCTGGACATCGTGCCGCGGGTGATCGGCAGCGACGAGTGGGCGCACGTCGAGCGCGGGGTCGCCCAGCGGGTGCACGCCCTCGAGGCGTTCCTGGCCGACGTCTACGGCGCCGGCCAGGTGTTCGCCGACCGCATCGTCCCGCGCAGCGTGATCACCACCAGCGCGCACTTCCACCGCGCCGCGCACGGCCTGGTGCCGCCCAACGGCGTGCGGGTGCACGTCTCGGGCATCGACCTGGTGCGCGACGAGGCCGGGGACTTCCGGGTGCTCGAGGACAACCTGCGCAGCCCGTCGGGCGTCAGCTACGTGATCACCAACCGGGCGGCGATGAGCCAGGTGCTGCCCGAGCTGTTCGGCGACCACCGCATCCAGCCGGTCGCGGACTACCCGTCCAAGCTGCTCGCCGCGCTGAAGGCCTCGGCGCCGACCGGCGTGAGCGACCCGACCGTCGTCGTCCTCACCCCCGGTGTCTACAACTCGGCCTACTTCGAGCACGCCCTGCTGGCCCGCCAGATGGGCGTCGAGCTGGTCGAGGGCCGCGACCTGGTCTGCTCCGGCGGCCAGGTCAGCATGCGGACGACGGACGGCCAGCAGCGCGTGGACGTGGTCTACCGGCGCATCGACGACGAGTTCCTCGACCCGGTGCACTTCCGCTCGGACTCGGTGATCGGCTGCGCCGGCGTGCTCAACGCCGCCCGCGCCGGCCGGGTGACCATCGCCAACGCGGTGGGCAACGGCGTCGCCGACGACAAGCTCATCTACACGTGGGTGCCCGACCTCATCCGCTACTACCTGGGCGAGGAGCCGGTGCTCGCCAACGCCGACACCTACCGCCTGGACGACGCCGACGCCACCGAGTGGGTGCTGTCCAGCCTGGACCAGCTCGTGCTCAAGCCGGTCGACGGCTCCGGCGGCAAGGGCATCGTGATCGGCCCGCGTGCCGACGAGAAGACCCTCGCCGAGCTCGCGGTGAAGGTGCGCGCCTCCCCGCGGGACTGGATCGCGCAGAAGCCGATCGGGCTCTCGACGTCCCCGACGCTGATCAACGGCAAGATCGCCCCGCGGCACGTCGACCTGCGGCCCTTCGCGGTCAACGACGGCACCGACGTGTGGGTGCTGCCCGGCGGGCTGACCCGGGTCGCGCTGCCCGAGGGCGAGCTGGTGGTCAACTCCAGCCAGGGCGGCGGGTCCAAGGACACCTGGGTCATCTCCGGTTCCCGCCCGCAGGCCGAGCCCACCCCCGACCGCACCCAGATCGAGTTCACCACCGCCGACCTGCCCGCCGAGCCCCCCGCCCAGGACCCCGGCCCGGCCAACGACAACGCCGTCGCCCAGGGCCAACAGCAGCAGCAAGGGGTGTCGCAGTGCTGAGCCGCATCGCCGAGTCGCTGTTCTGGATCGGGCGCTACGTGGAGCGGGCCGACGACACCGCCCGGATCCTCGACGTGCACACCCAGCGGCTGGTCGAGGACCCGTGGATCGACGAGCAGCGGGCCTGCCACAACCTGCTCGCGCTGATGGGCGTGCCCTGCCCGCTGGAGGAGGCCGACACCGAGCGGGTGCTCGGCACGCTGGCCTTCGACCGGGTGGCCCCGAGCTCGATCGTCGGTGCGCTGAGCGCGGCCCGGGAGAACGCCCGCGGCGCCCGCGAGGTGCTGTCGGCCGAGATCTGGGAGTCCCTCAACGTCACCCACAACGCGCTGCCCCAGCAGCGCACGATGGCCCGCCGCTACGGCCCGCACTCCCTCTTCCGGTTCGTCCGGGAGCGCTCGGCCATGGTGTTCGGGCTGGCCGACGCCACGATGAGCCGGGACGAGAGCTGGCTGTTCCTCATCCTGGGCCGCTCGCTGGAGCGGGTGGACATGACCAGCCGGATGCTCTCCACCCGGGTGCTGGCCGGTGACGCGGCGCCGTCCTGGACGTTGGTGCTGCGCTCGACCGGGGCCTACGAGCCCTACCTGCGCACCTACCGGGGTGCGGTCAACTCCAGCCGGGCCGCGGAGTTCCTGCTGCTGGACCGGCTCTTCCCCCGCTCGGTGTTCGCCGCGCTGGAGCAGGCCGAGGGCTGCCTGGCCGAGCTCGAGCGCTCCAACGTCCGCGACGGGCACCGGATCGGCGTCGCGGGGGAGGCCCACCGGATCGTCGGACGGGCCCGGACGATGCTGGAGTTCATGGGCACCGACGAGATCCTCGCCAAGCTGCCCACCCGGCTCGACGAGCTGCAGCGCACCTGCTCGGCGGCCAGCGAGGCCGTGACCAGCAGGTTCTTCACCGAGCAGGCGCCCCAGGTGTGGGTGCCGGAAGGCGTGGGATGAGCCCGATGAGCGCGCAGTCCCAGACGCAGTCCCAGTCCCGCCCGGCGCCGGACCGGTGGCGGTTGCAGGTCGTGCACCGCACCCGCTTCGAGTACGCCGGGCCCGTGCGGTCCTCCTACAACGAGGCCCGGATGACCCCGGAGAACACCACCCGGCAGACCACGCTGCGCTCCCGCGTCGAGGTGGAACCGGCGGCCTCGATCCACGCCTACCGGGACTACTGGGGCTCCACGGTCACCGCGTTCGACCTGCACGGCCCGCACCGCGAGCTGGCCGTCGTCGCCACCTCGGTGGTCGAGGCCGGGCCCGAGCCCGACCAGGCGCCGGTGGTGTCCTGGGAGGGGCTGGCCGACGCCGACGTCGTCGACCGGTTCGGGGAGATGCTGCGGCCGACCCCGCTGACCGCGATGGACGCCCCCGTCGTCCGTGCCGTCCGGGACGTCGTCGGCGACGCCGACCCGCGCGAGGCCGGCCACCGGGTGTGCCGGTTCGTGCACGACCACATGCAGTACCTGTCCGGCTCGACGAACGTGAAGACCAACGCCATGCAGGCGTGGACGTCGGGCAAGGGCGTCTGCCAGGACATGGCGCACGTGTCGGTCGGGCTGCTGCGCTCACTCGGCATCCCGGCCCGCTACGTGTCGGGCTACCTGCACCCCAAGCCCGGTGCGGCGATCGGCGAGCCGGTCAAGGGCGAGAGCCACGCCTGGGTCGAGTGGTGGGACGGCAGCTGGACCGGCTACGACCCCACCAACGTCGTGGAGATCGGCACCCGGCACGTGACCCTGGGTCGCGGCCGGGACTACCGCGACGTGCCCCCGCTGAAGGGGATCTTCTCCGGTCCGCGCAGCCAGGGGCACTCGGTCGTCGTGGAGGTCACCCGGCTCGCCTGATGCCGGGGCCGTCGGTCCGGTGGCAGGGACCTGGGAGACTGAGGTCCTCATGACGACTCCGCTCAACCTGGTCTCGCTCGAACGCGTCTCCAAGGCCCACGGCACGACCTCCCTGCTCGACGACGTCTCCCTCGGCATCTCCGCCGGCGAGCGGATCGGCGTCGTCGGCCGCAACGGCGGGGGCAAGTCGACCCTGCTGTCGGTGCTCACCGGCGTGGAGCCCCCCGACTCCGGGCGGGTCACCATGCGCAACGACATCGCGATGGGCGTGCTCGACCAGGCCGGCACGCTGCCCGCGGGCACCACCGTGCACGACGTCGTCCTCTCCGGGTACGCCGCCGAGCACGAGTGGGCCGCCGACCCCGCCGTCCGCTCCGTGCTCACCGGCCTGGAGCTCGACCGGCTCGGCCTGGACGCCCCGGTCGCCCCGATGTCCGGCGGCGAGCGCCGCCGCGTCGCACTGGCCGCGCAGCTGGTGCGGCCGCTGGACCTGCTGGTCCTCGACGAGCCCACCAACCACCTGGACGTCGAGGGCGTCGCGTGGCTGGCCGAGTACGTCAAGCAGCGCGCCGGCGGCATGGTGGTCGTCACCCACGACCGGTGGTTCCTCGACGAGGTCTGCACCACCACGTGGGAGGTCGCCGACGGCTCGGTCTACGCCTACGACGGCGGCTACTCCGCCTACACGCTGGCCCGGGCCGAGCGCGCCCGGATCTCCAGCGTCACCGAGGAGCGCCGGCTCAACCTGGTGCGCAAGGAACTGGCCTGGCTGCGCCGGGGCCCGCCGGCCCGCACCAGCAAGCCCAAGTTCCGCATCGACGCCGCCCAGGCGCTCATCGCCGACGAGCCGCCGGCCCGCGACAAGCTCGCGCTGTCGAACTTCGCCGCCCGCCGGCTGGGCAAGACCGTCTACGAGCTCGAGCACGTCGACTACGCCGTCCCCACCGAGGACGGCCCGCGCACGTTGTTCGCCGACCTCGACTGGAACGTCGGCCCGGGCGACCGGATCGGCATCGTCGGGGTCAACGGCGCCGGCAAGACCTCGCTGCTCAAGCTGCTGGTGGGGGAGAACAGGCCGGACTCCGGGA
>Ga0182229_1000477_pt1 | contig 10387 bp, 7 predicted proteins | sample G6R1MG_32_FD_129663 | JGI IMG/M metagenome (GOLD analysis project Ga0182229, IMG submission 129663) | Miscanthus phyllosphere microbial communities from Michigan, USA - G6R4_MAIN_07NOV2016_LD1 MG | ecosystem: Host-associated > Plants > Phyllosphere > Phylloplane/Leaf | place: USA: Michigan...
CCGAGAGCTGCGGGCGCTTGTCCTCGCGGTTCTCCACCTGACGCGAGAGCTGCGACAGGCCGATGATCGGCACGGCGAGTTCCTTGGCCAGCGCCTTCATGCCGGTGGTGATCTCGGTCATCTCCTGCACGCGGTTGTCCGAGCGCTTGCCGGAGCCCGACAGCAGCTGGAGGTAGTCCACGATCAGGAGGTCGAGGCCCTTCTGGCGCTTGAGGCGCCGCGCCCGCGCGGCGAGCTGCGCGATCGAGATGCCGCCGGACTGGTCGATGTAGAACGGGATCGTCTGCATGTCCCGCGCCGCGTCGGTGATCTTGTAGAAGTCCTCCGGCCGGATGTCGCCGCGGCGGATCTTGTAGGAGGGTACGCCGGACTGCTCGGCGATGATGCGGGTGGCGAGCTGCTCGGCGGACATCTCCAGCGAGAAGAACCCGACGATGCCGCCGTTGACGGTCTTGACCACGCCGTCGGGCTGCTTCTCGCCCTTGTAGGCCTTGGCGATGTTGAAGGCGATGTTGGTGACGAGCGAGGTCTTGCCCATGGCAGGCCGCCCCGCGAGAATGATCAGGTCGGAGGGCTGAAGGCCGCCCATCTTGGCGTCGAGGTCGGACAGGCCGGTGGCGATGCCCGACAGCTTGCCCTCGCGCTGGTAGGCCTTGGCGGCCATGTCCACGGCGGCCGTGAGCGCATCCGAGAACTTCTGGAAGCCGCCGTCGTACTTGCCCGCCTCGGCCAGTTCGTAAAGGCGTCGCTCGGTCTCCTCGATCTGGTCGCGGGGCGCGGATTCCACCGGGGCCTCGTAGGCGCCGTTCACCAGATCCTCGCCGATGGTGATGAGGCGGCGCCGGATCGCGAGGTCGTAGATGGTGCGGCCGTACTCACCCGCGTTGATCACGGTGGTGGCCTCGGCCGCCAGCCGCGCGAGGTACTGCATCACCGTGACGCCGCCGAGGTCGGCATCGCCCAGATACGTCTTCAGGGTGATCGGGGTGGCGAGCTTGCCCGCCTTGATCAGCGAGGCGGCGACCTCGAAGATCTTGCGGTGCACCTCCTCCATGAAGTGCTCGGGGACCAGGAAGTCCGAGACCCGGTAATAGGCGTCGTTGTTGACGAGCAGCGCGCCGATCAGCGCCTGCTCCGCGTCGATGTTGTGGGGCGCGACGCGGTACTCGGCCTGCACCGTCTCGAGCTTCGCCGTCAGGGCGTTCGGCAGGGCCATGGGCGAGGTGCTCCGATTCCCGTGCGGCCGGGGGGCCGCGCTTCCATCACATCCGCGCCGACCATGGCACCGGCGTGGTTAGCCGAACCTTAGCCGCGAGCCCCGACGGGGGCCGCCAAACGCGGACGCCCGCGACCCCGGTGGACCGGAATCACGGGCGCTATGCTGGAACAAACGAGGAACATGTCAACAGCGGAGACGATCGGTCCCCGCTGTCCACCGCCCTTCCGATGCATCGACTCCGTCAGAAAGCCGGCTGCCGGCTTTCGGGCCGATGCGTGCGGATCAGCGCGTGCCGCGGTCGTCGGCGCCCTCGCCGGCCTCGGCGAGCGCCGCGCCGACCTCGAGGCCGAGGTCGTCGAGGTTGAACGCCTCGCGCTCGGTGACCGACTCGCCGCGGGCCTGACGCTCGGCCTCCTCGGGGCTGCGGGCGACGTTGACGGTGACCGTCACGTCGACCTCGGGGTGCAGCGACACCGGCACGGTGTGCAGGCCCAGCGTCTTGATGGGCTGGTTGAGCACGAACTGGTCGCGGCCCACCGAGAAGCCGTCCTTGGTGACGACCTCGGCGAGGTCGCGGGTGGAGACCGAGCCGTAGAGCACGCCGGACTCGCCCGACTGACGGATCAGAACGAAGCTCTGGCCGTCGAGCTTCTCCGCGACGCCCTGCGCCTCGGCCTTGCGCTCAAGGTTGCGCGCCTCGAGCTGGGCGCGCTGCACCTCGAAGTGCTTCTTGTTGTTCGCGGTGGCGCGCAGGGCCTTGCCGCGGGCGAGGAGGAAGTTGCGGGCGTAGCCCGGCTTGACGTTCACGGTCTCGCCCATCTGGCCGAGCTTGGCGACGCGTTCGAGGAGGATCACTTCCATGGGGCTTGTCCTTACATTCCGAGGGTGCCGCGCGAGCGGCAGGGGTCTCAAGGGTCGCATCGGCTTGCCCGAAAGTCGGATTCCAGCTTCCGGGCCGATGCTCAGCGTCCGCTTATGCCCTCCGGGCGGCGGCGGGCGAGGGCGGTGTCGGCGATGCCGAACACGGTGAGCGCGAACAGGGCGATGCCCTGGGTCACGAACAGGACGAGGTAGAGGCCGATCAGCAGCGCGCCGCGTCCGGCCCGGCCGCGCGAGCGGTCGTGGAAGGCGGCGAGTCCCTGCAGGGCGAACACGGCGGTCAGCGCCCCGGTCAACGCCACGCCGAGCACACCGGGATAGCCGCCGGCGAACGAGAGGGCGATGCCGGCGGCGAGGACGCCGAGCACCTGCCGCGGCATCGCGGTGGCGGGGATGTCGGGCCAGGGGCGCGGCAGGCGGCCCGAGACCTGGACGATCCGCGCGGCGGCCCAGAGGTAGAAGGCGAGCAGCAGCGTCAGCCCCTGCGCGGCGAGCGCCGGGGCGATCGAGGCGAGGGCGTCGGCGACCTCGGAGGGCGTGTCGGGGGCCTGAGCATCGTCCGCCGGTGCGGAGCCCTGCCCAGGCTCGGAGGGCGTCGTCGGGGCCGGCGCCGGCGCGCCCGGCCGACCCTGCGTCTGGACCTGGATCACCTTGCGCGACATCGCGGAGATCTGGCTGTGGAACGTCTCGTAATCGGGCGAGGCGATCACGGCGATGGCGACGAACGCGAGCGCGGCCGTGCCGGCGACCCAGGCGAGCAGGCGCCCGAGCGGATACCATTCGAGGCCGCCGTCCGGCACGGGCCGGCCGAGCAGCGCCAGATAGGCGAGCCACCACGCGGGCACGGCGAGGTAGGCCGCGAAGGCGAAGGCGAGATAGGGGGAGACGAGGAGCGTCAGCGCCACGCTGCCGGCCACCACCGCCGCGAGCGCGGCCCGATGGCTCCAGCCGAGCCCCACGATCAGGATCGGGAGCGGCGCGAGCAGGTAGAGGACGATGGCGAGGGGGGTCGCCTTGAGCAGCATCCCGAACAGGAGCGCCGAGACGAGGCCGGCACCGACGCCGAAACCGAGATCCTTGGTCATGAACTCCGCTGTCCCGCTGTCCCGTCCCGGGCAGGGTTAGAGGCAGACGCGCCCCAGCGATCGAGCCTTGCGAAATTGCGTGGCTCCGTAGCGGTCAGCCCAGCGAAGCCGGGCCGACCGACTCCAAAACACTATTTGATGACGTAGGGAAGCAGACCGAGGAAGCGCGAGCGCTTGATCGCCTGGGCGAGCTCGCGCTGCTTCTTGGCCGAGACCGCGGTGATGCGGCTCGGCACGATCTTGCCGCGCTCCGAGACGTAGCGGGAGAGCAGCTTCACGTCCTTGTAGTCGATCTTCGGCGCGTTGGCGCCGGAGAAGGGGCAGGTCTTGCGACGACGGAAGAACGGACGACGGCCACCGCCGCCGGCGGCTCCACCAGCACTTGCTCCGAATGCCATGACTTAGTTCTCCCCGCCGAAGCTGCGCTCGGGACGATCACCGCGGTCGCCGCGGTCACCACGCTCGCGGTCGCCGCCGAAGCCGCCACCACCGAAGCCCTCGTCGTCACGCCGCGGACGGCGCTCGCCGCGGTCCCGGTCCTTGCGGTCATCGCGGTCGCGCTTCTGCATCATCGCCGACGGCTCGCCCTCGAGCTCCTCGACACGGATGGTCATGAAGCGCAGCACGTCCTCGGAGATCTGCATCTGGCGCTCCATCTCGGCGAGAGCCGCCGGGGGGGCCGCGATGTTGAGGAGCGTGAAATGCGCCTTGCGGTTCTTCTTGATGCGGTAGGCGAGGGACTTGACGCCCCAGGCCTCGATCTTCTCGATCGTGCCGCCGTTCGCTTCGATGACGCCCTTGTAGGTCTCGACCATGGTCTCGACCTGCTGGGCCGTCACGTCCTGGCGCGCCAGGAAGACGTGTTCGTAGAGAGGCATTCTCGGGCCTTTCGTTGCCAACAAAGACCCGACGGCACGCAAGGATGTGCGGGACGCTCGGGCCGGTCCGTCTCGCGTCGCTCGGCGCCAAGCCCTTCGAGCCGTGATGATGGCCCGAGCGGATGATCGAAGGCGGAGACACCGGACGACGAAGAAGTCATCGCTGACTTGATTCTATGCCGCGAGCGGCATCGTCCGTTCAGCCCCCGGCCGGAGCGAACGCGAAGGCGCGGTCATTAGACGGGTTTTCGACCCGGCGCAAGCACGGGCCTGCGTCGAGGCGTGAGCCGCTGCCCCCATCGCCTGCGCCTGGGCGAGCGATGGGGGCGTGGGATCAGACCCGGCCGTGGACGAGGTCGTGGATGAAGCCGAGCTTGGCCATCACCGGGGGCGCCAGCACGAAGGGATAGAGGTCGGTTTCGCCCATGGCCCGGTTGACGCTGTTCATCGCGAAGACGAAGGGCAGCCACGCATCGATGATGGTCTGCATGCTCTCGGCCGCATAGGGATCGAAATCGATCTTGGCCGCGAGTTCGCCGTCGGCGTCCAGCAAGGGTTGAACCTGCAGGCCGAAGGCGCTGGCCATCTCCAGCGTATCGACGATGTGCAGGTAGTGCGCCCAGGTCTCGGCGAAGTCCTCCCAGGGGTGCATGGTGGCGTAGGCCGAGACGAAGTTCTCCTGCCAGTCGGCCGGCGCGCCGCCGTCGTGGTGGCGCTTGAGCGCCTCGCCGTAATCTTGGGCGTCGTCCCCGAACAGGGCGCGGCAGGCGTCGAGCTTGCCCGCGTCGCGCACCAGCACGTCCCAGTAATGATGGCCGACCTCGTGGCGGAAATGCCCGAGCAGGGTGCGGTAGGGCTCACCCATGGCGTGCCGCCGCTTCTCGCGCTCGGCCGGGTTGGCCTCCACCAGGGCGATGGTGATGACGCCGTTCTCGTGGCCGGTCATCGCCTTCTTGCCCTCTTCGGGAGGGTCGGCGAGGAAGTTGAAGACAAGGCCGTGCTCCGGATCCTCGGCCCGCGTCGTCAGCGGCAGGGTCCAGCGCAGCAATGCGTAGAACAGCCGGTGCTTGGCGAACTCCATCTCGCGCCAGTAGGTGAGGTTGTCGCCCTGGGCGATGTCCGGGATGATGCCGTTGTGGCGGCAGGCGAGGCAGAACGCGTCGGTCGAGCCCGGCGGCACCAGCCAGTTGCAGGCGTCGTGGCCCGCGTTGGTGCAGAAGAAGCTCCCGCTCTCGGGCGCCGCGAGCGGGGTCCACTCGTTGTTGAGGCCCGCAGGCTCGACGGCCGACAGGTCGGCGGCCTCGGGCAGGTAGGCGAGGCGGTGGCCGCAGCGCTGGCAGGAGCGGTTCTCGAAATACAGGATGTTGGCGCAGGACTGGCACCGGAACAGTTTCATGAAGGCAGGCTCCTCGTCGCCGCCCGGCGACCGGCCAAGCATGTAGCGTGCGCGGCGCATGGGAGGAGGCCGGACGGTCCGTCCGCGATCGCCCCCGGATCCGCGCGGCGCCGTCCGCTGGGTCGCCCGTCGCCCGCGCCGGGCATCGGAGCGGATCCGGCCGGGCCCACGGATTGCCGAATGACCCCGATCAAACTTGCCTAGTCGTCCCATAAGCCGTTGAAACGGTTCGTTTTTGTGGCGATTTCGCCACGGCGCCGAAAAACATCGGCGCTGACCGAGAGGCGGCGGATTAAATCAAGCTCGGCCGTATTGCCCCCTTCCCGGTCGATGCCGCACAGACGAGCCGACCCTGCCGGCAACGGCCGCAGGAAACACAGATCCAGGTATTCGATGCGCGCGCTTCGCAGCAGCCTCATCGCCTCGGTCGCGCTGCTGCCCGGCGGCGCGCTCGCGCAACAGGCCGTCTCGCTGGACGAGATCAGCGTCGTCGCCACCACGCCGGTGGGCACCTCGTCGGGCAACGGCGCCCCGACGATCCCGGGCCTGAACGCCCCGGGCGGCCCGGCCCTCCAGGTTCCGAGCACCGAGCGGCTGCGGGGAGGCGCCCTGCCGCTCTCCAAGATTCCGAGCACGGTGGAGTCCGTAACGGCCTCCGACCTCAACTTCGACCGGGCGACCTTCAACGCGGTCGAGACCCTGGCCCGGAGGGTACCGGGCCTCAACCTGTCGGACTCGCAGGGCAACAACAACCGCGTCGACATCAACTACCGCGGCTTCCAGGCCTCGCCGGTCACGGGCGTGCCGCAGGGGCTGGCGGTCTACCAGAACGGCGTGCGCATCAACGAGGCCTTCGGCGACACGGTCAACCTCGACCTGATCCCGCAGGTCGCCATCAACCGCATCGACGTCGTGACCGGCAACCCCGTGTTCGGCCTCAACGCGCTGGGCGGGGCGATCAACATCCAGATGAAGAACGGCTTCACCTGGCAGGGCACCGAGCTCACGGCCCTGGGCGGCTCGGACGGACGCGTCGCGGGCTCGCTCCAGCACGGCACCATGATCGGCCCGTGGAGCTTCTACTTCGCGGGCGACGGGCTCAACGACCGCGGCTGGCGCTACGAGTCGCCGAGCACGATCGGCCGCGTCTACGCCGATCTCGGCTACCGCACGCCCGATTCCGAGTTCCACCTGATCGGTCAGCTGGCGCGCACCTTCTTCGGGGCCGCCGCCGCCGCGCCGGTGGATTTCACCCGCGGCAACGATCGCGCGATCTTCACCTATCCCCAGACGACCACGACGGAGCTCGGCACGATGCAGCTCACCGGGCGCGTCGACATCTCCCCGACCTGGGATCTGGCCGGCAACGCCTACTTCCGCCGCTTCAGCCAGACCTACGTCGACGGCAACGACACGGATGTCGAGAACTGCAGCACCCGGTCGAGCTTCCGCGGCAGCATCTGCTTCGAGGACGACGGCTTCGCGCCCGCGCCGGGGCAGTCGCAGCTCGACTACCGCAACCAGTTCCTGATCCTGGGCCGCGGCATCGCCGCGCCGGGGATCGCCTACCGCAACGTCCCCTACGGCACCCTGGACGTGACCAGGACGGAGGCGACCGGCTACGGCGGCTCGCTCCAGGCGGCCAACCGCGACCTCGTGCTGGGCCACACCAACAGCTTCGTCGTCGGCGGCAGCATCGATGTCGCGAGCTACGGCTACAAGTCGTCGAGCACGCTGGGCATCATCAACCCGGACCTGAGCGTCACGACCAACCCGAACAACCCGGTCTACGGCACCGTTCCGGGTCTCGGCACCACGTTCCTGCGCACGGCGGGCGCGCTCGGCATCGCCCCGAGCCAGGTGAGCGGCTCGAACCTCTACATGGGGCTGTACGCGACCGACACCTTCGACCTCACCGACCGGCTCTCCCTGACCGCCGGCGCCCGGCTGAACTTCGCGCGCATCGCGAGCGAGGATCTCTCCGGGTTCTCGCCGGACGTGACGGGCACGCACACCTTCACCAAGGTCAATCCCGTGGCCGGCCTGACCTACCGCTTCAGCCCCGCCCTGTCGCTCTACGGTGGCTACTCCGAGTCGAACCGCGCGCCGACCCCGCTCGAACTCGCCTGCGCGAACCCGGACCGCCCCTGCCTTCTGCCGAACTCGCTGGTCGCCGATCCTCCGCTCAAGCAGGTGACCGGCCAGACCTACGAGGTGGGGTTCCGCGGGGCGCTGCCGGACCGCTACGACGGCGGCCTGATCAACTACAAGATCGGCGCCTTCCGCACCGATCTCGCCAACGACATCCTGCAGCTCGCCACGCCGGGCAACTCCGCGCGCGGCTACTTCGTCAACGTGCCCTCGACCCGCCGGCAGGGCGTCGAGGTGAGCGCCGAGTACGTCGCGGACTGGCTCAGCGTCTACGCGAACTACGCGCTGATCGACGCCACCTTCCAGTTCAGGGGCACCCTGTCCTCGCCCAACAACCCGCTCTCGGACGACGGGGCGATCCTCGTGACGCCGGGCAACAAGGTCCCGCTGATCCCCGACCATCAGTTCAAGGCCGGCTTCGACGTCGAGGTGCTGCCGCGCTGGCGCGTCGGCCTCGCGCTCCAGGCGTTCTCGTCGTCCTACTACCGCGGCGACGAGTCGAACCTCAACCGCAAGCTGCCGCCCTACTACGTGCTGAACCTCAACACGAGCTACCGGGTCGACCGGAACCTCGAACTGTTCGGCTATGTCACCAACCTGACCAACAACCGCTACGCCACCTTCGGCACCTTCTTCGAGCCAGGTCTGGTGGCGGGCCGCTATCCCGTCAACGACGTGCGCACCACGACGCTGGCCCAGCCGCTCTCGCTCTACGGGGGTGTCCGCTACACCTTCGGCGAGGCTCCCGCCCCGATGCCCGAGCCGCTGGTGCGCAAGTTCTGAGGGCGCCCGTCCCGGTCCGACGGCGAGCGCGCCGCGGCGACTGTCGCCGCCCCCTCCCGTCCCGTACAAGGGCGCGACAGGAGCCCGCATGACCGCCAGCCTCTTCCGCCGCAAGCCCCTGCAGACGGAAGCGGGGGGAGGGCGGGGACTGGCGCGCACGCTCAGTTGGCCGCACCTCGTGGCTTTGGGCGTCGGCGCCATCGTCGGCACGGGCATCCTGACGCTGATCGGCGTCGGGGCCGGCAAGGCGGGGCCCGCGGTCATCCTCTCCTTCGCCGTCGCCGGCACGATCTGCGCCTGCGCGGCGCTGGCCTACGCCGAGATGGCGACGATGATCCCGGCCTCGGGCAGCGCCTACACCTACAGCTACGTCGTGCTCGGCGAGGCGTTGGCCTGGGTGATCGGCTGGAGCCTGATCCTCGAATACTCGCTGGTGGTGAGCGCGGTGGCGGTCGGCTGGTCGGGCTACGCCGCTCCCCTGCTGGCGGACGCGGCCGGGGTCCCCACGGCCCTGATGCGGGGGCCGGGGGCGGGCGGGATCGTCAACGGGCCCGCCATCGGCATCATCGCGCTGGTCGCCGGGCTGCTGCTGCGGGGCACCCGGGAGAGCGCCACGGTCAACGCCGTCCTCGTGGGGGTGAAGATCCTGGCGCTCGTCGGCTTCGTGGCGCTGGCGCTTCCCGCCTTCGACCGCGCCAACCTGGAGCCGTTCAGCCCGTTCGGCTTCGCCGGGACCGTGGGGGCCGACGGGGTCGAGCGCGGCGTGATGGCGGCGGCCGCGATCATCGTGTTCGCCTTCTACGGCTTCGACGCGATCGCCACCGCCGCGGAGGAGACCCGCAACCCCGGCCGCGACCTGACCATCGGCATCGTCGGGTCGATGGCGGCCTGCGTCGCGATCTACGTCGGGGTCGCCGCGGCGGCGCTCGGCGCCGTCGCCCACACCCGCTTCGCCGACAGCCCCGAGCCGCTCGCGCTGATCCTGCGCATGCTGGGCCGGCCGCTCGCCGCGCAGGGGCTGGCGGCCTCGGCGGTGATCGCGCTGCCGACCGTGATCCTGGCCTTCTTCTACGGGCAGAGCCGCATCTTCCTCGCCATGGCGCGCGACGGGCTGCTGCCCCAGGGCTTGGCCGCCCTGTCGCCCCGCGGCACGCCGGTGAGGATCACCCTGTTCACGGCCCTCGTCGTCTCGGTGCTGGCCGGGCTGGCCCCCCTCGACGAGCTTGCGGCGTTGGCGAACGCGGGGACGCTGGCCGCCTTCGCCGCCGTCTCGGTCTGCCTGCTCGCGATGCGCCGCCGCGCCCCGGACGCCCCTCGCCCATTCCGGGTTCCGGCCGCGTGGCTGGTCGGCTCCGTGGCGATCCTGGGCTGCGTCTACCTGTTTCTCAGCCTGCCGGCCGGGACGCAGCTCTGGTTCGCGATCTGGAACGGGGTCGGGCTGGCGTTCTACCTCGCCTACGGCCGGAGACGCGCGGCGATGGCGGCGCGCTGACACCGTGTCGCCGCCTGGAGGCCGGACTTGCGTCACGCGGGCTCCCCCGACGGGGCCCCTCCGCACCCCGCCGACAGCGCACCCCGCCGATATTGACGCCGACCCGTCGAAGGACTTGCCGAGATTACAATCACATGTTGTGATTGGACCCGAGAGAACAGGATACAGGATCGAATTCGGCGGGATCGGCCGAGACCAGACGTGACGGCGTCACCGGGAGTCCTGAATGCGGGTCTGCATTGTCGTTCTCGCTTGCACGATCATCGCGTCGTCGCCCTGCCGCGCCGAGACCGACACTCCGCCCTCGTCCGTCAGCCCCGAACAACGGCGCGCGGTCAGCGACGAGCGCGCCGCCGAGACCCGGCGGATGATCGAGGCCGCGCGTCAACGGCAGACGACGCTCGACCGGCAGAACACCGATCTGTGGACGCGCTGGATCTACGCCGTCTGCATCGGCTGCGATGCGGTGCGGGCGAAGGTGAAGGTCGTCCACACCAACCCGTC
>Ga0182229_1000478_pt1 | contig 10381 bp, 12 predicted proteins | sample G6R1MG_32_FD_129663 | JGI IMG/M metagenome (GOLD analysis project Ga0182229, IMG submission 129663) | Miscanthus phyllosphere microbial communities from Michigan, USA - G6R4_MAIN_07NOV2016_LD1 MG | ecosystem: Host-associated > Plants > Phyllosphere > Phylloplane/Leaf | place: USA: Michigan...
AGGGAGGCGGTGACGCTGGCGTAACCCAGCCCGGCAAGCTCGCCGGAGAGCGAGTGGTCCACGGCCCGAACGCCGTCATCCACCACGAGGACTTGCTGCAGCGCAACCATAAGCTTGAGCGATACCCCATCGGTTGCGGGCTGAAAAGATAGCCACGCCCGGAAACCTAAGCCAAACCCGCGAAAAGGCTGTTGGATCCACCCTTCGCGCTCTGTGGCGAAGGTGAATCGTACAGTCTGACCGGGGGCTGAACCGATCCCGGAATGGAGTTCAGGGGGTGGGGACGACGGTCAGAACGCCCTTGGCCTGATGGGCGCAATAGGCGGTTTCCTGCCAGATCGCGTCGCCGGACGCCTCCTCCGTATCGCGGTGCGAAGGGGCGGCGCGGCACAGGAGCCGCCCGTCCCGTGGCCGGCGAACGAGCGGGTGGGGGACGTCCGACGCGCGTGATTCGTCGAGGGTCGGGATCTCCCACCGGCCACGCGGGCGGGTGAGGATCGCGTCCTCGTCGAGGACGAGCACGTCGAGGCAGGGCGGGCCCGCCACGTCGCGGGCGCTGGGCACGGGCATCCGCGCTGGCGCCCGGTGGACGATGTCGATGGCCCGCACCGTCCAGGGCAGGGTCGTCTCGGCCATGGCCGCCTCGAAGGCGGCGGGGACGACGAGGCGCGTCGGGACCGGGCGCATGAGGGCGACCCGGAAGGCGGCCGAATCGAAGGGGATCAGCGTTTCGAGGCTCGCCCCGGAGGCCACGGCCATGCCGAGGCCGGTGACGAGCCCGCGCAGGTCGTGCGGCGGCAGCAGGGTGAGCACCCGCTCCGGAGAGGGCAGGCGCTCCCGGTGGGCGGCGACCGCCGCGCCGAACAGGGCGGCATCCCGCCGGACGGGGCGGCGCGGATCGCCGCCGGCGAAGGTGAGGAGGCCGAGGCCGGGCGCGGGGGCGATGATGCCGCGTTCCAGCGCCATGGCGTCGAGGCTGATCACGCCGTCCGGCAGCCCCGGCCCGAAGGCGGCGAGGAAGCGCAGGCCGAAATGGCGCAGGGCCGTGAAGGCGAGTTCCTCCGCCGGGCGCCGCGTTCCGCGCCGTCCCTCGGTGAGGACGGCGACGAGCCCGGCCGATTCGATGGCGGCGGAGAGGGCTTCCCCCTCCCAGAGCGGCGAAAGCAGGCAGGGCAGGTGGCCGGCGGCCTCCACGGCGAGATAGGCAAGCGAGGATTCGGCGCCGCCCGCGAAGAAGAGGCCGATTCGGCTGCCGGGGGCCAGGCGCCATGCGGCGATCCCCCGCGCCAGCCGGCCGACGATCTCGGCGGCGGCCTCGTAGGTCCAGGTGATCGCGGGACGGCCGCACCACGCGCGGCGGTCTCCGGCATCGCGCAGAAATGTCCGCTGCGGAGCGAGGCGCGCCGCCGCCATCAGGGCCGTGGCCAGCCCCTGCCGCAGCGGCTCGTCGGCCGGCTGTGACGGAAAATGCGCCGCGTGCGCGCTCACTCGGCCCCCTGACGGACAGCGTTCGGGGGCACCATTCCCCCATCATGGTTAACTCCGCGTTGACGCTCGCCGGGTCGCGCCACTTGCGGCGGGGCGGCATGCGGCCTACGGAGGCCCGCGTCCGCACGCGGATTCCCAAGAGACGACAGCGTCATGCCTTCGCCTCATTCGGAGGGAAAGCAGCCGCCCGGCCCTCCGGGTGGATCCATCCGGTTCGCAGCGGCCGACGGCCAAACCGTTCCGACCGGGTTTCGAGTGGCGATCGTCATCGCGGCACGCTCCCCGGAGGCTTCGGCAAGCCGCCGCGCAGGTTCCACGTCCAGGTAACGAACGCCCTAAGGAATAAGAGCCGATGTCCTTCACCCGCTCCGCGCCGTTCGCGCGCGCCGCCTTCCTCGGCCTCGCGGGCCTCGCGCTGGCGACGGTTCCGGCCTCGGCTCAGCCGAAGAAGCCCGCCGCCCCGACGGCCCAGGCCCCCGCTCCCGCTGCTCCCGCCCCCGGCCAGACCCCGGCCGCGCAGACCCCCGCCGCCCAGACCGGCCCGCAGATCGTCACGCTGAAGTCCGAGCCGAGCCAGGCCGACTGGACCAAGGTGTGCGGCAAGGACCAGGGTTCGGGCACCGACATCTGCTACACGACCCGCGACTTCGTGTCGGACCAGGGCCAGCCGGTGCTCGCCGCCGCCGTCTACGACATGAAGAACCCGGCGCAGAAGCAGGAAATCCGCGTCGTCCGCTTCCTGCTGCCCCTCGGCCTGCTGCTGCAGCCCGGCATCCGCTTCAGCGTCGACGGTCAGGGCGCCACCGCCGGCCGCTTCGCCGTGTGCTTCCCGAACGGCTGCTTCGCCGAGGTCGGCGGCGTCGATGCGGCCGTGATCGCCGCCCTCAAGAAGGGCACGACCCTCAACGTCTCGGTGCAGAACCAGACCCAGCGGGAAGTGACCTTCGCCGTGCCGCTGGCCGGCTTCGGCAAGGCCTTCGACGGCCCGGCCATGGACCCGAAGGTGCTCGAGGAGCAGCAGAAGAAGCTTCAGTCCGAGCTGGAGAAGCGCAGCGAAGAGATGCGCAAGAAGCTCGAGACGCAGCAGGGCGCCGCTCCGGCCGCCCCCGCCGCCAAGTAAGCCGACACAACAAAAGGGGCGCCCCAGGGCGCCCCGAACGAACCGGAGAGGGTCGGGCAGGAATGCCCGGCCCTTTTTCAGTTGGTCGCCCTATCACGCATCCGATAGGTGCCGGAGGCGTCGCGCTCGAAGATCTCCTTGATCCCGGCATGGCGCAGGGCCTCCCCCGACGTATCGGGCAAGAGATTCTGCTCGGAGACGTAGGCGACGTATTCGGTCTCCGCGTTCTCGGCGAGCAGATGGTAAAAGGGCTGGTCCTTGCGCGGCCGGACCTCCTCCGGGATCGCGAGCCACCATTCCTCCGTGTTGTCGAACACGGGATCGACGTCGAACACGATGCCGCGGAAAGGATAGATCTTGTGCCGCACGATGGCACCGATGCCGAATTTTGCGGTCTTGAGTGTCACGTCCGTCATCAGTCGTTCCGTCCTCCGCGTGAGATAAGCGCGATGGACGGTTCTGTCACCGTGGACGCGGTGAGCTTCACGCGCCTGTCACGATCCCGAACTCGTGGGCGATGGCGCGCGCCGTGGCCTCCCGGCGGGCGATGAGGGCGGCGGAGGCCGCCCGCACCGCCGCCACGGTCTCCGGCGAGGCGGTGTGCGGCGAGCCGCTGTCGAAGGGCGGCTCGGGCGCGTATTGCATCATCAATTGGATCGCGCGGGCGGTCTCCTCGCCGCGTAGGATCGCCGCGAGACGCAGGGCCCCGTCGATGCCGGCGGTAACGCCCGCCGCGAAGATCCAGTCCCCGTCGATCACCACGCGCTCATCGACGGGCGTCGCGCCGAAATGCGGGAGCAGGTCGACGGCGCTCCAATAGGTCGTCGCGCGCCGCCCCCGGAGCAGGCCCGCCGCGCCGAGGATCAGCGCCCCGGTGCAGACCGAGAGCACCATCCTGGCCCCCGCCGCCTGATCCCGCAGCCAGCCGAGGACGGCTTCGTTGCGCATCAGCGCCTCCTGCCCGGCGCCGCCGGGGACGTGGAGTACGTCGAGTTGCGGCGCCTCCGCGATGGCCCCGTCGGGCACGAGGCGCAGGCCCCGCACGTCGCGCACCGGGGCCCCGTCCGGCGAGTAGAGCCGCACGGTGGAGTTCGGCAGGCGCCCGAACACCTCGAACGGCCCGGTGAGGTCGATCTGGTCGATGCCCTCGAAGAGGAGGGAGCCGATGGCGAGCGGCTGGTCGTGGGGGATCATGGGAGCCTCCTGTCTTGTCCGGGCGGCCCGAAAGGTCAGGCCGGCAGGGTGAGGACCCCGGCCTTGCCGTCGCCGCAGCCGAAGAGCAGGCGGGCGCCGCGCCCGTCCCAGGCCAGAGCGGTGATGCCGCTGCCCGCGACCGCCGGGCGGACCAGCAGTTCCGCCGCGTCGGTGAAGCGCACCAGCAGGATGCAGCCGTCCTCGTAGCCCATCGCCAGCACGGGCGCCTTCGGATGGAAAGCGACGCGGGAGACGCGGGCCGGGCGCACGCCGCATTCACGCGGCGGCTTGCCGGTCGGGCCCTCCTTGGAATCGAAGGGCCAGACGATGGTCGCCTCGGCGCCGCTGGTGGCGAGCCAGTTCCCGTCCGACGACCACGACAGGGAGCGGACCTTGCCGGGGTAGCCCGACATCCGCATGTGGCCCTTGTCCGGCAGGAGGCGCCAGCCGTGCAGGGAGTTCTCCTGCATGGTGGTGACGACGAAGCGCCCGTCCGGCGACCACGACACGTCGATATGCGAGCCCTTCCACGACAGGTCCTCGGGCGCCGTCTCCAGGTTCGGGTACCAGAGGCTGGCGCCGTTGTAGTGCGACACCGCGAGGCGGTAGCCCTTGGGGGCGAAGGCGAGGCCGCGCGCGGAGGAGGGGGCCTGGAAGGTCTTCTCGCGGCCCTTGGCATCGAGGGCCACGACGTTGCGCCCCGCCGAGAAGGCCACCGCGCCGTCCCCGTGCAGGGCGATGGCGTCTATCCAGGCATTGTTCTTGGCGGTGGCGACCTCGCGGGTGGTGCCGTCGGCGCGGGTCTCGACCACGCGGCCGTCGTCGCCCCCCGTCACGAGGCGCGCCGGGCCCCCCGCCGCCACGAGCACGCCCGCTTCGGGATGGGCCGCGACGCGGGACACGTCACCGTCGCGGATCAGGGCGACGTGGCCATCGGCCAGCGCGAGGCAGGGGACGTCGCCGAGCCAGTGGGCGGCGACCGCATGGGCGCCGGGTTCGAGATCGGCGACGTGGCTCGTGAGCGAGGCGGTGGAAATGGAAGAGCTCATGAGGAAACCTTTGCGGCCGGACCGGCGCGGGCGACGATCAGGGTGGTGATCAAGGCCAGGAGCCCCGCGACGAGCGCCGGCGGGACCAGGGCGTAGAGGTTGACGGCCCGATAGGCCAGGGCGCCGCACACGGCACCCACGAGAAGCGACAGCCAGACGACGCCGTCGCCGGCCCAGCCGAACGGCGAGCCGCTGCGGGTCAGCGCCTCGGCGATCTTCTGGCCAAAGCTGAACAGGGCGCCGGTCACGAAGGTCGTGCCGGCACGGAACCCCTTCACCCGGGCGAGCACCGCGTTCTGCGCCCCCATCGCGGCGGCGATGGCGAGGCTCGCGCCGCTCGGCTCCGGGGAAAGCAGGCCGATGGCCAGGGCGGCGGCGATGAGGATCGTCTCGAAGGCCAGCACGGAGGGCGTCGCCCAGCGGTCGGGCACGCGGATCGCCACCACGCTGCCGAGGATGGCGCCCGCCAGGAAAGCGGCGACGAGCCCGAGGGGCAGCAGCGTCCGGTTCCAGTCGGCCTCGCCGACATAGACCGCGAATTGAGTCGTGTTGCCGCTCATGAACGACGTGTAGAGGCCACCGAGCCGCAGGAAGCCGAGGGCATCGACGTAGCCGGCCAGCGCGGTCAGCACCAGACCCGCGCCCAACTGCCACCTGCGGTTCACGAAGCGGCTTCCCACACGCAGCGCGTCAACCCTTCGTTAACCAAACCGGCGCCTCCGTTTACCACCCCGCCGACGCGGTTAACGCAACGCTCACCTAACCTCTGCAATTCGATGCAAATCCGGCGAACGCCGAGCCGCGGGGCTCCGTTTCCCCTGCGATCTGACACCGGGGCCGTATGCCCTGGCCAGGTGAGTTGGAGTTGCGTCATGATCCCGTTCGCGTTCGCCGTACCGGCCGTCCCGCATCTCGCCCCCGCCGCCACCACGGTGCTGGTCGTGGAGGATGAGCCCACCGTCTGCGAGCTCGCCGCCGAGGCGCTGCTGGACGAGGGCTACCGGGTGCTCACCGCCGCCGACGCCTGGGAGGCCGAAGCCATCCTCTCCCGCGAGAGCGTGGATCTGCTCTTCACCGATATCGACTTGGCCCGCAACACGAACGGCATCGTGCTGGCCCGCCACGCGCGGGAGCAATGCCCGCACTTGGCCGTTGTCTACACCTCCGGCGGCCGCGCCTGCCTCGCCACCGGCGAAGCGGTGCCGGAATCGCTTTTCGTCCCGAAGCCCTACCGTCCGAGCCAGCTCGTCGCCCTGACGAACGAGATCCTGCGCCCGGCGGATTCCCACCACGCCTGAGAGGACACACGATCCATGCGGCCCCGCCTCACCGCCCTGTTGTGCCTGACGCTCGGCACGCTGACGCTGCCAGGGGCTGCCTTCGCCGCCTGTGACGTCCAGGGCGCGAAGATCGAGGAACAGATCGCCGCCAAGGCGGAACTGCAGAAGGACGCCAACGCCCAGACGGTGCGCGACCTGCGCACGCTGCGCGACGCGGCCATCGTGCTGGAGACCTACAAGTATCCCGGCGAATGCGAGGTGCTGCTCGGCATCGCCCGCTCGCTCCTGTCCGACCCCGCCAAGACCATCGAGCAGGGCGGCGACACCGATGAGGACAAGGCCGAGACCCTGGTGGAGGCCCGCAAGCCCAAGGGCGGCGCCGAGAAGGCCCCCGAGAAGGCGCCGAAGTCCGAGTAGCCCGGCCGCTACTTCGCCCCGCCGCCCGCGTTGATCCTCGCCTTGGCGAGGGCGCGGGCGAGCTTCGCGGCGATCTCGCCCCGCAGGGCGTCGGCCATCTCGATATCGGAGAGGCGCCATGCGAAGCCGCGCAGGCGCAGGCGTATCCGGGTCCGCTGCGCCCGCGGCCCCTCCGGCGGGATCGGGATCACCACCGCCCGGAAGCCCCGCATCTCGGCCGCCGCGTAATAGGACATCAGCCGGCCCGCGTTGCGGATCGACAGGCCGGTCGTCCTCGCGCCCTCTGGCTTCTTCAGGTCGAGCTTTTCCGGCCAGCCGTCATCCAGCAGGTCGATCACCGTGTCCGGCGTCACGAGGCTCTCGGCCAGGGCGAGGGCGAGGCCGTAGGCCACCTCGTTCAGCCGCTGCCGGTCCTTCGGGTCGAGATCCTCGTCGGCGTCGGTCGCCACGCGCACGGCGGCGACGATCTGGCGGACCAGCGACAGCCGCAGGGTGCGGAAATTGACGTGCGTCTCGACATAGGCGGCATCGTGCCGCCGCACCGCGTCCGCGAGGCTGTAGAGCGACCACAGGGGGCTCAACGTGAACAGGAGCCACGCGACCGCGATCGCGAGGGGGATCGCGAGCCAGCGCCGCATGGCTCAGACCGGACCGGGCCGGATCATACCCGCTCCGCCCAAGCGGACAGGCCGGCGAAGGCCTCCACGACCCGCTCGTAGACCGGACGCTTGAACGGGACGATCAGCCCCGGCAACTCCTCGAACCGCGCCCAGCGCCACGCGTCGAATTCGGGCTTGTGCGCCCCGCCGCCGGGATTGAGCACGTCGATGACATCCTCGGTGCCGACGAACCCGTAGGCGAACCATTTCTGCGTCTGGCCCCGGTAGCGGCCCTTCCAGGCCTGCTTCATCACCGCGGGCGGCAGGTCGTAGGCGAGCCAATCCGGCACCTCGCCGATCAGCCGCAGGGCCTCGGGCGGGACGTTGGTCTCCTCGAACAGCTCGCGCCGGGCCGCCGCCTCGGGATCCTCGCCGGGATCGATGCCGCCCTGGGGCATCTGCCAGCAATGCGGACCGTCGACATGCTCGGGGCCCGCATCCCGCCGCCGCCGGCCGACGAGGACGCCGCCCTCGGGGCCGATCAGGGTGATCCCGACGCAGGGCCGGTAGGGCAGGTCGTTCGAGTCGCTGTTGTGAGCCATCGCGGGCGACCATAGGCCGGCGCCCCGAGGCGCGGCAACGCGCATTCACGCCCGCGCGACGATCAATCGGCCTTGGAGACGCGTTTCGGCGCCCCGCGCAGGGCGACGCTGGCGGGCACGAGGCGGATCCCCCGCGCGTCGAGGTCGCGCGCCCAGCGCACGATGCGGTCCACCGCCATCAGCGAGCCGCCCGTCGAGACGAGGACGAAGCCGTTGCTGCGGGCCAGCGCCTCCGCGCGGGCGAGTTCGGCGTCGATGGCGTCGGGCCGGGGCGTCGCGTCGAGGACGATCTCGGCGCGGGCCGAGGGCGTGCGCGACTTGTTGGACAGGGCAGGGCCCTTCGGCACCGTGCCGTCGTCCAGGAAGCCGAGGCCCCGCGCGCCGATCTCCCGCAGGATCGGCTCGAAGGCGGAATCGCCCATCAGCTTGCCGCCCATCATGTTGACGAGGCCGACATAGCCGGAACACCGCGCCAGGACCCAGGTGAGGCGATCCGCGTTCTCCGGCCCCTTCAGGGCGGTGAGCAGGGCCTGCGGGCCGGGATCGCTGTCGGGATAGTCGAAGGGCTCCATCGGCAATTGCAGGAACACCTCGTGCCCGGCATCGCGGGCGCGGGCGGCGGCGCGATCCACCTCGTTGCCGTAGGGCGCGAAGGCGAGGCTCACCGCCTGCGGCAGGCGGGCGGTGGCGGCCGCCGTGGCCGATTGGCCGATGCCGAGCCCTGTCACGAGGATCGCGATGCGGGGGCCGGTGCCGGGCTCGTCGGGGCGGGCATAGACATCGAGGGCGCGCAGACGGCCCTCGCCGATGCGGGGCATGAGGCCGTGGCGGCCCTGCTCCGTCAGGCGCGAATCGGGCGCCGCCGCGAGGCGCGGCGCGTTGGCGGGCGGCACCCGGATCACCACGGCCTCGCTCGGGGCCGAGCCGGGCGGGCGCACCACCGTCACGCCGGAGGCGGTCTCGACCTCCTCGGCGCTGCGCTGCGCCGGGGGCGCGGCCGTATCCGGGGCAGGCATGGCGGCGACCGCCTGGGGCGCGGGCTTCGCCGGAGGGGGATCGCGCAGCTCGATCATCGCCCGCGCGCTGGGCTCGCCGGCCTGCGGATCACCAAAGGCCAAAATAAGACCGAAGGCGACGACGAGACAGCCCGCGCCGACGCCCGCCACGACGCGCGGCTGGCGGGCGCGGGCCATCAGCCCGGCGGCGCGACCGGTCGGCGGCGCCTTGGCGCCGGCTTCGGCGACCCCAAGGGGCCGGGTCAGGATATCGTCTGCGGGCTCGGTCACACGGAACTCGTCGCAGGAGCCATCCCGCAACCGAGAGCAGCGGGCGATCCTCGTCCATATCTGCCGGTCGTTGTAGTTAACGTTCCGCTAATGCCGCCCGACCGAACAGTCCGGTGACGCTTCGGGGCCACGCCCGATCAGTCATGGCGGCTTTTACCGCCGCCCGATTATCATAGATCAGCCCGCGCTGACTTATGTTGTTCCGATCATGCTTGGCAATATTCCCAAGCATCTGCGGCGATAAGCTCTACCGGGAACTTTCCCTCGGCAAAAGCATCGACGGAACGACGCCGCGATTGACGATCGCAGGCCCGGAGCGGAGCTATACAATGTCCACCAGCGCCAAAGAGATCTACGTCACCGCCCTGAAGAATACCCACGCCCTGGAGATGCAGGCGCTTCAAATCATGGAGCGGCAGGTCGAGCGGCTGGAACGCTACCCCGAGATGGTCGAAGCCCTGCGCAAGCACATCGACGAAACCCACGGGCAGCGCAGCCGACTCGAGGAGGCGCTGCACAGCCTCAACGAGACTCCCTCGGTCATCAAGGAGGGGTTTCTCGGCTTCGTCGGCAACATGATGGCCCTCGGCCACACGCCTGCGCAGGACGAGATCCTGAAGAACACCTACGCGAACCACGCCTTCGAGAATTTCGAGATCGCGGCCTACACCTCGCTCCTGGCGATCGGTGACGCGGCGGGCCTCTCGGCGCATCGGGCCGGGCTCACCCAGTCCCTGGACGAAGAAAAGGCCATGGCGCAGCGCGTCCATGACCTCATCGTGCCGACCACACAGCGCTACGTCCAACTGACCACCAGCGGCCAGAAGGCCGACCGGTAGTCGATGGACCGCCGGTGCCCGCGAGAGGCGGGCACCGGCCGTGACGGGTCTTAGTTCGGCAGGCTGGGCTTCGGCTGCGGCGCCTGGGTGCCGTTGGCGGCGCCCTTCTGGATGCCGTGCAGGAAGTCCACCGCCGAGATCAGCTGCTTGTCCTTGGCCGGATCCGGCGGGACGTAGGCGGACGATCCACCCCGCTCGTCGGTATCCTTCTGCTTCAGGTGGCCCTTCAGCCCGGCCTCGCCCTTGGTCTCGTCCTTGCCCTTCAGCTCGTCCGGCACGTCCTGCAGCACCTCGACGTCGGGCTCGATGCCCTTCGCCTGGATCGAGCGGCCGGACGGCGTGTAGTAACGCGCCGTGGTCAGGCGCAGGGCGCCCGAGCCGCCGAGCGGGATGATCGACTGCACGGAGCCCTTGCCGAAGGAGCGGGTGCCCATGATGGTCGCCCGCTTGTGGTCCTGCAGGGCGCCGGCCACGATCTCGGAGGCCGAGGCCGAGCCGCCGTTGACC
>Ga0182229_1000479_pt1 | contig 10378 bp, 14 predicted proteins | sample G6R1MG_32_FD_129663 | JGI IMG/M metagenome (GOLD analysis project Ga0182229, IMG submission 129663) | Miscanthus phyllosphere microbial communities from Michigan, USA - G6R4_MAIN_07NOV2016_LD1 MG | ecosystem: Host-associated > Plants > Phyllosphere > Phylloplane/Leaf | place: USA: Michigan...
ACGGTGCTGTTCAACGACACGATCGGCTACAACATCCGCTACGGCCGCCCCGATGCGAGCGACGGGGAGGTCCAGGAGGCGGCCCAGCTCGCCCAGATCGACCGCTTCATCTCCGGTCTGCCGGAGGGCTACGAGACGCCGGTCGGCGAGCGCGGGCTGAAGCTGTCGGGCGGCGAGAAGCAGCGGGTCGCCATCGCCCGCACCATCCTGAAGGGGCCGCCGATCCTCGTCCTCGACGAGGCGACCTCGGCGCTCGATTCCTTCACCGAGGCCGAGATCCAGGACGCCCTCGACCGGGTGGCGCGGGGGCGCACGACCCTCGTCATCGCCCACCGCCTCTCCACCGTCGTCAACGCCGACGCGATCCTCGTCCTCGACAAGGGTGTGGTGGCCGAGCGCGGCACCCATGGCGAACTCCTCGACAAGGGCGGGATCTACGCCGCCCTCTGGGCGCGCCAGCGGGAGGCCGACGCCGCCCGCGAGGTGCTGGCGCGGGAGGCGGATGCGCCGTCGCTCCCCCGCTCCGAGCCGGTGGCGGCGGAATGACCGTCCGGGGCAAGGGCGGCAAGATGTATCCAGAATCCGGTTCACCCGGCTTCCACCGGGATTAACTTGGCCGCCGAAGCGATATACCCCTGAAGCAACACGGCCCAACAAGAAGGCCGGTCGGACGTCGTTCAGTCCCGGGGAGTGTATCGTGATCAGACATCTGCTGGCCGCCTGCGCCGCCGCCGTTGCGCTCGCCGCGCCGGCCCGCGCCGAGGACGTCGTGCGTCTCGGCAACCTCAAGTTCGCCCATTACGGCGCCATCTCCTACATGAAGGAGATCGCCCCGAAATACGGCCTCAAGATCGACGAGCGCCAATTCGCCAAGGGCGCCGACATCTACCCCGCCATGGCGGTGGACCAGATCGACATCGCGGCCTCCGGCGGCGATGGCGCGGTGGCGGCGCGCGGCAACGGCGTGAAGCTCATCGTGGTGGCCGGCTTCGCCGATGGCGGGGTGCGCATCCTCAAGCGGCCGGATCTGCCGGCCAAGAGTGCCGCCGACCTGAAGGGCCTCAAGGTCGCCACCGTCCGCGGCGGCACGCAGGACCTGATGCTCCTCGCCGAACTCGACAAGCACGGGATGACGTGGTCCGAGCGGCCCGGCAAGGACGTGCAGCTGACCTACTTCAACAACTACGCCGACCTGAACCAGGCCCTGGCGCAGAAATACGTCGACGTGATCTTCCAGTCCGAGCCGCAATCGACGCAAGCCATCAGCGCCGGCTGGGGCGTCGAGCTGGTGAAGCCCTACGACACGCCCATCGGCAAGCCGGTGCGCCCGCTGGTCATGACCGAGAAGATGTACACCGAGCGCCCCGAAGTGGCGCAGAAGGTGCTTAACCTCTTCGTGGCCGCGACCAAGGCCTTCATCGACGATCCGGCTCTGGCCGAGAAATACGTGCGCGAGCAGGTGTTCAAGGGCCAGTTGTCGAGCCAGGACTTTCGCGATGGCATGGCCAATGCCAGCTACACGTACGCGATGCCGGCCGGGCACATGCAGACCACGGCCGATTACATGATGAAGTACGGGCTGGGGAAGATGCAGAACCCGCCGAAATCGGATGCCGAGTGGGTCAAGCTCGACCTGCTCGAGAAGGCCAAGGCGAACCTGAAGGTCAACTGAGCCGATGGCGCTCTCGTCCTTCCGCGGCGCCCTCGTCCCGGTGGCGCTGCTCCTCCTCTGGGAGGTCATGAGCCGGACCGGCGTGGTCTCCCCCGTGGTGCTGCCCCCGCCCTCGGCGGTGGCGGTGAAGTGGTGGGCCGGGCTCCAGCCGGCGCTGCCCTACGATCCGGGGCAGGAGAGCTACCTCTCCTGGCTGTTCTCCGGCGAGATGCCGCACGATGCTGTCTCCAGCCTCGGCCGGGTGCTGGCGGGCTTCGCGCTGGGCGCCGGGCTCGCCGTGCCGATCGGCTTGCTCCTCGGGACCAGCGACAGGCTCTACGGCCTGTTCAACCCGCTGTTGCAGGTGCTGCGGCCGATCCCGCCCATCGCCTATATCCCGCTGGCCATCGTCTGGTTCGGGCTCGGCAACCCGCCGGCCCTGTTTCTGATCGCGCTGGGGACCTTCTTCCCGGTGCTGGTGAACACCATCGCCGGGGTGCGGCAGGTCGATTCGATCTACATCCGCGCCGCCCGCAACCTCGGGGCGGGCCGCTGGACGATGTTCCGCCGGGTGATCCTGCCCGCCGCGAGCCCCTTCGTGCTGGCCGGAATGCGAATCGGCATCGGCACCGCCTTCATCGTGGTGATCGTCGCCGAGATGATCGCGGTCTCCGACGGGCTCGGCTACCGCATCCTCGAAGCCCGCGAATACATGTGGTCGGACAAGATCATCGGCGGCATGCTGACGATCGGCATCCTCGGCCTGATCATCGACGGCGCCATGAGCCGGCTGAACGACCACCTGCTGCGCTGGCACCGCGGCCTGGAGCGCTGAACCCATGTCGGCAGAGATCGTCGTCTCGAACGCCGTCAAGGTGTTCGGCAGCGGCAGCGCGGGCGTGCCCGCGTTGCAGGACATCACCGCCACGGTGCCGGAGGGGCAGTTCCTGTGCCTGCTCGGCCCCTCGGGCTGCGGCAAGTCCACCCTGCTCAACGCCATGGCGGGCTTCACCCCGCTCACCTCCGGCGCGATCACCATCGGGGGCAAGACCGTCCGGGAGCCGGGCCCCGACCGGGGCATGGTGTTCCAGGAATACGCCCTGTTCCCGTGGATGAGCGTCGAGGACAACGTCCGCTTCGGCCTCGACGTGAAGGGGGTGCCCCGCGCCCAGGCCGACGCGACGGTGGCGCGGATCACGGAAAAGCTCGGCCTGTCCGACTTCCTCAAGCGCTATCCGAAGGATCTCTCCGGCGGCATGCGCCAGCGGGTGGCCATCGCCCGCATCCTCGCCCTCGACCCGCCGGTCATGCTGATGGACGAGCCCTTCGGCGCCCTCGACGCGCTGACCCGGCGGACCCTGCAGGACGAGTTGCTGCGGATCTGGTCGGAGTACCGGAAGACCATCGTCTTCGTGACGCACTCCATCGAGGAGGCGATCTACCTCGCCGACCGCATCCTCGTGATGACCTACCGCCCCGGCCGCATCAAACGCGACGTGAGCGTGCCCATGCCCCGCCCCCGCGACCCGGCGAGCGCCGAGTTCAACGCGATCAAGCGGGAGCTCGGCCAGTTGGTCATGGAGGAGCAGGCCCGCTTCACCGACGCGGAGTTGCACGCGCCGGCGGTGGATTGAGGGATCGACCCTACCCCGCCAGATCGTCCAGGGTGACGTCGAGGGCTTCGGCGAGCTTGCGATAGGTCTCCACGGTCCCGTCGCGCTTGCCGGTCTCGATCTGCGAGAGGAAGGCTTGCGCGATGCCGGCCTTCGCGGCCAGTTCCGATGCCTTGAGCCCACGGTGCTCGCGCCAGACGCGGACGCGGCTCTCCCCGGAGAGGAGGCGGTCCACAACCGCCGAGGGTACGAGTTCCTCTTCGCCCGCCGCCAGCCGCTGGCGGAACGCGGCGACGGCGGCCCGGTCGCCATTGTCCTCCGCCGCTTCGACGAGCGCCGCATAATCGGCCTCGGCCAGAAGGACGAGGCGCTCCCCCGCCGGGGTGGTGATGGTCTGGACGTTCACGGGCACCTCCATGGCCGGCTGTCGAAGCGATCTCATCGGTCGTACACGCTGCCGCGCGGTGCGATGCGGATGACGGCGATTACCACGCTGTCTTCCGTGAACAGGACGCGCCAATCACCCACCCGCAACCGCAACACTCCAGGCTCACCTTTGAGCATCTTCACGTTGTTGGCGAGGGCGTCAGGATCGACGGCGTAGTGTTCCATCTTGCTGCGGATCAACCGGGACACGTTGGCCGGCATGCGGCTCAACGCGCGGAGAGCATCCCGACTGTAGACGACCTGCGGCATCGCTCATCATAACAAAATGCGAATCGCACATATAGCGTTATGCTATAGCCGTCACCAGAGCGATCCAGGCCAGCGGCACTGCTCCAAACGACGCGTATCCCTCATCGCGTCGCTGTGCTCGCAAGGAAGGGCGGTACTCACCCCCGCACCTTCACCCCCAGCAGCGCCTCGAACGGGAGAACCATGGCGCCCTTGTCGCGGTCGCCGTGGCCCTGGCGCAGGGCGGTCTGGTAGGTGGCGGTCGCCGCCGCCGTGACGGGGAGGGGGAAGCCGTTCTCGGCGGCCACCGCGGCGGCACTTACGAGGTCCTTGTAGGCCTTGGCGAGGGGGTAGCCCTCGTCGAACTCACCCTTGAGGATGCGCGGCACGAAGTATTGCGAGGCGTAGCTCCGGCTCGTGCCCGTCGTGACGACTTGGCCCAACTGAGCCGGATCGAGCCCCATCGCCACGGCCATCGGCAGCACCTCGGCCAGCGCCGCGATGTTGATGTCGTAGAGCACGTTGTTGACCGTCTTGGTGAGCTGCCCCGCCCCCGCCGGGCCCATGTGCAGCACCGTGGCGCCGAACCGGTCGAGGAGCGGGCGCACCGCCTCAAACGCCTCCGGGGCGCCGCCGCACATCACGGTGAGCGTCCCTGCCTCCGCCCCGGCGGGCGCGCCTGAGACCGGCGCGTCGAGGAAGCGCCGGCCGCACGCTTCCAGCGCCCGGCCGATGCGCAGGGCGTCGGCATGGGTGGTGGTGCTGAGATCGACGACGATGGCGCCCGGCGCGAGGCGCTCCGCGATGCCGTCCGCCCCGAACAGGGCCGCCTCCACCACCGCCCCATCGGGCAGGCACAGGAACAGCACGTCGGCCCCCGCGATCCGGCTCCGGTCGGTGGTGGCGACGAGCCGCGGCCCATCGAGGCCGGCGAGGCGGGCGGGGTCGGCATCGCAGGCCGTCACGGTCTCGGGGCCCTTGGCCGCCAGATGCCGGGCGATGGGCGCGCCCATGGCGCCGAGGCCGAGGAAGGCGATGTGCTGGCTCATGGGCGCCTGAACTCCGAAGCGAATCGCTTCTTTTCCTAGCGGCGCTGTGTATCATGCCGCCATGACCGAGCTACTGGAACGAGCCATCGCGCGCGTCCGCGCGCTCCCCGACGCCATGCAAGACGATGCTGCGCGGATGCTGCTACGGTATGCTGGGGAGGATGAGGTGTTCTATCGGTTGACGCCGGAGGAGGAAGCAGACCTCGCCGCGTCGGACGCGGAAATCGCCCGTGGCGATTTCGCGACTGATGACGACATGCGCGCCATCTGGGCCAAGCATGGGCTGTGAGAGTTCGCTACACTCGTACGGCAGCGCGACAGATCGCATCCGCGCTCGACTATCTGGCTGCCGACTCGCCAGTCGCCGCACAGGGGCTGAGCGAACGCCTCCAATCGGTGATGGCCCTTCTTCGTGAGCATCCCTTCATGGGTCGCGTCACGAGCCTACGGCACATTCGCCGCTTTCCGCTCGGCAGCTACCCGTACCTCATCGACTATTCTGTCGAGACAGACGAAATCGTGGTGCGCCGTTTCCGCCACACGGCCCGTCGTCCGCTTTCCTGACCGGCGCGGCGCCGCGCCCACCGCCCGAAAGTTGACGCGGGCTTAACGGGCTGCCATCCGCCCGGCAGAGATCCGACGCCCCGAGCCCTTTCAGAATGACCGACCTCATCGAGACGATCCGGCGGACGCTGGTGCCGATCCACAAGGAGGGCTACCCCTTCATCCTGATCGGCATCGTGCTGACCGTGCTGGCGGGCTACTTCTCCCAGTTCTTCGGGTGGATCTTCCTGATCCTCACCCTCTGGGTCTGCTACTTCTTCCGCGATCCCGAGCGCGTCGTGCCCACGGGCGACGGCCTCGTCGTGTCGCCGGCCGACGGGCGGGTGAACCTCATCGCCACCGTCCTGCCGCCGCCGGAACTCGACCTGCCGCAGGTGCCGACGCTGCGCGTCTCGGTGTTCATGAACGTGTTCGATTGCCACGTGAACCGCATGCCGATCGCCGGCCGCATCGGGCAGATCCACTACACGCCCGGCCTGTTCCTCAACGCTGAGTTGGACAAGGCGAGCGACGACAACGAGCGCAACGGGCTCGTGATCGAGGCGAGCCATCGCGGCACGCCGACGCGGATCGGCGTGGTGCAGATCGCCGGGTTGGTGGCGCGGCGGATCGTCGGCTTCGTCTCGGCGGGGGACACCCTGGCGGCGGGCGACCGGTTCGGGCTAATCCGGTTCGGCTCCCGCGTCGATGTCTACCTGCCGGCCGGCACGCGCGTCCTCGTCGGCCTCGGCCAGAAGGCGGTGGCGGGGGAGACCGTGCTCGCCGACCTCGGCGGCGGCCCCGAGCGCAGCTTCCGCCGGATCTGAGGGATGCCTGTCGTGGACGACCTCTTCCCGCCCTTCGAGCCGGATCCGAACGAGCCGCGCCCGCGCCGGTTCAAGCCGGTGCCGTTCCGCATGATCGCCCCGAACATGATCACCCTGATGGCGCTCTGCCTCGGGCTGACGGCGATCCGGCTGGCCTTCGAGGGCAAGTTCGAGCCGGCCGTCATCTCCGTGGTGGCGGCGGGCGTCCTCGACGGGATCGACGGGCGGGTGGCGCGCCTCCTCAAAGGCACCTCCCGCTTCGGCGCGGAGCTCGATTCGCTGGCCGACTTCGTGAATTTCGGCTGCGCCCCGGCGCTGATCCTCTACGGCTTCGTGCTGTTCCACCTGAAGTCGCTCGGCTGGATCATCGCCCTGATCTTCGCCATCGCCATGGGCCTGCGCCTCGCGCGGTTCAACGCGATGCTGGACGACCCCTCGCGGCCGGAATGGAAGAAGGACTTCTTCGTCGGCATGCCGGCCCCCGCCGGGGCGTTGACGGCGATGCTGCCGCTCTACCTGCACTTCCTCGGCCTCACCTTCGATGCCTGGGCGGCGCCGGCGGTGCTGGCCTACGTGCTGTGCATCGCGCTGCTCGTGGTCTCCACGGTGCCGACCTTCTCCGGCAAGACCATGGGCAAGCGGGTGCCGCGCGGCCTCGTCCTGCCGATCTTCCTCCTCGGCGTCGCGGCCTTCGGCATCCTCATCAGCTACCCGTTCGAGGCGCTGGTCGCGGTGAGCGGGGTGTATCTCGTCACCATCCCCGTGGGCGCGGCGCAGTATCGCCGCCGCGCGAAGGCCGAGCAGGCCACCCTCAGCGACGAGAGGGCCGCCGCAACCGACGGTGGATAGCGCGTGAGACCCGGTTCCCACCCACCCGCGGCGTGAGGCACGGTCTCACGCGGTCGCCGGAGCGGAGGTGGGGATGCTCGAAGAATTCAAGAAATTCGCCCTGCGGGGCAATGTCGTCGATCTCGCGGTAGGTGTCATCATCGGCGCGGCCTTCGGTGCCATCGTCACCTCGGCGGTGCAGGACCTGTTCATGCCGGCCATCGGCGCCGTCACCGGCGGGCTCGATTTCTCGAACTACTACCTGCCCCTGTCCTCCAAGGTGCAGACGGGGCTCGCCTATACCGAGGCCAAGAAGCAAGGCGCGGTGCTGGGTTACGGACAGTTCCTCACCGTCTCGCTGAACTTCGTCATCGTCGCCTTCGTGCTGTTCATGGTCATCCGCGCCATGAACAAGCTGCAGCATGCCGAGGACAAGAAGCCCGACGCCGTCGCCGAGGTCCCGGCCGACGTGAAGCTGCTCGGCGAGATCCGCGACATCCTCGCCACGAAGCCCAAGGTCTGAGGCGTCAGGCGTCCTTCGACGGCTCCGGCTTCACGCCGAACGCATCGAGGATGCGCTCCAGGGCCTCGCCCACGGCCTCGGTGCCTTCCTCGTGGGTCTTGAGGCGGGTTTCCAGGCGGCGCAGCTGCGGTTCGAACTCGCCGGGGATCTCCGGCTCGTCGCCGAGGAAGCGCGGCTTGTCAGCCACGGGGATCGTGCCGCGCAATTGCTGGCCGAGATGGTCCCGTACCGGCTCGGGCAGGACCGGCCTGCCTTCGGCTCCGTCGTCGTTCATGGGGGAAGCCTCCTCCGCTGGAATGGCGCACGCGAAAAGGGCCCCGAAGCTGACGCGCTTCGGGGCCCAGGGCCGCACTCATCCCGCCGGAGCGGTGGTCGTTCCGGCGGGACGTGCCCTCGGGCGAACCCGGAACGCTTAGTCGATCACCTCGACGATGCGGTGGCTGCGGTCCACCAGCACCGGACGGTCGTTGACGACGGTGTAGCGGTAGCCCGGCTGCACGCGGTACTCGTTCGGGACCTCGTAGTAGGTCACGCCCGAGGACGGCAGGGTGGAGCCCACGGCGACGCGGCCGTCGTAATCGTACGAGCGGACGTTGCGCTCACGGACGTAGCTGCGGAAGCGGGGGGCCATGTCGACACCGAGGATGCCGCCCACGGTGCCCGTGGCCGCGCCCACCGCGCCGCCGACGATCCCACCGATCGGGCCGGCCGCGTCCGCGCCGGCGGCAGCGCCGCGCTCGGCACCGGGGACGAGGCCCTGCGCCTGGGCGGCGAGGGGCAGCGAGAGGGCGAGGGCCGAGGCGGCCAGGAGGGTCTTGAAGGTCATACGGATGCTCCGTTTCCGTGTCGTTCCGCCGCATGGACGCAGCGAAGCTCGGGCCAACAACGCCCCATCCCCGGATTCGGATGCATCGATTTTTGCGGCCCTCTCCCGGGCCGGTGCCGTCATGGTGTCCGAACGGCTAACCGCTCGGACGACGTCGTTCACGCGTCGGGCATGGCCGACTGGATGAACCGGTCGGAGCCCAGATCCTCCTCGTCGTAGCCAAGAAGTTCGGCCAGACGGCCCCGGGCGCGGCTCACGCGGCTCTTCACCGTGCCGACCTTGCACCCCATGATCGTCGCCGCCTCCTCGTAGGAGACGCCCTCCGCGCCGACCAGAACCAGCGCCTCGCGCTGGTCCGGCGGGAGCTTGGCCAGCGCCGATTGCAGATCCTCCACGTCGAGCCGGTCGCCCTGGTGCGGGGCGGTGGCGAGGCGGGCGGCATAGGAGCCGTCCTGATCCTCGACCTCGCGGACCCGCTTGCGGTGATCCGAGTAGAAGATGTTGCGCAGGATCGTGAACAGCCACGCATTGAGGTTCGTGCCCGGCTGGAAGCGGGCGCGGTGCTGCCAGCCCTTGAGCAGGGTGTCCTGCACGAGGTCGTCCGAGCGGGCGGGGTTCGAGGTCAGCGACAGGGCGAAGGCGCGCAGGCTGGGCACCGCCGCGAGAAGCCCGTCGCGGAATTCCGGCTCGATCGCCTCGCCGCGCGCGCGCAGGGCGGCTTCGAGCCGGTCGATGAGTTCGGCGAAGCGAACCGGCATCGTGTCTTCGTTGAGCCGGTCATAGGCGGTGCGTAGATGCTCGCCGAGATGGGTCCGGATCGAGGACGACAGGTTCGGACGCTCGTCCGAGGAACCGTCCTGCGCGTGCAGGACGGCGTTGTCTTCGCGGGTCATGCTCGTCGCACTCGTCAGCTTGTCGTGACCCGGCCGCCGGTCCAAAGCGGCCGAGGAGCGCGCTTGAGGGCCGGTGACTGGGTGAACGCCCGACCTATGCGCGCCTGTTACCTGGGTTGTAGCGCATCGGAGCCGCGCATGCACCCTCGCTCAAGTCGCATGTGCGCAACCGTTGCGCCCCCTCAACACCCGCACCTCGCCCTCGCGCAGGGTGAGCATGTCCCCGCGCTCCACCACGGTCCAGCTTTCGTCGCGGGTCAGGGCCTGCGTGGCGACCACGGTCACGACGTCGTTGGCGGTGGTCTCGCGGGCGAAATCGATGGTCCAGTCCTCGTCGATCAGGGTCGCCTTGCCGAAGGGCGAGCGCCGCGTGAGGTAGCAGAGCCGCTTGCCGCAATGGGCGTAGAGGGTGCGGCTGTCGGACATCAGCATGTTGAACACGCCGAGGGCGTGCAATTCGGCGCAGAGGTCGGCGACGATCCGGTCGAGGGTGGCGGGCCGGGGCAGGGTCTTGAACCGGGCGTGCAGGCGCCCGAGCATCCAGCAGAAGGCGTGCTCGCTGTCGGTGGTGCCGATGGGGGTGAAGGCGCCGAGTTCGAGGCGCTTCACGCCCTTCAACTGTCCGTTATGGGCGAAGGTCCAGCGGCGGCCCCACAACTCGCGGGAGAAGGGGTGGGTGTTCTCCAGGCTGACCCGGCCGCGATTCGCCCGACGGACATGGCCGAGGACGATGCAGCTCTTGATTGGCATGTCGCGCAGGAGCCGCGCGAGCTGCGAGCGCGAGCTCGGCTCCGGCTCCAGGAAGCTGCGGGTGGTGCGCCCCTCGTAGAAGCTGATGCCCCAGCCGTCCGCATGCGGTCCGGTCTCGCCGCCGCGCCGGGCGAGGCCCGCGAAGGAGAAGCGGATGTCGGTCGGCACGTTGGCGCTCATGCCGAGCAGTTCGCACATCG
>Ga0182229_1000481_pt1 | contig 10373 bp, 8 predicted proteins | sample G6R1MG_32_FD_129663 | JGI IMG/M metagenome (GOLD analysis project Ga0182229, IMG submission 129663) | Miscanthus phyllosphere microbial communities from Michigan, USA - G6R4_MAIN_07NOV2016_LD1 MG | ecosystem: Host-associated > Plants > Phyllosphere > Phylloplane/Leaf | place: USA: Michigan...
GCCGGGCGTGAAATTCCATGACGGCTCGGATTTCACCGCCGACGCCGTGGTCTGGAACCTCGACAAGCTCCTGAAGGCGGACGCCCCCCAATACGATCCGCGCCAGTCGGCCCAGGGCAAGACCCGCATCCCCTCCGTGGCGAGCTACAAGGTCGTCGATCCTCTGACGGTCGAGATCGTCACCAAGGCGCCGGACGCGACGCTGCCCTACCAGATCGCCTGGGTGATGATGTCCTCGCCCGCCCAGTGGGAAAAGCTCGGGAAGTCGTGGGACGAGTTCGCCAAGCATCCCTCCGGCACCGGCCCGTGGAAGCTCACGCTGTTCGCCCCGCGCGAGCGCGCCGAGATGGTGCCGAACACCGCCTACTGGGACAAGAACCGCGTTCCGAAGCTCGACAAGCTCGTGCTGGTGCCCCTGCCGGAGGCCAATGCCCGTGTCGCGGCCCTGCGCTCCGGTCAGGTCGATTGGATCGAGGCGCCGGCGCCGGATGCCGTCGCCTCCCTGAAGGGCGCGGGCTTCACCATCGTCACCAACGCCTACCCGCATAACTGGACGTGGCACCTCTCCCGCGTCGAGGGCTCGCCCTGGAACGACATCCGCGTCCGCAAGGCGGTGAACCTCGCCATCGACCGCGACGGGATGAAGGAACTGCTCGGCGGCCTCTCGATCCCGGCCAAGGGCTTCATGCCCCCCGGCCACCAATGGTTCGGCAAGCCGACCTTCGACGTGAAGTACGATCCCGAAGCGGCCAAGAAGCTCCTCGCCGAGGCCGGCTACAGCACGGCGAAGCCGCTCAAGCTCAAGGTGGCGATCTCAGCCTCAGGTTCCGGCCAGATGCAGCCGCTGCCGATGAACGAGTTCGTCCAGCAGAACCTCGCCGATGTCGGCGTGCAGGTCGAATATCAGGTCGTGGAGTGGAACACGCTCATCAACATCTGGCGGGCCGGCGCCAAGGCCGATATTTCGCGCGGCGTCAGCGCGATCAACTACTCGTACTTCATCCAGGACCCCTTCACCGGCTTCATCCGGCACCTGCAATGCAACCTCGCGCCGCCGAACGGCACCAACTGGGGGTATTACTGCGATCCCGCAATGGACAAGCTGTTCGATCAGGTCCGCAACACCTTCGACAAGGATGAGCAGGAGAAGGTCTTGCAGAAGGTCCACGAGAAGTACGTCGATGACGCCGTGTTCGTGATGATCACACACGACGTGAATCCCCGCGCCATGAGCCCGAAGGTGAAGGGCTTCGTCCAGGCGCAGAACTGGTTCCAGGACTTCTCCAACATCACCATGGCCACCGCCGGTCGGTGAAGACGAACGACCCTCCCCCCACCGGGGGAGGGTGTCCCTGGTGGTCAGATCGGTCCCATGCTCCTCTACATTCTGAAACGCCTCGTCACCGTCACCCCCGTCGCCTTCGGGGTGAGCATCGTATGTTTCCTCCTCGTCCATCTCGCCCCCGGCGATCCGCTCAGCGCCGTGCTGCCGGCCGATGCCACGCAGCAGACCATCGACGAGATGCGCGCGGCCTACGGGTTCGATAAGCCGCTGCCGATCCAATACGCGATCTGGCTGTGGCACGTGCTCCATGGCGACCTCGGCGTGTCCATCGCCACCGGGCGCCCCGTCGCGCAGGAGGTCGGCCGCGCGGTCATCAATTCGCTGATCCTCGCGAGCGTCGCGACGCTGATCGGTTTCACCTTCGGCGTGTTCTTCGGCTTCGTGGCCGGCTATCGCCGCAACTCCATCCTCGACCGGGTGGCCTCGGCCCTCTCGGTCTTCGGCGTGAGCGTGCCGCATTACTGGCTCGGCATGGTGCTGGTGATCGTGTTCTCGGCCACCCTCGGCTGGCTGCCGCCGACGGGGGCGGGGCCGGACGGCTCCGGCAACTGGCGGCCGGATTTCGATCACCTGCGCTACATCATCCTCCCCGCCGTCACGATGGCGGTGATCCCCATGGGCATCATCGCACGCACGGTGCGGGCGCTCGTCGCCGACATCCTCTCCCAGGATTTCGTGGAGGCGCTGCGCGCCAAGGGCCTCAGCGAGTTCGGCGTGTTCAAGCACGTGGTGCGCAACGCCGCGCCGACCGCGCTCGCCATCATGGGCCTGCAGCTCGGCTACCTGCTCGGCGGCTCGATCCTCATCGAGACCGTGTTCGCGTGGCCGGGCACCGGCTTCCTCCTCAACGCGGCGATCTTCCAGCGCGACCTGCCCCTGCTGCAGGGCTCGATCCTCGTGCTGGCGATGTTCTTCGTCGCCCTCAACCTCATCGTTGACGTGATGCAGACCGCCCTCGATCCGCGCATCGAGCGCGCCTGAGACAGGAGGAACGGCCATGACTGCCCCCCTCACTGCCGGCTCCGTCGCCCTCGACGGCAACATCACCGCCGCCCCCGATGCGCCGGAGGCCTTCATCGCCTCCCGGGGCTTCTGGGGCCATGTCGGGCATCGGCTGGTGCGCGATCCCGTCGCGATGGCGGCCGGAATCCTCATCGTGATCGTCATCGCCATCGCGATCCTGTCGCCGTGGATCACGCCGATGGACCCGTACAAGGGCTCCATGCTGCGCCGGCTGAAGCCGGTGGGCGACGCGACCTACTGGCTGGGCTCGGACGAGCTCGGCCGCGACATGATCAGCCGGCTGATGCTCGGCTCGCGGCTGTCGCTGTTCATGGGCGTCACGCCCGTGCTGATCGCGTTCGTGATCGGCTCCGGCATCGGCATCCTCGCCGGCTATGTCGGCGGCTGGACGAACACGATCCTGATGCGCACCATCGACGTGTTCTTCGCCTTCCCCTCGGTGCTGCTGGCCATCGCCCTCTCTGGGGCGCTTGGCGCGGGCATCTTCAACTCGATCGTCTCGCTCACCTGCGTGTTCGTGCCCCAGATCGCCCGCGTGGCCGAGAGCGTGACCACCGGCATCCGGCGGCGGGACTATATCGACGCGGCCAAGCTTTCCGGCGCCTCGGCCTTCACCATCATGCGGGTGCAGGTGCTCGGCAACGTGATCGGGCCGATCTTCGTCTACTCGACCAGCCTCATCTCCGTGTCGATGATCCTCGCCTCGGGCCTGTCCTTCCTCGGTCTGGGCGTGCGCCCGCCGGAGCCGGAATGGGGCCTCATGCTCAACACCCTGCGCACGGCGATCTACGTGAACCCCGTCGTGGCGGCCCTGCCGGGCCTCGCGATCTTCATCGTGTCGATCTCCTTCAACCTGTTCTCGGACGGGCTGCGCAGCGCCATGGAGATCCGCCAGTGAGCGTCATCCCGAACGGCCCCGATCCCTTCGCCACCGACCGCGGCGGCCCCGCCCAGCCGCTGCTCTCGGTCTCCGGCCTGTTCAAGCACTTCCCCGTCCGCAAGGGCACCGGCCCGAAGCGGGTGGTGCGCGCCGTCGATGGCGTCGATTTCGACGTGCTGAAGGGCGAGACGCTGAGCATCGTCGGCGAATCCGGCTGCGGCAAGTCCACGACGGCCAAGCTCATCATGGGCCTGATCGAGCGCGATTCCGGCGAGATGCTCTACGACGGACAGCCCATCGGCGAGCGGGCCATGCCCTGGCGCAGCTACCGGCGGCAGGCGCAAATGGTGTTCCAGGATTCCTACGCGTCGCTGAACCCGCGCATGACGGTGGAGCAATCCATCGCCTTCGGGCCGAAGGTGAACGGCGTGCCCGGCCGTCAGGCGGTGGAGCGCGCCCGTGCCCTGCTCGCCCGCGTCGGGCTGGAGCCGAAGCGCTTCGCCGGCCGCTACCCACACGAGATTTCCGGCGGCCAGCGGCAGCGGGTGAACATCGCCCGAGCGCTGGCGCTCGAACCGCGCCTCGTGCTGCTGGACGAGGCCGTCTCGGCCCTCGACAAGTCGGTGGAGGCGCAAGTGCTGAACCTGCTCCTCGACCTCAAGGCCGAGTTCGGCCTCACCTACATCTTCATCAGCCACGACCTGAACGTCGTGCGCTTCATCTCCGACCGGGTGATGGTGATGTATCTCGGCCGTGTCGCCGAGATCGGCCCGTCGGACCAGGTCCTCGCCGCGCCCTCGCACCCCTACACGCAGGCGCTGCTGGCCTCGATGCCCTCCCTCGACCCCGATAACCGGACGCAGGAAGCCCTGCTCGCGGGCGATCCGCCGAACCCGATCGATCCGCCCTCCGGCTGCCGCTTCCACCCCCGCTGCACCCTGGCCGAGGGCGTCTGCTCGGCGGTCGAGCCGCCGCTCTCTTCCGTCATGCCCCTGCATCGCGTCGCCTGCCTCGCCCGCCAGCCGGGTTCGGGCCATTCGGCCGCCCCCTCGGAGGCCATCGCGGCATGAGCACGGCACAGGCACGGGACGGCGCGGCCGTCGAGCTGTCCGGCCTGCGGGTCGCCTTCGGCAAGACGCAGGTGGTCGATGGCGTCGACCTCAAGGTCGAACGCGGGCAGGCCCTGGCGCTGATCGGCGAATCCGGCTCCGGCAAGAGCGTCACGCTCCGCTCGATCCTGCGGCTGTTCCCGGCCGGGCGCAGCCGGATCGAGGGCAAGATCCTGGCGGCGGGCAAGGACGTGCTCGCCCTCGACACGAAGGCGCTGTCGCATTTCCGGGGCGGCGACGTCTCGATGATCTTCCAGGAGCCGCTGCTCGCCTTCGATCCGGTCTACACGGTGGGCCGGCAGATCACCGAATCGATCCAGCGCCACGAGAAGATCTCGTCCAAGGATGCGCGGGCGCGGGCGCTCGCCCTGTTCGAGCGGGTCCGCATCCCGAGCCCGGAGCGGCGCCTCGACAATTACCCGCACGAGATGTCGGGCGGGATGCGGCAGCGGGCAATGATCGCCCTGGCGCTCGCCTGCCGGCCGCAGGTGCTGCTGGCCGACGAGCCGACCACGGCGCTGGACGCCACGGTGCAGATTCAGGTTCTGCTCCTGCTGCGCGAGTTGCAGCGGGATCTCGGCCTGTCCATCGTCATCGTCACGCACGATCTCGGCGCGGCGGTCGAGGTCGCGGACCGGATCGCGGTGATGTACGCGGGCAAGATCGTGGAGGTCGGCACCGCCAAGGAGATCGTGCGCGATCCGCACCATCCCTACACGATCGGCCTCCTGCGCAGCCGCGCCGAGGGCGCGATGGACAAGGGCAGCCGCCTCCAGACCATCCCCGGGAGCCCGCCCGACCTCGCCAACCGCCCGCCGGGCTGCCCCTTCGCGCCGCGCTGCTTCCTCGCAGAAGACCGTTGCCGGAAGGAGATGCCGCCGGAAGTGGAACTCTCACCCGGCCACCGGGCGGCCTGCTGGTTCACCGACGAGGCCTCGTCCGCCTACCGCGCCGGCCCGCAGCCGGTGGCGGTGGAAATGGCCTGATCGGCTACGATGCTCCGATGAGCCAAACCGATTCGTCCGAGCGTCTGAACGAGTATGGCCAGCCCATCGGGCCGGCGCTGCCGGACTGGACGCCCCGTCCCCGTCCGCCGCGCATGCCGATGCACGGCCGGTTCTGCCACGTCGTGCCCCTCGATCCGGCGGCCCATGCGGCGAAGCTCTACGCGCTGTTCCAGGCGGCGCCCGACCGGCGCAGCTGGACCTACCTGATGGACGAACTCCCGGAGACGGAGGCCGCGTTCCGCGAGCGCCTGGACCGGCAGGCGGCGGGGGACGACCCGCTGTTCCACACCATCCTCGACGCGCGGTCAGGCGATCCGCTCGGCATCGCGTCGTATCTCCGGATCGACCCGGCCAATGGGGTGATCGAGGTCGGCCACCTGCATTTCGGCCCGAGCCTGCAGCGCAAGCCAGCGGCGACGGAGGCCATGGCGCTCATGATGGCCCGCGCCTTCGATGAGCTCGGCTACCGCCGCTACGAGTGGAAATGCGACAGCCTCAACGCCCCCTCACGGGCGGCGGCCTTGCGCTACGGCTTCGCGTTCGAGGGCATCTTCCGCAAGGCGGTGGTGGTGAAGGGCCGCTCGCGGGACACGGCGTGGTACGCCGTGACCGACGCGGACTGGCCGTGCGTGAGGGACGCCTTCCAGGGCTGGCTCGCCTCGGAGAACTTCGACGCCGAGGGGCGTCAGCGTCGAAGCCTCGCGGAGATTCGCGGCTGAGGGGCCTTATCGCCCGGTGGCGAGGAACCGGTCGGCGCTGCGCAGCCCCAGCGCCATGATCGTCAACGCCGGGTTGGCCGCCAGCGAACTCGGGAAGGTCGAGCCGTCGCTGATCCACAGGTTGTCGATCTCGAAGCTCCGGCCGAACGGATCGACCACCGCCGTGTCGCCGTCATGGCCCATCCGGCAGGTGCCGATCGTGTGGGCCACCCGCTCCAGCACCCAGATGTCCTCGGCGCCCGCCGCCTCCCACAGGTCGCGCATCACCTTGGTGGCGTGGGCGTTCAGCCGCTCCTCGTTGGCGGAGTAGCCGAAGTCGATCTGGGCCTTGCGCATCCCCCGCGCATCGACCTCGTCCGACAGGGTCAGGACGTTGGCGTCGCAGGGCAGCGTCTCGCCGTTGATGCCGATTCCGGCGAGGTGGTTGTAGCGTCCGAGATAGTCGGTAAGCGCCTTGCCCCACAGGCCGCGCCCGCGCGCGACGGCATTGCCGAAGGTCAGCGGCACCACGCCGAGGCTCTGGATCAGGTAGCCGCCCGCGAAGTCGGCCCCCTCGGCGCGGATGAAATCCTCGGTGATGAGCGAGGACGGGTAGCCCCGGTTCATCCGCACCTCGTTGGCGAAGGTGCCCCAGACCTGCGTCGCCACATGGCCCATGTAGTTGCGCCCGACCTGCCCGCTGCCGTTGGCGAGGTCGTTGTGCAGGAGCAGGCGGGGCGTCTCGACGGCGCCCGCGCAGAGGAAGACCGCGCGACAGCGCTGGCGCGTCTCGCGTCCCGCGTGGCTGTAGATCACCGCCGAGATCCGCCCATCGGCCCCGCGCTCGAAGCCGGTGACGAAACATTCCGGTCGGATCTCGGCGCCATGCGCGACCGCGAGCGGCAGATAGGTCACGTCCATGCTCGCCTTGGCGCCGTTGCGGCAGCCCTGGTGGCAGAAGCCGCAATTGATGCAGCCATGGCGCAGGGGACCGTCCTCGGACTGGAACTCGCGCGAGACCAGGGCGGCTGGCGCATCCGCCCAGCGGATGCCCCGGCTGTCGCAGGCGCCGGCCATGAGGTCGGCCGGGCCGTTCCGCTGGACCGGCGGCAACGGATAGCGGCGGCCCGCGTCCCACGGATAGGTCGGCGGGCCGGAGACGCCGAGAAAGCCTTCGACCCGCTCGTAGTAGGGCACGAGGTCGGCGTGTTCGAGGGGCCAGTCGACACCCTCGCCGCTCTCCGTGAACAGGCGCAGATCGCGGGGATCGGCGCGGGGGACGAAGGCGCCCCAATGCAGCGTCGAGCCGCCGACTCCGGTGCCGCTGTTGTTGGCGCCGAAGGCCTCCGGCGTCGAGCCGCCGCTCAGGCGCTCGTCGGTCCAGTAGATTTCGTCGGCCAGGGTTTCGTCGAAGGCGAACTTTTCGGGCCGGAAGTTCGGCCCGGCCTCCAGGGCGACGACAGACAGACCCGACGCCGCCAGCTTGGCGATGACGGGGGCGCCGCCGGCCCCGGTGCCGATCACCACGACATCGACCGTGTCGCCCTCGGCGTAAGTCCGCATGGAATCGAGGTTCATCGTGCGGACTCCGAGGAGCGGGGCTCCCAGCTTTCAGGGGAATCGAGGCCGGTGCTGTGGAAGCCCGGCAGGCCGGCGGCCAGGGGCTCGGGGCTGTCTCCGCCCGCGCCGATGCCGGAGAAGCCGATGCTGGCGAGCGCCGCCGGATGGGCGAGATAGAGGCGCACGGCATCCGCCCGCACATCCTCGAACCAGAAGCGCATCCGGTCGGCATCGAGGCGGCCGCCGAGCGACTCCGGCACCGACAACTCGCCCTTCTGCGCCAGCGTCAGGAACGCGTCCTGCCCCGCCTCGTCCAGCGCGACGAAGGGGCGTTCGTGGGCGGCCCGCGCCGCCGCATCGAGCGTGCGGAGCGCGGCCTGATAGGCCTGCGCATCGGGCGGCAGGGCGACGAAGCGCCAGCCATCGCCGCCACCGGAGGCCAGCCGCGCATCGAGCCGCGCTGCGATGTCGAGGCCCGGCACGGGCAGCACCCGCGCGAAGACCGCCCGCAGGATCGCGAGTTCCACCGCATCCAGCGCCTTCGGGGCGTAAGCCGGATCGTCGGGCTCGGCCCGCTGGCGGAGGGTCGCGCGCAGGCGGGAATTCACCCGGTCGGAGGCGATCAGCGCGGCGTAATCAGCCGGGACGGGGAAGGTTTTCGGCTCGGCGGAAGCGGGCATGGGCTCGCGGAGCAGGCGGGCCAGCTCTTCCGGCTTCTCCATCGGCAGGAGATGGGCGACGCCCTCCACCGTGACGAGCCGTCCGTTCGGCAGATGCGGCAGGGTCAGCGCCGCCTGGGCGTCGGCGCCGAGATCGGCATCCTCCGACCCGGCGAGGACGAGGGCCGGCATCCGCAGCGTGCCGACGCGGCGGCAGTGATCCTCGTTCGACCCGGAATTGAGCCATGCCTTCCAGGCCTCGGGGGCGGCACGGAGAACGTCCTCGACCGCCCCGTCCTCGGCCTCGGCCGGGAGATTGGCAGCGACGTTGGCGCGCACGAACGCGCGGGCCTCCTTGGCGCGGGTCTCGTCGTCGGCGTCGATCCACGCAAGCATCTTGGCGCGGCGATCCTCGGGGATCGGCTCCGGGCTCGGCGGCGAGCCGGAGATCAGCACGAGGCCAGAGAGCCCTGCCAGCTGGTCATCGCCGTCCTCGGCACGCCGGGCGAGGGCGAGGGCGACCTTGGCGCCCATGCTGTGGCCGGCGATGCGGAACGAACCCGGCGCGGCGGCAACGATGGCCTCCGTCACCGCGTCGGCCATGGCGTCGATGCCGTATCCCGTATCGCCGCGCGCCGCGCCGAAGCCCGGCAGGTCGATGGGGACGAGACGCAGCGTCCCGTCGAGGGCTCGCGCGAGAGCCTCCCAGCTTCGGGTACTTCCGCCTAAAAAGTGAAGGCAGAATAGAGTGTCTGGGGGGCGTCCGGTCATGAGCCGGACATCGCGCGAGCTTAACCGAGTTCAAGCCGGTGCGACATCGCAGGATGGACAATGGCGGGATTAGCCATGGATGATCTGAGCTGGCAGGTGGAAGAGGCCTGCCTGAACGCGTGGCCGAGCCCGCGTCACGCCCTCGTCCATGGCTATCTGCTCCGCGCGGCGGGTGGATCCTCGAAGCGCATCAACTCGTGCAATCCCCTGCGCGGGGCAGGCGACCCCGAGGCGGCGATCACGGCCAGCGAGGCCATCTATGCCGGGCTGGGGCTGCGGCCGATCTTCCGCGTGCCCGACATCGCCGCGCAGATGCTCCCCGGGCTCGAGCGGAGGGGCTACCGCGCCATCGGGCAAACCCGGACCCTGTATCGCGATCTCGGCCCCTGCGCCGAGGCTGAGGTCTCTGTGGCGCCGGCACCCTCGGCGGACTGGCTCGCCATCCGCGACGCCGTAAGCGGCCATCACGCCGAGACGGCGCGGACGTTCCGCATGGTGACGGAGGCGATCCTGTTGCCGCGCGCCTTCGTGTCGGTGGAGGGGCCGGACGGGATCGGCGCCATCTGCTTCGGCGTCCGGGCCGGGGCGCTGCTCGTGATCGAGTCGGTGGCCGTGCCGGAGGCTCTGCGCCGGCATGGCTTCGCGCGGAAGGCGGTGGCCGGCTTGATGCGCTGGGGCGCGGAGACGGGCGCCAGCGCCGTCTGCCTTCAGGTCGAGGACAGCAACACAGCCGCGATCACCCTGTACCAGAACCTCGGATTCACGCGGGAGTTATACCGCTACCATTACCGGGTCCGGGATTAGGCGTCGAACAGCGACCCCTGCTTCACTTTCTCGCTTTTCGCGCGCGGCGCCGGGCGCTTGCCCTTGGCGGGCACGGCCTCGACGGTCCCGTCCGCGAATTGCAGCGTCAGGCGCGGCGCCGCCTCGGCATCCTCGGCGTGTTTCAGGGGGCGGCCGTCGCCGTCGCGGACCAGGGCGAAGCCCCGATCGAGCACGGAGCGATAGCTGAGGGTCCCGAGCAGGTCGGCCAGCGATTGCAGGCGGCTGTGGCGGCGCTCGATGTCGCGCCGCCCGGCCTGGACGAGCCGTGCCGTCAGCCCAGCGAGCCGGTCCCGGCGGCGGGCTTCCAGGGCGCGGGCGCGCTCCAGACCGGATTCCTTCGCCAGGACGAGGCGGCACCCGAGTTGGGTGATCTGCTCCTCCTTCCGGCGTACCTCGACCACCAGCGCCCGGTGGGCGCGGTTATCGATCCGTTCCAGGCGAGCGCGGGCATGGGCGAGGGCGAGTTCGGGCGAGCGGCGGGCGAGCCTGTCGAGGA
>Ga0182229_1000483_pt1 | contig 10361 bp, 8 predicted proteins | sample G6R1MG_32_FD_129663 | JGI IMG/M metagenome (GOLD analysis project Ga0182229, IMG submission 129663) | Miscanthus phyllosphere microbial communities from Michigan, USA - G6R4_MAIN_07NOV2016_LD1 MG | ecosystem: Host-associated > Plants > Phyllosphere > Phylloplane/Leaf | place: USA: Michigan...
GGCGAGGTCGCGCTCGCCATCCGCGTCTCCGTCTTGGGTCGGCGCCGGGCCTGAGAGGTCGTCGAGCAGGCGCTTGAGCCCGCCGAGGTCGCGCAGCACCCGCGCCGAGTCGATCACCGCGGCACCCTGCCCGTGGAGCGCCGCGTCGAACGCCGCGATCTGCCGGCCGATCTGCACCCGGATCGCCGCGTCGAGGTCGGAGAGCGTCGGCACCGCCCCGCCCGGCGGCGGCGGGAGCCCCGTCGGCGGCAGGCCGGAGCGGTCGCGCCGCCTGGTGAACCCGGCGGCGAGAAACAGCGCCCGCGTGGCGCTGCGCCCGAGCCCGAGGGCCAGGGCGAGGTCGCCGGGGTCGTTGGCGGGCGCGTAGTACAGCCGCGCCAGCGCCCGGAGCCGGGTCTCGGGCCATTCCGCCGGGCTCAGGCCCGGCCGCCCCACGCGCCGGGGCCGGCGCAGACCGGCGCGCCCGTTCCAGGTGCTGACCGTGCCGGGCGACACGCCCAGACGTCGGCCGATCTCGATCATGGTCAGGTCGGTGTCGCGCAGCATCGCCTCGACGGCGGCGCGCGTGTCGTCCGAGTGCGGGCTCGTCCAAGGCATCGCCGCCCCCGCCGTCTCGTCACAGTTCTGGAGTGTTCCCGATCTGTACCGGAGGAGCGGGCCGCTGTCAACCTCAAAATCCTATTATAGGAATTTAGAGATGGCCTGCGAATCCCGGTGGGCGACGACGGGAGCCGTCCGCCGATCGCGCCACGGTCGGCGAGCACGATCGTCCGAGGCGATCGGGCCGTTGCGCGGTCCTGCGGCCGGTGCTGCGGACGAGCCGCGGACGCGACCCGGCATCATCGGATCCGGGCGCATCGCCGGGGCGTCGGTGGCCTGGATATCCAGTCGGAACAGGATCAAGCCCGTCGCGTCCGCGACGTCGAGGTGCCAGTCCCCGCCCCGGATGAGGTCCTGGGCGTGTTCGGGCAACAGACGGGCCGCCAGTCTCACGGCTTCCGGACGAACGGTCCCGCACGAGAGGCCGCTGCGGGGCCCCGCGAGCGCGCGGATCCGTCCGGGGGCGGCGTGGCTCCCCTCGCGGTGCGCATGGGTCCGCTGCGCTCATCGTCTGGTGGTGTACACTTCTTGCGCGCGCCCCTAAGAGTCGCTGCCACCGCTCCTCGAACCGGCCGGTGTGATCCGTCCCCGCAGACCGCCCCCGGCGGTCGCCGCTCGTCCCGACGCCATCGGAGCGCACCCGACGATGAAGATCCTGGTCGTATCGCCCGTGGCCCTGTTCCCGCCGATGGCCGGGAACAGGGCCCGGATCCTCGGGATGCTGGAGGAACTGCGCAGCCTCGGCCACGACCTCCATCTCGTCGTGCTCGATGTCCTGTCCACGGCCGGCGAGCCCGAGGACCGCGCCGCCCACGAGGCGTGGTTCGGACCGGGCAAGGTGACCTGGGTCGGGGCCGGGTCGGATCTCGCCTACGCCGTGAGCGTCCTGCGCCGGGTCTGGCGCCGGGCGCTCAGGCAGGTGCGCGTTCCGGCGGGCTACGTCCGGCGCCTCGACGAGTGGTATCTACCGGTCTTCTCGCGGGCGATCTCGGCGTTGCAGGCGCGGGAGGGGTTCGAGGCCGTGCTCGTCGAGTACGTCTTCCTGTCGCGCGCCTTCGAGGCGTTCGGCCCCGGCGTGCTCAAGGTGCTCGACACGCACGACACCTTCGCCGACCGCCACCTCCACTTCCTCCGCAACGGCCTGACGCCGTCCTGGTACGCGACCACGGAGGCCGAGGAGAACCGGGGCTTCCTGCGGGCCGACCGGGTCATGGCGATCCAGGAGGGGGAGGCGGCCCGCTTCCGGTCGCGCCTCGGCCCCGCGGGGGCGGCGCGCGTCGTCACCGTCAGCCACATTCCCCGGCTCGCCGACGCGCCGGTCGCCGACGTCTCGGCCAACGCCGCCGCCTTCATCGCGTCGGGCGGGCCGACGAACACGCAGGCGCTGGCCTACTTCCTGGACCGCGTGGTGCCCGACATCGCCCGCGCGCTGCCGGATTTCGTCACCTACCTCGCCGGCCCGATCTGCGCGCAGGTCGCCGACCGTCCGGGCGTGATCAAGCTCGGCTTCGTGGAGAGCCTGCACCGCGTCTTCGAGCGGGCCCCGATCCTCGTCAACCCGACCCTCCTGGGGACGGGCCTCAACATCAAGGTGCTGGACGCGCTCTGCCTGGGCGTCCCGGTGGTGACGACCGAGACCGGCGCGCGCGGCTTCGCGGCGCGGGAGGCCGACGGGCTGTTCGTCGCGCCGGACTCCGATCCGGCCGGGTTCGCCCGGCGGGTCGTCGCGCTGCTGAGCGCCGATCGCGGCGCGGCGAAGGCGGCCGCGCTGGGCTACGCCGTCGCGTGGCGGCGTCGACAGGTCGAGGGGCTGACGGCCGCCTTCTCGCCCGGACCCGCGGCGGGACCGGCCCAGAGCCTCGGCCCGAACGACGGAGGCCGGCTTTCGGAGCAGGCCGACGCGGCAGTGCAACCCGGAGCCTCGGCCCGAAAGGCGTAGCGGCTTTCGGAGCAGGCCGATGCGGCAGTGCAACCCGGAGCCTTGTTCTGGATGCGAGAGTGGGCGCAATGCTCCGGGTCGACGCGGCGGCCCGAGGCCGGGGGCGTCGCGCCGGGGGGCATCCAGCCAACACCGCTGCCAGAGATCGACGGCATGATCAGGCCATCCCACATCCGACTGCCGAGGTTCGGCCCCTGCCTCGGCCCCCCGTCGCGGGGCAGGGTGTTCGCCCTGGACGGCCTGCGCGGCTGGGCGTCGCTCTCGGTGGTCTGCTTCCATCTGCTCTGGGAGACGTTCGGCGAGGTCGATCCGTCGATCCGCAACGGCGTCACCGCGTTCCTCCTCGACGGATCGCTGGCGGTGTCAATCTTCTTCGTCCTGTCCGGCGAGGCGCTGAGCAGCTCCTATTTCTCCGGAGGCGGACGACGATCCGTCTTGGACCTCGCCGTGAGACGCTATCCGCGCCTCGTCATCCCCGTGCTCGCGGTCTCCGTCGTCACGTTCGCGATCACGGCGCTCGACCTGAACAGCAACGTCCCGGCCGGCCGCATCGTCGGACGCCCCGACTGGCTGGGATCCTGGATCGACTTCGCCCCGAGCGTGTCCGGTCTGATCCGGTTCGCCTTGCTCGACGTGTTCACGGACATCGCGCCCGCCCAATCCCTGGTCCCGTTCCTGTGGACCATGCGCCTGGAGCTGATCGGGTCGGCGCTCACCTTCGCGATCCTGATCCTCTGTCACGGTCGGCGCTACGGCTGGCACGCCGTCCTGATCGGACTGGCCCTGATGATGACGCTCTACGTCCTGGGACGGAGCGTGCTGTTCGGCAACCTGTCCTGCTTCGTCGTCGGCATGATCTGCGCGAAGCTGCGCTTCGACGGCGTCTTCGATGCGGCGAGGACCGGAGAACGGGCGTTCTACCTCAGCTCGGGCGCGATCGTCGCGCTGCTCGCGATCGACGGCGCCCTGCACAGCCGGGGGTTCGGCAGCCTGCGCTGCCCGCTGTTCGCCATGGTCCTCGTCGTGCTGTTCTCCTGCAACAGCCTCGCGGAGCGCGCGATGACGACGCGGCTGTCCCGGTACCTCGGGCGCATCTCGTTCCCGCTCTTCCTGGTGCAGTTCCCGGTCATCATCTCGCTCACGAGCTGGATGATCGTCGCGAACGAGCGGACCGGGTCCAAGGCGCCGAACGGCGTCATCTTCCTGCTGAGCCTGCTCGCCTGCCTCGTCATGGCGGAGCTGTTCATGCCGGTCGAACGCTTCACGGCAAGGTTCTGCCGGTTCCTGTCGCGGCGGGTCTTCCCCGCCTACGCGTCCGTCACGGCGGGGCGTCGAGGCGTCGTCGGTCCGGGCTCGAAGCCCGGGCGCGAACACGCCCCGCATTGAACCGGGGCGGATTCGGTGCCATTGGGCGCACCGCCGGATGCGCCGTCCCGTGCCACCCGTCCCGCGGACCGGGCGGGGCCGGACCCGCGGCGCGGCCGGCCCGGCCTTTTTCGGAGCCGCCGACTCGCGTCGGGCGGCCCCTTCCCACGAGCACGGCGTCCCCAGCATGGCCAAGCGCACCAAGTCCAAGCCGCAGGAGCGGGGCTTCGTCCTGTTCGATGTCGTCTACGAGGACGGCAGCCAGGCCTCGAACCGGCGCGTGCCGCAGGAGATCCTGGGCGGCCTCGACGGCGACGAGCCGGCCCGCCTGCTGATCGAGGAGCAGGACGAGGCCATCGCCCAGAAGTCCGGCCGGCCGCGCCGGGCGATCGAGAGCCTGACCCGCTCGCCGCCCCGCAGGGTCGACCTGCCCTCCTGACGCCGGGCGCGGCCCGCGGCGGGAGAGGGCGTCTCGCTGCGTCCCCAGCGCCGTCCGGAGGGCCGGAACGGGCCATGACCGGGCACGTTGACCGGCACACGTCCGTCATGGTTCCGGCGCAGCGGGACGGACCCGAGCCGCACGAAGCGAAAGTCGACATGGCCGCGCAGACATCGAGCATGGGAACGGCCACGGCCTCGTCCGCCCCGGATGCCGAGTTCCGCCGGTTCGCGGACCTCGTGCCGCTGATGATGTGGCGGGCCGATCCCGAGGGCCGGGCCGTGCATCACAACGAGTGCTGGCTCGACTTCACCGGTCGCGACGCGCAGGACGAACTCGGCGCGGGCTGGCACGCCGGGCTGCACCCGGACGATTTCGAGCGGCATGCGCGGATCGTCTCCGAGGCGTTCGCCGCACGCGCGCCCTTCACGGCGGAGTTCCGACTGCGCCGCCACGACGGGGCCTATCGCTGGCTCCTCGACACGGCCCGGCCGCTGATCGAGGACGGGCGGCTGGCGGGCTATGTCGGCTCGTGCTTCGACATCACCGACCGCAAGAACGCGGAGGATCACGCCGAGCGGGCGCTCGTGGAGAAGGAGACGCTGCTCGCCGAGATCTACCACCGGGTGCGCAACAACCTTCAGGTGATGGTCAGCCTGATCGGCCTCTACGGCCGGGCCGCCCCCGAGCCTTGCCGCGGCAGCTTCGACGCGCTCGGCCAGCGCGTGCGGGCGATCGCGCTGGTGCAGCAGCACCTCCACGAGGCCCCCCACATCGCCAGCATCGACCTCAAGGACTACCTCCACCGCCTCGCGTCGGGCCTCGGTCAGCTGCGCCGGGCAGGGCGGATCGGGGTGAGCCTCGACGGCCAGGGAAACAGCCTGGTCGAGCCGCGCACGGCCAACGCACTCGGCATGATCGTGGCCGAGATCGTGGCCGAATGCCTCGACGCGACGAACGAGTCGACCACGTGCGGCATCGCCATCACCATCGATGCGAGTGCCGGAGCGCCGGTGGGCCTGACGATCGTCTCCGGGTCGGGCGAGGCCGCGGCCGACGGCAAGCCGGGCGTCCCCAAGCTCGGCCCCCGCCTGATTGCGGCCTACGCGGCGCAGGCCGAGATCGCCGTGAGCGGGCAGGCCACCCGCGCGGATCCGTTGAAGCTTCGACTGCCCGAGACGCGAGCCCGCAGTGCGGACGTCTGAGGCGGGTCGCGTCGAGGGGGCGGCCTGCCTATATCCGGGATGACCCGTCACCACCTTGAGTCTTCTGATCTCATGCTGCCTCCGATCGAGACGATCATCGACAACTTCGAGTTCATCGACGACTGGGAGGAGCGCTACCGCTACGTCATCGAACTCGGACGCGCGCTGCCCCCCCTTCCGAGCGATCTCCAGAGCGAGGCCAACAAGGTCCAGGGGTGCGCCAGCCAGGTCTGGCTCGATTCCCGGGTGGACCGCTCCGGCCCCGAACCGCGCTTGGCCCTGCGCGGCGATAGCGACGCCCACATCGTGCGCGGCCTCGTCGCCCTGATGATCGCGATGTTCGACGGCAAGACCCCGAGGGAGGCGAGCGAGACCGACGCCCTGGCGCTCTACACCAAGCTCGGGCTCGCCGAGCATCTGACGCCGCAGCGCTCCAACGGCGTCCGGGCCATGGCCGACCGCATCCACCGCGACGCCGTGCGGCTGTCGGCCGAGCAGACGCCTCACGACGCCGCCTCGGCGTAGGCGGCCCGCCACAGGCGGAGCCGCCCGCGATCGGGCCCCTGCGCCTCGCGCGCGAGGCCGTAATGCTCCGCGAGCCGGCCCAGCGCGATCCGTGCCACCACCTTGGCCGAGCGCGCCGGCCAGCCCCGCTCGCCCTCGATCCGTTCGAGACCCTTGAGGAAGCCGCACAGGTCGATCAGCAGGCCGGATAGGTCCGATCCGACCGCATCCAGGGCCGCCTGCACGCGCTTGGACGCCCCGGCGACCCGATCCGAGGCGAGGGCCGGGTCGCGGGGGCCGGACCCGTCCACGCGGATCGCGTCCCAGGCCTGACCCAGGCGCGGGAGCATCGCGGCGCTCGTCAGATCGCGACGCAGGCGCTCTCCGGCCTCGAAGGCGGCTGCATCGATCAGGGGCTCGCCGTTGCGGTCCCGGCGGCGGGCCATCCAGGCCAGCGGGCTCTCCGAGGCGTCGCGCAGGCGGGCCGTGCCGCCATCCGTGTCGGGGATGAGATCCAGATGCTGCGCGGCGTGCGCGTGGTCCCCGCCGTGAGCGTCGCGGCGCAGGCGGGCGAGGCCCGCCGGCGCGATCACGAGACAGCGCCGCCGCCCCGTCGCTTGCCATATCGCAAGATCGGCCCGTTCGAGAGTCGCGCCGGCCTCGGCGGGGACGCGACCGGCGCTGACGGAGATTCCGGCGCCGCCGCCGCGCACGATCAGCCATTCGGGCGCGGTCGGGTCCGGAAGGGCATAGGCGCCTTCCACGGCCAGCGCCGACAGCAGCCTGCTCGCCGGGCGGTTCAGGAGAGCGCCGGCCGAGGACGTCTTGGCCTTCCGCGGCGGTGTCGATGGGGGGCGCGTTCTGTTCATCTTTTGTTCCCATGCTGGCACCGGCGAAGGGCCTTGTCCGGGAACTTACAAGAAAAATATCCTATTACAAGACTTGACGCCTGTTCGCCGGAATCCCCGGGCCCTGGGATCGCCCGGTGCACCTTCCCGGTCGTCCACGATCGCGGCGCGTCCGGCGGAGCTGCGCTCGCTCAAGAACGCCGCACGTTCCGATCGCGGGATCGTCGGTCGCTCACGCGGCGTCGTCGTAGCCGTCGCGGGTCTTGCCCAGGCCGATCGCCTTGGCGAGGTCTGAGCGGGCCTTGGCGTAGTTCGGCGCGACCATGGGGTACTCCGGCGACAGGCCCCACTTGGCGCGGTACTGCTCGGGGCTGAGGTTGTATCGCGCGCGCAGGTGGCGCTTGAGCGACTTGAACGTCCGGCCATCCTCGAGGCAGACGATGTGGTCGGGCGTCACCGATTTCCGGATCGGCACCGCGGGCTGCAACGGTGCCGCGGAGGCGGGCTTGGCCTCGACCTGTCCGGTCCCGATCTGCGTCAGCGCCGCGTGGACGCGGCCGATCAGCTGGGTCAGCTCCGCCGACGGCACGGGATTGTTGACGACGTAGGCCGAGACGATGTCCGCCGTGAGTCCGATGTAGTTCGCCGATGTCTCAGTCTCGTTCATAACGGGTCGCGTTTCCTTCACAAGCAACTGAGGTCCGCCGTGTGTATTCCGCACGGACGGCGCATCGGCATCGTCTCGCGGCTCCACACCTCCGGGAAGACGTGGCATCTTCCGATGTCGCCGAGCTAGTCTATGATGCGTGAATCTGTCGTGCAAGATAGGCAGGCATACTTGCACAGGGGATCGAATTTAATCGAACAATACCGCTTATTCTTTCTTTAAGATGCGGCAGTGCTTCGGATGTGTCTTGTGGTTGTGTCGCGCGCGCCGGCGGATGCGCACGGGGCGCGTCACCGCGCCGACGGCTTGCGGTGCCGCCCCGCAGGCGTCACACCGCCGGTCGACCAACCGTTCTCGTGAGGGATCTTTCGCGATGTCGCGCCCGACCTCCTTCGTGCTGCCCGCCGCCCCTCCCAGAGCCGAGACGAAGCCCCACGCCTACGCCGTTCGCGGCCGGCAGCTCTCCGACGACTACGCGTGGCTGAAGGCGGAGAACTGGCGCGAGGTCCTGAAGAGTCCCGAGGCGCTCGGGGGCGACATCCGCGCCTACCTGGAGGCGGAGAACGCCTATGCCGGGGCCGTGCTCGACGAGGCCGCCGCCCTGCGCAAGACGCTGGTCGCGGAGATGCGCGGGCGCATCCGCGAGGACGATGCGAGCGTCCCCGACCCGGACGGGCCTTACGCCTACTACACCCGCCATCGCGAGGGCGGGCAGCATCCGCTGGTCTGCCGTCGCCCGCGCACCGTGATCGTGCTGCCGGGGCAGGGGGCGGAGACGGCGGCCGACGGCGGGCCGGAGGAGGGCGAGCAGATCCTGCTCGACGGCGACAGGGAGGGCGAGGGGCTGCCCTTCTTCGAACTCGCCGCCGCGGTGCATTCCGACGATCACGCGCGGCTGGCCTGGGGGGCCGACACCAAGGGATCCGAACTCCACACCATCCGGGTCCGCGATCTCGCGACCGGCGAGGACGGGCCCGACCGGATCGAGGCCACGGCGGGCGAGGCGGTGTGGGCCGCCGACGGCGCCTCGTTCTGGTACGTCGCCCTCGACGAGAACCACCGGCCCGCCCGCGTCATGCGCCATCGCCTCGGCACGACCCAGGACGAGGACGCGGTGATCTACGAGGAGCCGGATTCGGGCTTCTTCGTGAACATCGGCAAGACCCAGTCGGGCGCCCACCTCACGGTGACGGCGAGCGACCACGAGACCTCGGAGGTCCACCTCCTCGACCGGCACGCGCCGGACGCGGCCCTGCGGGTCGTGGTCCCCCGCCAGAACCGTCTGATCTACTCGGTGGAGGATTGGGGCGTCCACCTCGTCATCCTGACCAACGCGGACGGGGCGGTCGACTTCAAGATCGTGACGGCGCCCCTCGACGCGCCGGGACGCGAGAACTGGCGCGACGCCGTGCCCTACCGGCCGGGCGTGATGATCCGGCATCAGCTGGTGCTGGCGCATTTCCTAGTGCGGCTCGAACTGGAGAACGCCCTGCCGCGCATCGTGGTGCGCAACCGCCAGGGCGAGGAGCACACCGTCGCCTTCGCCGAGGAGGCCTACTCCCTGGGTCTCGCCTCCGGCCACGAGTTCGAGACGGCGCGCATCCGCTTCACCTACTCGTCGATGACGACGCCCGCCGAGACCTTCGACTACGATTGCGTCACCCGCGCGCGCCACCTGCGCAAGCGCCAGACGGTGCCGAGCGGGCACGAGCCCTCCGACTACGTCACCCGCCGCCTGTTCGCGACCGCCCCGGACGGGGCCGAGGTTCCGGTCTCGCTGCTGCACCGGCGCGACACCCCCATCGACGGGACCGCGCCGCTCCTGCTCTACGGCTACGGCTCCTACGGAACGATGATGCCGGCAGGCTTCCGCACCAGCCTGCTCTCGCTGGTGGATCGCGGCTTCGTCTACGCCATCGCCCACGTCCGGGGCGGCACCGAGAAGGGCTGGAACTGGTATCTCGACGGCAAGCGCGAGAACAAGCCCAACACCTTCTCCGACTTCTGCGCCTGCGCGCGCAGCCTGATCGCGGCGAACTACACCCGAGACAGGCGGATCGTGGCGCATGGCGGCAGCGCGGGCGGCATGCTGATGGGGGCGGTGGCCAACCTCGCCCCGGAGCTGTTCGCGGGGATCGTGGCCGACGTGCCCTTCGTCGACGTGCTCAACACCATGCTCGATGCCGACCTGCCGCTCACCCCGCCGGAATGGCCCGAATGGGGCAACCCGGCCGAGGACGAGGCGGCCTTCGAGACGATCCTGTCGTACTCGCCCTACGACAACGTGGCGGCCAAGGACTATCCGGCGATCCTGGCGCTCGGCGGCCTGACCGATCCCCGGGTGACCTACTGGGAGCCGGCGAAATGGGTCGCGCGGCTTCGCGCGACCATGACCGGCGGCGGCCCGGTGCTCCTGCGCATCAACATGGAGGCCGGCCACGGCGGGGCCGCGGGCCGCTTCGACCGGCTGGAGGAGGTCGGCCTGATCTACGCCTTCGCGCTCATGGCCGTGGGCCGGGCCTGATCCGGTCTCACGGCTGCGGGCCGGGCTGACGGGCGCCGCGCTGGGGGTCGGCCTCCGGGACCAAGCCTGCGGGCCCCCCCTGTCCCTCGCCCGGTGCGCGTCGGACGGCCTCCTCCTCGCGCAGACGCGCCTGCCGCGCGGCCTCCTCCGCGGCGAGCCGCGCCCGGCGTGCCGTCTCCTCCGCCGCGGCCTTGAGCGCGCCGGCGCGCGCCCGGTCCATCTCGATGCGGGCGCGCCGCCGCTCGCGCTCGGACCGGTCGGCCTCGAACA
>Ga0182229_1000488_pt1 | contig 10328 bp, 6 predicted proteins | sample G6R1MG_32_FD_129663 | JGI IMG/M metagenome (GOLD analysis project Ga0182229, IMG submission 129663) | Miscanthus phyllosphere microbial communities from Michigan, USA - G6R4_MAIN_07NOV2016_LD1 MG | ecosystem: Host-associated > Plants > Phyllosphere > Phylloplane/Leaf | place: USA: Michigan...
ACTTGGCGTTCTTCTTGAGCCAGGCCTGCATCTCGCCGACCTCCTTTTCCTGGTCGTCGATGATCTTCCGGGCCATCTCCTTGGTCGCCGGGTCCTTGGCATGCTCCAGGGCGACCTTGGCCATCGCCACCGCGCCCTTGTGGTGCGGGATCATGTGCGTCCGGAAGTCGACGTCGGGGTTGCCCGTGTAAGCGACGTCCATGTCCTTCATCATGGCCATGTCGGCGGCCTTGAAGTCCTTCGTCGAGGCGTTGTCCTTCGGGTCCGGCTTCATGGAGGACATCGAGCCCATGTCCTTGCCGGGCATCGCCCCATGGTCATGCGTGGCCTGGGCGAAGGCCGGGCCTGCCAGTCCGAGGCCGAGGACGGCGACGAGGGCGATCTTGCTGACGTTCTTCATGGCTTGTCTTCCTGTCCTGATGTCGATGGATGCCTGCGTAGGTGGGCGAGTGCCCCTCGTCCGGTTCAGCGGCCGCGTGCGTCCTGCGGCGCCGCTTCCGTGGAATGCCGGCCGTCGTGGCCCGTGCGCTCGCCGGAGCGCACCGTTCCGGTCTCGCCGGGACGGACGTCGTGGGCCGGACCGCCCGAGGTGCCGCCGCGGTTCGGCGTCGGCTGGGTCTGCTGCTCGGCGTTGGCGTTGCCCTGGTCGTCGGCGACGGCCGGCGAGGCCACGGCGAGGGCGATCAACACGGCGGCGAGTGTCATAGTCTTCATGGGGTGAACTCCTTGGTTCATCGGGATGAATGGATCGGGAAGCGTCCGCTTCGCGACCGGTGGCTCACGCGAGGGGACGGGCCTTCGACCGATCCACCCCGCATCCCTTTCGGGATCTCGGGCTTCCTCCGGGCGCGACAGCGACCGGGGGGCGATAACTCAATTGAACTTGCCGCTGGCCGTCGCGCCGTCCGGGCCGGTGAGCTGGACGGCGCCCTTCGGGCTGTCGCCGAGCGCCACGGACGCCTTGCCGGAGAGGCGGTTGCCATCGGCGGGTTCGAGCGGCACCCGGGCGGGCTTGCCGCCGACGACGAGGATGGCGGTGCCCTTGAACCCGGACGCAGGCACGGGCTTCTGGCTGCCGTCCGAGACGAACACATCGACCGTCTCGCCCTTGGCGACGAGTTCGACGTGGTACTTGCCGGCATCCGTCACACGGCCGCCGTGCTGGCCGGACACCTCGTGCGCATGGACCGGCAGGGCGAGCAGCACGCCGGCGATCAGGGCCATTCTCCAGGGAATCATCGGTTTTCTCCGTTTTCGGGGATGGATGGCTCAGAACGCCTCGACCGGACGCGGCTTGGCGCCGTCCGGATGGGGACCATCGGCGTGGTCGGCCTGGGCGGCGCGCAGGCGCTCCAGCGCGGCCTTGCCGAAGCGCAGGAACAGGACCGGCGTCAGGACAGTGTCGAGCAGGGTCGCGCTGATCAGGCCGCCGAAGATCGTCACCGCGACCGGATGCAGGATCTCCTTGCCCGGGTTCGCGGCGTCGTAGAGCAGCGGCACCAGCGCGACGCCGGCCGAGAGGGCCGTCATCAGCACGGGGGTCAGACGCTCCAGGCTCCCGCGCACCACGAGGTCGCGCCCGAATGGCATGCCCTCATGCAGCGACAGGTTCAGGTAATGCGAGATCTTAAGGATGCCGTTACGGGCGCTGATGCCCGTCAGCGTGATGAAGCCGATCATCGACGCCACCGAGAGCGGCTGCCCCACCAGCCACAGGGCGATCACGCTGCCGATGAGCGCGAGCGGCACGTTGCCCATAATGATGAGGGCAAGCACGGCCGAGCGGTAACGGCTGTAGAGAAGGGCGAAGACCAGGGCGAGCGACAGCCCGGAGAGGGCTGCTATGGTCCGGCTCGCCTCCTCCTGCGCCAGGAAGGTGCCCTCCAGGTTGGCGAAGAAGCCCGGCGGGAGCTTGGCCTCGGTCACCTGCCGGCGGATTGCCGCCACGATGGTGGCCATGTCGCTGTCGCCGTTGGTGTTGGCCTGCACGACGAGGCGGCGGCGGCTGTTCTCCCGCAGGATCTGGTTCGGCCCGTCCGTCTCGCGGATGTCGGCGACTTGTCGCGCCGGCACCCACCCCGAGGGTGTCTCGATGAGCAGGTCCTTGAGCCCCTGCGTCGTGCGCTGGCGCTCGGGCAGGCGCAGGACCACGTCGAAGCGCTTGTAGCCGTCGGCCACGGTCGAGACGACGCGCCCGTTCGAGAGCCGGCTGAGCTGCTCGACGACCGCCGAGGGCTGGACCCCGTAGAGGGCGGCCCGGGTGTAGTCGACGCGGATCTCCAGCTGCGGGATGCGGACCTGCTTCTCGACCTGGAGGTCAGCGAGGCCCGGGATCTTCGCCATGCGGTCGCGCAGGTCGTTGGCCACGCTGCGCAGGGCGTCGAGGTCCTCCCCGAAGATCTTCAGGGCGAGCTCAGCCCGAACCCCGGAGAGCATGTGATCGAGGCGGTGCGAGATCGGCTGGCCGACGTTCACCGACAGCGGCAGCCGGGACAGGCGCTGCCTGATGTCGGCGATCACCGCGTCCTTGCCCCGCCCGGCCCCCTTGAGCTCGACCTCGATCTCGGAGGAGTGGACGCCCTCGGCATGCTCGTCGAGCTCGGCCCGGCCGGTGCGGCGGCCTACCGACGCGACCTCGGGGATGTCCAGGAGCAGGCGTTCGGCGATGAGGCCAACCCGGTTGCTCTCGGACAGCGAGATCCCCGGGTTGAAGGTCGTGTTGACGGTGAACGAGCCCTCGTTGAAGGGCGGCAGGAAGGCGCGCGGCAGGTTCCAGGCGGCGATGCCGGCCGCCACGACCGCGACCGCCACCGAGGCGACGAGAACGCGCTGATGCCGGAAGGCGACCCCGAGCAGCCGGGCGTTGCCGCGCTTGAGCCAGCGCAGCAGGGCGCTGTCGTGCTCGGAAAGGTTCTTGAGACCCGGGAGGAGGTAGTAGGCCAGCACCGGCGTCAAGGTCACCGACACCAGGAGGCTCGCCAGGATCGAGATGATGTAGGCCTGCCCCAGGGGCGCGAAGAGGCGCCCCTCGATGCCCGACAGGGCGAACAGGGGCACGAAGACGAGGACGATGATCATCGTCGCGTAGACGATGCCCGAGCGTACCTCGGACGAGGCCGCCACCACCACGTCGAAGGTCGAGCGCGGCGAGCCGGCCGCCCGGTTCTCGCCGAGCCTGCGGAAGATGTTCTCGACGTCGACCACGGCGTCGTCGACGAGCTCGCCGATGGCGATGGCAAGGCCGCCCAGGGTCATCGTGTTGATCGACAGGCCGGCGAGGTGGAAGGCGATGGCGGTCGCCAGGATCGAGACCGGGATGGCGGTCAGCGAGATTACCGTGGTGCGCACGTTCAGGAGGAACGCGAACAGCACGATGGCCACCACCACGATGGCCTCGACGAGCACGCGCTCGACGTTGGCGATGGAGGTCTCGATGAAGTTGGCCTGGCGGAACAGGACCTGGTCGGCCTTGATCCCGTTCGGCAGGGTCGCGGTGACCTCCTTCAGGGCCGCCTCGATCTCGCGGGTGAGCTTCACGGTATCGACGTCGGGCTGCTTCTCGACCGAGACGATGACCGCGGGCCTGGCCATGTAGCCGCCGTCGCCCCGCTTGACCCTGGGGGCGAAGGAGACCTCAGCCACCTGGCGCAGGTAGACCGGCGCGTCGCCGACGTTGGCGACCACGACGCTGCGCAGGTCGTCGAGGCTCATGGTCCGGCCGATGTTTCGGATGAGGTACTCTCGGGCGTACTGGTCGGTGAACCCGCCGCCGGCGTTGGTGCCGAACTGGGTCAGGGACCCCTCAAGCTGGGCGTTCGTGACGCCGAGCGCCCGCATGGCGGCGACGTTCGGGCTGACGCGGAACTGGCGCACCTCGCCGCCGATGGGGATGACCTGGGCGACGCCGGGGATGGTGAGCAGGCGCGGCCTCAGGATGAAGTCGGCGGCCTCGCGCGCCTCCATCGGGGTTGCGTTGTCGCCGGTGACCGCCACCAGCAGGATCTGGCCCATGATCGACGAGATCGGACCCATCTGAGGGGTGACGTTCGGCGGGAGCTGGTCACGGACCAGGGTCAGGCGCTCGGCGATCTGCTGCCGATTCCGGTAGATGTCGGTGCCCCAGTCGAACTCGACGTAGACGATGGAGAGCCCGACGCCGGAAACGGAGCGCACCCGGCTGACGCTCGGCAACCCGTTCATCCGGGTTTCGATGGGATAGGTGACGAGTTGCTCGACCTCGGGCGGGGCGAGCCCCTCGGCCTCGGTCATGATCGTGACCGTGGGCTTGTTCAGGTCGGGAAACACGTCGACCGGGAGCTTGGTCGCCGTGAAGGCGCCGTACAGGATCAGGACGGCGGCGACCGCGAGGACAAGGAGCCGGTTGCGCAGGGACTGCGTGACGAGGAAGTTGAACATGGGCGTGCCTCCTCACCGGACCTGATCGAGGAGCTCGGCGCCCTCGGTGACGATGCGCTTGCCCGCGCCCACCCCCTCGGCGACGAGCACGTTGGTCCCGTCGAGGGGCTCGACCCGGACCTGGCGGGCCTCGAAGCGCTCGGCGGCGACGTGCTCGTAGACGATGGCCTGCCCGTTGCCGGAGCGGACCACGGCGGCGCGCGGCAGGGCGAGGCCGGACTGCTCGGCGTCCGTGCCGGCGAGCACGGTGAGGAACTGCCCCACCCTCAGGCCGGCGGTGTCGCCCTTCACCGCGAACTGGACCGGGATGGCCTGGTTGCGGTCGGCGAGCCCGGCGCCCTGGTAGACGAGGGAGAGGGTGCGTCCATCGGCGAAGCGGGCCGTGGCGTTTTCGGCGGGCGTCAAGGCGTCGAAGCTCAGGGCCTCGACCCAGAGCCGGGACGGGTCGACGATCTGGAAGACCATGGCCCCGGCCGCCGCCATCTGGCCCGCAACGGCGGAGGCCTGCGCGATCACCCCGTCGACGGGCGCGACAAGGGCCTCCGGCTGCTGGCGCGCCTTGTCGAGGGCCGTGCGGCGGTCCTTCAGGCCCTTCAGCTCGGACAGGGCGTCGTCGAGCTGGGTCTGGGCGACGGCACCCGTCGTGGCGAGCTTGCGATAGCGCTCGACGCGGCGCTCGACGACGTCGATCTGCTGGTCGAGCTCGCCCTGGCGCTGGCGCATGTCCGAGACGTCGATGGCCTGGACCGGCGGCGTCACGGTGGCCAGCACGTCACCCTTCTTCACCGTGGTGCCGAGCCGCGGGAACAGGCCCGAGGCCGGCGGCGACAGGCGACCGCCCACCGAGGATTGCACGACGCCGCTGGCGTTCGGGTCGGGGATCACCCGCCCCGGCAACTCGACCGTCCGGTGGAAAGTCGCCTTCTCCGTCATCGTGGTCCGCAGGACGAGCAGACGCTGGGTGGGCTTGGGCACGAACACCGAGCCGTCGGGCAGGCGCTGGGCCAGGTCGGACGAGGGTTGGGCAGGGTCGAGCAGGGCCGCGCCTTGCATGGGCGCACCCTTGGCCGGGGCGCCGTGGTCCTCGTCGCCGTGTGCGAAGGCGACCGTACCGAGTGCCAGAGTCACGACCACGGCCATGACGGCCACGGCGGGCAGGCTGCGACGGCCCCGCGTGATCGCGGTGATCAGCATGCCGAGGAGGAAGGCGGCCGCCGCGGTCAGCATCAGGACCGGGTCCTTGGCGACGAGGCGCGCCTTCAGGTCCGCGACGGCATCGGACACCTTCCCCATGACGGTCCCGCCGGGCGTCGTCGCAGGCGTGGCGCCAGGCGCCTTCGTCTCGGGAATGGACAGGGGGACGGTAAGGACGTCGACCGCGTCTCCGGCGGTGACGGTCACCAGCAGGTCGTGCGACCCCGCCTTCGCGAGCCAGGGCGCGGCGAGCACGTAGGCTGCCTCCTCGGTCTCGGTGGCTGTCCTCTGCCCCTCGGGCGTCTCCACCTCCAGGACGGCGCCGCGGACCGGCTCGTTCGTCCGGAAGCGGTCGAGGTAAAACGTGACCTTCCCGTCGCGCGGGATGGCGGTCAGCTCGAAGGCGTCGGACGCGGCCTCGCCGCGCGGGGCGACAGACTTCGAGACGGGCGGGGGCGGCGCACCGTGGTCGTGCCCCTCATGGGCACGAGCGGGACCTGCCAGCGCACCGACGGCCAGCCACGCCGCGCCAAGGGCGGCGGCAATGCGAAAAGACATGGAAGGGCATCCTCACGTTCGAACACCGGACGCACGCCTGGGAAAACCAGACGGAGTCCGACCGTTGCGCGCCTGAGGCGCGCCGTTCGTTACGCGAGGGTTCTTGGGGGCCTGGGAAGGGCCTCGGGTACTACGCCGGGAAGGCCGAACTCGTCGACGCTGGCAAGTTCGACATGCCCGAAGGCAGGCGCCGGCAGGGAGACGGAACCACCGAGGATGCCGGGAACGCAGCAGGACATCGTCCCGCAACAGGCGCCCTTGCACGGCCCGGGGCAGCATCCCCGACCCTGTTCGTCGGATTGGATCGATCCGACGGCGGCGGACCCCACGAGGGTCTCGCGGCCGGCCGCCGGTATGACGGCGGACACGACCTTCGTCGCCTCCATCGGTGCCGTCACGGCCCGAACAACCGGCGGCGCCGGCGCTGCAACGACCGTGGCAGCCTGATGGTGACCATGGTGGGCATGGCCCTCGTGAGCCTGGACGGCCGACGGCGAGACGTAGGCAATGATCATCACGATCATCGCCGCCATCAGGCGCGTAAGTTGCCAGTTGAGGTTCATCGGACCCAAGTACACCAATTACACGATACGAGGAATGGCCTGTTGGACGAAATTAATCCTTGAACAGCGCCTTTGGTTGCCGGTCTCTTGCGGCTCAGGCCACCAGGGGCAGGGTATCGGCGCCGTAGCCTGCCGCTCGGACCGCATCGACGAAGCGTTCGGCCGGGGTCCCGGCGAGGCTCGTGATGGCGACCGTGCCGGCACCGAGGTCGACCGCGACCGTGGCGCCGGCATCGACGCCGTGGATCGCGCGGGTGACCGACTTGGCGCAGCCGCCGCAATTCATCCTGTTGACCTTGATCGCGAACATGACAGCTCTCCAATCGAGTGACGTCACACCGAGATCGGGCTTCCCATGGTGGGAAGGTCAAGGGCATCGCATGAAAGTCCGAGGAATACCGTTCGTTTGTCTGTTGGGCAGGCACGCGGCGCGGGTGGACGAGGCCCTCCGAACCTCAGGTCGCCAAGTTGCCTCGGAACCGCGCGAAAACCGCCCTCCAGGTTGGTCCGAACAGGACGACGTCGTAGGTATCGGGCTCCATGCCCTCGACCTCCATGCCGGGGGAACCAGCGGGCATGCCGGGAACGGCCAACCCGGTTCCCTTGGGCTTCTCCACCAGGAGGCGCTTGATCGCCCCGGCCGGGACGTGCCCCTCGACGACGTAACCGCCGACCTGGGCGGTGTGGCAGGAGGCGAGTTCCCTCGGGACCCCGAGGCGGACCTTGAGCGGGTTCACGGGCCCCTCGGTCACCGTCACCGTGAACCCGTTTTCGCGGAGGTGCGCGACCCACTTCTGGCAGCAGCCGCAGGTCGGGTCCTTCGTCACCGCGACCGTTGGCAGGCCCTGCGCCAGGGCATGCCGCCCGAATGCCATCGATGCCGCCATGCCCAGGACCACGGCGCGCCGGGTCGTCCTCGTCGTGTCGATCATGTGCTCACTCCCGTCCTCACTCGGCCGCCAAAGGTAGTTTTTCACGTTCGACGGATTCCATCGCGGTATCGGACCTCGGTAGCCCCCGGCCCTTGATCAGGGCGTAGACCGCCGGGATCACCACGAGCGTCAGCATGGTCGAGGAGACCATCCCACCGATCATCGGCACGGCGATGCGCTGCATCACCTCGGAGCCCGACCCGGTGCTCCACAGGATGGGCAGTAGCCCTGCCATGATGGCGACCACGGTCATCATCTTGGGCCGCACTCGCTCGACCGCGCCGACCATGATCGCCCGCTTCAGGTCCTCCCGGGCGAACGCCCTCCCGTCGCGGTCGCATCCGGCCCGGATCTCGGCCAGCGCATGGTCGAGGTAGACCAGCATGATCACCCCGGTCTCGGCGGCCACGCCGGCCAGCGCGATGAAGCCGACGGCGACCGCCACCGACAGGTTGAAGCCCATCCACCACATCAGCCAGACGCCGCCTACCAGGGCGAAGGGCAGCGACAGCATCACGATGAGGGTCTCGGTCAGCCGGCGGAAGTTCAGGTAGAGCAGCAGGAACACGATCAGCAGCGTCAGCGGCACCACGACCTTGAGCCGGGCGGTCGCGCGGTCGAGGTATTCGACCTGCCCGCTCCACTGCACCTGGGTACCCGGAGGGAGCCTGACCTCATTGGCGACCGCCGCCCTGGCCTCGGCGACGTAGCCGCCGAGGTCGCGACCGGCGACGTCGACGTAGATGAACACCGCGAGCTGCCCGTTCTCCGTCCGGATCTGGGTCGGGCCCCGGGTCAGCGCGACCTTGGCCACTTCGCCGAGCGGGACCGTGCCTCCGCCCGCGATGGGCACCTGTACCTCGGAGGCGATGGATCGCGGGTCGGACCGGAAGGCGCGCGGGTAGCGTACGTTGACGGTATAGCGCTCGCGGCCCTCGACGGTGTTGGTCACGCTCTCGCCTCCGAGCGCCATGGCGATGACGTCCTGCACCTCGCCGACGGTCAGGCCGTAGCGGCCCAGCGCCTCGCGGTCGGGGGTGATGTCGAGGAAGTAGCCGCCCTGGACGCGCTCGGCGTAGGCGCTCGACGTGCCCGGCACCGCCTTCACCACCGCCTCGACCTGGCGGGCGACCTTCTCCATCTCGGTGAGGTCCGTCCCCAGCACCTTGATCCCGACCGGCGTACGGATGCCGGTCGAGAGCATGTCGATGCGGGCACGGATCGGCTGGGTCCAGGCGTTCGACACCCCAGGGAACTGGAGCGCGGCGTCCATCTCGGCCTTGAGGCTCGCTGTCGTGACCCCTAGGCGCCATTCCGCTTTCGGCCTTAGGTTGACGATGGTCTCGAACATCTCGCTCGGCGCCGGGTCGGTCGCGGTGTTGGCCCGCCCTGCCTTGCCGTAGACCGAGGCCACCTCGGGGAAGGACTTGATGATGCGGTCCTGGGTGGCGAGCAGGTCGCCGGCCTTGGTCACCGAGATGCCCGGCAGCGTGGTTGGCATGTACATCAGGGTGCCCTCGTCGAGATCGGGCATGAACTCCGAGCCGAGCCGGCTCGCTGGCCACGCCGTCGCCGCCAGGACGACGAGGGCCAATAGGATGGTGAGCACCCGTGCCCGCAGGACGCCCGCGATGAGGGGCCGGTAGAACCAGATCAGGAGTCTGTTCACCGGGTTGCGGTGCTCGGGGATGATCCGGCCGCGGACGAACAGGACCATCAGCGCCGGGACGAGGGTCAGGGACAGCACCGCCGCCGCCGCCATCGCGAACGTCTTGGTGAAGGCCAGCGGACCGAACAGGCGGCCCTCCTGGCTCTCCAGGGTGAAGATCGGCAGGAAGCTTACCGTGATGATGAGCAGCGAGAAGAACAGCGACGGCCCGACCTCGCTTGCCGCCTCGATCAGGATCTCGACCCGGCGCTTGCCGGGGTCCGCCCGCTCCAGGTGCTTGTGGGCGTTCTCGATCATCACGATGGCGGCGTCGATCATGGCACCCACCGCGATGGCGATGCCGCCCAGGCTCATGATGTTGGCCCCGAGCCCCAAGGCCTTCATGCCCGCGAACGCCATCAGGATGCCGACCGGCAGCATCAGGATCGCGACCAGCGCGCTGCGGACGTGGAGCAGGAACACGATGCAGACGAGGGCGACGATGGCGCTCTCCTCGATCAGCGTGCCCTTGAGGGTCTCGATGGCCGCCTCGATCAGGTGCGAGCGGTCGTAGACCGGCAGGATCTCCGTGCCCTTGGGCAGGCTGGCGGCGACCTCGGAAAGCCGGGCCTTCACGTTCTCGATGACGTTCAGGGCGTTGGCCCCGAACCGTTGCAGGACGATCCCGCCGGCGACCTCGCCGTCGCCGTTCATCTCGGTGATGCCGCGGCGCTCGTCCGGACCGAGCTCGACCCGGGCAACGTCCTTCACCCGCAGGGGCGTGCCGGCCTCGGTCCTCAGGACGATGCTCTCGATGTCGGCGACGCTCTTGAGGTAGCCGCGGCCACGGACGACGAACTCGAACTCGGAGAGCTCGACGGTACGGCCGCCGGCGTCGGCGTTGCTCGCCCGGATGGCCTCCCGGAGCTTGGACAGGGTGATGCCCTGCGCCCGCAGCCGGCTCGGATCGACCACCACGTTGTACTGCTTCACGAAGCCGCCGACGCCGGCGACCTC
>Ga0182229_1000489_pt1 | contig 10319 bp, 11 predicted proteins | sample G6R1MG_32_FD_129663 | JGI IMG/M metagenome (GOLD analysis project Ga0182229, IMG submission 129663) | Miscanthus phyllosphere microbial communities from Michigan, USA - G6R4_MAIN_07NOV2016_LD1 MG | ecosystem: Host-associated > Plants > Phyllosphere > Phylloplane/Leaf | place: USA: Michigan...
GGCGAGGGCGGATCGGGCTTCTCGCCGGGTTGCTGCTGGCCGGAATGTCGCTGCCCGCCCTCGCCGAGGTGGAGCCCGGCGACCTCACCCTCACCGTCACCCCCGAACTGAACGGCGGCGCGGCCCCCTACACCCGCGAGATGGTGCTCCTGAAGATCCACGGGGTCTACCGGCAGCCGATCCTGCTGGAGGAGGTGATCCAGCCGCCGCTCGCCAACTTCACCTGGACGCAGCTCGGCCGCGACCATTGGAGCAAGACCCGCCTCCCCGACGGCCAGACCGCCATCGCCTTCGACCGGACGGTGGCGATCTTCCCGCACCATGCGGGCGAGTTCACCCTCGAACCCTTCGTCCACCGGCTGACCATCAACGATGTCGGCGAGCGCAAGGTGGTGGACGTGCGCTCGCAGCCGATCCCCTTCACCGTCGCCGCCTGGACCGCCCCGACCGGCGGCCCCGACGCGAAGGAGCCCTGGTGGCTCCCCGCCCGCGACGTGAGCATCACCGATTCGTGGAGCCGCGACCCGGAGACGGTGAAGATCTACGAGACCGTCCGGCGGACGGTGGTGCTGGAGGCGCAGGGGATGCTCGCCGAGGGCCTGCCGCCCCGGCCGGTCATGCGCACGCGCGGCATCATCACCTTCGCCGGGCCGGTCGCCCGCGAGACCATCGTCACCCCCGCCGGCCCCGTCGCCCGCGCCACCTATGTCTGGGACGTGAAGCCCGGCGTGCCGGAGGTGATCCCCCTCGACGCCATCGCCATCCCGTGGTTCGACACGGTTTCGCGCACCATGCGCGAGGCCGAGATCCCCGCCCGCCAGATCGGCGGCGGCCTGCCCGACCGGGAAACCGACGGGGCCAAGGGCGCCGCCGCCTCCGCGCTGATCGCCGTGGCGGCGGGCGTGCTGGCCTTCGGCCTCGGCCTCGCCCTCCTCGGCTTCCGCCGGGAACGGGGGACGCTGCGCCTGCCCTCGACCCTCGCCCGCGACCTGCGCCGGGCCGCCCGGGCCGGCGACGCCAACGCCGTCCGCGCCGCCGTGGCGGCGGGCGAGGCCGCGATGCCCGCCCTGGCCCGCCGCTGGCGGGAACGGCCCGAGACCCGGGAGGCGCTCGCCGCCCTCGACCGCGCCGTCTACGGCCCGACCGGGGGCGCGACGCCGGACCTCGTCGCCCTGGCCCGCGCCCTGACGAAGAGCGAGCCTGGCCGGGCCTTCGGCTCCGCCCCCGTGCTGAAGCCCCTCGACGGACCTGCATGATGTTGCCTGTTTTTCAGGCAGGCCGCGGTTTTGAGCAAAAGCTCAAGTCCTGAGCAAGCATCAATGTTTTGCACTATCTTGCGTCAACTGCATTCGCTCCGTAGACCGAACACCAACGGACGAAAAGTCCGCGTTTTCGCTGTCGCCCGGAGGACTAGACCGATGCCGCATACCACCGAAGTCAAGGACCGTTTCCGCACCCGCCTCGCCGCCGCCGATGCCCGCAGCAACGGCTTCCGGCAGAAGCTGCTGGATGATGGCACCCGCGCCCTTCAGCCGGTGATCGAGGTGCTGAACCTGATGGCCGAGGTGCTGAACGAGGAGCACAACGCCCATGGCTGCATCACCGGGACGGAGTTGCTGATCGACACCGACAACTTCGTCACCCTCTGCGCCAAGCTGCGCGGGGTCGACAGCGAGCAGAAGATCAAGATCAAGTACGGCCCCGAACTCGGCGGCAAGAACTATCTTTCTATCTCCGGCCTGCACCAGCGCTACAACGAGCGCCTCGTGCCGGGTTCGAGCGCCAGCGCGCATATCGGCCGGGTGATCGGCAGCGACATCCATCTCGACGAGCATCGCGGCGCCGACCTCGCGGAGGTGGTCCGGGACGTGATCGAGGATTTCTACGTCGCGCAGATCGAGCAGCGCAGCCACTTCGCCGTCGCGGCGTAGGGTTCAGGCCCTTTCCCTCGTCCCGTCCGTGCGTTAACTCTCGGCGGGATGGGGATGGAGCTCCCCGACAACCGCCTTGCCGGATGACCGGCCAGGGCTGATGGCTCCTACCGCAAGGGCGGCTTCCGCCTGCGGTGGGGGCGTGCCCGCATCGCGGCCGGGCCGTCCGTCCAACCGGGACGGGACAGGCATGATCAACACCCTCATCGTTTTCCTCGGCGCCGGGATCGGCGGCGGGTTTCGGCATGGGCTCAACGTGGCGGTGTCGCGGACGCTGCCGGGCCTGGGCTTTCCCCTGGCGACGCTCCTCATCAACGTGCTGGGCTCGTTCCTGATGGGCGTGCTGGCCGAGGGCTTCGCCCTGCGCGGGGCGGCGGGCCACCCGGCCCGGCTGTTCCTGACGACGGGGGTGCTCGGCGGCTTCACCACCTTCTCGACCTTCTCCCTCGACGCGATCAGCCTCTACGAGCGCGGCGAGACGGCGGCGGCGGCCGGCTACGTGGTCGCCTCCGTCGCCGCCGGTCTTCTGGGGCTGATCGCCGGCATGGCCCTGGTGCGCGGCGTCCTGAGCGCGGCCTGACGGGGATCCCAAAGGCCAAGCCCTTTGGTGGGGTCCAGGGGCAAGGCCCCTGGCTCACTCCGCGATGAACTTCATCCGGTGATCGCGGTGTAGATCGAGGATGGCGGCGGCCGTCTCCTCGATCGACCGGCGCGTCACGTCGATGGTCGGCCAGCGGTTCTTGATGAACAGCCGCCGCGAGGCGGTGATCTCGTCGGACACCGCCTCCCGGTCGACATACATCGAACTCTCGTCGGCGTTCAGGCTCGACAGCCGGTTCTGGCGGATCTGGATGATCCGCTCCGGCGAGGCGAACAGCCCGACGATCAGGGGCTTGCGCGCCGCCACGATGGCCGGCGGCATCGGCATGCCCGGCACGAGGGGGAGGTTCGTGGTCTTCAGACCCCGGTTGGCCAGATAGATCGAGGTCGGCGTCTTCGAGGTGCGGCTGACGCCGAGCAGGATGACGTCCGCCTCCTCCAGATCCTCCGGCAGGTTGCCGTCGTCGTGGGCGAGGGTGAAGTTCATCGCGTCGATGCGCTTGAAGTACTCGGCGTTCAGCATGTGCTGGGCGCCGGGGCGCGCCGCCTTCTGCGTGCCGAGGTAGGATTGCAGCAGGTCGTGGACCGGCTGCAGCACCGACAGGCAGGGCGAACCCGACTCCCGCGCCGCCATCTCCAGCCGCTGGCCGAGGTCGCCCCCCACCAGGGTGTAGAGCACGAGGCCGGGCGCGGCGCGGATCTCCGAGATCACCCGCTCCAGCTGCGAGGCGGAGCGGACGAGGGGATAGACGTGCTCGATGGCCGAGACGCCCTCGTACTGCGCCGCCGCCGCGCGCCCGACATTGATGAGCGTCTCGCCGGTGGAATCCGACACGAGATGAAGGTGGAAGTAGCTGCGGCCCATACGCGGCGTCTCCGGCCGGTTCGGTTATCCAACGGCGACCGCCGGGGAGTCGATAAGTGTGGATAGGCAGGCCCGGTCGGCCGGTCCAGAGCAGAACCCCGTCCGGCTATCGACTCCTGCATACACAGGCCGTCAAATCGGGGCGGATTCCGCGCCCGGTTCGGGAAAAGCCGGACACGCAGGGTCCGGACCGGCTCACCACCCGGCGCAAAGCCTTGAGCGGGAACCCTCTTCCATCATCTTCGCGCAAATCCTTTAAAGCTCCGTTAACGGCGCCGAACCGGGGATCGGGTGTGGATACGGTTGCGCTCCCGCTCATCAGCCTCCAAGAGAAAAAACAGAGTCTAAGAATCTCTCTCTATCTTTATGAGAGGTCCCCTGGGGATCGTCGCGACCGTACCGGTTTGCGAGAAGGCGGGAGCGCATGACGGGTCAACCGGACAGGACGATGCTGAAGGTGCTCTCGGGCGAGGCGGTCTGGCCGCCTCCGGCCTGGATGATGCGCCAAGCCGGGCGCTATCTGCCGGAGTACCGGGCCACCCGGGCGACGGCGGGCTCCTTCCTCGACCTGTGCTACACGCCCGACTTCGCCGTGGAGGTGACGCTCCAGCCGATCCGCCGCTTCGGCTTCGACGCGGCGATCCTGTTCTCGGACATCCTCGTCGTGCCCCATGCCCTCGGGCAGGACGTGCGCTTCGTGGAGGGCGAGGGCCCGCGCCTCGATCCCCTGGGCGACCGCGCCGCCTTCGAGCGCCTGCGCGAGGCGGGCGACGGTTCGGTGATGACCCACCTCGCCCCCGTCTTCGAGACGGTGACGCGGCTGCGGGCCGAACTGCCGCCGGAGACGACGCTGCTCGGCTTCTGCGGCGCGCCGTGGACCGTGGCGAGCTACATGATCGGCGGCCGGGGCACCCCGGACCTCGCCCCCGCCCGGGCGCTCGCCGAGGGCGACACGGCGCTGGTGGACGAACTGATCGACCGCCTCGTCACGGTGCAGACCGACTACCTCGTGCGCCAGCTCGAGGCGGGGGCGGACGCCGTGCAGATCTTCGAATCCCATGCCGGCACCCTGCCCAAGGCGGTCCCCGCCTCCGCCGACGTGGTCGAGCCGGTGGGCGACGTCACCGAGAGCGCCCTGCCGGGCGGGGCGGCGCCGGACGCCCTCACCCGCTGGTCGCTCCGACCCATCGCCCGGATGATCGCGGGTGTCCGCGCCCGGGTGCCGGGTGCCAAGATCATCGTCTTCGCCCGGGGCTCCGGCCTCGACGGCCATGCCCGCGTGGTGCCCGAGACCGGCGCCGACGCGGTGGGTGTCGATTGGGGCGTGGATCTGAAGGCCCTGCGGGGCCGCGTACCGGCCTCCACGGTCACGCAGGGGAACCTGCACCCCGAAACGCTGATCGCGGGTGGCGCGGCCCTGGACGCGGCCGTGGACGGCATCCGCGAGGCCGTGCAGGGATCGCCCCACGTCTTCAACCTCGGCCACGGGATCACGCCGCAGACGCCGGTGGCCCATGTCGAGCGGATGCTCGCCCGGCTGAGGGGCTAGGGGCGTGCTCTACGACTGGATCAAGGCCGGGCACATCGTGAGCCTCATCGCCTGGATGGCGGCGATGCTCTACCTGCCCCGGCTGTTCGTCTACCATGCGAGCCTGCCGCCGGGCTCGGAGGCGCAATCGGCGACCTTCAAGATCATGGAGCGGCGCCTGCTCAAGGCGATCATGACGCCCGCCATGATCGCGACCTGGGTGTTCGGCCTGATCCTCGCCTGGATGAGCGGCTACTACGCCGCCCCCTGGCTGCAGGCGAAGTTCGCCCTGGTGGTGGCGATGTCAGGCATCCACGGCTGGCTTGCCCGGATGGTCAAGGACTTCGCCGCCGACCGGAACACCCGCGGCCACAAGTTCTACCGGGTGATCAACGAGGTGCCGACGCTGCTGATGATCGTCATCGTGGTGCTGGCGACGGTGAAGCCGGGCTTCTGACAGGGAGCCTCCGGCAGGCTCGGCCGTTATCGGCCATGCGCCGCACGACCTCCGCCCTCGCCGTCCTCCTCGTCCTCGCCGGCGGCTCCGCCGAAGCGGCGAGCTTTGCCTGCGACAAGGCCGAGGCCCCCGACGAGAAGGCGATCTGCGCCCATCTCCCCCTCAACGACCGGGACGTCGAGATGGCGACCCGGTTCGAGATCCTGAAGGCGGTGCTGCCGATGGGCGGCCAGTCGAAGCTGCGCGAGGACCAGGAGACCTGGCTCACCGAGCGCCGCACCTGCGCCGCCGACGTGGAGTGCCTGCGCAACGCCTACGACGCGCGCCTCAAGGTGCTGCGCGGGGTGCTGTCGGAATTCGCCAAGCAGGGGCCGCAGTAGATGGGAGAGCCCGAGGGGAGCCCTACTCCGCCAGGGCCGACTCGATGTCCGTGTGAGGGAAGTCGTTGCCCTTGAAGAGCAGCGTCGCGCCATAATGGCGGGCACAGGCATAGGCGAAGCAATCGCCGAAATTCAGCGATGCCCGGTGCCGGCCCTTGCCGTAGCGTTCGAACGCATCGAGCGCCCTGTCACCGACCTCGGGGGGAACGGCCATCACCACGATGCCGGCGAGGGCGAGATAATGGGTGATGGCCTCCCGCGCCTCCCCGAGGGGAAGGCCCAGGCGGCGGGCGACGGCGATCGTCGCCTCCCACACCGCCAGCGGCGACGTGATCCGCCGCTCCGCGCGCTTAAGCCCGGAAACGAGCCTCTTGGCGTCGTCCTCATCCGTGAGGATCGCCGTGAGCGCCGACGCATCCACGAACATCAGTCGCGCTCGTAGAGGCTGTCGATAAAGGCCTTGTCGGCGGGTTGGCCGGAGCCGGCGCGCGCCCGCAGGCGCCGCGTGAAGGCGAGCGTACGCTCCACGAGATCGGCCTCGCTCCCGGCGCGCGCACTCTCTTTGGCGCGGGCGATTTCGTTGAGCAGTGCCTGCCGGACGGCCTCGGTCTTGGTCGATCCCCTGAGCGACGTCAGCTCGTCGGCCAGGGCGTCGACCTGCGGATCCTTCACGTAGAGGGGCACGGACTCACCTCGAGGGATATCCCGAACGATCTTAGGGGATATCCCTCGATCCGTCCAACCTCACAGCCGCGCCAGCAACCGTTCCGCCAGCGGGTTCTCGGCCGCGAAGGCGTAGTCGATCTTGCGGACGCTCACCGCCCGCGCGCCGGACTGGACCAGGGCCTCGGCGAGGTCGAACACCGCCGCCTCGGGGCAGCGCAGGACGATCTCGCCATCCGGCCCCGTTGGGGCGCCGTAGGGCAATTCGGCCTCGTGCAGGCCCGCCAGGGTGGCGAGGTCGATGTCGCCCGCCTCCGGCATGCCGGCGCGGACCTCGCGGGTGGTGCGGGCCCGCTCCTCGGCGCTGATGCGGCCGAGGACGGCGCGCAGCGCCCCGCGCTGGGCCTCTCCCCAACGCGCCTTCAGGGAGGCGACGAGGTTCGCCTCCGAGCGCAGGATGATCCCGTCGTCGAGGATCTTCAGGGCGTTCGCGGCGAGCGTCGCCCCCGTGGTGGTGATGTCCACGATGATCTCGGCCGAGCCCGCCGCCGGGGCGCCCTCGGTGGCGCCGAGGCTTTCCACGATCCGGTAATCGGCGACGCCGGTCTCGGCGAAGAACCGGCGGGTGAGGTTCACGTATTTCGTCGCGACGCGCAGCCGGCGGCCGTGGCGCACGCGCATCGTCGCGGCGACCTCGTCGAGGTCGGCCATCACCCGCACGTCGATCCAGGCCTGGGGCACGGCCACCACCACCGTGGCGTTGCCGAAGCCGAGCGGCGTCAGCAACTCCACCTGCCCGCGCACGTCGGGAAGGGTCTCGCGGATCAGGTCCTCGCCGGTCACGCCGAGATGGGCCGCGCCGGAGGCGAGCTGGCTCGCGATCTCCGAGGCCGAGAGGTAGCGGACCTCGACGCCGGGCACGCCGACGAGCTTGCCGCGATAATCCCGCGCCCCCGCCCCCTGCGCCAGCTTGAGGCCGGCGCGGGCGAAGAAGGCGTTGGCGTTCTCCTGCAGGCGCCCCTTGGAGGGCACCGCCAGCACGAGGGCATCGCTCATCGCCCGGCTCCCGTCGCGCGCTCGATCCAGAAGGTGCAGCCCACGGCCGGCAACGGCGCGGCGCTGCCGAGATGGGCGAGCAGGCCGTCGTAGCGCCCGCCGCCGACCAGCACCGGCCCGTCCCCCTCGGAAACCTCGAAGATGAAGCCGGTGTAATAGTCGAGGTTGCGGGCGAAGCCGCCCTGGAAGCGGAAGCTCTCGATGGGCAGCCCCCGCGCGGCGATGAAGCCGGTGCGCTCCTCGAACAGGTCGAGGGCGGCGTCCAGCGCTCCATGGCGCACGCCCGCATCGGCGACCAGCGCCCGCAGGTCCCGGGCGGCGGCATCGGGATCGCCCGTCACCGCGCGGTAGCGGTCGAGGATTGCCCGGTTCTCGGCGTTGAGGCCGGCGCCGCCATTGGCCTGCGCCGTCGCCTTGCCGAGGAAGCGCTCGGCGATCTCGCCCGCGCTGCGCCCGCCCACCGCCGAGATACCGGCGATGGCGAGCACGTCCTCCACGAAGGCGCGCACGCCCTGCGGGTCCTGGCCCTGGATGGCGGCGAGCAGCCCCGCGTGGCGGTCCTCGCCGGGGGCGCCTTCGGCCCCGTTGGTCACGGCGTCGAGGGAGCGCCCGGCGGCCAGCGCCCGGAGCGTGCGCCGCTTGGCGGCGGCCGGCACGGCGAGGCCGTCGAGGAGGGCCACCGTCAGCCCCATGTCGCCGAGGCGGACGGACGGGCGCGTCCGGCCGAGGAGGGCGAGCCCTTCGAGGGCGAGGCTCAGGACCTCGGCGTCGGCGGCCGGGGTGTCGGTGCGGCCGAACGATTCGATGCCGGCCTGGACGAATTCGGCGGGCTCCCCGGCGGTGAGCCGGAAGACCGGCCCGCCATAGCTGTAATCGGCGGCCTGCCCGTCGGCCCGCTGGCGGTGCAGGCGGCAGATGGGGATCGTGAATTCCGGCCGCAGGCACAGCTCGGCGCCGCCGGCATCCTGCGTGACGAAGATCCGCCGCCGGATGTCCTCGCCGGACAATTCCAGGAACGGCTCGATCGGCTGCAGCACGGGGGGCGTCACGGGGGCGTAGCCGGCCGCCGCGAGATGGGCGATCAGCCGCGCCTGTGCTGGCTCAGCCGTTTCCGTGTCGGGCTCCGGTCGCGTCATGGTCATCCTCTTGCGGCCGCTCTGTAGCAACCGCCGCGCGGCTTGGCGACACGATGCGCGCAGGGAAGACGCGCGTGGTTATGCGCAGGGCCGTCCCGCGTCGAGCCCGGGGCCGGTTGAATCGCCGGCCCTGGATTTCCCGCGCCCGTCCGCCTAGACGTTGCAGTGCACCGGCGGGACCGGCCCCCCGGGATCCCCGCGCGACAGTGAGGCTCCGACAGTGGCCCTCTCCCCCAACGAACGTCGGCGCATCATGCTGCTCACGGGCGCCAGCCGCGGCATCGGCCACGCCACCGTGAAGCGGTTCTCCGCCGCCGGATGGCGCGTCATCACCTGTTCCCGCCACCCCTTCCCCGAGAATTGCCCGTGGGAAATGGGGCCGGAAGACCACCTGCAGGTCGACCTCTCCGACGCGGCCGACACGGTGCGCGCCGTCGAGGAGGTGCGCGGACGCCTCGCCGCCGAGGGCGGGGTGCTGCACGCGCTGGTCAACAATGCCGGCATCTCGCCTAAGGGCCCGGAAGGGGAGCGCCTCGGCGTCCTCTCCACCGGATTTCCCGACTGGCAGCGGGTGTTCCAGGTGAACTTCTTCGCCACGATCCTCCTGGCCCAGGGCCTGCGCGACGAACTCGCCAACGCCAGGGGCTCGGTGGTCAACGTCACCTCCATCGCCGGCTCGCGGGTCCACCCCTTCGCCGGTTCGGCCTACGGCACGTCGAAAGCGGCCCTCGCCGGCCTGACCCGTGAGATGGCGGCCGATTTCGGGCCCCTCGGCGTGCGGGTGAACGCGATCTCGCCCGGCGAGATCGACACTTCCATCCTCTCGCCGGGGACGGAGAAGATGGTGGAGCAGATCCCGCAGCGCCGCCTCGGCACCCCGGACGAGGTCGCCAAGGCGATCTACTTCCTGTGCACCGACGCCTCGTCCTACGTGAATGGCGCCGAGCTGCACATCAACGGCGGACAGCATGTCTGACGCGCCGGGGCGCGCCCGCCTCGCGATCCTGCTCGTCCTCCTCGCCGCCGGCCCGGCCCGCGCCGAGCCGAGCGTGCGCATCCTCGACCTGCCGTTCAAGGTCCGCGAGATGCGCGGGCCGCGCAGCGAGGTCGCCGTCGCGGTGGCGACCTCCGGTCTCCTGCCCATCGCCCGCGCCGGCAAGGAGCCGGCCCCCCTCGTCCTCGTCTGGGGCGAGGAGGGCGGCGCCATCCTCACCGTGGAGAACGGCAGCATCGCCGCCAAGCCGGTCGGCCGGGAGGCGGTGGAGGATCTCGTCGCCTCCGAGACCCCGCGCGGCGCCCTGCCCGGCATCCGCCGCGCCCTCGACGGGCCGCTGAGCGCCTTCCTCACCGGCCGCACCCGCGGCCCCGACGGCGCCCCCGCCGCGACGACCCTCACCCTGCGCGAGCGCCAGCCCATGGCGGTGAGCACCGATCCGAAGCCCGTGCCGGTGGCCAGCACCGCCCTCCCCGCCGGGGACGGGGCGGTGTTCGCCCCCCGATCGCCCTGGATCGTCTCGCTTTCCGGGCGCCCGGCCGTGCTCGCCGCGACCCTGACGGGCGCGGAAGCCGGACGCCTCGTCCTCGCCACCCGCCCGGCTGCCAATTCCCCCACCTGGACCCTCGGCGCCCGCACGGAGCCCGGCCCCCGCCCCACCATCGCGGCGGTCGGCGACTTTTCCGGCAAGGGCATGGGCGTCGCGACC
>Ga0182229_1000490_pt1 | contig 10317 bp, 9 predicted proteins | sample G6R1MG_32_FD_129663 | JGI IMG/M metagenome (GOLD analysis project Ga0182229, IMG submission 129663) | Miscanthus phyllosphere microbial communities from Michigan, USA - G6R4_MAIN_07NOV2016_LD1 MG | ecosystem: Host-associated > Plants > Phyllosphere > Phylloplane/Leaf | place: USA: Michigan...
AGCCGGCGCAGCCGGTCAACCCGGCGGGCCAGGTGGACGTGGAGGCGCCCCGCGGCGTGCCGGTCCAGCCGCGCCAGAAGCCCTCTCGAAAGTTCTTCCCGAGCAACGAGGGGCCGGCGGCGGCCCCCCCCGCCCCCCGCGAGCCCCAGAACATCTTCGAGGCGATCTTCCGCTAGGGATATCTTGGACGGGGCTCGCCCCGCCGTCTGCGCGGCTGCGACCGCCCCCGTCCGGGCGCCGGCTCGAGAACTCCCGTCGTCGGCGGGCAGCCGCCCGCGGCACGATTCGTGATTGCGGGGCCCCATCCGGGCGGCACGCCGGACCGCGCAGGCAGGTCCCGGCCTCCGGGCAGGGAGGTCCCATGATGCAACCCTTCATCCGCGTGGCCGAGATCTGGCTGCCCGACGCGGCCGGCGAGGCGCTGGAACTCGGCGCCGGCCTCTACGGCGACCGCCACGCCTTCGCCGCCTACAGCCGCCCGATGCGCTTCGCGCGCGGCGAGGGCCTGCCCGGCGCGGCCTGGGCCGGACGCCATCCCGTCATCATGGGCAGCTTCACCGGCAGCACCTTCCGCCGCACCGCCGCGGCGGCCGAGGCCGGCCTGACCTCGGGGATCGCCATGCCGATCTTCGAGCGCGAGACGCTCAGGGCCGTGGTGGTCCTCCTGTGCGGCGTCCCCGAGAGCTACGTCGGCGCCGTCGAGGCGTGGGTCAACGATCCGGACGAGGACGCGCAGATCGGGCTGCACGACGGCCATTACGGTGGGGCCGACTTGTTCGAGCGGACCTCGCGCATCACCAAGTTCGGTCGCGGCTTCGGATTGCCGGGCACGGTCTGGGCCACGGGGATGCCGGCGGTGATCCCGGAACTCTATCGCGCCGACCGGTTCCTGCGCCGCGAGGAGGCGATCAAGGTCGGGCTGACCTCGGGCGTCGGTCTGCCGTTCGAGGCCGACCCGCCGCGCGCCTGGGTGATGACGTTCCTGTCCGCGCGGGGCACGCCGATCGTCGGGCGGTTCGAGATCTGGGTGCCCGAGGACGGGCAGCCGTCGCTGGTCTACCTCGGGGGCATCGACGACGCGGACACGGCCGGACGCCCGGAGCGGGTGGCGCCGGGCGAGGGCCTGCTCGGCCGTGTCCTCGCGACCGGTATGCCGGGTGCGAGCGACGCGTGCCGCCGCGACGCGCCCTGGCTCCTGCCCGCGGGGGCGGACGGGGACGGCGAAGCGCTCGCCATGCCGCTGTTGGACCCGGACGGGCGGATCAAGGCGGTCACGCTCTGGCGCCTGTGAGGCTGGCTCTTCTCCTGAAGGCCTGGAGGCGGCGCCCCTAGCCCTCCTGCCGGGGCCCGAGCGCGGCCAGGGCGTAGGCGCCGCCGATCTCCACGCCGCCGGGCCAGACGTTCCAGTCGGCCGGTTCCCGCACGGCGTCCGCAAGGCGGCGCTTGTAGATGTGGCGCGGCACCTCCTCCACGCCGAACTGGCTGAGATGGTCGGTGAGGAACTGCGTGTCGGCAAGCCGATAGCCGCCCGCGCGCAGGCGCGCCACGAGATGCACCAGCGCGACCTTCGAGGCGTCGCGGGCCTCGTGGAACATGCTCTCGCCGAAATAGGCGCTCCCCAAGGTCACGCCGTAGAGGCCGCCGACGAGCTTTCCGCGAGCGTAGACCTCGATGGTGTGGCAGTGGCCCCGGTCGAACAGCGCGCCGTAGAGGTCGCGGATGCGCGCGTTGATCCAGGTGCGCGGGCTGTCGCGGCGCGGGGCGGCGCAGCCGTCGATCACCGCCTCGAAGTCGCGGTCGCTCACCACCGCGAACGCGTCCGAGCGCACCGTGCGGGCGAGCCGCCTCGGCACATGGAAGCGGTCGAGCGGGAGCACGCCGCGCGCCTTCGGCTCGACCCAGTACAGGGTCGGGTCGTCGGCGTCCTCGGCCATCGGGAAGATGCCGGCCGCGTAGGCCTTGAGCAGGATCTCGGGCGTGATGTCCAAAGGCGTGATGTCCGAGGCGGCGCTCCGGAGGCCGGACCCGATCGCGTCGGATCGGATCACCCCCGGCGCGTGTGGCGACGCGCGATCCAACCGACCCTATCCCCGTCGCCGAACCGCGCTGTCGTTGCGGACCCCGTTGTGACGCGGCGCCCGCTCGAACGCCAGAGGGCGCCCCGCCGCGCGGCGGGGCGCCCTCCGGGGCGTCCGATGGGTCCGAGCTCAGAACACCGGACCGCCCGAGGTGGCGCCGAGGTTCGGCACCAGACGGTTGGTCTGCTCCGCGTTGCCGCCCTTGGCGGAACTGTCGAAGACGGCCTCGCTGTTGGAGCGGTAGGCCGGGCGGGCCGGATCCGGTTCGACGCTGATCATGCCGAGGGTCGTCTCGGTCCGGTCGTAGCTGAGGTCCGGCGCGACCGCGCGGACGGGAACCTGGGCGACGGCGGCGGTGGCACCGAGCGTGGCGGCGGCGAAGGCGAGGGCGAGAACGCGCATGGGAGATTTCTTCTTGAAGTATCGCGGTCGGTCTCGCGGCGACCCCGCTCGTGAAAGCGGCGGCGCCGGACCGGCATGCGGGAAGAAGCCCCGGCCCGGCCCGCCGTTCCGGGCGATGATGAGCCGGCAATCTGTCGCGCCGCGGGGCCTTGCGAAGGCGTCCGGTCAGACGGGGACGGGCCACGCGTGCGGTACGGCACGAGGCGCCGACGCCACGTCCCGGTCCCGGTGATCCGACGCACGCGTCGAGGACGCAGCCGGCTTGAATGACGTCCCTGCAGCAGGTGCCGCAGCGCACCGGGCGACATGCGCACGGGCGGTCCGGTCTTCCGGGGACGGCCCCGTGATCGGGCGCCTCAGCGCCCCTCGACCTCGGCCACGCCGCCGTTCTCCAGGAATTGCTCCAGCCAGTGGATGTCGTAGTCGCCCGCCATCACCCCGCTGTTGCGCACCAGCGTGCGGAACAGCGGCAGGGTGGTGTCGACGCCGTCGACCACGAACTCGTCCAGCGCCCGGCGCAGGCGGGCGAGGCACTCGTCGCGGGTGCGCCCGTGAACGATCAGCTTGCCGATCAGCGAGTCGTAGTGCGGCGGGATGCGATAGCCCTGGAACACCGCCGAATCGACGCGGACCCCCAAGCCCCCCGGCGGGTGGAAGTAGGTAATCAGGCCGGGCGAGGGCCGGAAGGTCGCCGGGTGCTCGGCGTTGATGCGGCACTCGATGGCGTGACCCGAGACCCTGATGTCGGACTGGCTCACCGAGAGGCCCTGGCCGGCGGCGACCCGGATCTGCTCGTTCACCAGATCGATCCCGGTGATCATCTCGGTGACGGGGTGCTCCACCTGGATGCGGGTGTTCATCTCGATGAAGTAGAAGCGTCCGTCCTCGTAGAGGAACTCGACGGTGCCGGCGCCGAGGTACTTCAGCTCGCGCATGGCGGCGGCGCAGATGCCGCCGATCTCGGCGCGCACGGCCTCGCTGATGACGGGCGAACCGCCCTCCTCCCAGACCTTCTGGTGGCGGCGCTGGAGCGAGCAGTCGCGCTCGGCCAGATGCACGGCGTTGCCCCGCCCGTCGCCCAGCACCTGCACCTCGATGTGGCGCGGCTTCTCCAGGTACTTTTCCAGATAGACCGCATCGTCGCCGAAGGCGGCCTTGGCCTCGGTGCGGGCGAGCCCCAACGCCTGCTCCAGATCGGCCTCGGAACGGGCGACCTTCATGCCGCGTCCGCCCCCGCCGGACGCCGCCTTGACCAGCACCGGATAGCCGATCTCGGCGGCGATGCGCTTGGCCTCGACCGGGTCCTCGACGCCGCCCTCCGAGCCCGGCACGCAGGGGATGCCGAGACGCTTGGCGGTGCGCTTGGCCTCGATCTTGTCGCCCATGATGCGGATGTGCTCGGCCTTGGGGCCGATGAAGCCGATCTCGTGATGCGCCAGCACTTCCGCGAAGCGCGCGTTCTCCGAGAGGAAACCGTAGCCGGGATGGACGGCGTCCGCCCCGGTGATCTCGCAGGCCGCGATGATCGAGGGGATGTTGAGGTAGCTGTCGCGGGCGGCGGGCGGGCCGATGCAGACGCTCTCGTCGGCGAGCCGCACGTGCATGGCGTCGGCATCCGCGGTGGAATGGACCGCGACGGTCTGGATGCCGAGCTCCTTGGCCGCCCGCAGGATCCGCAGGGCGATCTCGCCGCGGTTGGCGATCAGGATCTTGTCGAACATAGCGGACATGGTCTCCGACGAGGAGGATACCGGTTCGTCGCCAGAGACTGCGACAGCACGACGGACGGTGCCGCGTCGGGCGCGGCAGCCGGCCTACTCGATGACGAGGAGGGCTTCGCCGTACTCCACCGGCTGCCCGTCCTCGAAGAAGATCGCGGTGACGGTACCGGCGCGCGGCGCCGCGATCTCGTTGAAGGTCTTCATCGCCTCGACGAGCAGGAGCTTGTCACCCACCTCCACCCGGCTGCCGACGTCCACGAAGGCCTTGGCGTCGGGCGAGGGCCGGCGGTAGGCGGTGCCGACCATCGGCGAGGGCACCGCGCCGGCATGGCCCGCGCCGGCCTTGGCGGCGGGCACCGGACCGGGGGCGGAGACGGCGGCCGGCGGGGGGGCGGCGGCGAGCGGCGCGGGCGCGGCGACCTGCATCGCCACCGGCTCCAGGGTGCGGGCCACGCGGATGCGCAGATCGCCCTTCTCGACCTCGATCTCGCTGAGACCGGTCTCGGCGATCATCTTGGCGAGCTCGCGCACGAGCTCGGGATCGAAGGGGTCGCTTTTCGGCATCGCTCAGTCTTATGCGGAAGGGGGGGACGCGGTGCGTCCGCGCAGGAGATGCGCCAGGGCGTCGAGCCCGGCGCGGTAGCTGTAGGGCCCGAAGCCGCAGATCACCCCGGCGCAGACCGGCGCGATCAGCGAGACGTGGCGGAAGGCCTCGCGGGCGTGGACGTTGGAGAGATGGATCTCCACCGCCGTCACCCCGGCGCCACCGATCGCGTCGCGCAGGGCCACGGAGGTGTGGGTGTAGGCGGCCGCGTTGATCAGCACGCCCGCACCCGCCTCGCCCGCCTGCTGGACGAAGGTCACCAGCTCGCCCTCGTGGTTTGTCTGACGGAAGCTCAGGTCCACCCCGAGTTCCGCGGCGCGCCCGCGCAGGTCGCGCTCGATCTCGGCGAGCGTGGCCGTGCCGTAGATGCCCGGCTCGCGGCGGCCGAGCAGGTTCAGGTTCGGCCCGTTCAGGCAGTGGATCGCGATCATGGCACCGGCGGCCGGCTGACCGGGGTCGAGCGAGGGGAGAAGGCGCCGGTCTTAGACGACCGGCGCCTTGCGCGACAAGGGGACACGAGGAGCCCGACGACTCAGCAGCTGGCGTGCCCGCACTGCCGCACGTCGGCGATGGTCTTCTTCATGGGCTCGACGCCCACCGCGCCGGGCAGGATCTCGTCGCCGATCACGAAGGCGGGGGTGCCCGACAGGCCGAGCTTGTCGCCGAGCCCCATGTTCTCGGCGAGCGCCGCCTTCACCTCGGGGCCCTGCGCGTCCCGCTTCAGCTTCTCCAGGTCGAGGCCCATCTCCTTGGCCACCGCGAGCGCCCGCTCGCCGTTGACCCGGCCCTTGCTCTCCAGGAGCTTGGCGTGGAACTCGAACATCTTCTCGCCCTTGAGCTGCTGCTTGGCGGCGAGCGCCAGCCGGCTCGCCTCCAGCGACTCGGCGCCGAGCACGGGGAAATCCTTGAGCACGACCCGCAGCTTGGGATCGGCCTTGAGCAGGGCCTGGACGTCGAAATAGGCCTTCCGGCAGTACCCGCAATTGTAGTCGAAGAACTCGACCACGGTGATGTCGCCGTTGGCGTTGCCGGCGACGATCCCGCTGGGCGAGTTCTGCAGAGCTTCGCGCGACTCCTTCAGAGCGGCGGCCTGGGCGAGGCGCTGCGTCTCCTGGGCGCGCTTCTCGCCCTCCGCGATCGCCTCCTGCAGCACCTCCGGGTTCTTGACGAGGTAGTCCTTGATGATCGCCTCGATCCCGGCGCGCTGGGCGTCGGTGAAGGGCTGGGCCTGCGGGCTCGCGGTGTCCTGCGCCAGGGCGGGGGCAGCGAGCCCCAGGACGCCGGCAAGGGCCAGGGCGGAGGCTGAGCGGAGCAGGAACATCTCTTGTCCTCGGGTGTCGGCCGTCGATCCGCGACGCCGCGTCCGACCCTGTATCGCGAGCGGGTTAGGCGTTTTCGCGGCGCGGCGTCAAATCCCGGGAGGGCGCCGTCGCCGCAGGTTCCGCCGACGCGGCATGCGACGCTGCGGCCCGCATCCGGCCGGGATCGGGTCATAGATTCTTTCAAAGTCTCGGGATTAAATCCCACGCACCGCCGGACCCTCGCGGCACCCCGAAGAAAGCGTTCGATGGAGCGCGGACTCATCGTCCTGATCAGCGACCGTCCGGACCGGAGCCGGCCCTTGGCCGAGGCGATCAGGACCCTTGCCGAGTGTCGGCTGGCCGGACCGGACGACATGTCGGCCCAGGCCTGGGCAGGAACCGCCTCCATCCTGGGCGTCATCGCCGATATCGACCCGTTCCGGGCCGACGCCCGGCGCTGCCTCGGCCGCTTCGCGCGAGGCGGGGCCGCCCCTCCCAGCGTGCTGCTGACGCGGGGGAACGCGGTCTCGCCGCTGGCCGCGCGCCGACTCGGTGCCGACCTGTGCCTGTCGGCGCACACCGAACCCGACAGGGTCGTAGAGGCGCTGTTCCGGCTGATCTGGCCGGGCCTGTCGCCGGGCGATCTGCTGGTGAGGCGGGCGGTGGTCCGGTCCGGGATCATGATGGATGCGCTGTTCCGGGCCGCGGTGTCGGGGCCGGTCGACATGGCGGGGGTGGAGCGCTGCCTCGATCCGGTGCTCGACGCGATCGGCGGGGGCGGCCTGACGCGCTGGCTCTCGGAGGTCTGGACGCTCGACGACGCCACGTTCCAGCATTGCCTGCTGGTGGCGGGGTTCGCCGCCGCCTTCGCGCAGGGCCTCGGCCTGTCCACGGCCGATCGTCACCTGATGACTCGCGCCGCCCTCGTGCACGACCTCGGCAAGGCCAGGATCCCGCTCGCCGTCCTGAACAAGCCCGGTCCCCTCGACGAGGCCGAGACCGCGGTGATGCGCACGCACGCCGCGATCGGCCACGACATCCTGGCGGGCTCGGACGGCTGCGATCCGGTGACGCTGGCGATGACGCGCCACCACCACGAGCTGCTCGACGGCTCCGGCTACCCGGACGGCCTCTCGGGCGCCGAGATCGCCGACCCGATCCGTCTCCTGACGATCTGCGACATCTACTCGGCCCTGATCGAGCGCCGGGCCTACAAGGACCCGATCCCGTCGGGCGAGGCGCTGGCGATGCTCGCGGGCATGACGGGCAAGCTCGAAGGGGGATTGGTGCAGGCCTTCGCCGGGGCCGTGCGCGACACGCCGTAACTTTGCGGGTGCGACCCCGATTGAGCGGAGCGCCCGCAGCCGCTACGTCCCCGCCCTCGACCCCACCATGAAGGGCACGCCATGCGCGCCGAGGCCTCCCACGATCACCCGTCAGCGGGGACGCCGCTCTCGCGCCGGGTCGCGCGCGTCGCGCCGTTCCTCGCCATGGACGTGATGGCGGCCGCGGCCGCCCGGGAGCGCGGAGGCGAGCGCGTGATCCACATGGAGGTGGGCCAGCCCTCCGCGCCGGCTCCGCGGGCGGTGATCGCCGCGGCGCAGGCCGCGCTCGCCGACGGCCGCATCCCCTACACCGAGGCGCTCGGGATGCCGCGTCTGCGCGAGCGCATCGCCCGGCACTACGGCGAGACCTACGGGGTGCGCGTCCGGCCCGAGCAGGTCGTGGTGACGACGGGATCGTCGGCCGGCTTCGTGCTCGCCTTCCTGGCGCTGTTCGACGCCGGCGCCCGGATCGCGGTGCCGCAGCCCGGCTATCCCGCCTATCGCAGCATCCTCGCCGCGCTCGACCTCGTGCCCGAGCCGATGATCCTGCGCGCCGCCGACCGCTTCGCCCCGACGGCCGAGACGCTGCGGGCGGTCCACGCCAAGACACCGCTCTCCGGGGTGCTGGCGATGAGCCCGGCCAACCCCTCGGGCACGGTGATCACGCCCGCGCGCCTCGCCGAACTCTGCGCGACGGCCAAGGCCCTGCGCCTGCCCTTCGTCTCCGACGAGATCTATCACGGCCTCGGCTACGGCGTGCCCACCGCCACCGCGCTCCAGTTCGACCCGGACGCGGTGGTGATCAACTCGTTCTCGAAGTTCTACTGCATGACCGGCTGGCGCATCGGCTGGATGGTGGTGCCGCAGGATCTGGTGCGCCCGATCGAGCGGCTGGCCCAGAACCTCTACATCTCGGCGCCCTATCTCTCGCAGGTGGCGGCGCTGGCGGCCTTCGACAGCCTCGACGAGATCGCCGCGATCCGCGACGGCTACGCCCGCAACCGGGCGCTGCTCCTCGACGCGCTGCCCGGCCTGGGCCTCACCGAGTTCCACCCGGTGGACGGGGCGTTCTACCTCTACGCCGACGTCGCCCGGCTCACGGACGACGCGAGCCGCTTCTGCCGGCGCATGCTGGACGAGGCGGGGGTCGCGGCCACGCCCGGCCTCGATTTCGACCCCGTCGAGGGGGGGCACCACGTCCGCTTCTCCTTCGCCGGATCGGGCGCGGAGTGCGAGGAGGCAATGCGGCGGCTGCGGATCTGGCTGGGCTGACGCCGTGCCGTACCGCGCACTCTTTCCCCGAACCGGCGTCCACTCCGGCGGAATGCGCTCGGGGTCAACGACGGAGGGCCGCGGCGGAAGCGGCTCGAAGCGGGGCTGCTGCGCAATCGAAGACGAGCCGTGTCGGCTGCTTCCCGGCCCCTGGAGCCGCTTCCGTCCGGTCGTTCGCGGGGTGTGCCGCTAGGCTTCGGGCCGAACCGGTCCCGAACCCGTCATGGCGGCCACATGCTGGGGTGGAGTCATGCCTGTCTCCCCTTCGCGACGGTCTCGGCGCGCTCTCACGCCGGTCCGACCAAGATGTGCCCGGCTTTCGCGAAGCACCCGAGGATGATGCGACTGTGATCGGGGGTGGTCAAGCGCCGAATGCGGCAGGCTTTGTGTTTTGTCCGGCGCGTCGTTGCCGTCGGGCATTGCGGCAACGGCGATCGAGTATTTCGCGAGGATCTTTCTGCGGTGCGCAATAGTGTGGACCGTTCAGGAGCGGCCCGAGGGCGGTCGCCGCGATCACGACGGCGCCGAGCGCTCGAACGCTTCGCGCTCGCGCAGGGCCTCGATCAGGTCGAGGACGTGGACGACCTGACCCGACACGTCCCACCATGCCGGGAGGCGGCGCGGCGCGGCGAGCGGACGGCTTGCCGTCACCGCCTCGATCAGGAAGGCGACCTCCGGCAGGGCGGGGGCAACGCCGTTGATCGGCACGAGGGGAGGCAGAACCGCCTGCGCCAGCAGGGCGGCCTTGCGCGGGCCGGCGACTCGGGCGCGGCTTCCCACGCTGTCGTGGCCGTTGGCCGCGATCACCCGCCCGATCTCGGCGTAGATCAGACGCGCGGCCCGGATCGCCGGGCGGCAGGACCGGGGCAGGCCGGACACGCCCGGTTCCGAGCGCCGGTAGAGCAGGTCGGCCGCCGCGAGCAGGCGGGCGACCACGCCGCGCAGCGCCGGCGTCGCGACCGGGTCGGCGAGGAATATGTCGGGGTCGATGCCCGCCTCGGCCAGCCAGTCCAGCGGCAGGTAGAGGCGCCCGGCGCGGGCGTCTTCGCCCACGTCGCGGGCGATGTTGGTGAACTGCATCGCCACGCCGAGATCGCAGGCGCGGGCGAGCACGGCCTCGTCGCGCACGCCCATGATCAGCGTCATCATGGCGCCGACCGTGCCCGCGACGCGGGCGGCGTAGGCCGCGAGATCCGAGAGCGTGGCGTAGCGCCGTCCCTGCGCGTCCCAGGCCAAACCGTCCAGCAACGCGCGGGGCAGCGCCTCGGGGATGGCGTGGGCCGCGACGATGTCGGCGAGAGCCCGGTCGGCCGGGGCGTCGAGCGGGACGCCGGCATAGACGCGGGCGAGCCGCCGCGACAGGCGCTCCAGGGCCGCCGTCCGGTGCCGTGAGCCCGTGGCGTCGTCCACGGCGTCGTCCGAGAGCCGGCAGAAGGCGTAGAGGCCGTAGGCCGGCGCGCGGACGTTCGGCGGCAACAGGCGGGAGGCCGCGTAGAAGCTCTTCGAGCCGAGCCGGATCGCCTCCCGGCAGGCCCGGTGGTCGGTCGCGTCGGCGTGAGGGCGGTCAGGCGTGAACGCGTGCATCCGGGACCACCCGATCGAGGATTCGTGCCG
>Ga0182229_1000491_pt1 | contig 10316 bp, 5 predicted proteins | sample G6R1MG_32_FD_129663 | JGI IMG/M metagenome (GOLD analysis project Ga0182229, IMG submission 129663) | Miscanthus phyllosphere microbial communities from Michigan, USA - G6R4_MAIN_07NOV2016_LD1 MG | ecosystem: Host-associated > Plants > Phyllosphere > Phylloplane/Leaf | place: USA: Michigan...
AACAGCACCTTCACGAGCGTCGACTTGGGCTGGTACATGCTCACCACGAGGTCGCGGGGCTCGATTTGCGCCTCTTCCGTCTTGTTCGACAAGTAGTTGAAGCCCCTGGCCTTGACCTGCTTGGGCGCGAAGCCGTACTTGATTTCCTGGCGGTCGAGATACTGCGTAAAACTGCGCAGCTGGCCGGGGTCGTTACCAGCCGCAATTACGAAGGTCTTATACTCGCCGCCGGGCTTGGTTTTGGCCGTGGTGAAATAGGTCTGAAACTCGCGCAGCAGCTCGTCGTGGTGCTCGGCGGTAGCCTGAATGGTGGCCCGGCTGGCGGCGCGGTGGTGCGCAATGCGCTGGGTCAGGGTTAGCGTGTCGCCATCCGTGCGGCCGTAGCGCAGGCCGGCGGCCCCGCCCCCACCCTGCTCGTAGGTCATGCCGATGGCCCCGTTGAAGCTGGGCCAGGTGTCGCCGTAGGTCGGGGCAAACAGGTCGTAGACTTCGCGGGTGAAATACAGCCAGTTGTTCTTGTCAAATACCCGCTCGTTGTAGTCGCCAATTACGCCCTGAAACTTACGCTGAAACGGCGTGATGTCGGCGTGAAACGGCTTGGCGGCCGGCGAAAAGTAGTACGAGTTGTTGGGCCCCATCTCGTGGAAGTCGGCGTGCACGGCCGGCATCCACTGCGTGTAGAGCGCAATGCGCTGGCGGCTTTCCTGCTGGGTTTGCCAGGCCCAGTCGCGGTTCAGGTCGAAGTAGTAGTGGTTGTAGCGGCCACCGGGCCAGGGCTCGCGGTGCTCCCAGGAGTAGGGCGAGGCGTTGGGCGTCTGGTTGTGCACCCGGTTGTACCAGTTCACGTAGCGGTCGTGGCCGTCGGGGTTCACGCAGGGGTCAAGGAGCACCACCGTGTTTTGCAGATACTTCTGCATCTCGGCGTCCTGGGCGTTGGCCAGGTCGTAGAGCACGGCCATTACGGCCTCCGAGCTCACGGCCTCGTTGCCGTGCACGTTGTAGCTGAGCCATGCCACGGCGGGCAGCTGGCGGCTGGCCGTGCCGCTTTCGAGGCTGGCCAGGCGGCGGTTGTTGTGGGCTATCTCATCGAGCTTGCCAAAATTCTCTTTACTAGCTACTTCTATTACTTCCAGCGGGCGGTGCTCGTAGGTTTGGCCGTAGCGCACCAGCTTCATTTGGCCGGGCGAGTGGGCCACCACGTGGGCAGCGTAGCGGTTCACCTCGGCCTGCGGCGTAAAGCGCGCGCCCAGCTCATAGCCCAAAAACTGCGCCGGCGTGAGCAGTGGCCCGGCCGCGTCGGCGGCCGTAGTTTGGGCGTGGGCACCTAGGCTGGCGAGCAGGCCCGCTACCAGGCCACTGGCCGCCAGCCGGCCCAAAAGTCCCCGTTTAGAAGTGATAGTAGTGCGTTGTGTCATAGAAAAAGGCAAGGGCCACTAAGCCGGTTTTATGGCTGCAATAACGCACGTGCCCCCGGCTATTCCTACTGGCCCGCCCTTGCCAAAGACAAGCTTTTCTGGACAAAACCCAACCCCAAGTGCGAAAGCACCTACGCTAGCCGCCGTGGTAGCCAGCACCCTAGGTATCCCTGGGCTGGTGGGGCCGGCCCAGGGATACCTAGGGCTGCCAGCGCCGCAATTCGGCCAGCGCCTGCTGGGCTTCGGCGCGGCGCTTACGGTTTTTCTTCGAGTTCTTCTGCTCGTCTTCGGTGGCTTTGGTGTAGCGGGCCGGGGGCGCGCTGGGCGGCGGGCCAGCGGCGAAGTACGCCACGATATTTTGCTGGAGCTGGGGCGTGAGGTGCTCAAACTTGCGCTTGCCCAGCTCGCGCAGCAACTCGTCGTAGGTCACGTCGGCCAAGACGTAGTCGGTAGGATGCGTGGGCTGGCCGGTGTCGAGGGTGGTGTTGGGCAGGCGCGGGGCCAGGGCGGCCGTGTCGGTGGGCTGGGCGGTGGTGAGGGTGCGGAAGCGCCCGAGTGAGGCGTGGTAGCTCTTATGGAAACGCGCCCCATCGTCGGTAGAAGGCACTTTGAACCGATAGGCGCGCAGCGGCCCCACCTTGGGCAAGATGTTGAGGATGCCCGACAGCAGCCGCGCCCCGAAGCCGGGCCACTCGTATTCCTTGCCGTACTCGCGCCGAAACTTGCGGCGGTTGGTGTGGTACACGTAGTCGCGGCGGCGAGCCGTGGGGCTGGCCTTGTGGATGGCGTCGCGCTGATTGTGCCAGGCGGCGCGGGCCGCAGCGGGCAGCAGCTGGTTGACGGCCAGCCGAAAAGCCCCGATGCTGGCATCGACGTTGAACAGCACCTGTCCAAGCTCTAGGCCATAGGTTTGGCGAAAGGCGCGCTCCAACAGCACTTTCTCGACCCGAAAGCCGATGTACTTGTGGTACTCCTGCGAGCGGTAGCGCCCGGCGGCTATCTGCACCACATCAAAGGAAAACTCGACCTCGGTGTGATTAATGGGTGCCTGCTCGTACGTAACCACGGGGCCAAACTCGGCCTTCTTCTCGGGGTAGGTATTAGGCAGCACCAGGTTGGTAGCCTCGGGGTGGCCTTCGTTGTCGGAGGCGTAGTGCGCCAGCGCGCCCAGGGCAAAGGCGTACTCATTGCGATTGCGGGCGCCAAGTAGCAGGTTGCGCACAAAGTCGCCCGAGCGCACGTAGTGCGTAAGATTAGTAAACAGGCTGGCTCCCAGCGGGTAATAGCCCATGTCCTGAATAATGGCCCCGCCGTAGGCGTAGCTCTTGGCCTCGGTTTGCTGGTCGGGGGTGGCGCCGGGGTAGCGGCGCTGCAACAGCGGCAGCAAGCTGCTGTCCCAGGTCGAGTCGATAAACGACTGGTGCGTGAGCACCGAATAGGCCGCCGCCGGGGCCGCCGGGGCAAGCAATAAAAGCAGAAGCAGCAGGCGGAGTGGGCGCATGGCAAAGCGAAGAAGAACGAGGAGAATAGGACCTAGACAGCAACTGGGTGCTAGAGTTTCAGCGCTCGCAGCTTAGCCAGGGCCGCCAGGGTTTCGCGGCGGTTGTCTTTCTCTTTCTCTTCCTTATCCACGGGCTCTTGCGAAATGGCTGTGCTATTAAAGAAGGCCAGAATATCCTGCTGCATAGTGGCCGTTACGTGCTTAAAATCGTCCTTGGCCAGCTCGCGCACCCACTCCCCGTAGGTGCGGTCGGCGAGCGGGTACTCGCCAATTTTGGTGGGGTGACCGGTGTCGAAGTCCACGTTGGGCAGGTGCGGGGCCTGGCCTAGGGCGGCCGTTTGCCGGCCCAGCAGCTGGGCGTAGTTCAGCACCGTTTCGTGAAAGCTGCGGCTAAAAATACGCTGAGCCTCGGGCGTGGGGGCAATGAATTTCAGCGACTTTAATTTGCCCACCTTGGGCAGCACCCGAATGACGCCCGCTAAGATGCGCGCCCCCAGGCCCGGCCGCTCGTAGTTTTTGCCGTACTCCTGCTCGTACTGAGTTTTGCTCTGCTTATATACGTAGTCGCGGCGCCGGATGCGCCGGTTCACCTGGCGTAGCTCGTGGCGGTTGGCGCGCCACGCGGCCCGGCTCGCCAGCGGGATGAGGTTGCGCACGGCAAAGCGATACGAACCGATGGCCAGGCCCCTGTTCAGCACTATCTGCTTCAGCTCTAGGCCGTAGGTTTGGGCAAAGGCTCGCTCCAGCAGGTCTTCGCTCACTTTAAAGCCGATAAAATCGTGGTAGGCCGCCGTGCGGTAGCGGCCCGCCGCCAGCTGCGTCACGTCGAAGGCAAACTCGGTGCGGCCGTGGGCAATGGGGTCTTGCTCGTAGGTGACGACGGAGCCGTACTTTTTCTTTAGCTCCGGAAACAGCAGCGGCACCGATTTATTGATACCGACCTCGTGCCCGTAGATGTCGGCCGCGTAGTGCGCCAGGGCCCCTAGGGCAAAGGCGTACTCGTTGCGGTCGTGGGCATCCTTGAGCAGGTTTTCGACAAAATTACCCGAGCGTACGTAGTGCGCCAGGTCGGTAAATAGGTGCGAGCCAAAGGGATAATAGCCCATGTCCTGCATAATGGAGCCGCCGTAGGCGTAGGCCTTGGCATCGCGCAGCTCGTCGGGCGAGCTGCCCGGAAAGCGCCGCTCCAGCGCGGGCTTGATGTAGGGCGCCCAGCACGAGTCGATATTGGCCTGGTGGCTGAGTACGGAGTAGGCTTGTGCGGGCTGGGCGGCCAGCACCAGCCAGCCCACCAGCACCCCAACGAAGAAGCGTAGTAAATACACGGAAAGAAGAGCGAAAGAAGCGGTGTAGGCAACCTCAACGGTGACGCCAGGGTTTGCGTTACTTTCCTATCCAACGCGCTTTTTATCCTACCTGCCTGGCTGCTCGGGAGGTGCACCTAGGCCCGCCGCCACCGGCCACGCCGAGCTGCGAAAAGCTACCGTGCGCAGCCCTGGGGCCGCCCAGGGCGCCGCTGCGGGCAGCAGCATAGGCTGCGCCAGGTCGGTGCTCAGGGCCTCGCCCACGGTGCGCACCGCCCCGGCCGGCACCCCTAGCCGCGCCAGCTCGTGCAGCAGGGCCCAGCCATTGAGCTCGGCAATGCGCACCAGCAGCAGCTCTTCGAGGGCGGCGCGGTGGCGCACCCGCGCCGGATTGGTGCCGAAGCGGGGCTCGTCGGCCCAGCGCGGGCGCTGCAGTACCTGGCACAAGGTGCGAAACTGCGCATCGGTGCCCACGGCCAGCACCAGGCGCTGGCCATCGGCGGCGCGATACACGGTGCCGTAGGGCACAATGCCGGGGTGGCCCGAGCCCAGCGGTGCGGGGTCGTGGCCGGTGGTGAGCCAGGTGGCGCCTTGGTTGGCCAGCGAGGCCAGGGCGCTAGCAAACAAACTCACCTCGACCAGGCACCCTAGGCCGGTGCGCTCGCGCTGGTACAGCGCCGTGAGGATGCCCTCCTTGAGCTGGTGCGCGGCAAAAAGGTCAATAAAGGCCACCGGCATTTTCTGCGGCGGGTCGTGCGGGGTGGCCGCATTGAGGTGCATAAAGCCGGTCTCGGCTTGCAGCACGGCATCGTAGCCCACGCGGTTATACTCGAGCCCGTAGCCCGTGAGCTGCGCGTAGATGAGGCGCGGGTTGAGGGCAGCCAGCGCCTCGTAGTCCACGCCTAGCTTGGCGGCGTCGCCGGGCTTGTAGCTGGCCAGCAGCACGTCGGCACTGGCCGCCAGCTGCCGCAGCTCGGCCTGGGCGGCGGGCTGCCTAAGGTCGAGCCCCAGGGTCTGCTTGCCCCAGTTGGAGGACGCGAAGTAGGCCGATATCGAGCTGTCGGGGTTGTCGCCGGGCACGCGCCAGGTGCGCGTCACGTCGCCGGCCGGGGGCTCTACTTTGAGCACGTCGGCCCCGAGCTCAGCAAAAAACTGGCCCACCTGCGGGCCCGCCAGCACGGCGGCTAGCTCTAGCACGCGCAGGCCGACAAAGGGCAGGGTTGTTGTCATAAAGTTCAGGGATTCCTAGGTTGGCCTCGCTGGGCTATATCGGTGGCAGCAGGCAGTTCGTTACTTCACCACCCCGGCCCGCGCAAACACCGGGAATATTACCTCCCGCTCGCCCGCGCCCCATAGCCGCGTCAGCTCCTCGGCCACTAGCAGCACCGCATCGGCGCCATCGTGCTGCTTGCTGTAGTTGGCCACCGCTGACCAGGTATCTAAGTACCCTAGGAACCACTCCGCCGACCACTGCTTGCGCACCGGAAAGTGCGCCCGCCGCACTCTGGCAAACGGAAATTGCAGCCGGGCGTACTCGTCGAGCACGTGCCAGCGGTTGGCATCCCAGTACGGCCCCACGGTTTCATTGTGAAAGCGCAGAATGAATGCGTCCAGGGCGGGCTCGCCGGTTTGCACCAGGCCGTAGCCCCACTCGGCCAGCACAGTGCCGGGGCCGGCCACCCGCCGCACCTCGGCGTGGTAGGCCGGCAGGTCGAACCAGTGCACGGCCTGCGCTACGGTTATCAGGTCGAAACGCTCGTCGGGGAATGGCGTGTGCTCGGCGGTAGCCACTTGGTAGCGCACGTTGGGCAGCGGCGGCGCCTGCCCCAGCTGACTGGCGCTTAAGTCGGTCGCTTCTACTTCCTGAAAGTGCCGCGCCAGCACGGCCGCCACCTGGCCGTTGCCGGTGGCGCAGTCCCAGGCGCGGGTGCGGCCCACCACCTGCGGCAGCAGCCAGGCGTATAGTTCGGGCGGATAATCAATGCGATAGCGGGCATATTGGGCAGCCTGGGCAGAAAAACGGTCGAGTGACATGGCGGTGAAGGTAGGCGCTAGCTGGGCACTTATTCCGTGTACCTTTGTTGGTAGTTGTTAAGAAGTAGTTGCCCGTTGTCAGTTTAAAAACTGCTTGCCCAATGCCTGGCAACCATCTGCCAACAACTGAACTATAAGCGGTTCGCTGACCGGGACTTAAAAGGTCAGCCCCCATTCTTTCACTTTACCAGCTGAACCTTTGACGTTCCACGAATTTAATCTCCACGACGACCTGCTGGCCGGCGTGGATGCCATGAACTACCTCAACGCCACGCCCATTCAGGAGCAGGCGATTCCGAAAATCCTGGCGGGCAAGGACCTCATCGCCTGCGCCCAAACCGGCACCGGCAAAACGGCCGCCTACCTCGTGCCGCTGCTCGACCGCATTTCGCACGCCCGCCACGGCAAAACTTCGACCCTCATCCTGGTGCCTACCCGCGAGCTGGCCACCCAGATTGACGAGCAGGTCACGGGCTTTGGCTACTTCGTAGAAGCCTCGTCCATTGCCATTTACGGCGGCGGCAAAAGCGAGAACTGGGAGCAGCAGAAGCGCGCCCTCACCAGCGGCGCCGATATTATCATTGCCACGCCCGGCCGCCTCATTGCCCACATGCAGCTCGGCTACGTCAAGTTTGAGGACCTGAAGTACCTGGTGCTCGACGAGGCCGACAAGATGATGGACATGGGCTTCTCCGATGACATTCTCAACATCGTGCGGCAGCTGCCCAAGCAGCGCCAAACGTTGCTGTTCTCGGCCACCATGCCCAGCAAAATCCGCGACTTTTCGCAGCAGATTTTGCACGAGCCCGACGAGGTGCGCCTGGCCGTGAGCAAGCCCGCCGCTGGTATCAACCAGCAGTTCTACATGACCTTCGACCACCAGAAGCTGCCCGTGCTGGAGCACCTCATCAAGGCCCAGGACGTGCAGAGCATGGTGCTCTTTACCAGCAAGAAAGCCGCCGTGGCCGGCATCGTGCGCTCGCTCAATAAGCTGGGCTACCCGGCCCAGGGCATCAGCAGCGACCGCACCCAGGAAGAGCGCGAAGAAACCATGCGCGCCTTCAAAAACAAGCAGTTTCCCATCCTGGTAGCAACCGACGTAGTAAGCCGCGGCATCGACATCGACTCGCTGAGCCACGTGGTGAACTTCGACGTGCCCCGCGCCGCCGAAGACTACGTGCACCGCATCGGCCGCACGGCGCGGGCCGCTACCACGGGCACGGCCATCACCTTCATTGCCGACCAGGACCAGGACCGCATCGTTAAAATCGAGAAGCTCATCGAGCGCGAGATTGAGAAGCAGGCCATTACCGAAGGCCTTGGCTACGGCCCGGCGCCCGAATTTGACCCCAAGCGCTTTAGTGGCCTAGGTGGCAAAGGCCGCGACAGCCGCAGTGGTGGCGGCCGCGACCGCGGCCCCCGTCGCGATGGTGAAGGCAGCGACCGCGGCCCCCGCCCGCCCCGCGCCGAAGGCGACCGCCGCAGTGGCGGCGGAGGCGGCCGCGACCGTGGCCCCCGCCGCGACGGCGACAAGAATGACCCGCAGCGCGCTGAGCGCCTAGCCCAGGCCGCCGCTCGCCTAGCCGCCATCGACGCCGGCCAGGCGCCGGTAGCGCCCTACGTAGCCCCGCCCCGCGCCGAGCGCGCCCCGCGCGCCGAAGGCGACAAAAACGACGCTACCCAGACTTCGCGGCCCCCGCGCACTCCCCGCCCGCCCAGGGCGCCGCGCGTAGAGGGCGAAAGTGCCGAGCCACGCACCGAAAGCGAAACGCCTACCAGCGACAAGCCCGAAGGCCAACGCCGCCGCAAGCGGGGTGGCCGCAACCGCGGCGGCCGCGGGCCCCGCCCCACCGAGGGCACTGCCGCTACCCCTGCGGCCGAAGGGCCTGGCACAACGCCCGCCGAGTAGCCCTTACGCCCGCCTACACAGCAAAAAAAGCCCACCCGCAGCTAGTGCGGGTGGGCTTTTTCATTAATCTATTGACAGTCAAGATATAATAAGCTTTTTTACACAGCCTGGCACCCCATTGCAAGTGTTAGGCTGTGGCATGACCCAAAAAAGCGGAAAAATACGGGCTTTTTTGGACATGCGCAGCTTACGCTCCTTTTTCACCCCAAAGCTCGACCAAGCCAAGTTACTGTGGATTAGTATTATAAGTCATGAAATACCCAGGTATGGCTTGGGTAATATAAGGCAAAATTTTGTTTTTTATTCCCCGCACGACTTTCTACCTTTGTGCCCCTATTGAAAGCCGCCTGCGCTCTGCCCAGAAAAATTGTGAATAAACCGTCGCTGCTGCTCCTGCCGGCCCTTGCCGCCTTGGGCCTCACTACCCAATGCCAGTCGAGCAAACCCGCCGCGACGGCCACCGCCACCTCCCCCACCACGGCCGCAGTAGCTACTCCTAAAGAGTACCGCTACACTACCGCGCCCAACGACCCGCTGGGCGTGCGCGTGTACACGCTGGCCAACGGCCTGACGGTGTATCTCTCTGACTACAAGAACGCGCCGCGCATCCAAACCTACATCGCAGTGCGGGCGGGCTCTAAGAACGACCCGGCCACGGCCACCGGCCTGGCGCACTACCTCGAGCACATGGTGTTCAAGGGCACCTCGCGCCTAGGTACCAAAGACTGGGCCCAGGAAAAGCCGCAGCTCGACAAGATAGAGGCCCTGTACGAGGTGTACCGCAGCCAGCGCAACGACCCGGCCGCCCGCAAGCGCACCTATCATCAGATTGACTCCATTTCGGGGGTGGCGGCGCGCTACGCGGTGCCCAACGAGTACGACAAGCTGATGGGCAGCATCGGCTCGAAAGGCTCCAACGCGCACACGTCCAACGAGGAAACGGTGTACCAGGAGGATATTCCGAGCAACCAGCTCGAAAAATGGTCGGCCGTGCAGGCCGAGCGTTTCAAGGAGATGGTGCCGCGCTTGTTTCATACCGAGCTGGAGGCGGTGTATGAAGAGAAAAACCGCGGGCTGGACTCCGATTTTAGCAAGGAGTTTGAAGCGCTAAACGCCAGCCTCTACCCCACGCACCCCTACGGCACCCAAACGACCATCGGCACGATTGAGCACCTGCAAAACCCGTCGATTACCGAAATTAAAAAGTACTTCAACCAGTACTACGTGCCCGGCAACGTGGCGCTGTGCCTCAGCGGTGACCTGGACTACGACCAAACCATCCGGCTGATTGACAAGTATTTTGGCGACTGGCAGGCCAAGCCCGTGCCCGCATTTAACGCGCCCGTGGAGAAGCCGCTCGCGGCCCCGATTACCAAAGAGGTGGTGGGCCCGGCGGCCGAGAACGTGATGGTGGGCTACCGCTTTGCGGGCAAGGCCACCCGCGATGCCCTGCGTCTGCGGATGCTGGAGAAAATCCTGACCAACGGCCAAGCCGGCTTGTTTGACCTCGACCTGAACCAGCAGCAAAAGGTGCTGCAAGCCAGCAGCTTCACGGACCTCAACGACGACTACTCGACGCACATCTTGTACGGCAGCCCGCGCCAGGGCCAGAAGCTGGAAGAAGTGCGCAGCCTGATGCTGGCCGAGGTAGACAAGGTGAAGAAGGGCGACTTCCCGGACTGGCTCATTCCGGCCATCGTGAACAACGAGAAGCTGAACCGCACCAAAGAGTACGAAAGCAACGCGGCCCGCGCCGGGGCCATGTACGAGGCCTTTATCGAGCGCGTGAGCTGGGCCGACTACGTGAAGCAGCAGGAAGATTTTGGCACCATCACGAAGGCCGAGATTGTCAAGTTTGCCGCCGACAACTACGGCCCCAACTCGGTAACCGTATACAAACGCACCGGCACCGACCCCAATACGGTGAAGGTGGTGAAGCCCGCCATCACGCCGGTGCCCGCCAACCGCGATGCGGCCTCGGCCTACTATACCGAGGTAAGCAAGCTGCCTGCTACCGACCTCGCGCCGGTATTCGTAGACTATAAAAAGGACATTCAAACGGCTGACCTTAAGCCCGGCCTACCGCTGTACTACACCAAGAATACGGAGAACGGCCTGTTCAGCCTGTTCTACGCCATCGACCTGGGCAGCAA
>Ga0182229_1000493_pt1 | contig 10290 bp, 7 predicted proteins | sample G6R1MG_32_FD_129663 | JGI IMG/M metagenome (GOLD analysis project Ga0182229, IMG submission 129663) | Miscanthus phyllosphere microbial communities from Michigan, USA - G6R4_MAIN_07NOV2016_LD1 MG | ecosystem: Host-associated > Plants > Phyllosphere > Phylloplane/Leaf | place: USA: Michigan...
AGATACCATAGCCCGCGAACCAGTCCAGCAGATTGGCCAGGTAATCGGTCAGCCCGGCGTTACGCAGGCCATAGACCACCAGGTACATACCCAGCGAAAAGACCACGATGTGCCACGGTGCTTCTTTCATCACCTTGCGCGTCTTGATCGTATGCCCTTTGGCGGCGATGCCCAGCAGCAACACTGCGCACACTGACGAGATCGCACTGATCGGGATGCCCAGCGGCTCAAGGGCGAAACAGCCCACCAGCAGAATCAGCAACACCGCCCAACCGGCCAGAAACGTGGCGCGGTCGTGGATAGCCGTTTCCGGCTTGTCCAGATGCTCGGGCTCGAACTCGGCGGGAATGTCCCGACGGAAGTACCACATCAGCACGGCCAGGGTGGCGGCGACACTGGCCAGATTCACCGGCACCATGACCGCTGCGTAACGGTTGAAACCGATCTTGAAGTAATCCGCCGACACAATGTTCACCAGGTTCGAGACCACCAGCGGCAGGCTGGCCGTATCGGCGATGAAACCGGCCGCCATGACGAACGCCAGCGTCGAGGCAGGCGAAAAGCGCAACGCCAGCATCATGGCAATGACGATCGGGGTGAGGATCAGCACGGCACCATCGTTGGCGAACAAGGCCGACACCAGCGCGCCGAACAGCACGAACAGGGCAAACAGACGGCGTCCGTTACCCTTGCCCCAGCGCGCCACATGCAGCGCTGCCCAGGCAAAGAAACCGGCTTCATCGAGCAGCAGCGTGATGATGATCAGCGAAATGAAGGTCGCCGTGGCATTCCAGATGATGCCCCACACCACAGCGATGTCACTGAAATGCACGACGCCTGTCAGCAACGCCAGGATTGCCCCCAGTACGGCACTCCAGCCTACGCCCAGGCCCTTGGGTTGCCAGATGACCAGCGTGATGGTGAACAGGAAAATCAGCGTTGCTATCAGCATTATTTGGTCCGAGGCAGAAGAATCGCGAGGATGCCGAGCAGCGGCAGGTAGGAGCACAGCGTGTAGACGAACAGGATGCCGTGGCTGTCGGCCAGATAGCCAAGCAAGGCAGCACCGATGCCGCCGAAGCCGAACATCAGGCCGAAGAACAGCCCGGCAATCATGCCCACGTTGCCAGGCACCAGCTCCTGGGCGTAGACCACGATGGCGGAAAACGCCGAGGCCAGTACAAAGCCAATGATCACACTGAGTACGCTGGTCCAGAACAGATCGGCGTAGGGCAGCGCCAGGGTGAACGGCGCAGCGCCAAGAATCGAGAACCAGATCACCGCCTTGCGGCCAATGCGGTCACCGATCGGCCCACCGAAAAAGGTCCCTGCCGCCACGGCGCCCAGAAACAGGAACAGGTGCAACTGCGAGCTGGCGACCGACAGGTCAAATTTCTCGATCAGGTAGAAGGTGAAATAGCTGGTCAGGCTGGTCATGTAGAAGAACTTGGAAAACACCAGAAACGCCAGCACTGCCAAGGAGGCAATCACACGCTTTCTGGACAGACCATGAGTCGCGGCCTGACCGGCCTTGAGCTTGAACAGATTGAGGTGCGCGCGATACCAGCGGCTGATTGCGTACAGCAGCCCCAGCGAGAACAACGCAAACAGCCCGATCCAGGCGACATTGCCCTGGCCGAACGGGATGATGATCGCCGCTGCCAACAATGGTCCGAACGCCGTGCCCGTGTTGCCACCGACCTGAAAGGTCGATTGCGCAAGCCCGTAGCGACCACCGGAGGCCAGTCGCGCGATACGCGAGGCTTCCGGATGGAACGTCGAAGAGCCGATGCCGATCAATGCAGCGGCCAGCAGGATCAAGGGGAAGCTGCCGACCACCGACATCATCACGATGCCGATCAGCGTGCAGATCGATCCGACGGGCAGTACCAGCGGGTTGGGATGGCGGTCAGTGTAATAACCGACCCAGGGCTGCAGCAGCGAGGCGGTGATCTGAAAGGTCAGGGTAATCAGGCCGATCTGGGTGAAGCTCAGGTCGTAGCTGGCCTTGAGCATGGGGTAGATCGACGGAAGGATGGCTTGAATCAGGTCATTGACCAGGTGCGCGAGGGCGACGGCACCGATGATGCGCATCACCAGCGGGCTGGTTTGAGGGGTGGTCGAGGCCTTCGCCGTCGCGGGCGGAGCACTGGTCGCCATGGTATTTATCCGTAAAAGGGTTCGCGGGTCGCCCGGTACGGATGATTACAAGATGTGTCACGCGTATCGGGGCGCGCCAATGTGCCATTTTTCGGGGCGACTGTGCCACGTTTTGTTGCGTTTTTGCTGACGGGAATACCTTTCGTGACGCTCCGCGTCACACAGCGGCTCTGTGACATCAGGCGGATTGAAGTTCGACTCGGATTCTCGTTCCCACGCTCCGCGTGGTAATGCAGTTCGTGACGCTCTGCGTCACACGGCGGTTCTGTGATGTCAGGAGGATTGGTGTTTGGCTCAGGTCACCTTTGCGCCCTTACGGCGCCTTACTTTGAGGGACCAAAGCAAGCAAAGTCCCAGCTCAGTTTCCGGCCCGACTTCGTCGGGTTCCTTCGCTGTTGAAAAGCGCTTGCGGCAGAGGCTGCGGGTTTTAACGCACCACTCCCGCACTCAGGCAATTGACCCCACCACCGGCTCCTCACCTGCAACAGGTACATCATGCAACGAGATTTTCGAGGTTTCCGGCAGGGCCATGCCGCCGGCCATTGCCAGCGCTGCAACTACGATGAGGTAGAACGCGGGCGACAGGTTGCTGCCGGTCATGCTGATCAGCCAGGTGGCCATCAGCGGCGCGGTGCCGCCGAACAGGGTGTAGGCCATGTTGTAGGTGATCGCCGAGGCGGTGTAGCGGGTACGGGTGGGAAAGGTTTCCGACAGCAGTGCGGCCGTTACCACGCCGCACAGCACTGCGCCCACGGCGAGCAGCATGACGCCGATGATCGAGGCGATGAACGAGCCGGAGCTGGCCATCAGGAATGATGGAAACACCACGATCATCAACAGAATGCAGGCCGTTGCCATCGTGACCCGGCGCCCTACCCGATCCGAATAGGCACCGGCCAGTGGGCAGAGGGCGGCGGCGAAGGCCAGAGCGATCAACGAGACCAGCAGCGCCGTTGCCCTGCTCAACCCACCGGCCACTTGCAGGTAGGTCGCGAAATAGGTGGTGAACATGTAGAACGACAACGCCGTCAACGACACGAATGCGCCCAGACAGCACATCGCCGCCGCGTGATGGCGCAAGGTGTCCTTGAGTGGCGAATGGGCAACGGCGTGTTCTTGAGCGACCGCCTGAAACGCCGGGGTTTCATCGAGCTTCCAGCGCAGGTACAGCCCGACCAGCCCCAGCGGTGCAGCAATCAGAAACGGCAGACGCCAGCCCCAGTTACCCATCGTCTCGGTCGACAGAAATGACTCCAGCGCGTAGGCCACCACTGCCGCAGCAGCGAATGCGGAGAACGTCGAGACCGGAACGAAACTGCCGTACCAGGCACGTTGCGTGCGGGGGGCGTGCTCCATGAGGTAAGCACAGGCGCCGGCATACTCCCCGCCGGCCGAAAAACCCTGCGCGCAGCGAATGATGGTCAGCAGCACCGGCGCCATCACACCGATCGCAGCATAGGTCGGTAACAGGCCGATCAGTGTGGTGGCACCGGCCATCAGCAGGATGGTCATCGCCAGGGTTTTCTTGCGCCCGATCCGGTCACCCAGCATGCCGAAGAAAATCCCGCCCAGCGGTCGGAAGGCGAAGGCCACGGCGAACACGGCAAAGGTTTTCAGCAACGCCGCACTGCTGTCGCCGCTGGGGAAGAACTGCAGCGCAATCGTCGTTGCCAGAAAGCCATACACAGCAAAATCGAACCACTCGACAAAGTTGCCGATGGCCGCAGCGACGATGACTTTTTTCAGCGTGGCAGGATCGACTTGCTCTACGGTAGTAGTTGTCATGACTGGCCTCGACGTCTTGATCTGGAATGGATCGATTATCGAGACAGCGACCCGGATGCCCCTCTCCAGAAGTGTCATCCACGTAGTCAGGGCCGACGTCTCGCCATCGAACTGCGCAGAATTCGTGCCAAAGGCTCTGCCACGTGGTTTACAGGCCCATCGCGCGCCGCCCCTGAAGGCCGCCGGTGTGGACGAAGACCAGGCGGGTGCCGGGCGCGAAACGACCGGCCAGCACCTCATCATGCAGGGCCAGCAATGCCTTGCCGGTGTACAGTGGTTCCAGGGGTATGCCGCTCTGAGCCTCGCTGGCGGCAATGAAATCGAGCAGCGCCGCGTCGGTCCTGGCAAAACCGCCGCGGCTGGCATCAAGCAGAACACAGTTGGGAGGCAGGCACGTACTGGCGTCGGCCTGCGCACCAGCCGCCTCACTCAGCATCGCGATAATGTTTTGCGCGCCCCCGTGATCCTCGGGCACAGCCATCGCCCCATACACCGGACGAACGCCCGCCTCTGCCAACAGCAAGCCGGCCAGCGTGGTACCGGTGCCTGCCGCCAGCCACCATCCGTGGTAATCGCCCCAACCCAGATGCCCGAGTTGCTCTTCGACCATTGCCCGCAATCGACCGCAACCCAGAGCACCAGCAAGCCCGCCACCGCCTTCGGCAATCGGATAAAGACCGGGATAGCGGGACTGCCAGGTCGACCAGAAGCCAGCAGCATGCCGCTCACGATAGCCGGCGTAACCCAGCCAGTGCAGTTGCATACCGAAAGCCTGCAGATCGAGCACCGTCGGCGTCTGCTGGGCATGACCACGTAGCAGGCCGACCGTCGGGAAACCGAAGCGCTTGCCTGCAGCGGCCAGGGCATGCAAATGATTGGAGTGCGCTCCGCCGAGGCTGATCAGTCCCTCGGCACCCGAGTCCACAGCCAGGCTCAGGTGCTCGCTGAGCTTGAACCACTTGTTGCCGCTGATCAGCGCATCGATAAGGTCCAGGCGCAGAATCGCAACCTCGACCCCGGCGTCTTGCAGCCAGGGCAGGTTCAAGCGTTCCAAGGGGGCAGTGGGTTGCCAGCCGAGGGCGTCAAGCATCATGCGCCGCAGTCTACAGACAAGCCGTTTCAGGGTCTTCGTCGATCAGCAGGCTGCGGCGCGAAGCCCTGAATCAGGCATTGTCTGTCACAGGGTGGCGGCCAGACGTGAGCCCTGGTCGATGGCCCGTTTGGCGTCCAGCTCTGCGGCAACGTCCGCGCCGCCAATCAGGTGCACGCTTTGCCCGCCGTTGAGCAGTTCGTCATACAGTTCACGCAACGGGTCCTGCCCGGCACAGATCACCACGTTATCCACCGCCAGCAGCTTTTCCTCGCCGTCTTCGCCAATGCGAATATGCAGCCCTGCATCGTCGATTTTCAGGTACTGCACGGCATTGAGCATCTGCACCTGTTTGTTCTTGAGCCCCGTGCGGTGAATCCAGCCGGTGGTCTTGCCCAGGCCGTCGCCGACCTTGGAACTCTTGCGCTGCAAGAGAAACACCTGACGTGCCGGCGCGTGGACTTCGGGCTTGACTCCGGCGACACCGCCGCGGGCCTGCAAGGTCGTGTCGATGCCCCACTCTTTCCAGAAAGCCTCGCGATCCAGACTGGTGGCCACGCCTTGATGCACGAGAAATTCCGACACATCGAAACCGATGCCACCCGCACCTATCACTGCCACGCGGCGCCCGACCGGCTTGCGCTGCAATATGACGTCCAGATAGCTCAACACCATGGGGTTATCGATACCGGGGATGGCCGGTGTGCGCGGCGCGATGCCGGTCGCCAGAATCACCTCGTCAAAACCTGCGCCCAGCAAGTCTGCGGCCTTTACCCGATTGCCGAGGCGCAACTGAACACCCGTCTCCTGCACTTTGTTGCGGAAGTAACGCAGGGTTTCGGCGAATTCCTCCTTGCCTGGCACGCGCTTGGCGATATTGAACTGGCCGCCGATTTCGCTGGCCGAATCGAACAGCGTCACCTCATGCCCGCGCTGTGCGGCAACCGTTGCGGCGGCCAGACCGGCAGGCCCGGCGCCCACTACGGCAATTTTCCTGACCTGCAGGGTGGGCAGGTAATTGAGCTCGGTCTCGTGGCAGGCACGCGGATTGACCAGACAGCTGGTCAGCTTGCCGCCGAAGGTGTGGTCGAGGCACGCCTGATTGCAGCCGATGCAGGTGTTGATGCGTTCGGCATGGCCCGCAGCGGCCTTGTTGACGAACTCGGGATCGGCCAGAAACGGACGAGCCATTGAGACCATGTCCGCATCACCTTCGCTGAGAATGCGCTCGGCAACTTCCGGGGTATTGATCCGGTTGGTGGTAATCAGCGGGATGTTCACCGAGCCTCGCAGCTTGGCAGTGACCTTGCTGAACGCGGCGCGCGGCACCTTGGTGGCGATGGTCGGAATGCGCGCTTCATGCCAGCCGATACCGGTGTTGATCAGGGTCGCTCCGGCCTGCTCGACCGCCTTGGCCAGCTCGACGATTTCTTTCCAGCTGCTGCCGCCTTCCACAAGATCGAGCATCGACAGGCGAAAGATTATGATGAAGTGTGCCCCGACCGCCTCACGTACGCGCCTGACAATCTCGACCGCCAGACGCATACGGTTTTCATAACTGCCGCCCCAACGGTCGGTGCGGTGATTGGTATGCGCGGCCAGGAACTGATTGATGAAGTAGCCTTCCGAACCCATGATTTCGACACCGTCATAACCGGCACTGCGCGCCAGCGTCGAACAGGTCACGAAATCGGCGATCTGCTTTTCGATGCCCTCTTCGTCCAGCTCTCGCGGCGTGAACGGGTTGATCGGCGCCTGAATGGCGCTCGGCGCGACCTGCTTGCGGCTGTAGGCGTAACGACCGGCATGGAGAATCTGCAGGCAGATCTTGCCGCCAGCCTCGTGCACCGCACGCGTCACGATGCGATGGTGCTCCGCTTCTTCAGCGTTGGTTAGCTTCGCCGCGCCGTCATAGACACCACCCTCTTCATTGGGCGCGATGCCACCGGTGACCATCAGCCCGACCCCGCCGCGGGCACGCTCGGCAAAGTAGGTCGCCATGCGCTCGAAGCCGCCCGGCCGCTCTTCAAGACCGGTGTGCATCGAGCCCATCAGGGTGCGGTTGCGCAAGGTCGTGAAGCCCAGGTCCAGGGGGGCCAGCAGGTGCGGATAATGAGCAGCAGTCATGGCGAAGCTCCATCGAGTCAATCACGGAATAGCAAGGACCTCTGCGGGTCCTCTGGTTCATGGGCAACAGTAAAGACGCATCCCGCCACACACTCAATGACCGAAAGTGACAAGTTATTGATCCAAACGCGCAGTGGCACTTGGCAAGCGCCCGACGCCGCCCTACCCTAGTCGACAATTTCCCGATGGCCGTCATTCGATCTTTTTATGCGCAAATTCTTCGCCATCTGCCTGGTCCTGCTGAGTATTGCCAGCCTTGTCAGCTACGCAGTCTGGACCGGACAACGCCCGGCGGGTCACTACCTGTCCGATCTGCGCATTCGTCTGGCCATCAATGAAGGCCAGCCCGGAGAACGCGGCAATCTGCTGGGGATCGAGCCCGAGCTGTTTCCGACTGATTACCAGAACATTGAGCGACTGCACCGCAAGCTCGCCGCTTATCTGCAACAGGCCCGTGAAAATGGCCTGATCAACCCACGAACGGTGGTGGTACTGCCGGAACATATCGGCACCTGGCTGTTCGCCAGTGGCGAGAAGGATCAGCTCTATCAAGCTGCCACGCTGGATGAGGCCATGGACTGGCTGTCGTGGAGCAATCCGCTGCAATTCATCAAAGCGGTGCTGGGGGCCGAAGGCCGGGACCGTCTGGATGACGCCCACCTGCGGATCAAGGCCCGATCGATGGCGCGGGACTATCAGACACTGTTTGGCGGGCTGGCCAGAGAGTTCGGCGTCACACTGGTGGCCGGTTCAATTGTGCTGCCCGATCCCAGTGTTGAAGGCGGTCAGCTGAAAGTCGGCAGCGGCGCCCTTTATAACAGCAGCCTGACATTTGGCAGCGATGGCCTGCCGCTCGGTCAGCCGCAGCGTCAGTTGTACGCCGAGCGCTATCAGAGGCGTTATGTGCACACGGCAAGCGACGCACCGTTGTATGTGGTCGACACCCCGGCCGGGCGTCTGGGGGTGCTGATCGGTAGCGACAGCTGGTACCCGGAGAATTACGCGCGCCTGAACCAGAGCGGTGCACAACTGATTGCGGTGCCGGCCTTTGTGATCGGCAAGGCCGCCTGGTCCCAACCGTGGCGCAAGCCTCGGCACTCAGACATCGACGTGCCGAACGAAACGCCTAGTGAGGGCGACGCCTGGCATCACCTGACATTGACCGGCCGTGCTCCGCAAAGCACTGCGCAGGCCGGGATCAGTGTATTCATGCGCGGACAGTTCTGGAATCAGGGCGTGGCCGGGCAAAGTTTTGCCAGCCACGCAGGGCAAACGATCGCCGAGCCGCAGCAGGAAAATGCTGCCACTGGCGGCGCGCGCCTGATCAACCTCTGGCTTTGACGATGCCGACCCTGACGCTGCGCCTCGGTGATCTGTCGGTGGGTTTCATCCAGAGCCTGACTGATGCGGTCAACAGTTTCGACAGGAACCCTGACGCGCTGCTGGAGCAGTACGGTCTTGACCCGATTCGCCTGAGCCAGGCGCGAGCGCGGCTATCGATCCCGCGCTACATGCGCCTGGGGCATGCCGCCATCCAACTGACCGGCCAGCCCGGGCTGGGGTTGCGCATGGGCCAGCTCAGTCGTTTTGCGCAGGCAGGTCTGGCCGGTATCACTGCGGCCCAGGCACCCAACGTGCGCGAGGCGGCGCGCACGCTGATTCGCTTTGAGCCCTTGTACGGTTCCAATTATCGCGGCCAGTCGAGTTTCCACGAGGATGCCGGCGGTGCCTGGATGCGCTTCTATTCGATCAGCCCCTATAACGCTTACAACAGGTTTGTGGTGGACTCGATTCTAGGTGGCTGGCTGGCTCAGCTTTCGACGCTGGCAGGTACAGAACTGCGCGCACAACGCATCGAGATCGAATTCGAAGCGCCTGACTATGCCGCGCAGTACGCCGCTTTGAGTGATAACCCGATGGTGTTTGGCGCGGCGACCAATCAACTGCGTCTGGATCAGACCAGCTTGGCATTACGCAACCCGGACCATTGCCCAAGTACCTGGCGGCACCTGTTGCAGCTGTGCGAAAGCGAACTGGAACAACAGACCCGCACCCGCAGCCTGCGTGAACGCATCATTCAATTGCTGGGGCCGCTATTGAACGGCGGAAGTGAACCGGATCTGGAGGAAGTGGCGGCAAGGCTCAAACTGCCCACCTGGACGCTGCGCCGCAAGCTGACCGAGGAAGGTACATGCTTTCGCGCAGTGCTCAATGACACGCGGCGCGATCTGGCGATGACTTATATTCGCGACACTGAACTGGCGTTCGGGGAGATCGCCTACCTGCTGGGATTCGCTTCTGCCGAAGCCTTTCAACGCGCCTTCAAACGCTGGAACGGGCAGACTCCGGGAGAGTTCCGCCGCAGCCAGCGTCAAAGCGCATGAAGCCGTTCACAGTTCGGTAGCGTCGTCGGCAGGCTCTACCGGGTCCAGTTCCGATGCACGGTATTCAAGTAGTTCTTCCTGGTATTCGTCCATTTCTTCGCCCTCTTGGCTGAGTGATTGGGGGTAATAATCAAAGCTGAAATAACTGACCGCAAGATCAACATTAAAGTGCCAATGTGAAATAAAAATGTTGATTCCTGTCAAACAGACGAAAAAGACCGCGGCCGATTCAGCACTCCCCTCAACTCTCTAGCGGACGGGCGCTATTGACTTGCATGCCAGTGTCGACCTAACCTCCTGCTCATGAACCTCATCAAGCACAACCTCGGCCAGATTATTATTACCGTCATTCCAGTCATGGCGGGTTAGCCGACGTTTGCAAAAAACCCGCCCTGGAGGCGGGTTTCTTCTGTCTCCCGGGCAACCATTGCCGAATCAGGAGTCAGACATGATCGCCATCCCTCGCTCTATTGCCCTTCTCGCCATTCTGGACCTGATTATCGATCTGCCGCGCGCGTTCGCCGAGTATCCAGGCACAACGTATGAAGAGGCGATGCGATGAGCCAGGGCCCGCACGATCTGCTCAACTATTACGCGCGCAAAATCCTCACCTCCCGCGTTTACGACGTTGCCATCGAAACGCCGCTGCAAGGCGCTCGCCAGCTGTCCGAACGGCTGGGCAATCAGGTGCTGCTCAAGCGCGAAGACCTGCAGCCGGTGTTCTCGTTCAAGATTCGCGGCGCG
>Ga0182229_1000494_pt1 | contig 10287 bp, 9 predicted proteins | sample G6R1MG_32_FD_129663 | JGI IMG/M metagenome (GOLD analysis project Ga0182229, IMG submission 129663) | Miscanthus phyllosphere microbial communities from Michigan, USA - G6R4_MAIN_07NOV2016_LD1 MG | ecosystem: Host-associated > Plants > Phyllosphere > Phylloplane/Leaf | place: USA: Michigan...
GCCCAGCCCGATCCCGCCCAGCAGCAGGTGGGTCTGCTCGGTCTTCCGGTGGATCAGACCCGTGCGGTGCGCCGGCGTCGTCAGTGCGACGTCCTCCCCCGACCGCAACGGGTCGGGTCGGGCGGGACCGGACAGCCGGTCACCGAAGGCGGCGTACACCAGTGCCAGCACCTGGGCGTGGTCCACCCGCCCGGCCGCGGCGACCACGATCGAGGGGGTGGCGTACCGGCCGCGGTACCAGCCGTCGACGTCGTCCCGGGTCAGGGACTCGATGGACTCCACCGTGCCCAGCACCGACCGCCCGAGCGGGGTGTCGCCGAACAGGGTGTCGGAGAAGAGATCGTGCACGGCGTCGGCGGGCTCGTCGTCGCGCATGGCGATCTCCTCGAGCACGACCGTGCGCTCGGACTCCAGGTCCGGCGCGGTGTTGAGCGCATCGGTGACCAGGTCACCGAGCAGCGTCACCGCCAGAGGGAGGTCGCTGGCGAGCACGTTGGCGTAGTAGCAGGTGTGCTCCTTGGCGGTGAAGGCGTTCATCTCACCGCCCACCGCGTCCATGGCGGTGGCGATCTCCAGGGCACTGCGGCTGCGGGTGCCCTTGAAGAGCAGGTGCTCCAGGAAGTGCGAGGAGCCGGCGAGGCCCGGGGTCTCGTCCCGCGACCCCACGCCCACCCAGATGCCGACGGTGGCCGACAGGACACCGGGCATCAGCTCGGTGATCACCCGCAGGCCGCCGGGCAGCTCCGTGCGCTCCACCCGGCCGCCGAACTCGTCGACGTCCAGGAGCTCGGTGTGCCCGACGGCCACCGGGGTGGGTGCGGCCGCAGCCGCACCCACCCCGGTGCCGTTCAGGCTGGTGTCAGCCGTGGTCACTCACCCGCGGGTGCAGCGGCCTCGGCCGGCGCGTCCTCGGAGGAGGCGCCGCCCTCGACGACCGGGACCAGGCTGATCTTGCCGCGGGCGTCGATGTCGGTGATCTCGACCTGCAGCTTGTCGCCGACGTTCGCGACGTCCTCGACCTTGGCGATCCGCTTGCCGTTGCCCAGCTTGCTGATGTGCACCAGGCCGTCGCGGCCGGGCAGCAGCGAGACGAAGGCACCGAAGGCGGTGGTCTTGACGACCGTGCCCAGGAACCGCTCGCCGACCTTGGGCAGCGTCGGGTTCGCGATCGCGTTGATCTTGTCCACCGCGGCCTGGGCCGACGGGCCGTCGGAGGCACCGACGTAGATCGTGCCGTCGTCCTCGATGGTGATGTCGGCGCCGGTCTCGTCCTGGATCGCGTTGATCATCTGGCCCTTGGGCCCGATGACCGCACCGATCTTGTCCACGGGGATGCGGACCGTGGTCACCCGGGGGGCGAACGGGCTCATCTCGTCGGGGCCGTCGATCGCCTCGAGCATCACGTCGAGGATGTGCAGCCGGGCCGCGCGGGCCTGGGTCAGCGCAGCCGCGAGGACGTCGGAGGGGATGCCGTCGAGCTTGGTGTCCAGCTGGAGCGCGGTCACGAAGTCCTTGGTGCCGGCGACCTTGAAGTCCATGTCACCGAAGGCGTCCTCCGCACCGAGGATGTCGGTCAGCGCGACGTACTCGGTCTTCCCGTCGACCTCGTCGGAGACCAGGCCCATCGCGATGCCGGCGACCGGGGCGCGCAGCGGCACACCGGCGTTGAGCAGCGACAGGGTGGAGGCGCAGACCGAGCCCATCGACGTCGAGCCGTTGGAGCCCAGCGCCTCGGACACCTGACGGATCGCGTACGGGAACTCCTCGCGGTCGGGCAGCACGGGCAGCAGCGCCCGCTCGGCCAGCGCGCCGTGGCCGATCTCGCGGCGCTTGGGCGAACCCACGCGACCGGTCTCACCGGTGGAGTACGGCGGGAAGTTGTAGTTGTGCATGTAGCGCTTGCGGGTCACCGGGTTCAGCGTGTCCAGCTGCTGCTCCATGCGGAGCATGTTCAGCGTGGTGACGCCCATGATCTGGGTCTCGCCACGCTCGAACAGCGCCGAACCGTGCACCCGCGGGAGCACCTCGACCTCGGCCGACAGGGGCCGGATGTCGGTGACGCCGCGGCCGTCGATGCGGACCTTGTCGCGCAGGATGCGCTGACGGACGACCTTCTTGGTCACCGCGCGGAAGGCACCGGAGACCTCCTTCTCGCGACCCTCGAACTGGTCGGCCAGCGCGGCCTTGACCTCGTCCTTGAGCGCGTCGGTGGCGTCGTCGCGGTCGGCCTTGCCGGGGATCGCCTGGGCGACGGCGAGCTTCTCGGCGGCCTGGGCGTCCACGGCGGCGTACACGTCGTCCTGGTAGTCCAGGAAGCGCGGGAAGGTGCCGACCGGCTTGGCGGCGGCCTCGGCGAGCGTCGCCTGGGCGTCGCACAGCGCCTTGATGAAGGGCTTGGCGGCCTCGAGGCCCTGGGAGACGACCTCCTCGGTGGGCGCGGTCGCGCCACCGGCGATGAGCTCGATCGTCTTCTCGGTGGCCTCGGCCTCGACCATCATGATCGCGACGTCGCCGTCGGGCAGGACCCGACCGGCCACGACCATGTCGAAGACGGCGTCCTCGAGCTCGGCGTGCGTCGGGAAGCCGACCCACTGCCCGTTGATCAGGGCCACCCGGGTGGCACCGACCGGGCCGGAGAAGGGCAGACCGGACAGCTGGGTCGACGCCGAGGCGCCGTTGATCGCCAGCACGTCGTACAGGTGGTCGGGGTCCAGCGACAGCACGCTGATGACGACCTGGACCTCGTTGCGCAGGCCCTTGGCGAAGGTCGGGCGCAGCGGGCGGTCGATCAGCCGGCAGGTGAGGATCGCGTCCTCGGAGGGGCGACCCTCACGACGGAAGAAGGAACCGGGGATCTTCCCGATCGCGTACATCCGCTCCTCGACGTCCACGGTCAGCGGGAAGAAGTCCAGCTGCTCGCGGGGGGAACGGCCGGCCGTCGTGGCCGACAGCAGGGTGGTGTCGCCCATCGAGGCGACGACCGAACCGGCGGCCTGCTTGGCGAGGCGGCCGGTCTCGAAGGTGATGGTGCGGGAGCCCAGGGCCCCGTTGTCGATGACGGCGGAGGCGGTGAAGACGCCGTCCTCGAAGTCGTCGGTGAAGGTGTCTGTGGTGGGTGCGGACATCGTGTCCTCTTCCTGCGCCGCATGCGGCGGCGCCCTCTTGGTCGGCGGGGTGCGCCGGTGGTCCGGGAGACCGGTCTTCGATCGAAGCCCTCGGGTCGCGCGGTCGGGAGGCCCGACGCGTCGTGCGCCGGACGTCCGCTGCGTCCCGGGGGCCACCACCGAGGACCGGGCCTGTGCGTTCCAGGGGGACCTGCCGGCGGACGGACCGCCTGGGGGGGTGGTGCCCCGTCCGGCGGGTGCCGGACGAGTGAGGGGACCGACCCGGCAGTGCCGGAGCGGTCCCCTCGACGTGCTAGCGGCGCAGGCCGAGCCGCTCGATCAACGTGCGGTACCGGCCGATGTCGGTCTTGGCCAGGTAGTTCAGCAGCCGGCGACGCCGGCCGACCAGCAGGAGCAGGCCCCGCCGGCTGTGGTGGTCGTGCTTGTGCATCTTCAGGTGCTCGGTCAGGTCGCTGATCCGTCGGGTCAGCATCGCGACCTGCACCTCGGGGGAACCGGTGTCGCCCTCGACCGTCGCGTACTCGGTCATGATCTGCTTCTTCGTCGCACTCTCGAGTGCCATGTGGTGCCTCCTGGGCAGGTCACGTGTGGCCCCCGGTCGGTGTCACGGGGGCAGCATGCACACGCGTCGGTTGCCCGACGCTGTCCTGACTCTACATGGGGCAGGGTGGGTCGCCCTGCTGTGTCTGATGTCGCCCTCCGGGCTCCGATCGCGGCCAGGAGCCGTGCCCGACCTGGGACGAGTCCGTCGTGCCGCTCCTCGGGGACCCTCCGGGCCCCCTCGTCTCGGCATTCCGGGGACGGCCGTCTGGACGTCGTCCCACCCGGGTCCCGAGGGAGTCCTCGTCCGGCTGGTCAGGTGAGGCGGAGGACCTTTCTCGTGTCTTCCACGTCCGTCGCCATCTGGACGACGAGGGCCTCGGCGCCCTCGTAGGCGGTCATGGGGCGCAGGCGCTCGACGAACTCGACGCCGACGTGCTCGCCGTAGAGGTCGCCCGTCCAGTCCAGGAGGAAGGCCTCGACGGTGCGGCGGGTGCCCTGGAAGGTGGGGTTGGTGCCCACCGAGATGGCCGCCGGGTGGGTGCCCTGGTGCCGGCCGCGGGAGTCCTTGAGGACCAGGGTGCCGGCGTACACCCCGTCGGCGGGGACGGCGGTGTACAGCGGGGACTCGACGTTGGCCGTCGGGTAGCCCAGCTCCCGGCCGCGCCGCTCCCCCCGGACGACGACGCCGTCCACCCGGTGCGGGCGGCCCAGCGCGCGGGCCGCGGACACCAGGTCACCGGCGGCCACGCAGGCCCGGATGTAGGTGGAGGAGATGGTGACCTCTCCCCCGTCGGCGCCGTCCACCGCCATCGCGGTCTCCAGCGCCAGGCCCTCCACGCCGAAGCCGAAGCGCCGTCCCTCGCGGGTCAGCGAGGCGACGTCGCCGGCGGCCCGGTGGCCGTAGCTGAAGTTCTCCCCCACCACGACGGCCGCGGCGTGCAGGTGCTCGACCAGCACGGTGTGCGTGAAGCCCTCCGGGGACAGCCGGCTGAACTCGGGGGTGAAGGGCAGCACGCACATCGCGTCGACACCGAGCTCGGCGACCAGCTCGGCCTTGCGGTCGGCCGAGGTCAGGATCGCCGGGTGCGCCCCGGGCCGGACCACCTCGGCCGGGTGCGGGTCGAAGGTGAGCAGCAGGGCCGGGCGGCCCAGGCTGCGCGCCTTGGCCACCGCGGCCGCGATGAGCTGCTGGTGGCCGCGGTGCACGCCGTCGTACATCCCGACGGTGACCACGGTCCGCCCGAGGTCACCGGGAGTGGCCTCCAGGCCACGCCAGAGCTGCACGGTCAGCCGGCGGTGACGGTGTGCAGCCAGCCGTGGTCGTCGGCGACCCGGCCGTGCTGGACGTCGAGCAGCCGCTCGCGCAGCGCCATCGTGAGCGTGCCGGGGGTGCCGTCGCCGACGGTGAAGTCACCGGTGCGCGCCTTGACCTCGCCGACCGGGGTGATGACGGCGGCGGTGCCGCAGGCGAAGGTCTCGGTGATCGACCCGTCGGCGACGCCGGCCCGCCACTCCTCGACGGTGAACCGGCGCTCGGTGACCGTGTGCCCCATCTCGCGGGCCACGGTGATCAGCGAGGCCCGGGTGATGCCGGGCAGGAGCGTGCCGGTGAGCTCGGGGGTGACCAGCTCGGCGTCGGCACCGGAGCCGAGGACGAAGAACAGGTTCATCCCGCCCATCTCCTCGACGTACTTCTTCTCCGTCGCGTCCAGCCAGACGACCTGGTCGCAGCCGGCCGCGATGGCCTGCTCCTGGGCCAGCAGGCTCGCGGCGTAGTTGCCGGCGCACTTGACGTCGCCGGTGCCGCCGGGAGCGGCCCGGATGTAGTCCTCGGAGAGGTAGACCGACACCGGCTGGACCCCGCGCGGGAAGTAGGCACCGGCCGGGCTGGCGATGACGACGAACAGGTACTCCGCGGCCGGCCGGACGCCGAGGAACGGCTCGATCGCCAGCTCGTAGGGCCGGATGTAGAGCGTCTGGTCGGGGCCGGTGGGCACCCAGTCGCGGTCGGCGTCGACGAGGGCGTCGACGGCGGCGAGGAAGCCGTCACGCGGGACCGGGGGCATGGCCATCCGGACCGCGCCGCGGGCCATCCGGGCGGCGTTCTGCTCGGGCCTGAAGACCGCGACCGAGCCGTCGGGCTGGGCGTAGGCCTTGAGCCCCTCGAAGATCGACTGGGCGTAGTGCAGCGCGGCGGTGCTGGGGTCCAGCTGCAGCGGGGCGTACCCGGTCAGCTTCGCCTCGGTCCAGCCCTGCCCGGCGACGTAGCGGGCCACGACCATGTGGTCGGTGAAGACCTTGCCGAAGCCGGGGTCGGCGAGCAGCTGCTCGCGGTCGGCGGCGGACCGGCGGGGAGCCTCCTCCACCACCAGCGGCACGCCCTCGCTGAAGAGGCGAGAAGAGGCGCGGCTGTCGGTGAGCGTGTCGGTCATGGCTCCCACTCGGGCGGTACGGGCGGCACCGTCCGGCTGCCCGGACGACGCGTCGGGCACGGCGCCCGGCTCCTGCACCCTAGCCGCGCGACCCGTCGGGAGGAGAGCGCGCACCTACCCTGGCCGCATGCAGCCACCGGGCACGCCGTGGACGTCGTCCGGGGTGCGCCGGGTGCAGGTGCGGTTGCACGGGCACGACCTCTCGGCCCGGGTCGGCGGCACCGACGGTCCGGTGCTCCTGCTGCTGCACGGGCTGCTGGGCTCGGGCGCCGCGTTCGGCCCGGCACTGGACGAGCTGGCCCGCACCCACCGGGTGGTCGCCCCGGACCTGACCGGCCACGGGGAGTCGGAGAAGCCGCCCGGGGACTACAGCCTGGGCTCCTTCGCGACCCTGGCCCGCGACCTGCTCGTCGTGCTCGGGGTGGACGCCGCCACCGTGGTCGGACACAGCCTGGGTGGTGGCGTCGCACTCCAGTTCGCCCACCAGTTCCCGGCGATGGCGCAGCGGCTGGTGCTGGTGGACTCCGGCGGCCTGGGCCGGGACGTGAGCCCGGCGCTGCGCGCGGTCACGCTGCCCGGCGCGGAGTGGGTGCTGCCGGCGGTGTTCAACCGGTACACCCGGGCGGCCGGACGACGGGTGCTGGCCCCGCTGCAGCGCTGGACGCCGCCGGGCACCGCCCAGGTGGTCTCCGGCCTGGACACCCTGGCCGACGCCGACGCCCGGGCCGCGTTCGTGCTCACCGCCCGGGCCGTGCTGGACCTCGGCGGGCAGCGGGTCAGCGCCGCCGACCGGGTCTACCTGGCCGAGGCCCTGCCGGTGCTCCTGGTGTGGGGCGACAGGGACACCGTCATCCCCGCCCGGCACGCCCACGAGCTGCACGCGCTGCTGCCGGGCAGCCGGCTGGAGGTCTTCCCCGGCGCCGGGCACTTCCCGCAGGTCGACGACCCCGGCCGGTTCGCCGCCGTCGTCAGCGACTTCGTGGCGACGACGGCGGACCGGGTGCTCGACCCCACCGAGCGCGAGGCCCGGTGGGCCGCCGCGGTGCGGGGGGCCTCGACGGTGGTCGACGCGCCGGACGTCAGGCCTTCGGCGACGCCTGGGTGACGACCTCGAAGGACCAGATGCTCGAGCCGGTGGCGGCCGGGCCCTGGCCCTCGGGGGCGCTGCGCGCCTGCGCGTGGCCGCGGGCGAAGTCCTGGCCGTTCTGCCAGGCCTCGAAGTCGGCCTCGCTGCGCCAGCGGGTGTAGACGAGGTAGGAGTCGGTGCCCTCGACCGGGCGGAGCAGCTCGAACCACTCGAACCCGTCGGAGGACTCGACCGCCCCGGCCCGGTTGCTGAAGCGCTCCTCCAGTCGCTCGCGGGCCTCGGCGGGCACGGTCAGCACGTTGATCTTCACGACGCTCATGCCCCCGAGTCTGCCCACCCGCCGCGCCCACGACACTGGGGCGGTGACCGAGAACCGCACCGCCGACGTCGGCGTCGCCCGGCTGGACGTCGACCGCGCCGCCCGCACCGGCACCCCCGAGGTGGTCTACGCCGAGGGCAAGACCCCGGCGCAGACCGTCACCTGCCTGGCCGGCCTGCTCGACGCCGGCGCCCAGCTGGCCTGGGCCACCCGGGTCTCCCCCGCCACCGCGGCCGCGGTGCTCGAGCGCTGGCCCGGGGCGCACGTCGACCCGGTCGCCCGCGTGGCCCGGGTGGGCACCGTGCCGCCGCCGGTCGGTGAGGTGCTCGTCCTGACCGCCGGGACGTCGGACGACGCGGTGGCCGCCGAGGTGGCCGCGACCCTCACGGCCAGCGGCGTGGGCTGCCGGCGGGTGGACGACGTGGGCGTCGCCGGCATCCACCGGGTGCTCGCGGTGGCCCCGGACCTCGCCCGGGCCGACGCGGTGGTCGTCGTGGCCGGCATGGACGGCGCGCTGCCCAGCGTGGTGGCCGGGCTGACCGACCGGCTGGTCGTCGCCGTCCCCACGTCGGTGGGCTACGGCGCGGCCTTCGAGGGGCTGGCCGCGCTGCTGACCATGCTCACCGCCTGCGCCCCGGGGGTGCTGGTGGTCAACATCGACAACGGGTTCGGCGCCGGGGTCGCCGCGGCGCGGATCGCCCGCTCGGCTCAGCGGTAGCGGGCGGGGTCGGCCAGCAGCTCGTTCATCGAGCCGGACCGGAAGCCGCGGGGGTCGAGCTCGACGGTGTCGAACCCGCGCACCACCGCCAGCAGCTCGGGACCGACCAGCGGGACCAGCTGCGCGTCGAGCTCCACCCGGGCCCGGTCGCCGAGGTCGCGCACCCGCAGGTCGCGCACGGTCAGCCCGGCGTCGGCCAGCGCCAGCCGCAGCGCCACCTCGGCGGCCTCCACCCGGGCCAGCCGGGGCGCCGACACCGGCACCCCGTAGGCGATCCGGCTGGCCAGGCACGCCGCGGCCGGCTTGTCGGCCAGCGGGAGACCCCAGGCGCGGGCGGCGGCGCGGACGTCGGCCTTGGTCATCCCCGCGTCGGCCAGCGGGGTGCGCGCCCGGCGTTCGGCGGCGGCCCGGATGCCCGGCCGGAAGCCGGCCACGACGTCGTCGGCGTTGGTGCCGGTGGCCACGTCGGCGATGCCCAGCTCGGTGGCCAGCGGCCGGAGGGTGTCCATCAGCTCGGCCTTGCAGGAGAAGCACCGGGCCCCGCTGTTGGCCACGTAGTCGGGCCGGGCGAGCTCGTCGGTCGAGGGCTCCTCGTGCCGCACCCCGAGGCCGGCGGCGAAGGCCCGCGCCGCGGTCCGTTCGGCGGCGGGCAGGGACGCCGAGACCGCGGTGGCCGCGACCACCCGGTCGACGCCCAGGGCGCGGACGGCGGCGGCCAGCACCACACCGGAGTCCACCCCGCCGGAGAACGCCACCAGGACGGCGGGCATCGACCCGAGGTCGGCGTGCAGGGCCGCGACCCGGTCGGCGACGATCTGCTCCAGCACCACGCCTTCGAGGGTGTCACGGACGGGAGTGGGTGTGACGGTCTGGTTCGTGCTCGCCGCGGTCGCGGCGATGGTCGTGAACAGCGCCGCGTCGCTCCTGGAGGCCGAGGGCAGTCGGCGGGTGCGGCCCGGGCGGCCGGTGTGGACCCAACCGGTCTGGGTCGGCGGTCTGCTGCTGGACGCGACGGGCTGGGTGCTGTCGGTGGTGGCCCTGCGCGGGCTGCCGGTCGTGACCGTGCAGTCGGTGCTGGCCGGGGCCGTGGCGGTGACCACGGTCGCCGGGCAGCGGGGCCGCCCCGGTGGGCTGCCCGCGAGGCAGCTGGCCGGGGTGGTCGCCGTCGTCCTCGGGCTGGTGGTGGTCGCGCTGTCGGCGCAGCCGGGCCGGGCCGCGGCGCTGCCCCCGGCCGCGGTCCCCGTGCTGCTCGGCGCGGCGCTGCTGTGTCTGCTGGCGCTGGAGCCGGTGCGCCGCTCGGTGCACCCGCTGCGGATCGCCGCGCTGGCCGGGCTCGCCTACGGCGGGGTGGCGCTGTCGGTGCGCGCGCTGCACGTGCGCTCGGGGGTGTGGGCCAGCGTGCTGGAGCTGGCCGCGGAGCCGCTGGCCTACGCCGTGCTGGTGTTCGGCCTCTGCGGCACCCTCTGGCTGGCCGCGGCGCTGCGGTACGGGGTGGTCGGCACGGTGAGCGCGGTGCAGTCGGTGACCCAGGTGGTGGTGCCCGGCCTGATCGGGCTGGTGCTGCTCGGTGACCGGGTGCGACCGGGGTGGGTGCCCGCCCTGGGGCTCGGTCTGGTGCTCACCGTGGCCGGGGTCGCCGTGCTGGCCCGGGCCACGGCGCTCAGGCCGGGAAGCCCACGCTGACCCGGGCGGTCGACCCCGCGTCCTCGACCAGGGCGACCAGCCGGCCGTCGGGGGCGACGGCGGCGTGCAGCCCGGGCGCACCGGAGGCCGGGACCCGCTTGCCGTGGCCCAGGTCGACCGCCTCGGCCGCGGTCACCGGCCGCTCGGGGAAGACCGCGGTGGCCGCGGCGGTGAGCGGGACGAACCCGGGCCCCTCCCCCGCGAGCAGCGCGGCCGCGGCCTCCTCCACGACGAGCGCGCGCGCCTGGTCGAAGGGGCCCGAGCGGGTGCGGCGCAGCGCGGTGAGGTGCCCCCCGACGCCGAGCAGCGCCCCGGCGTCCCGGGCGATGGCCCGCACGTAGGTGCCGGTGGAGCAGGTGACGGTGACGTCGACGTCGACC
>Ga0182229_1000495_pt1 | contig 10274 bp, 5 predicted proteins | sample G6R1MG_32_FD_129663 | JGI IMG/M metagenome (GOLD analysis project Ga0182229, IMG submission 129663) | Miscanthus phyllosphere microbial communities from Michigan, USA - G6R4_MAIN_07NOV2016_LD1 MG | ecosystem: Host-associated > Plants > Phyllosphere > Phylloplane/Leaf | place: USA: Michigan...
CCGGCCCGACCTCGGAATAGGCATCGTCCGCGGGCGTTGATCGGCGGGCACAATCCACATCTCAAGTTGCAATATTAACTTGAAGTAAACTAGCCTGCCCCGGCACAACCGGGGTGGGCGATGCCGATATCCGACGAGGCACTGCAAGCGGTCGCGACGGAACTCGCCGAGCGGCCCGGTCACGAGAAGGTCCGGGTCCTCCTGCACCGGCTTCTGACCGATGCGATCGGGGCGCGCAGCGAGCAGATCGCCTTCGAGCAGGCCCTGCCCGAGGTCCACGGGCGCATGGACGCGCTGCTCGGCCGGACCGTCATCGAGATCAAGCGCGATCTGCGCCGCGAGGCCGACACGGCCGAGGCCCAGCTCACCCGCTACCTGCCCGAGCGGGAGCGCACCACCGGCCAGCGCTATGTCGGGCTCGCCACCGACGGGGCGAGCTTCGTCGCCTACGAGATGCGCGAGGGCGGGCTGGTCCGCCTCACCGGGCACGAGGTGCGTCCCGCCGCCTCGCGCGACCTCGTCGCGTGGCTCGACGGCGTGATCGCCGCGCGGGACTGGGTTCCGGCCGATGCGCCCGGGATCACCAACGAACTCGGACGCCGCAGCGCCGCCTTCGCCCGGACCGTGAGCCTTCTGGCGCAGGCCTGGGCCGGGATCGCCCGGGACCCGGAGGCGGCCCTCAAGCGCCAGCTCTGGGAGCGCCACCTCGCCTTCGTCTACGGCAAGGCCATCGGCGACGACGGCCTTTGGCTCCAGCACACCTATCTCGTCATCCTCGCCAAGGCGATCGCGGCCGGTGCGATGGGCATGACCGGGCGCTCCCCGGAGGATCTGCTGTCCGGCAGGCCGTTCCGCGAGGCGGGCGTGCACGGGGCGGTCGAGGAGGATTTCTTCGGCTGGGTGCTGCGGGCGCCGGGCGGAGGGCCGATCGTCGAGGCGCTGGCCGCCCACGCCGCCCGGTTCGATCTGGGCAGCGTGGATGTGGACCTGCTCAAGCTCCTCTACGAATCCCTGATCGATCCCGAGCAGCGGCATGATCTCGGCGAGTACTACACGCCGGACTGGCTCGCCCGGAAGGTCGTGCGCGCGGCGATCGATACCCCCGACGTCCAGAGCTGCCTCGACCCGGCCTGCGGCTCCGGCAGCTTCCTGTTCCATGCCGTCCGGCTGAAGCGCGACGCGCTGATCGCCGGCGGCCTGCCCCTGCGCGAGGTCGCCGCCCGGTGCTGCGCGCAGGTCTCGGGCTTCGACGTGCACCCCGTCGCGGTGATCTTCGCCCGCGTCACCTACCTGCTCGCCCTGGGCGAGGCCCTGCCAAACCGGGGCGGAGACATCTCACTGCCGGTCTATCTCGGCGATGCCCTGCAATGGGACGTGAAGCGCGACGCCTTCGAGCGCGACCTCGTCATCGAGGTGCCGCGCGACGCCCGCGAGGGCTGGAAGGGGGCGCCCCTGCTGCGCTTCCCCCTCGGCCTCTGCGCCGACCCGGCCCTGTTCGACCGGGTGGTCACCGCCATGCACGACGCCAGCGAGGCCGGCCGCGCGCCGGAAGCGTTCGCCCGCGGCCTGTCGCGCCTCGGCGTGCCGGAGGACCAGGCCGACACCCTGTGCGGCACCTACGCGACCTACCATCGCCTGCGCCGGGGCGGCCGCGACCACGTCTGGGGCTTCTTCGCGCGCAACCTCAGCCGGCCGGTGGCGGTCTCGGACGGCGCGCGGGTGGACGTGGTCGTCGGCAACCCGCCCTGGCTGTCCTACCGCTACATGTCGGCGCCGATGCAGCAGGACTTTCGCGAGGCCGCCCGCCGCCTCGGTCTTTGGGTCGGTAGGGACGAGGCCCGCTTGGTCACGCAGACCGACCTCTCCGGGCTGTTCTTCGCCCGCGCCGCCGAACTCTACGCGCGTCGGCCCGCGCGGCGGCGGCGGGGTGGCCGTGTTGCGATGGTGCTGCCGCTGGCCGTTCTGAGCCGCGGCCAGTTCCGCGCCTTCCGGACCGGCGCCTGGACCGGCCTCGACGTGGCGTTCGGCCAGGCCTGGATGCTCGACAACCAGTCGATCTCGCCGCTGTTTCGCGTGCCGACCTGCGTGCTTTTCGCCGACGTCACCGACGGTCCTGCGCGCCCGACCCCCGAGCGCGTCACCGCATTCGCCGGCCGGCTGCCGTTCAAGGACGCACCGGAGGCCCTGGCGGACCGCGTGCTGCGCACCCTCGAAACCGCGACACCGGTCGCCGCGACCTTCGTGGCGCAGTCGCGCTACCGCGGCACCTTCCGCAACGGGGCGACGCTGTATCCCAGGAGTCTCTGCCTCGTGGAGCGGCTCGCCCATCCGAGGATCGGCACCAACCCCAGGGCTCCCATCGTCCGCAGCGCGGAGCGGGAGCGCAAGGGTATCTGGAAACGGGTCGAGCTCCTGGAAGGGCCCGTCGAGGCGGACTTCCTCCGGCCCGTCTACCTCGGGGAGTCCATCGCGCCCTATCGCGTGCTCGCCCCATCCGAGGGCGTCGTCCCGATCTCCGAGGACGGGGAACTCCTGACCGCGCGCCGGGCGGGCGATCTCGCCTTCGGCGGGCTCGAACGATGGCTCCACGGGGCCGAACGCCTCTGGTCCGAGAACGCGTCGGACAAGCACGACTTCGGGAGGCAGATCGACCATTACGGCAAGTTGACCGGCCAGTTTCCGATCGCCCCTCTTCGGGTGGTCTTCGCCAAGGCCGGGACGCACCCGGCCGCCTGCCTCGTACGGGACCGGGAGGGCGTGATCGATCACAAGCTCTACTGGGCCACGATCCGGTCCGAGGCGGAGGCGCAGTATCTCCTGGCCGTCCTCAACAGCGAGACGGTCCGGGCGCGGATCGCCCCGCTGCAGGCGCGCGGCGAGCGGGGTGCGCGCGATGTCGACAAGCTGATGTTCACCCTGCCGATCCCGACCTTCGACCCGCATGAACCGAGTCACGCCCTGCTCGCCGCCGAGGCACGGGAGGCGGGACGCATCGCCGCCGGGGTCGCGATCCCGCATGGAACGCCGTTCCAGCGCGCGCGCCGACTCGTGCGCGAGGCCCTGCGCGCCGCCGGCGTGGCCGACCGGATCGACCGCTCCGTATCGACCCTGCTGGGGCCGGATCCGCGCGCGCCGGCCCCCCGGGGGGAGGCCGCCCCCACGAGGGAGGCCGCCGAGGACGTCGATGCGTGAGGGCCTGCGACGCCCCCCGCTTTCCGCGCGGCCATGCCGGTTCCGACACGGCCCACGACGGACGGAAAACGCCCCCGGATCGCTCCGGAGGCGTGAGGTCGGATCACGACGATCCCGGCATCCCGTGACGGGGCGCCGGGGCTCGCCGGTCAGATGCGCTCGTCGCGGGGCTTCACGGTGCCGATCAGGCCGCCGAGGAGGGCGGCCACGGCGCCGAGCACCAGGGCGAGGGCCGCGTAGAGGGCGCCCTGAGCGGCGGTCTTGCGGGTCTCCTCCGCCGCCACCTTGGCCTTCTGCGTGGCCTCGGCGACCGTCTGCTGGTACTGCTTCTTGTAGTCTTGGACCTGCTGACGAGCCTGATCCACGGGGACGTTCTGAGCCCTGGCGAGGGCGTCGGCAGCCCGGTCCTCGGCCTGCTTCTGCTGGGCGGCGTCGCCCGTCAGCGCGGCACGCATGGCGCTCACCGCCGCGTCGCGGACGGCCTGGGGATCCTGTCCGCCGGCCTGCTGGCGGACCTGCTGCTCGATGCCCTCGATCGGGTTCGAGACCTTCGAGAGCGAGGGCGCCGCGACCTGGGCCGCCGTCTGCACGCCGCCGCCGATCGCCTGACCGGCGCCGCCGAGCACGCTCGACAGGCCGCTGAAGGTGCCGCCGACCAGGCTGCCCACCGTCGAGGTCAGCAGGTAGAGCACGACCAGCGTGGTGACCGCCCACGAGACCAGGCCGTGATAGGCCGAGGTGGCGCGCGAGGCCCGGCCCGAGAGGCGGCCGGCGAGGTAGCCGCCGATCAGCGAGGCGACGATGCCCGAGCCGACCCACCACAGGCCGGCGCCCGTGGAGAAGTTGGCGACGCTCGGGTTGTCCGCGCCGGTGCCGTCGAGCACCGAGAGACCGACGCCGAGGCCGATCATGTTGATGATGATCTGCGCGACCAGCGCCGTGACGGCACCCGCGAAGATCGCGCCCCACGACGCCTGGTGCCGAAAGGGTGTGCGCGCGTCCGCCGCCGAATAGGCCGGGGCGAGGGTCGTTGATGTAGCCAAGGTGGAACTCCCGATAACGATGCCGATGCCGGCGGACCTCGCCCCGGTGGGTCAGCGCCCCGCCGGTGTTTCTGCCGGACATCCCGGAAGCGTCCACGCGATCCGGTGCGGCCCGAGCGGATTGCACGGTGGCACCGCTGCCCAAACGTTCGGCACTCGGATTGGTTCAGCGGCAAAGCTCGTCCGTCGAGCGGGGAGCCGATCCCGCGGTCAGGCCACCTCGACGCGTCCGTCGAGGCCGACCACGCGGCCGAGGCCGCGCACGCGGTTGAGCAGGCGTTCGCCGTCGAGCGCCCGCCACTCCCCGGGCAGCCGCAGGACGATGCGCCCGTCCTCGATCGCGAGCGGCATCCGGTCGAGGGTTCCCTCCATGCCCGCCGAGATCGGGAAGGCCACGCGCAGCAGCCCCCCCACGAGGCGCGCCCGCTCGAACAGGCGCGGACCGGCCAGGCTCCGCAGCATCGCGTTCGCCTTCTCCGGCCCGACGCCCTCGTGGCGGAAGAAGCCGGACAGGGCGAGGTAGGCCCGGCCCGGATGGTCGATGCTCGTGAAGGCGGCGTTGGCGATCACGTTCAGGCCCTGCTCGCCCCGGTAGTCGGGGTGCGCCCGCCAGCTCACGTCGGACAGGAGGCAGGCGGCGTGGCGCAGGCGGCGTTCGTCCGCCGTCTCGGGGCCGTCGAGGCCCGAGACGAAGCGGTCGGTCCAGGCACACAGCTCCTCGCCGTGGCCGGGGGAGCGGGCCCGCTGCCGGTTCAGGTCTCGGGCCGCGACGAGGAGGGGGTCGAGGGCACGCTCCTCGCGGTCGAGCTGCTCGTAGAGCAATCCCTCGCGCACGCCGCCGGCCGAAACCGCCAGTTCGCGCGGGCGGCCCGCCCGGATGATCTCCTCCAGCACCACGGCACCGTAGGCCAGCAGAGGGCGGCGGGCCTCCGACACGCTCTCGACGTCCTGGAGCAGGGCGGCATCGACCCGCTCGACGATCTCGAGGAAGCCCAACTCGTCGGACGGCTCCACGGCGTAGCCGTGCATGACGTGGAGCGGGTAGCCGCGGGCGGCCTGGTGGAGCTTGGCCAGCGCCCGCCACGTGCCGCCCACCGCGTAGAAGCTGCGCCCGCGCAGGGTCTCCAGCTGCGGGGCGGCCTTCTTGAGGTGTTCGCGGGCGAGCTTGGCCGCCTTCTTGAGGGAGCCGCCGGAGAGGTCCTGGAGGGCGAGGCCCCCCAGCGGCATGGTCACGCCCTGCCCGACCGCGGTGCCGCGTACGTCCACGAGTTCGAGCGAGCCGCCGCCGAGATCGCCCACGATGCCGTCCGGCGCGTGGAAGCAGGAGACGACGCCGAGCGCCGAGAGCTCGGCCTCGCGCCGTCCCGACAGGAGCTCGATGCCCTGTCCCAGGGCGGCCTCGGCCGCCGCGATGAAGGCGGGACCGTTCTCGGCGTCGCGCGCGGCGGCGGTGGCGAGCACGAAGATCCGGGCGACCCGCATCGTGTCGCAGAGCACGCGGAAGCGGGCGAGCGCGGCCAGCGCCCGGCGCACGGCCTCCTCGTTGAGCCGGCCGGTGGAGGGCACGTTGCGGCCCAAACCGCACAGCACCTTCTCGTTGTAGAGCGGGGTCGGCGCCCGGCTCAGGCCGTCATAGGCGACGAGCCGGACCGAGTTCGATCCGATGTCGATGATCGCGACCGGTGCGTCGCGCCGCGCCGGGTCGTGCGCGGAATGGGCCAAGGTCAGGGTGGGGCGCGCGGGACCCATGCATCACCTTGGTCAGGCGCGCTGGCCACGACGGCTGAGCGCGCGGGGACTCGACTTCTTCGAGGACTTGCCGCGCCCGGACAGGCTCGGGTTCGTCATGAAGTACTTGTGCGCGTTGAACGGCTCCTCCCCCTCCGAGGGCTGGATCCGCTCGCTGGCGCCCGAGGCCAGTACACGCCAGCTCTGCCTGTTGTCGAGGAGGTTGGCCAGCATGATCTGGTCGAGCACCTGCTGATGCACCGTCGGATTGAGGATCGGCAGCAGCGCCTCGACCCGGCGGTCGAGGTTGCGGCTCATCAGGTCGGCGGACGATAGGTAGACCGTGGCCTTCGGGTGGGGCAGCCCGGCGCCGTTGCCGAAGGCGTAGATGCGCTCGTGCTCCAGGAAGCGCCCGACGATCGACTTGACCCGGATGGTCTCGGACAGGCCCGGGATGCCCGGCCGCAGGCAGCAGATGCCGCGCACCACGCAGTCGATCTGCACCCCCGCCTCGCTGGCGTCGTAGAGCGCGTCGATGATCTGCGGATCGACCAGCGAGTTGCACTTGATCCAGATCGCGGCCGGACGCCCGGCCTTCGCGTGGGCGACCTCCTCCTCGATGTGCTGGAGCAGGCGCGGCTTGAGGGTCAGCGGCGAGACCGCCATCCGCTCCAGCTCTGCGGGCTCGGCGTAGCCGGTGATGAAGTTGAAGATCCGGCTGACGTCGCGGGCGATGGCCGGGTCGGCGGTGAAGAAGGACAGGTCGGTGTAGATGCGCGCGGTGATCGGGTGGTAGTTGCCGGTGCCGACGTGGCAGTAGGTGACCAGTCGCTCGCCCTCGCGCCGCACCACCATCGAGAGCTTGGCGTGGGTCTTCAGCTCGATGAAGCCGAACACCACCTGGGCGCCGGCCTTCTCGAGGTTCCGCGCCCAGCGGATGTTGGCCTCCTCGTCGAAGCGGGCCTTCAGCTCGACCAGCGCGGTCACCGACTTGCCGGCCTCCGCCGCTTCCGCGAGCGCCGCCACGATGGGGGAGTTCGAGGAGGTGCGGTAGAGGGTCTGCTTGATCGCCACCACGTGCGGATCGCGCGCGGCCTGGGACAGGAACTGCACCACCGAGTCGAAGGACTCGTAGGGGTGGTGGACCACGAAGTCCTTCTGGCGGATCGCGGCGAAGACGTCCCCGCCCGATTCCCGGATCCGCTCGGGGAAGCGCGGGTTGTAGGCCTTGAACTTGAGGTCCGGCCGGTCGATGCCGACGATCTGCGAGAGCTCGTTCAGGGCGAGCATGCCCTCCACCAGCACGACACCGTCGGAGGCCATCTCGAGTTCGTCGGAGACGAAGGCGCGCAGATCCTCGGCCATCCCGGCCTCGATCTCGAGCCGGATCACCACACCGCGCCGCCGCCGCTTGAGGGCGGATTCGAAGTGCAGCACGAGGTCCTCGGCCTCCTCCTCGATCTCGAGATCGGAGTCGCGCACGACGCGGAACACCCCCTGCCCCTTGACCGCGTAGCCCGGGAACAGCCGGTTGGTGAACTTCACGATCACCTGTTCCGTGGTGATGAAGCGCACGGTCGCGTCGCCGGTCACGTCGGGCAGCCGCACGAACCGGTCGAGCATCGAGGGCAGCCGGATCAGCGCCCTCAGGGTGCGCCCGTCGCGGGGCCGCACCAGCGTCAGCGCCAGGGTCGAGCCGAGATTCGGGATGAACGGGAACGGGTGGGCCGGGTCGATGGCCAGCGGCGTCAGCACCGGCAGCACGTGCTGCAGGAAATAGTCGTCGAGCCAGGCCGTGTGCTCGGGGGTGAGGTCGCCGGGCTCGACGAGCTGGATGCCGGCCTCGCGCAGGTCAGCGCGCAGCGCCCGCCAGCGCTCCTGCTGGTCCAGCGCCAGCCGCGACACCTCGGCGCCGATCCGGGTCAGCTGCTCGACGGGCGACAGGCCGTCCTGCGAGGGCACGACGATGCCGGCGCGGACCTGATCGTGCAGGCCGGCCACGCGCACCATGAAGAACTCGTCGAGGTTGTTGGCCGAGATCGAGAGGAAGCGCAGCTGCTCCAGCAGCGGATGGTTGGCGTTCGAGGCCTCCTCCATCACCCGGCGGTTGAACTGGAGCCAGGACAGCTCGCGGTTCACGAAGCGCTCGGGCGAGTGGCGTAGGGAGCGGCCGGCCTCCACCACCGGCTCGCGGGCGGCCTCGTGCTGGGCGCGGGGCTCGCCCCCCGCCGCCTCCGGCTCGGCCGCCTTCTCCGCCGCGATGAGGCGGGCGGCGCGGGCCGTGCGGGCCCGGGCGGTCTCGCTGCGCACGCCGCGCTCGGTGGCGAGACTGGTCTCCTCGGCATCCACGCTCTCGACGTCCAGCACGGGCGCGTCCGATTCCATCTCCGACAACGGTTGGGTCTCCATCAGGTCGTCTTCGGGCCCGCTCCCCTACCATGCGGGGCGACGCACCGTTTGACCGTTTCGTGACGAGGCGGCCTACTCGGCCGACGAGGCCTCGTCCTCGTCGTCGGCGTCACCCCCTATCCCGAGTCGGGCCAGCACCGCGAGCGCCAGCGGCTTGGTGATGCGGCGGCGGCGCCCGAGGGCGTCGCGGTCGAGTTCGGCCACGACGTCCCCGGCACGCGCCAGCGAGCGGTCGATGCGCAGGGCCAGCGCCTCCACGACCGAGAGATCGACCACGAGCTGGCGATCCACGAACAGCTTGACGATGACCGCCCGCAGCAATCCGTCGTCCGGCGGCAGGATCTCGGCACCGGGGGCGAGGCGCAGGCGCGAGCGCAGGTCGGCCACCCCGAGGCCGTAGGCATCGACCGGACCGCTCGCGGTGAGCATCACCGGCGTCCGGCGCTCGCGGGCGAGGTTGAGCAGGTGGAACAGGGCGTGCTCGTCGCGGCTCTCCGCCCGGTCCACGTCCTCGATCACCAGGGCGCCGTTGGAGATCAGGTGCGTGACGCGATCCGCGCTCACGCCGGCCGCCGGCACCGTCCAGGCATGGACCCGTGTCGCCCAGATCGAGGCGAGGTGGCTCTTGCCGCTGCCGGACGGACCATTGAGGAGGAACACGGTATCGGGCCAGTCGGGCCACGCCTCGATCAGCCCGTAGGCCGTCTCGTTGGCCGGGCTCACCAGGAAGTCCTCGCGGCCGTAGCGGGGGTCCAGCGGCAGGTCGAAGGTGAGCTGCCGGGGCGGAGCGGTGTCTCGCATGGACCGATCATACACCGGAATTCGCTCCGGTCCCGTCCGGCGGGCAGCGAAGTCCGTGGAGGCTCGGGGTGAAACGCCGGCCCCGGTCGGGACGGGCGCCGCTGATCGGCAATCAATCCGGGGGGCGAATGGACGATCGACCAGCGGCGTCGGTCAGGCGAACCCGACGGGTTCGGTCTACGCCAATGCGGCCTTGGCCGCATTTACGCTTGTTAAGGGTGGGCGCGGGAGGCCGCGACGACCCCCACCCCCGCACCGCCATCCGCTCGAGCTTGCGGTGGAAAGGGACATTCTTCGGGCCGGCCCCATCCCCCTCGCGCGAAAATGCTCTAGAGCGTCGTCCCTGAAACACCAGACGCGAGACCGGGGACGGGTGCCGATGACGGCCGGGAACGGAGACGGGCTGACCTACGCGCAGGCCGGCGTCGACATCGACGCGGGCAACGCCATGGTCGAGACGATCAAGCCGCTGGTGCGCTCCACGCGCCGGCCGGGGGCGGATGCCGAGATCGGCGGCTTCGGCGGCCTGTTCGACCTGAAGGCGGCGGGCTTCAAGGACGCGATCCTGGTGGCGGCCAACGACGGCGTCGGCACCAAGGTGAAGATCGCGATCGAGACCGGGCGCCACGACACCATCGGCATCGACCTCGTCGCGATGTGCGTGAACGACATCGTCGTCCAGGGCGCGGAGCCGCTGTTCTTCCTCGACTACTACGCCACGGGCAAGCTGGTGCCGGGGGTCGGCGCCGACATCGTGCGCGGCATCGCGGAGGGCTGCCGCCGGGCGGGCTGCGCGCTGATCGGCGGCGAGACCGCCGAGATGCCCGGCCTCTACGATGGCGCGGACTACGACCTCGCCGGGTTCTCCGTGGGCGCGGCCGAGCGCGGCACGCTGCTGCCGCGGCCCGGCATCGCGGCGGGCGACGTGGTGCTCGGCCTGCCCTCGTCGGGGGTGCATTCCAACGGGTTCTCGCTGGTGCGGCGGATCGTGGAGCGCAGCGGGCTGGCCTACGACGCCCCCGCCCCCTTCGACCCGGCCCGGACGCTCGGCGAGGCCCTGCTGGAGCCGACCCGGATCTACGTGAAGCCGCTGCTCGCCGC
>Ga0182229_1000496_pt1 | contig 10272 bp, 10 predicted proteins | sample G6R1MG_32_FD_129663 | JGI IMG/M metagenome (GOLD analysis project Ga0182229, IMG submission 129663) | Miscanthus phyllosphere microbial communities from Michigan, USA - G6R4_MAIN_07NOV2016_LD1 MG | ecosystem: Host-associated > Plants > Phyllosphere > Phylloplane/Leaf | place: USA: Michigan...
ATCGGCCCGATCGCCTCCAGGAAGCGGGTGACGGCGCGGCCGAACGCGTCGGGATCGCGCTTGAGCCCCTGCGTGACGATAGTACGCTCCAGGCCATCGAGGGAGACGCGGGTCATCTCCATGGCGGCGTCGAGCTCCGTCCCGTCGCGCCGCGCCAGACGGCGCGCGACGCGGGCGCCGGCCGCGTTCATCGCCTCCGAGAAATCCGTGACGTGGCGGGCGGAGAAGATCGGCGCGATGGTGCGGCGCTGGTTGCGCCATTCCTCGCCCTCGGCCGAGAGCAGGCCGTTGCCGAGGCCCGGCGCCAGCACCCGGCGCTGCAGGTCGTCCTTGCGGTAGTTCCCGGCGTTCTCGACGAAGAGGTAGCGGATCAGGCCTGGGTCGCTCACCACCGTCACCCGCCCGAGCACCCCGTCGGCGGCCACCACCGGCTGCTCGAAATGTACGCGCATCCAGGTGGTGATCGGGTTGGCGCGTACCGCCTTGAGGAAGGCGAGCAGGCCGAGGTCTTCCGTTCGCGGCCTGGGCACCACCGGCCGGAAACGCGGGGCGACGGGAGACGCCGTATCGGCGTGGAGGCTGTCCGGCGGCATCGCGATCCTTCGTGCACTCGGGGCGGGGCCTGCGGACAACGGTCCGGACCTGTCAGCCGCACCGTCGCAACGGCGCGCGTCCTTCGGTAGATAAGGCCGCACGCACGCCAACGAAGAGGCCACGATGTCGCCGCAGCCCGAGACCGCCACCCGCACGGAATCCGACACCTTCGGCCCGATCGAGGTTCCGGCCCATCGCTACTGGGGCGCGCAGACCCAGCGCTCGATCCAGAACTTCCGGATCGGCACCGAGCGCCAGCCGGCGCCGCTGGTGCATGCGCTGGGCCTCGTCAAGCAGGCGGCCGCCGTGGTGAACCGCGACCTCGGCGGCCTGGATGCGAGGATCGCCGACGCCATCGCGGAGTCGGCCGCCGAAGTGGTGGCCGGCCGGCACGACGACGAGTTTCCCCTGGTGGTCTGGCAGACCGGCTCGGGCACGCAGTCCAACATGAACGCCAACGAGGTCATCGCCTCGCTCGCCAACGAGCGGCTGGGCGGCCAACGGGGCGGCAAGTCGCCGGTCCATCCCAACGATCACTGCAACCGTGGCCAGTCCTCGAACGACACCTTCCCCACCGCCATGCACATCGCGGTGGCGCGCGAGATCCAGGACCGCTTGGTGCCCGCGCTGCACCATCTGCACGGCGCGCTCGACGCGAAGGCGAAGGAGTTCGCGCCGATCGTCAAGATCGGCCGCACGCACCTGCAGGACGCGACCCCCGTTTCGCTGGGCCAGGAGTTTTCCGGCTACGCCGCGCAGGTGGCGCTCGGCGGGTCGCGCGTGATCGCGACGTTGCCCGGCGTGCTGGCGCTGGCCCAGGGCGGGACGGCGGTGGGCACCGGCCTCAACGCCCATCCCGAGTTCGCGCAGAAATTCGCGGAGAAGGTCGCGGAACTGACCGGCCAGCCCTTCACCTCGGCGGCCAACAAGTTCGAGGCGCTGGCGACCCACGACGCTCTGGTGTTCACGCAGGGCGCGCTGACCGCCCTGGCCTCGGGCCTGTTCAAGATCGCCAACGACATCCGCCTGCTCGGCTCCGGCCCGCGCTCGGGCTTGGGCGAACTCTCCCTGCCGGAGAACGAGCCCGGCTCCTCGATCATGCCGGGCAAGGTCAACCCGACGCAGTGCGAGGCGCTGACCATGGTCTGCGCGCAGGTCGTCGGCAACGGCACCACGGTGAGCTTTGCCGGCAGCCAGGGCCATTTCGAGCTGAACGTGTTCAAGCCCGTCATCGCCAACGCCGTGCTGCAATCGATCCGTCTGCTCGCCGACGCCGCTGTCAGCTTCACCGACAACTGCGTCGTCGGCATCCGGGCCAACGAGGACAGGATCGCGGACCTGATGAGCCGGTCGCTGATGCTCGTGACCGCGCTCGCTCCCTCGATCGGTTACGACAAGGCCGCCGAGATCGCCAAGACCGCGCACAAGAACGGCACCACCCTCAAGGAGGAGGCCCTGCGGCTCGGCTACGTGACGGACGAGGAGTTCGAGCGCGTGGTGCGCCCCGAAACCATGCTGGCGCCGGGCGCCGAATAGGCGCTAAAGTACCGCCCGGCGCGGGTTTTTCCGCGCCGGCAGGCATCGGAGGCCGACCCATGGCGGAGATCGTCAACCTGCGCCAGTTCCGCAAGGCGCGCGAACGCGCCGAGGCCGAGGCCAAGGCGGAGAGCAACCGCGTCGCCTTCGGCCGGCCCAAGAAGGCCCGCACGCTCCAGGAGCGCAAGAAGGCCATCGAGGTCTCGCGCCACGAGGGGCACAAGCTGGTGGGACAGGACTCGGACGACTGATCCGGCCGTCCCATGAGCCTCGCCAAGCGCTCGGTGATGATCGCCGGGCACCGCACCAGCGTTTCGCTCGAGGCGCCGTTCTGGGAGGCGCTGCGCGAGATCGCCGGCGCGCGAGGGCAATCCGTGCAGGCCCTGATCGGCACGATCGACGCCGAGCGCAACGGGCAGAACCTGTCGTCGGCGATCCGGGTGTTCGTGTTGGCGGCCGTGCGCGAGCCGGCGGCATGAGGCGGATCGTGTTTGTTGACCATGCCGATCAGAGGATTGCGCGGCGCGGCCTCGATCCGGTGTGGGTTATACGAACGCTCTCGTCTCCGCACAGCTTGGAGCCCGATTCAACTCACTCGGAATGAACTCGCGCGCATGGATCGGTGCCCGAGAAAGAGGGGCGCGTCCTCCGCGTGATATACGAGGATGCGAATGATGAGGTCCGTGCCATCACGGCCTTTCTCGATCGCAGTCGGACCCGGAGACCCAAGCGATCAGGACGAGCTACGATCCTCACGTCGATGCGCTCTACCTCGTCTTTTGCGACGACGTCATCGTGGAGAGCGACGAGGTCCGCCCGGGGATCATCTTCGATCTCGACGGCGAAGGCCGCGTCGTCGGCATCGAGATCCTCGATGCCTCGGTTCACATGGCGCGTGGCATCGACCTCAAGACGCTCGCCGACGCGGCCTGACGGCTATTCCGCGGCGGCCATGACTGGACGATCACCGCCCAAGCCCTCCAACGCCGCCGGTTTCGGCCCCCCAGTCACCCAGTCCAGCAACTCCACCGTGTGCAGGATCGGGATGCTCGTTCCCTTCCCGATCTGCGTGGCGCAGCCGATGTTGCCGGTGGCGATGACGTCGGGCCGCATGCGCTCGATGTTGGCGACCTTGCGGGACCGCAGACGGTTCGCGATCTCCGGCTGGAGGATGTTGTAGGTGCCGGCCGAACCGCAGCAGATGTGGCCCTCCGGCACGTCCTTCACCGTGAAGCCCGCCCGCTTCAGCAGGGTCTTGGGCTCGGTGCGGATGCCCTGACCGTGCTGCATCGAACAGGCCGAGTGGTAGGCCACCACGAGGTCGGCATCGACCACCGGAGGCATCAGGCCCAGCGTCGCCATGTATTCGGTCACGTCCTTCGCGATGGCCGAGACCCGCGCGGCCTTCTCCGCGTAGGCCGGGTCCTCGCGGAACATGAAGCCGTAATCCTTGATCGTGGTGCCGCAGCCCGAGGCCGTGACCACGATGGCGTCGAGGCCGGCTCCGTCCATCTCGGCGATCCAGGCGTCGATGGTACGCTTGGCCTGGGCGTGGGACGACTCGGCCTTGCCCATGTGGTGGGTGAGCGCCCCGCAGCAGCCTTCGCCCTCGGCGTGCACCACCTCGACGCCGTGCCGGGTGAGCAGGCGGATCGCCGCCTCGTTGAAGTCCGGCCGCAGCACGCTCTGGGCGCAGCCGCGCAGCAGCGCCACGCGTCCGCGCCGCGCCGGCGCCGTCTCCCCCTGGAGCGCGGCGGAGGCCTCCAGCGCCCCGCGCTCGGCCGGGAAGGTGCCGGGCCGGTCGGTGGGGTTGCGCGCGGGCAGGACCGCGGGCGCGAGGTCGAGCATCGCGGCGAGCCGGTTGCCGACGCGGGGCAGCTTGGCGACCAGCGGCCGGAACGGGCCGCCGAGCTTCGCACCCATCAGCGCCAGCCGGAACCGGCCGGGATAGGGCAGGACGAGGGCCAGCACGGAGCGCAGCAGCCGGTCGCTGAGCGGCCGGCGATAGGTCTCCTCCACATGCGTGCGGGCATGATCGATTAGGTGCATGTAATGCACGCCCGAGGGACAGGTCGTCATGCAGGACAGGCACGAGAGGCAGCGGTCGACGTGCTTGACCACCTCGGGCGTCGCCGCCTTGCCGCCCTCCAGCATGTCCTTGATCAGGTAGATGCGACCGCGCGGAGAATCGAGTTCGTCGCCGAGCAGCAGGTAGGTCGGGCAGGTCGCGGTGCAGAAGCCGCAATGCACGCAGGTGCGCAGGATCTTCTCCGAGGCCGCCATGGTCGGGTCGGCGAGCTGCGCGAGGGAGAAATTGGTTTGCACGGCGCGTCCTCGGCGGGTCTCGTGTGGCCTGCGGCTTGGGCGTCTACGGCCTCTCGATCTCGCGGCATACTTTAGAACGGGTCGGAAGCGAAGGGCGGGTTCATCGGGAGCCTGCGCCAACGCGTCGCCGCCCGGAACCACGACCGGACCTTGGCGACCTTCTATATAGCATTTGCTATATGAATGAGTCCGTGCTGTGATCCTCCCGTCGAACGAGGCAGGAGCCGTCGCATGCAGCCCACCGCCGATGTCCCCTCGCAGGCCGATCCCACGATCGGCGTTCCGTCTCGGGACGCACTCGACCGACACTTCTGCCGGCTCACCGATCAGGGGCATCACGCCCTGCGAGGGGGCGATGCGGAGCAGGCCGAAAGATGCTTCCTCGGCGCCTTGGACGAGGCCGAGCGGGTGTTCCGGGAGGCGGAGGTCGGGAGCGGTGTGGCGTCCCTGCTGGCCCCGATGCTGCTCACCGTCGGATGCCGCAATCTCGCCGCAGCCCGCGAGCGCTCGGGCGATGGGTCCGGTGCGCGCGCCCATCTGTCGATGGCCGTCGAGCGCCTGCTCGACGCGGCTGAAAATGCAGGCCATCCGCCGGTGCTGCGGATCGCCTGCGTGCGCCATCTCCGGTATGCGCTCGGCTTCCTGGCCGAAGGCGGAGGGGAACTGAGTGTCGCCGTGGTCGAACGGTTCGCCCCGCGCACGAAAACCGTCGCGGCGCAGGTGATGCGGGTGGCGTCCCTGTGCCGCTCGCCGGCGATGCAGGCGCCGACGGGACGGCTCTCGTGAGGGCGTTCAGACGCCCGCGTACATCCGACCGGGGTTGAACACGCCGTTCGGATCGTGGGCCGCCTTGATGCCGGCGGTCAGCCGCATCAGCGGCTCGGCCTGCGGTTCGAACGGGGCCACCACCGCGCGCACGGCGTCGGGCGCGCGGATCAGCGTGGCATGGCCGCCATAGGCGTGCACCGCCCCGCGGACCGAAGCGGCGCCCGCGTCCCCCGAGGCGTCGGTGGCGAGCCAGATCAGGCCGCCTCCCCAGTCGAGGTACCAGCGCGCGTCGCGCTGCGCCCCGATCGCCGCCGCGAGTGCCGCACCGCGCACGGGCGCGGTGGAGATGCGCCAGATCGCGGACGCGCGGGATTCGGCGAAGGGCTCGACGTCGCGGATCGCCCGCCACAGGGCGGCACCCGCCCCGTCCTCGACCACGTCGGGCTGGCCGTAGCGCCTGAGCAGGCGGCTCAACTCGCCCAGCCGATAGGCGATCGAATCGGAGAACCCTTCGAGCCGCATGCAGGTGCGCGCCTGCGCGTGGCCGAGGCCGGCCGGCAGGTGGGCGGCGCCGGTCAATTCGAAGGGCGAGCCCAACGCCGCCGCGAGCGCCTCGACCGCCCGGGCGTCGTCGAGGCCGTGGAAGACCAGGGTCGCCACGCGCTCCTGCCGGGGCAGCACCTTGAAGGTCACCTCGGTGAGCAGCCCCAGCGTGCCCCAGGAGCCCGCCATCAGCTTGACGAGATCGAGCCCGGTCACGTTCTTCATGACGCGTCCGCCGGACTTGATCAGCTGGCCGCGCCCGTTGACGAAGCGTACGCCGATCAGGCTGTCGCGGGCCGCGCCCGCGTTGATGCGGCGGGGGCCGGAGTTGTTGGTCGCCGCCACCGCGCCGAACGTGGGCTCGCCCTGCGTGCCCATCAGGGTGCGATGGTCCATCGGCTCGAAGGGCAGCATCTGGCCGCGCTCGGCCAGCAGCGCCTGAACCTGCGCCAGCGGGGTGCCGGCGAGCGCCGAGACCACCATCTCGGCCGGCTCGTACAGGGTGATGCCCGACAGGCCGGTGGTGGAGAGCGTGGCCTCGTCTTGGGCCGGGCGGCCGATCCCCGCCTTTGTGCCACCGCCGACGAGGCGCAGGCGCTCCGTCCGTGCGGCGGCGTCGCGAACGATATCCGCCGCCTCGTCGGCGCTTTGAGGCTCGTATGACCGCATTGTTTCCCGCCCTGGCCGGACGATGCCGCCCGGCTCTTTTCTCTACCGCGACCTTAATGAGAATCGTTCGGGATTGCATCCGGCTCGGCGACGTCGATCGCGGGAGCCGCCGACGCCTGACGTGCCGGGCCGCGCCGTTCGGCCCAGCGCGCCGCGATGAGACTGCGCAGGCCGGCGATGTCGAAGGTCCAGGTGAAGGTGCCGTAGACGAGGACGCCGAGCGCGAGACTTGAGGCGAGGGCCGGCACCGGTTCGAGGTGACGCACGGGCGCGAGGCACAGGGCCATGATCGCGCAGGCGAGGCCGGCCATCACGATGTCCCGCCAGGGCAGGCGCAGGCGCTGCGGCCCCGTGAGCGTCCGTACGGCCAGGATCAGGGTCGCGACGGCGAGCCCCAGGGTCTGCGCCACGGCGATCCCCTCGGGGCCCATGACCGGCGGCAGGAGCCAGAGGCCGAGGGCATCGACGGCGAGGCCGATCACGGCGGCGGCCACGACCGGCAGGGTCTTGCGACGGATCTGGAAGACGGGATTGAGGGCGAAGTTCGTCATCGCGAGGAAGAAGAACCCCGGAATCATCAGGCCGGCATAGGCGGCGAACGGGCCGCGATAGGCGTCCGGCACCGCCAGGGCCTGGAGGGCCGGCAGGATCGCCCAGAACCCGACGGCACAGGGCAGCAGCAGGGCCACGACGGTTCCGACGTTGCGCCCGATCTGGGCTTCGGCCGCGGCACGCCCCTCCTCCTCCTCGGCGCGCACGGCGAACTGGAACAGCAGGAGATCGAGGGCGGTGCCGAGGGTGCCGATGCTGCGGGTGGTGACGTCGGCGGCGAGGGCGAAGTAACCGGCCTCGGCCAGCCCCGCCTGGGCCGCGATGGTGCCCCGGTTGAGGAACGGCATGAGCTGGTAGACCGCGTTGGCGGCGATGAGCGGCAGGCCGTAGGCCACGAACAGGCGCCAGGTCTCGGCGAGTCGGACGCGCAGGCGCGGCGTCACGGGATCGCGCATGGGGCGCCACAGGAGCGCGGCGGCGAGGAACTGGCTCAGGCCCGCGGCGGCCAGCACCCAGGCGGGCTGGGGCAGGAGCCAGGCCGTCCCGGCCATGAGCCCAAAGGCGAGCCCGTTCTTGACCGCCACGAGCCGGAAATAGAGGCCGCCGTCGAAGCGGGCGCGGGCGAGGGCCGCGTGATAGTCGAAGATGCCGATGCCGAGGGCCGCGATGGCGGTGCCCGCCAGGATGGCCGCCCGGCTTCCCGGACCCGATCCAACGCCCAGGGCGGCACATACCAGGGCCGCGACGAACAGCGCGACGCCCATGACCGCGTAGGCGCGGTCGAGGCCCTGGCGGATCCACGGCTCCTGCGCACGGACGCGAGCCGAGTAGAACCGCGTCGACGACAGGCGCAGCCACTCGAACAGGACGGTGTTGGCCACGACGGCGCCGGCGGTCGCGAGGGCGAACAGGCCGAACTCCGCCGGGCCGAGGAGCTTGGCGATGAGCAGGCCGAGGACGAAGTTCAGGCCGGCATTGAGGATGAAGGCGCAGATCACGGCCATGGCGGGAACGCACGATCCTCGATGATGGGCGCACGCGCCCCCGGCTCCTCAGGCTTGGGGGCCGTTCCCCGAAGAATCCGTCAACCCCGTGACGGGACGCCCGTCAGATCCAGCCCCGGATCCGGAAGAACACGAGGGGCACGAGGGCGCTGAGAATCACGAGGGCGAGGCCGTAGGGGTAGCCGTAGGCCCAGTCGAGTTCCGGCATGTGCTTGAAGTTCATGCCGTAGAGGGAGGTGACGAGGGTGGGGGGAATCCCCACGACGGAGACCACGGTCAGCACCCGGAAGGTGTTGTTCTGCTCCATGTTGATGAGGCCGAGCGTCGCGTCGAGGAGGAACTGCACGTTCTCCGACTGGCGGATCTCGAACTCGTCTAGGGAGGCGATGTCCCGCCGCACGGCCTCGAAGCGCGGTTTCTGCTCCGCGGCCAGGAGGTGGTCGCACTCGTTGGCGACGAAGGGGACGATCCGCTCGAGGCCGAGGAGGCTGGCGCGCAGCTTGCCCAGCGCCTTGCCGCGCCGGCCGATGCCACGCAGGATCCGGCGCAGGGCAAGGTCGCGACGGCGCGGCGTCTGAGACTTCGAACCCTCGCTGCCGGTGGCCGCGCCGCCGCGCACGTCGAAGTCGAACACCCGGGTCGACAGGGCGTCGAGGTCGGCGCCCATCTCTTCCAGGGCATCGGCGAGGCTGTCCACAAGTTCTTCCATGAGCAGGAGGAAGATCTCCGTGCTCGTGGTGGCCGGGCCGTCGCCCTCTGCGATCCGCTTCTTGACCGCGCCGAAGGCCCGCAGCTCGTGGAACCGCACCGTGACGAGGTGATCCTTGGTCAGGACGAACCCGAGGGGTTGCAGGACCGAGTCGACCTTGTCGAAGGTGATCATCGGGGTCGAGAGGGAGAACCCGTTCTTCAGGCGCCGCAGCCGACTCGAATTCTCCACCTCGTTCAGGGCCTTGCGGGAGGGGACGCGCAGGCCCGTGGCGTCCTCGACGCGCTGCGCCTCCTCCGCGCTCGGATCCTCGAGATCGATCCAGACGGCGTCGCGGTGCCCCGGGCCGGGGCCGTCCGAAGCGGGAAGCGCCATCGCACCCTGCGGTCCATGTAGGCTGATCATCGGAGAAGGATGGTCCGTCGCGGGGCCGGTCAAGAGAGCAAAGCCGTCGCGCAACCGTCGCGCGGACCTGCGACAGTCTTGACTCACGGAGCGCATGCGCCTACCACCCCGCCATCGTTAGCACTCACCTCGTGGGAGTGCTAACGGCCTGGGTTGAGCGCGCTGCCGCGCCGCATCAACGCCATTCACGAATTTGAAGCAAGAGGGCAGCTCATGAAGTTCCGTCCGCTGCACGACCGTGTCGTCGTTCGCCGTATCGAAGGCGAAGAGAAGACCAAGGGTGGCATCATCATCCCCGACACCGCCAAGGAGAAGCCGCAAGAGGGCGAGATCGTCGCCGTCGGCCCCGGCGCCCGCGACGAGGCCGGCCGCGTGAACCCCCTCGACGTCAAGGCCGGTGACCGCGTGCTGTTCGGCAAGTGGTCCGGCACCGAGGTCAAGATCGACGGTCAGGACCTCCTGATCATGAAGGAATCCGACATCATGGGCGTCGTCGCCTAAAGCGGCGCGGCCCTCTTCCTTCGTCCCCGATCCAAGCCCTTCGAGCGCGATCCATCCGCGCCTCGGGGCTGTCCACCGTAAGAGGAATAGACCATGGCAGCGAAAGAAGTCCGTTTCGGCTCCGACGCCCGCGAGAAGATGCTGCGCGGCGTCGACATCCTGGCCGACGCCGTGAAGGTGACGCTGGGCCCCAAGGGTCGCAACGTCGTCATCGAGAAGTCCTTCGGCGCGCCGCGCATTACCAAGGACGGCGTCACCGTCGCCAAGGAGATCGAGCTCTCCGACAAGTTCGAGAACATGGGCGCCCAGATGGTGCGCGAAGTGGCCTCGAAGACCAACGACATCGCGGGTGACGGCACCACCACCGCCACCGTGCTGGCCCAGGCCATCGTCCGTGAAGGCGCCAAGTACGTCGCCGCCGGCATGAACCCGATGGACCTGAAGCGCGGCATCGATCTGGCCACCACGGCCGCCGTGAAGGACATCACGAGCCGCGCCAAGAAGGTCGCCTCGTCCGAGGAAGTCGCCCAGGTCGGCACCATCTCGGCCAATGGCGACAAGGAAATCGGCGAGATGATCGCCCACGCCATGCAGAAGGTCGGCAACGAGGGTGTCATCACCGTCGAGGAGGCCAAGACCGCCGAGACCGAGCTCGACGTCGTCGAG
>Ga0182229_1000497_pt1 | contig 10264 bp, 9 predicted proteins | sample G6R1MG_32_FD_129663 | JGI IMG/M metagenome (GOLD analysis project Ga0182229, IMG submission 129663) | Miscanthus phyllosphere microbial communities from Michigan, USA - G6R4_MAIN_07NOV2016_LD1 MG | ecosystem: Host-associated > Plants > Phyllosphere > Phylloplane/Leaf | place: USA: Michigan...
CTATCTCTGGTCGGGCGCGGCCGACGGGGTGCACTGCATCGACCCGGACGGGGACCTGGTCGGCAAGATCCTCGTGCCGAGCACGGTCTCGAACCTCGCCTTCGGCGGGCGCCACGGCAGCCGCCTGTATCTGTGCGCCTCGCACACGCTCTACGCGATCTACACCAACCGGCGCGGGGCGCGGCTCTTATGAGTCTCGTCGCGCGCATCGTCGCCATCGACCGCACGGTCGCGGATCTCGCCCGCACGGAAGCCTTCTACCGCGACAGCCTCGGCTTCTCCCGCCTCGCCCTCGGGCCTGTGCCGCCGCCGATCCTCGACGCGATGGGTCTGGCCGGGGGGCGCGCCATCCGCCTGACCATGCGGCTCGGCGATCAGCGCATGACGTTCATGGCCGTCGATCCGCCGGGCCTGCCCTACCCGGACGCGCCGCTGTCCACCGACCCGGTCTTCCAGCACGCGGCGATCCCCGTCCGCGACATGGGGAGCGCGTTCGACCGGCTCCGAACCGCAGGCCCCGGACCGATCACGCAGGGCGGACCGCAGGTGCTGCCGGAAGAGTCCGGCGGGGTCGCCGCGTTCAAGTTCCGCGACCCCGACGGACACCCCCTGGAGCTGATCCATTTTCCGGACGGGCCGGCGGCCGAGACCTGGCGGGAGGCACCGGGACTGTTCCTCGGCATCGATCACTCCGCGATCACCGTGACGGATCGGACCGAAGCCCTCGCGTTCTTCGAACACGCCCTCGGGCTCCGCGTCGCTCACCTCGGGCTGAACCACGGGCTGGAGCAGGGCCGTTTGGACGGAATCGCCGCTCCGGAGGTGGACGTGATCGCCCTCGACCCCACCGGCAGCCGCACCCCGCACATGGAGCTGTTGCACTACAGGCAGCCCCCCACCACCCGCCCGACACCCGCCCCGTTCGGCCCCCGCGACCGGGCGACGACCCGGTTCGTGTTCGCCGTGCCCGACCTCCCCGCCTGCATGGCGGCAATCCGGGCTGCGGGCTATCAGGCCGCGCTCTCGCAGGACGGTGCCGCCGCCTACGCCGAGGGTCCGGACGGGCACGGCATGCTCTTCGTTCCGTCAGGAACCTGAGATGCTTAGCAATTTTAATTGCGCACAATGCGTTTCTGGTGGATGGAGGGCCGCCTGTAACCATCCGGAGGGTTCCATGCCTCGTCCGACCACGACCCGCACTCTCGTGCTGAGCCTCGCGCTCATGGCGGGAGGCGCCGTCTTCGCCCCGGCCTTCGCCGAGGACGCATCGACCGCCGAGCAGACGGTCGACGTCATGAACACCCTGTGGGGACGCCACCCCGGCCTGCGGGCCAACCACGCCAAGGGCGTCGTGGTCGAAGGCAGCTTCACCCCAACTGCCGAGGCGGCCGCGATCAGCAAGGCGTCCCTGTTCGCCGGCCCGGCGGTTCCGGTGACGGTGCGCTACTCGGACGCCACCGGCCTGCCTACGATCGCCGACGGCTCGCCCAAGGCCAACCCGCACGGCCTGTCGATCAAGTTCAAGCTCGCGGACGGCGCCGAGATGGACGTGGTCGTGAACGCGCTCAAGTACTTCCCCGTCGCCACGGGGGAGGAGTTCCGCGACCTGCTCAAGGCGGTCTCGCAGAGCGGAGCGGACGCGCCCAAGCCGACGCCCGCGGAACGGTTCGTCGCGACCCACCCGGCGGCCGGCAAAGCCGGTGCCACGGCCAAGACGCCGTCGAGCCTCGCCCGCCAAGTCTTCAACGGTATCAACGCTTTCGTCCTCATCGACAAGGACGGCAAGCGCCAGCCCTTCCGCTACCGCTTCGTCCCGCTCGAGGGGGAGGACCTGCTGAGCCCCGACGAGGCCGCCAAGCAGGGGCCGAGCTTCCTGCTGGAGGAGATCAAGGCGCGGCTCGCCAAGGCGCCGGTGCAGTACCGCGTCCTCGCCCAGCTCGCCGAGCCCGGCGATTCGACCAACGACGCCACCAAGCCCTGGCCGGACGAGCGCCGCACGGTCGATCTCGGTCTGCTGAGCCTGACGACGCCCGTGGCGGACAGCGCCGGCGCCGAAAAAGCCCTTCTGTTCATGCCGAACGCACTCACCGACGGCATCGAGGTCTCGGACGATCCCCTGATCGACGCACGGGTCCAGGCCTACGCGGTCTCGTTCGGGCGGCGATCGCAGTAGGGAGCACGGTGCGAGGGGCGTCGTGCCTCAGGGTTGACGCTCAGGGCGGTGCGGGTCCAATGCCCGCGCCTCCCACCGAAGGCCCGTTCGATGCCGCCGCTCCTCGCCATCCCCTTCCCGGCCATCGATCCCGTCGCGGTGTCGCTCGGGCCGATCGAGATCAAGTGGTACGCCCTGTCCTACATCGCGGGGCTCATCGGCGGCTGGTTCTACGCCCGGCAGTTGGTGAAAGCGGACCGGCTCTGGGGCGTGGTGAAGCGCCCGACGCTCAACGACGTCGACGACCTGATCGTCTGGGTGGCACTCGGCGTCGTGCTCGGCGGGCGCATCGGCTACGTGCTGTTCTACAACCTGCCGCTCTACCTGCACGATCCGCTCGAGATCCTGGCGATCCGCAACGGCGGCATGTCCTTCCACGGCGGCTTCCTCGGCGCGATCCTCGCACTGCTGCTGTTTGCGCGCTCGCGCACACTCAACGGCTACACGATGCTCGATCTCGCCGCCGTGGTGGTGCCGATCGGGCTGTTCTTCGGGCGCATCGCCAACTTCGTGAACGGCGAGCTCTGGGGCCGGGCCGCGCCCGACTTCCCCTACGCCGTGGTGTTCCCCACCGGCGGCGACGTGCCCCGTTATCCGAGCCAGCTCTTCGAGGCGGCGGCGGAGGGCCTCGTGCTGTTCGTGGTGATGGCGATCGCGGTGCGCCGCTTCGGCTTCCGCAGGCCGGGGCTGCTGGGCGGGATCTTCGTGTTGGGCTACGCGGTGGCCCGGACTGTCTGCGAGTTCTTCCGCGAGCCCGACCGGCAGCTGGGCTTCCTGTTCGGCCGGGATATCGGCCCCGTGGGCGGTGGCGTCACCATGGGCATGCTGCTCTGCCTGCCCATGGCGATCGTCGGCCTGACCTACATCGTGCTCGCCGCCCGCGGCGTCACCCGCCCGCGAAGGCCCGAGATCCAGGCCGAGGCCGGCCGGATCTGAGGGGCGGCGGGTGAGCGATGCCCCGCTCCTGCACCTGATCGCGGACGAGATCCGCCTGGGCGGCCCGATCGGGCTCGACCGCTACATCGGCCTGTGCCTCGGCCACCCGGTCCACGGCTACTACCGCACCCGCGATCCGTTCGGGCCGGCCGGCGACTTCGTCACGGCGCCCGAGATCAGTCAGATGTTCGGCGAGTTGCTCGGTGTCTGGGTCGCGGCAACGCGGACCTTGATGGGGGCGCCCGAGCGGCTGACCCTCGTCGAACTCGGCCCCGGCCGCGGCACCCTGATGGCGGACGCGCTGCGTGCCCTGCGCACGCTCGCCCCGGAGGTCGCTATCGACCTCCATCTCGTCGAGACCAGTCCGATCCTGCGCCGTCTGCAGGAGACGCGGCTCGCGGGCCGCGCCGCTCACTGGCACGAGAGCATCGAGACCCTGCCGCCCGGCCCCATGATCGTGCTGGCCAACGAGTTCTTCGACGCGCTGCCCGTGCGCCAGTTCGAGCGCACGGCGGCGGGCTGGTGCGAACGCCTCGTCGGCCTCGGCCCCGACGGCGCGGCGCTCGCCTGGGGTCTGCGGCCGGAGCCCGATCCCCTGATCGCCCGCGCCGCATCGCTGGGCTCGGTCCTGACGCTGCCGAGCGTCGCCCTCGGCATGGTGCGGACCCTGGCCCGCCGGCTCGTGCGGGACGGCGGCGTCGTCCTCGTCCTCGACTACGGCCATGCTCAACCGGGCTTCGGCGACACGTTGCAGGCCGTGCGCGGACATCGCTTCGTCGATCCCCTCGACACGCCGGGAGAGGCCGACCTCACCACGCATGTCGATGTCGCGGCCCTGGCCCGTGCTGCCGAGGCGGAGGGCGCGCGCTGCCACGGCCCCGTCGATCAGCGGGATGTCCTGCTCGGGCTCGGACTGCGTCAACGGGCCGACCGCCTCAAGGCGTGCGCGACGCCCGAGCAGGGCGCGGCGATCGAGGCGGCGGTCGCGCGGCTCACCGATCCGGCGCGCCGCGGCATGGGATCCTTGTTCAAGGTGCTGGCCGTGAGCCATCCTTCCCTCGACGCCCTGCCCGGCCTGCCTTCGCCACCCTGATCTCGGCCGCTGGCCCCCTTCCCCCCTCCGAAGACGGACGGATCATGTTCATCGAAGCGCCCGAACTCAGCTCGCACGCCTCCATCCGCCACGCCTTCTTCACACGGCAGGGCGGCGTCTCGGAGGGGCTCTACGCCTCGCTGAACGGCGGCCTCGGCTCGAACGACAGCCCGGAGCGGGTGTCGGACAACCGCGAGCGCATGTCCGCGCAGCTCGGGCTGCCGGCGGATGCCCTCGTGAGCCTGTATCAGGTCCACTCCTCCGACGTGGTCGTCGTCGAGGCCCCCTTCCCCTTGGACGAGCGCCCGAAGGCCGACGCGATGGTGACGCGGATGCCGGGGCTCATGCTCGGGATCGCCACGGCCGATTGCGGCCCGATCCTGTTCGCGGACCCGGAGAACCGCGTGGTCGGCGCGGCCCATGCCGGCTGGAAGGGCGCGTTGGGCGGGGTGGTCGAGGCGACGGTGGCGGCGATGACGCACCTCGGCGCCGCGAGGGATAGCATCGTCGCTGTGCTGGGGCCGACGATCTCGCAAACCTCCTACGAGGTCGGCGAGGACCTGATGCGACGGTTTCGGGCCGAGGCTCCGGGTTCGGAACGCTTCTTCGCAGCTGGGCGGCCCGGCCACGCACAATTCGACCTGCCGGGCTTCATCCTCGCGCGACTGACCGAGGCGAGGATCGGCGAGGCGGCGATCCTGGGTCTCGACACCTACGCCGACGCCGAGCGGTTCTATAGCTTCCGCCGCACGACCCATCGCGGAGAGGCCGATTACGGTCGCCTGATCTCGGCGATCGCGCTGACGCCGTGAGCCAGCCCGCGATTGAGCTGAAGATCCGCGTGCGACTGCGCACCTGCACGACGTCTTGAAGGCCGGCCGGCGTGGTTCCGACTACGGCATAGCAAGTTCCCGATCTGCGACAATATGTCAAACAGAAGCCGCGAAAAAAGCTCGGCGGTAAGTGAACCTTGACCGTTCGGTGGCGTTTTACGGTCAGGTGTTCGACGAAAGACGACCAACGCCACAAAGGGGCCTCCTTCGGGAAGGTCGGCGTGGTCGCTCAGCAACAGCATCTTCGACGCTGCTCGCCTAGATACGGGGAACCGTGCCGACACGCTCATCAAGGGCGGCGGCACAGAGTCAGAGGACCAGAACCATGAAATCCTTGCTTCGCGCCGCCACCGCGCTGGCCGGCATCGCCGTCGCCGGCTCAGCCCTCGCCGCCGACCTTCCGCGTCGCGCCGCGCCGCCGCCGGTGTTCACCCCGGTCCCGGTGTTCACCTGGACGGGCTTCTACGCCGGTTTCAACGCCGGCTACGGCTTCGGCACCGGCAGCAACAACAACACCCCGACCGTGGTCGGCGTGAACGGCGCCAGCGGCCTGGTTCCCCCCGGCACCACCGCCGTGATCGCCTTCAACAACCGCAACAGCAACGAAGGCTTCGTCGGCGGCGGTCAGATCGGCTACAACTACCAGCTCACCCCCGGCTCGGGCGTGGTGATCGGTGTCGAGGCCGACGCCCAGTACGTCGATTTCGGCCGCTCGCGGAACGACTTCTCGGTGGTCAACTCGGTGCCCGGCATCGGCGGCGTCGCCGCCCAGCAGGTGTTCAACCCGGCCGGCATCGCGGGCCTGGACTACTTCGGCACCGTGCGCGGTCGCCTCGGCTACGCCTTCGACCGCACCCTCGTGTACGGCACCGGCGGCTTCGCCTACGGCTCGGGCGGCGGTCGTCAGTTCGGCGGCGTGTCCTCCGACGACTTCCAGACCGGCTGGGCCGCCGGCGGCGGCATCGAGTACGCGCTGCCCACCGACTCGTTCCTGAACTTCTTCAAGTCCTCGGCCGTGACGCTGAAGGTCGAAGGTCTGTACGTGAACCTCGACCAGGGCCGGAACAGCAGCGCCGGCGTCTTCGCCGTGAACAACGCGGGTGGCAACGTCGGCGTCAACAGCCCGGGCGTGGTCCTGGTTAACGGCCTCCAGCGCGTCCGCGACACCGAGTTCGCCGTCGTGCGCGCCGGCGTCAACTACAAGTTCGGCTCGTACTAGGACCGACCGCACCCGTGTGACGGACGCGGGCGACCGCGCCCGTCACACGGGCCACGACGAGAAAAGCCCGGCCGCGAGGCCGGGCTTTTCTCGTCGTGGCCGCCCTCGCGGGGCCGACGGCACAGCCAAAAGCCGTCGGCTCCCCCTGACAAAAGCCGAGCCTCCCACCATCTCGTGACAGAACCGCGCAGCGGCGACGCCGTTGAAGGGGTAGCAGGAGGAACTCGCGCCATGACCATGAACAGCGAAGAACGCGACATCATCAACGGCATCTTCCAGCGGCTCGAGCAGGCCGCGCAGCAACCGCGCGATCAGGAGGCCGAGCGATACATCGCCGACAAGATCCGCGCGCAGCCCTATGCGCCCTACGCCATGGCGCAGCTGATCTACGTGCAGGAGGAGGCGATCAAGAGCCTGAACCAGCAGCTCGAACAGACCCGTCAGTCGTCCCAGCAGGCTCCGGCCCAGGGCGGTGGCGGCTTCCTGTCGAGCATCTTCGGCGGCGGTTCGCGCTCCGAGCCGCAGCCCCAGCAGCGCCCGGGCGGTCAGCCCTGGGGCAACCAAGCCAGCCAGCCCGGCTACGGGCAGCAGGGTGGTCCCCAGCAAGGATATGGCGGCCCGCAGCAGGGCGGTCCCTGGGGTGGCCAGCCTCAGCAGCAGGCACGGGGCGGCGGCTTCCTGGCGAACGCCTTGCCGATGGCGGCCGGCGCCGCGGGCGGCATGCTGCTCGGCAGCGCCCTTTCGAATGCCTTCGCCGGAGGGCATTCGGCCCTAGGCAGTTCCGCCGCGGCGGGGCTCGGTGGGCATGAGGATGCCGGGTTCGGTGCGGGTGCCGCTGGCGATCAGGATCTCGGCTCGGCCCTCGGCGGCGGCGACGGCGGCTTCCAGGACGCGTCCTTCGGCGGCGGCGGCGACGATTTCGGCGGTGATCTCGATGTCGGCGGGGACGAGGATTGGGTGTAGGCGGCGCGCCTCGGTTTGAGGCTCCGTCGTCGGTCCGTCTGAGGTGAAACGAGCCCCGGTTGCGCAGAGCGGAACCGGGGCTTCATCGTATCGGTCGTCAGAGCACCTCGACCCGCGTGCCCACGGGCGTGCGCTCGTAGAGATCGACCACGTCCTCGTTCATCATGCGGATGCAGCCCGAGGAGACGTTCTGGCCGATCGTGTGCGGTTCGTTGGTGCCGTGGATGCGGTAGAGGGACGAGCCGAGATACATCGCCCGCGCACCCAGCGGGTTCTCGGGGCCTCCGGCCATGTGCCGGGGCAGATCGGGCCGGCGTTGCAGCATTTCGGCCGGCGGGGTCCAGTCCGGCCATTCCCGTTTCTGGCTGATCGTCTTGACGCCGGTCCAGGCAAAGCCCGGCCGGCCGACGCCGATGCCGTAGCGGATCGCCTGCCCGCCGGGCTGCACGAGGTAGAGGAACTTCGCGTCCGAATCGATGACGATGGTACCGGGCCGCTGGCGCCCCTCGAAGGCGACGACCTGACGGCCGTAGCGCGGATCGAGACCCCGGGCGATCCGGCCGTCGTCGGGACTGCGATCGGACGATAGCGAGGCGAGCCGCGTCGGCACCGGCTGAACGGAGGGACCCCGGGGGAGAGCGGGGTCACCGTACCCGTAGGCGGAGGGATTCGGAGGCAGGCGACCGTCCTCGGCCGGCCTCGGACCCGAGCGATACACCGGGGCCGGACCGCCCCCGGTCATCAGGTATTCGATGAAGCCGCCGCCGTACTGCCCTCGTACCGCCTGTGCCTGGGCACCTCCTGCCGAGACGGCGAGCGCCAGTGCTGCCAAACCCAATCCGATCCGCATCGCCATCGTCCACATCTCCCGCCCAGGTCGGACGAAAGGTGAGGAGCGGGCCGGCGAGATCGGGTGAAGGAACGTGGTGAATCGCGCGGCCGTCCGGCGAGACCCGAGAAATCCACGAGCTGTCGTCAACAGGGCGTAAACGGCCCGCGGGTCCGGGTGCTTTCAGCAAATCGAAAGCACTTCGCGCGATCGTGCGGCTACGCCTTTCGCTCGGAGCCCGGCCCCGTTCATGACTGCTAAGCGCTTCCGGATCGAAGACAGTCTCGGCCTCGCACCGGCGGTCGTTGCCCCGCCGTCCGACATACGCCTGGGCGAGATCCTGTCCGCGATCCACGACCTGCGCCGGATCACGCAGGCGAGTGCGGGCGAGACCGTGGAAGCCTGCCGGCGCGAATTGAGCGAAGCCTTCGCCATGCGCTCCGAGCTCGACCTGATGAAGGACGCCATCACCCGGACCAAGCGCGAGATCGCGACCCTCCATCGCTCCGAGCACACCGGCAAGGGCATGAGACGGGTCGCGGGCGAGCTCGACGCCGTGGTGGATTCCACGGAACGGGCCACCTCGACCATCCTCGGGGCGATCGAGGAGATCGAGACCAACGCCAACATGTTGCGGCCCGCCCGCCAGGGCATGGCGGGCGGGGAGAACATCGACGCGATCCTCGAACGCGTCGTCGTGGCCTACGAGGCCTGCAATTTCCAGGATCTCACCGGCCAACGCATCAGCAAGATCGTTGGCGTGCTGAAATTCGTCGAGGAGCATCTCGACCGGATGATCGAAGCCTGGAGCGGGCTCGACGGTTTTCGCGATCTCCTCACCGCCGAGGCGCCCGCCGCCGCGGTGGACGACGAGAAGAGCCTGCTCAACGGCCCGAAGCTCGACGAGGATCCGGGCCACGTCGATCAGTCGGACATCGACGCCCTGTTCGACTGATCCGCGGCCTGCGCCCTTCCAAGGAGAATCGCCGGGCCTTACATCGGCGTCATGAGCCGCCACGCATCCCGATCCCCCGCCGGGGACATGCCTCCCGACGGCTTCGACGACCGGGAGGAGGCCGAGAGCGAGGTCGCCCTCGACGAGGCCCCCGAGATCGACTTCGATTTCGAGCCCGGCGCGGTCCAGGCCGGCACCGAGATCATCAAGCGGTTCTGGTCGACCCTGCCCTCAGGCCCCGGCGTCTACCGGATGTTCGACGCCAAGGGTGACGTGCTCTACGTCGGCAAGGCCAAGAACCTGAAGGCCCGCGTCGGCTCCTACGCCCGCGGCCAAGCCCATTCCAACCGCATCGCGCGCATGATCGCGCAGACCGCAGCGATGGAGTTCGTCACCACCAACACCGAGACCGAGGCGCTCCTGCTGGAGGCCAACCTCATCAAGCAGCTGAAGCCCCGCTTCAACGTGCTGATGCGCGACGACAAGTCGTTCCCCTACATCCTGCTCACCGCCGACGGACCGGCCCCGCAATTGATCAAGCATCGCGGCGCGCGCCGCCGCAAGGGCTCCTACTACGGCCCCTTCGCCAGCGTGTGGGCGGTCAACCGCACCGTGAACGCGCTCCAACGCGCCTTCCTGCTGCGCACCTGCTCGGACAGCTACTACGAGAACCGCACCCGGCCCTGCCTGCTCCACCAGATCAAGCGCTGCTCCGGCCCCTGCACCGGCGAGATCGGCGAGGGGGAATACGGCGAGCAGGCCGAGAGTGCCAAGGCGTTTCTTTCGGGCAAGTCCAACGCGGTCAAGGACCGCATGCGCGAGGAGATGGAGCGTGCCTCGCACGACCTCGAGTTCGAGCGGGCCGCGCGCTTCCGCGACCGCATCGCCGCCCTCTCGGCGATCCAGGGGACGCAAGGGGTCAACACCCAAGGGGTGGAGGAGGCCGACGTGTTCGCGCTGGACGAGCAGGGCGGGCAGTTCTGCATCGAGGTGTTCTTCTTCCGCAACTTCCAGAACTGGGGCAACCGCGCCTACTTCCCCAAGGCCGACCGCTCGATGACGCCGGACGAGGTGCTGGGCTCGTTCATCGGCCAGTTCTACGACGACAAGCCGGCCCCCCGGATCGTACTGGTGAGCCACCCGATCGAGGACGCCGAGCTGGTGGCCGCCGCCCTGTCGAGCCGGGTCGAGCACCGGGTCGAGATCCACCTCCCCCAGCGCGGC
>Ga0182229_1000499_pt1 | contig 10247 bp, 12 predicted proteins | sample G6R1MG_32_FD_129663 | JGI IMG/M metagenome (GOLD analysis project Ga0182229, IMG submission 129663) | Miscanthus phyllosphere microbial communities from Michigan, USA - G6R4_MAIN_07NOV2016_LD1 MG | ecosystem: Host-associated > Plants > Phyllosphere > Phylloplane/Leaf | place: USA: Michigan...
CGCCCTCGTCTCCACCACCACCCCCGGCGTCACCCTCGTCTCCGGCCCGGCCAACACCCGCCGCGACACCGAGTTCGCCGTCGTCCGCGCCGGCGTGAACTACAAGTTCGGCTCGTACTAAGATCCTTCGTTCGGACTTGGCCCCAAAGTCAGCCCGATCGAACTGATTTCATCGGCCAAGCAGCGCCCCAGGAGTGTCACAACTCCTGGGGCGTTTGTGCTTTACTCGGCCGCTTCGGTGTTGGCGTCGTCCTCATCCAGGATCACTTCCAGATCCCCGACGAGCGCGTCGAGCTGATCGGGCGTGCCCTTCAGCTTCAGCTTGGTCCCGTCCTCGGCTTCGACCGCGATCTCGATGTGATCGCCGACCTTGGCGGCCATGGCCTGCTTCACGGTGTAGGTGGTCACGTCTGCCTTGTCGGCCATGCCTGTCTCCTTGATGGGCTTCAGGCAACTGGGCGGACGGGCCATCGTCGCTGCGGCAGAACCCCGCGCTGGCCGTTCATAGGCGGCGGAAGGCCCGATGCGGGCACCGGTGCGAAAATGCACCTCTCCGGCCCAATGATCGCGGAATGGCGCGTCGCCCGCCTCGGCGGGCTTGTCTGGTGCAATGCAAAATCTTATAAATGCAGTGCAGGACAGCGATGGCGTCGCCGTCCTGCCGCCCTTCTTGGGCGTTTCCTCCCTAGACTTTCAGCCGCTCCTCGTGGGCGGCTTTTTCTTGTCCGGGACACTGGCCGTAGCCGAGAGTGCGCGGCCATACAAGCAGGATTGCGCTACAAAAGCAGCGCGATGGCAATTTACTGCAGCGATCCGCCCCTTGGCCGTGGATCGTCCCCCGCCAGCCGCGATGGTGATCCGATGACTCTCCCGATCCTCCCCGCCTCTGCCTTCAAGGCCCCGACGGTCCTGCTCTCAGGGGCCGTCGACTACGCCCTGTACAAGGATTTCCGCCAGCAGTTCGAACCGGCCCACGAGCACGACCTCGTCGTGATCGAACTGTCGACCCTCGGCGGCGATCCGGAGGTCGCCCGGATGATGGGCGAGGACGTGCGCTACCATAGCGAGATGAACCCGGAGAAGCGGTACGTCTTCCTCGGCAAGGCGGCGATCTATTCCGCCGGCACGACCTTCATGAGCTTCTTCGCCAAGGCCAACCGCTACCTGACGCGGGGGACGCGGTTGATGATCCACGAGCGCAAGATGGACAAGCACCTGCACGTCCAGGGGCCCCTCACCACCTGCGTGGCGGCGGTGAGGGCGACGCTGCACGAGCTCGAGACGTCGATCGCCATCCAGAACGAGGGCTTCGCGAACCTGATCCTCGGCTCGTCCGTGACGATGGAGGAGGTCCTGCAGCGGGCGCCGGCCAATTGGTACCTGGAAGCGGAGGAGGCCAGGGGGCTCGGTCTGATCGAGGCGGTGCTCTGAGGCCGGGCCCGCCATCCGGCGGGGAACGAGCCTGTGTATTGCGTCATTGGCCCCCAACCTGACGGAGGTTGTGGCGTATGAGCCTGGTGGCTGATTTTCTCACCCGTGTTGCCCGCGCGGTGACCGCCTATGCCGGCGATGAGACGCTGATGCAGGCCGCCGTGTCCGCTGCCGCCAACGTGATGGTGGCGGACGGCGAGGTGGCGAGCGAGGAATTCGAGACCGCGCTGACCGGCGTGCTGGCCAGCCCCATCCTCGAGAAGGGCTACGATGCCCTGATGGTGGAGGAAGCGCTCTACGAGGCCATAGGCCGGGCGCGCACACGGGCCGGACGGGCGGACAACCTCCGCCGCATCTCGGCGATGGCCGGCCGGCCGGGCGATCAGCGCGAGAGCGTGTTCCTGCTCGCGACGGATGTGGCCGACCATGACGGCATCGCCGAGATCGAGCACGCCGCGCTCACGGAGATCGCGGCGGCTCTGATCGTCGACAGGGATCGCCTGCTCGACGCGGTGGCGGCCAAGCCGACACGTTAGAGCCGTGCCCGATCGCGTTGCAATCGTGTGCGGCCCTAAGCCTTTGTCGTGACGCGCTCTCTTACGCCGAACCGGTGTCCATTTCGGCGGAGAGCGCTCTAGCGGGCCAGCGCCTCGGCGACGACGCGGGACTTCGCCGGAGCGGCCGGCACGAGGCGCGGCGTCGTGGTCAGCTCGGACGCCGGCCGCACCGAGGCGGTGACGCGGGCCTGATCGCGGTACAGCGTGGGGGTGAGGCTGAGACGCTCATCGGCCAGGGCCGGCCCTGCGAGAGCGACGGCGGCCAGAGTGGCGAGCGTGACGGTACGAACGGTCATTGTGGTTGTCCCTCAAGTGCTTGGAGGCCGGTGTCTCCTGTCGAGGGGTAATTTGCACTGCGCCGCACCATCATTCAAACAAATGGTATCGATACCCGAAATCGATGTTATCGATGCTCCCTCGCCGGGGGCGCATAAACGAAAAAGGCGGGGCTTTCGCCCCGCCGTCGGTCGTTCGTGGTCCCTAGTCACAGGGCCATCAGCACGCCGGCCGAGCCGATGACGGTCATCACGAGGCCGCCGACGAAGACGGCCGCCATGGCGTAGGAGAACACTTTCAGCATCACACTGTCCTTGTGGGCTTAGCAGCGGTTGCCGCCAGCGGTCTGGCCGTACTGCTTCACCGGAAAGTTCTGCTGATTGGCGTTGCCTTCAGCGGCCGAACTCATCGGACAGGTCGCGGGGTTGCGGTCGTACCGGCTCCCCGAGAGATCGAACGAGCCTGTCGTTTCGACCTCGTAGGGGGTGAGACCGGTCCAGGTGGACCGCTCGAAGGCCATGGCCGACGAGATCGGAGCGACGCCAAGCACGAGCGCGGTGACGACGGCGGCGATACGGGTCTTCATGGCTTTTTATAAACTCCTTTACGCAGATCAGCCCGAGTTATTCGGTCTATTTCTCCTTGCGTGATCCTAAGATGGTGATTGTTTTGCCGACATGACGTGCCTCCGCACACGCGGCGCGGGGGATTAAGATTGGCGGAGATGTTTCGTGAACGGCGCACGGGCGCCGGGTGATCAGACGATCAGGCGAACCGCCATCCCGAGCAGGACGGCGCCTCCCAGGCAGCGTCGCCACGGATTGACGCCGCGGAGCACTTCGTCGCCCGCCCACACCGCCAGGGCGATCCAGGATGCAATGTCCGCCCAGCGCCCGATGGCGCTCGCCTCCCCGGCGATCCAGGCGACGGCCTGCGCGAGGCCGAACAGCCAGAGCGGGAGGTTCGGCCACTGGCCGATGACGATGCGCCCGCTGGCACGATCGCGGAAGAACCAGGCGAAGGCCGCGTTCAATGGCTGATCAATCGTGAATGCCGACCACCTAAGGCCCGCGCAGGAAGCGCGAAGGCCTTTGGTGGAGCTGAGGGGATTCGAACCCCTGACCTCCGCAGTGCGATTGCGGCGCTCTCCCATCTGAGCTACAGCCCCGTCGAGGCGCCGGCCTTGTAGGCGCGGGTGCCTCAGCCTGTCAATTCCCGTCTCGCATGTCCGGGTCGCTTTCGCGGCCGCGGCACGCGAATTCCGCTCCCCGAGGACATCGCGCGCGCGCATGAACGCCCTGATCTGGCTCTTCGATACGGTCGTCCAACTCTTCATCTACGTGCTCATCGCGAGCGCCGTGCTGAGCTGGCTCGTCGCCTTCAACGTCGTCAACGTGCGCAACCCCGTCGTCGCGCAAATCGGCGAGGTGCTCTACCGGATCACCGAACCCGCCCTGAGGCCGATCCGCAACCTGCTGCCCAACCTCGGCGGCGTCGACATCTCGCCGATCATCCTCATCCTGCTGCTGCTGTTCATCAGCCGCCTGCTGCACGAGTTCGCCGTCCCGGCGGCCTATGTCTACACCCGTTGAGGAGCACCGCCCCGTGAAGACCAATCCCGGCCGGTTCTTCGAGGATTTCCGCCTCGGCGAGACCATCCGCCACGCCACCCCGCGGACGGTGACGACCGGGGACGTGGCCCTCTACACGGGGCTCTACGGGCCGCGCTTCGCGGTGCAGTCCTCGGACGCCTTCGCCCGCGCGCTGGGCTATCCGAAGAGCCCCCTGGACGACCTGCTCACCTTCCACGTGGTGTTCGGCAAGACCGTGCCGGACGTCTCCCTGAACGCCCTCGCCAATCTCGGCTATGCCGAGGGCGGCTTCCGCCGGCCGGTCTATCCGGGCGAGACGCTCTCCACCGTCTCCGAGGTCATCGGCCTGAAGGAAAGCTCCAACCGGCAGACCGGCGTCGTCTACGTCCGCTCGGTCGGCTCGGACGAGCACGGCGAGACCGTGCTGAGCTATTGCCGCTGGGTGCTGGTGCGCAAGCGCGACCCCGAGGCGGTGATCGCCGAGGAGCATGTGCCGACGCTCGCCAAGGCCGTCGATCCGAAGGACCTCGCGGGCGCCCTGCCCCCCCTGAACCCCGCCGCCTACGACGTGGCGCTGGCCGGCAGCCCGCACCGCTTCGCCGATTATCAGGCGGGCGAGCGCATCGACCACGTCGACGGCATGACCGTCGAGGAGGCCGAGCACCAGATCGCCACGCGCCTGTTCCAGAACACGGCCAAGGTGCATTTCGACGGGCTCGCCGCCAAGGACACCCGCTTCGGCCGCCGGCTGATCTATGGCGGGCACGTGATCTCGCTGGCCCGGGCGCTGAGCTACAACGGGCTGGGCAACGCCTTCGCCCTCGCGGGCATCAATGCCGGCCGGCATGTCGGCCCGCTCTTTGCCGGCGACACGGTCTATGCGTGGAGCGAGGTGGTCGAGACCGCCGACGTGGGGCGCGAGGATGTCGGCCTGCTGCGCCTGCGCACGGTGGCCACCAAGAACCAGCCCTGCGCCGCCTTCCCCGACAAGTTCAACGACGGCTACGATCCGGCGGTGATCCTCGACCTCGATTACTGGGCCTTCGTGCCGAAATAGGACGAGCCGGGCCTCCGGAGGGCGACACCCCTCCGGAGGCCCGCGATCCGGCGTCAGTCCCGGACGACGACCTTCGTGCCGACCTTCACCCGGTCGTAGAGATCGACCACGTCCTTGTTGGTCATGCGGATGCAGCCGGAGGAGACCGCCGCGCCCATCGTCTCGGGCTCGTTCGAGCCGTGGATGCGGTAGAGCGACGAGCCGAGATACATGGCGCGGGCGCCGAGCGGGTTGTCCTGGCCGCCGGCCATGTAGCGGGGCAGGTCGGGGCGGCGGGCCAGCATCTGCTGCGGCGGGCGCCAATCCGGCCATTCCTTCTTCATCGAGACGGTCTTCACCCCCGACCACGAGAAGCCCTCGCGGCCGACGCCGACGCCGTAGCGGATCGCCTCGCCGCCGCCGAGCACGTAGAAGAGCCGGCGCTGGCGGGTGGAGACCACCACCGTGCCGGGCTTCTCCTTGCCCGACCACGCCACCGTCTCCCGCGGAATCGCCTGGGTGCGGAAGCCGTTGAGGAAATCGGCGATCGGCCCCCGGTCGAAGAGGTCGGCCTTGGCGGGAACGGCTCCGAGGGGCACGGCCCCGAGCATCAATCCCGCGATCGCCAGCGTCGCGATGCGTCCCGACATGCGCTATCCTTACGTCCATCACAGAAGGCGGACCCTTCGGTCCTCAACCGGAACGGGCATCGGCATCGCGGCAGGGATGAGGCCGCCGGCCGGAACGGGGGCGGGTTTGCGCGAGGGTGTGCGATTGCCGCCACACACGCTGCGGCACCGGTTGCGATTGCATCCGTGTGAGGCCGTGCTTATCTCAGCGGCGTGATCAGCCCGCCTGCTCCTTCGGCCCGCCTCGATGCGGAGCCCGTGGCCCTTCGGCCCGGCACGCGGCCCGCGGCGTTCGCCTCGGGTCTGGGGCTGCTCGTGCTGGGTCTCGTCGCCCTCGCCTTCGCCGCTTTCGGACCCGGCAGGATGGAAACGTCCGTCCCCGGGATGGCGTTCCGGCCCGCCCTCACCGTGATGGCCCCGCATACGGCCCCCGTCCGGGCGCCGCTGATGCACCGGCTCGACCGGGACGGCACCGCCATCGCCGCCGCCGATGGCGAGATCACCGCCGATCCGGCCCTGCCCTCCCCCGTGGCGCAATCCGTGCCGGTGCCCGGTTTCGTGCCCGCGCCCTTCCGCGAGGGGAGCACCGCCCTGCCCTCGCCCGAGCCCATCGCCTCGCTCCTGCGCCCTCCCCGCGCGGCCTGAGCCTCGCCCTTTCGGAATTTGGACACGGAGCGCGGGCATGATGCCCTGGAGCCCGGACCTGCCGAGAGCGCCGCCTTGAGCCTTTAGGTCTGCCCACACGACTTCCGTCCGCATCCGCGAGACGCCAGTCAGGAGCGTCGCAACCCGTGATCCGCCTGCCCCTCCTTCCCGCCCGCGCTCTCGCGCTGCTCCCCGCCGCCGCGCTCGGCCTGTCCCTGGCCGCCTGCAACCCGCGCGAGGCCGCCGCCCCGACGCCCCCCGTCCCGGAGGTCGGGTACGTCACCGTCCACGCCCAGGCGATTCCCTATGTCCGCGACCTGCCCGGCCGCGTGGCGCCGATGCGAATCGCCGAGGTGCGCTCCCGCGTCTCCGGCCTCGTGGTGAAGCGGCTGTTCGAGCAGGGCAGCCAGGTCAAGGAAGGCGACATCCTCTACAAGATCGACCCCGCCCCCTACGAGGTCGAGCTCGCCAGCGCCGAGGCGGCGCTGGCCCGCCAGGAGGCCGCGCAGGTCCTCGCCCGGCAGCAGGCGGACCGGCTGGAGCAGTTGCTCTCGCGGGCGACCGCCAGCCAAGCGCAGTACGATGCCGCCTTCGCCGGGAAGAAGCAGGCCGAGGCCGAGGTGGCCGGCGCCAAGGCGACCCGCGACCGGGCGCAACTGAACCTCTCCTGGACCGATGTGCGCGCCCCGATCACCGGGCGCATCGGCCGGGCGCTCCTCACCGAGGGCACGCTCATCGAGCCGGGCCAGACGGGGGCGCTGGCCACGATCCAGCAGCTCGATCCGATCTATGTCGACATCACCCAGTCGGTGGGCGAACTGAACCGCCTGCGCCGGGACCTCGCCAGCGGCGAGCTGGCGCGGCTGGAGGAGAATTCCGCCAACGTCCACCTGATCATGGACGACGGCAGCCTCTACCCGCTCGCCGGCCGCCTCCTCTTCTCGGACGTGACCGCCGACCCGAGCACGGGCCAGGTGACGCTGCGCGTGCAGTTCCCGAACCCGCACGACGAGCTGTTCCCCGGCATGTATGTCCGCGCCCGCATCAAGCAGGGCATCGATTCGGACGCCATCGCCGTGCCGCAGCAGGCGATCCAGCGCACCGAGGACGGCCGCGCCGAGGTCTGGCTGATCCGCGAGGATCAGACCGTCATGCGCCAGCCGGTGGAGGTCGGGCCGGTCGTCGGCGGCGACTGGCTGATCCGCTCCGGCCTGAAGGCGGGGGAGCGCGTCGTGGTGGACGGCTTCCAGAAGGTCACGGTGGGGATGAAGGTGAAGCCCCTCGACCAGACCCCGCCCCATGCCGAGCCGGCGCAGCAGACCGACGCCGACGAGGCGAGCGAGAAGGCCGACACGCAGCAGCGGGCGCAAGCCGCCGCGCAGCGTCGCTGAGGGAGGCGCTTCATGGCCCGCTTCTTCATCGACCGCCCGGTCTTCGCCTGGGTCGTCGCGCTGTTCATCATGCTCGGCGGCGCGCTGGCGATCCCGAATCTGCCGGTGGCGCAGTATCCGGTGATCGCGCCGCCCTCCATCGCCCTCTCGACCGCCTTCCCCGGCGCCTCGGTGGAGAGCCTCTACACGGGCACGACCCGGCTCATCGAGGATGAGCTGAACGGGGCGGCCAACATCATGAGCTTCGAGTCGACCACCGACTCGTTCGGCTCCGTGAACATCACCGCCACCTTCCGGCCGGGGACCGACCCGTCACTCGCCTCAGTGGAGGTGCAGAACAGGCTCAAGCGCGTCGAGGCGCGCCTGCCGGTGGAAGTGCGCCAGAACGGCATCCTCGTGGAGGAGGCCTCCGCCGCGACGCTCAACATCATCACCCTCGTCTCCACCGATGGCGGCATGGACGAGGTCGGGCTCGGCGACTTCCTGATCCGCAACGTCATCAACGAGATCCGCCGCATCCCCGGCGTCGGGCGCGCGACGCTCTACTCGACGGAACGCTCCCTCCGGGTCTGGGTCGATCCCGACAAGCTGCGCGGCCTCTCGCTCACCCCCGGCGACGTCAGCGACGCCATCCGCAACCAGAACATCCAGATCGCCTCCGGCGCGGTCGGCGCGCAGCCGAGCCCGTCCGCCAACGCGCTCACCGCGCCCATCGTCGTGAAGGGCCAGCTCTCCACGGTGGAGGATTTCGGGGCCATCGTCCTGCGGGCGAACCCGGACGGCTCGAACGTGCGCCTGCGCGACGTCGCCCGGATCGAACTCGGCGGCGACGCCTACCAGTTCTCGACCCGCCTCAACGGCGGTCAGGCGGCCGGCATCTCGGTGACGCTCGCCCCCGACGGCAACGCCCTGGAGACCGCCAAGGCCATCCGCGCCAAGATGGAGGAGCTGTCGCAGTTCTTCCCGCCGGGGCTGAAATGGGACATCCCCTACGACATCACCCCGGCCGTGAAGGCCTCCATCGAGAAGGTGCTGCACACCCTCGTGGAGGCGGTGATCCTCGTCTTCCTCGTGATGTTCCTGTTCCTGCAGAACATCCGCTACACGCTGATCCCGACCATCGTCGTGCCCATCGCCCTCATGGGCACGGTGACGGTGATGTGGCTGTCCGGCTTCTCCGTGAACGTGCTCACCATGTTCGGCATGGTGCTCGCCATCGGCATCCTCGTGGACGACGCCATCGTCGTCGTCGAGAACGTCGAGCGCATCATGAACGAGGAGGGGCTGCTCCCGAAGGAGGCCACCAAGAAGGCCATGGACCAGATCACCGGGGCGATCATCGGCATCACCCTGGTGCTGATGGCGGTGTTCGTGCCGATGGCGTTCTTCCCCGGCTCGGTGGGCATCATCTACCGGCAGTTCTCCATCGCGATGGTCACGTCCATCGCCTTCTCGGCGCTGCTCGCCCTGTCGCTGACGCCCGCGCTCTGCGCCACCTTCCTCAAGCCCATCGAGAAGGGCCACGGCCACGCCAAGGGCGGCGTGTTCGGGATCTTCAACCGGTTCGTGGACCGGGAGACCGCCCGCTACGGACGCGGCACCGCGTGGTTCATCGCCAAGGCGGGCCGGGTGATGCTGGTCTACGTCGCCCTGGTCGCGGGCACGGCCTACGCCTTCGTGCAATTGCCGGAGGGCTTCCTGCCGGTGGAGGACCAGGGCTTCTTCACCGTCGACGTGCAGACGCCCCCCGGCGCCTCGTTCAACCGGACCATGACGGCGGTGCGCAAGGTCGAGGAGCATCTCCTCGCCCAGCCCGGCGTCGCCACGGTGACGATCCTCAACGGCTTCTCGTTCTCGGGCCAGGGGCCGAACACCAGCCAGGCCTTCGTGACCCTGAAGCCCTGGGACGAGCGCGACGCGAGCAGTTCCGCATCCGCCCTGGTGAAGGGCACCAACGAGGCCCTCGGCAACTACCGGGATGCGATGATCGACGCGCAGGAGCCGCCGCCGGTCGACAACCTCGGCAACGCGTCGGGCTTCTCGTTCCGCCTGCAGGACCGGGCGCAGCGGGGCTACGCGGCGCTCACCGCCGCGCAGGCGCAACTCCTGTCCATCGCCCGGCGCAGCCCCGTCTTGAAGAACGTGAAGATCGAGGGCCTGCCCGCCACGCCCCAGGCCGAGCTCATCATCGACCGCGAGAAGGCGGCGGCGCTCGGCGTGAAGTTCGAGGACATCAACGACGTCATCCAGGTGAACCTCGGCTCGGTCTACACCAACGACTTCCCGAACCGGGGCAAGATGCAGCGCGTCTACGTCCAGGCCGAGCAGCTGCAGCGGCTCAACGCGGCGGACATCCTCAACTACGCGGTGAAGAACAGCACGGGCACCATGGTCCCGATGTCCTCCTTCGCCGAACTGAAATGGGGGGTGGGGCCGAGCCAGATCGTCGGCTTCAACGGCTACCAGTCGGTGCGCTTCACGGGCGAGCCCCGGGCAGGCTTCACCACGGGCGACGCCATCGCCGAGATGGAGCAGCTGATGCTCCAGTTGCCCAAGGGCTTCGGCTATGCCTGGACCGGCCAGTCCGAGCAGGAGAAGCTGGCGGGCAGCCAGGCGAGCCTGCTGCTCGCCCTCTCGGTGCTGATCGTCTTCCTGTGCCTCGCCGCCCTCTACGAGAGCTGGGCGATCCC
>Ga0182229_1000500_pt1 | contig 10242 bp, 7 predicted proteins | sample G6R1MG_32_FD_129663 | JGI IMG/M metagenome (GOLD analysis project Ga0182229, IMG submission 129663) | Miscanthus phyllosphere microbial communities from Michigan, USA - G6R4_MAIN_07NOV2016_LD1 MG | ecosystem: Host-associated > Plants > Phyllosphere > Phylloplane/Leaf | place: USA: Michigan...
GACGGGCTTCCCGGAAGCCACGGTGACGGCGACGATGCAATGCGCCGGCAATCGCCGCGCCGACATGCGCGCGGTGGCCCCGGTCTCCGGCGATCCGTGGGATGCCGGCGCCATCGGGACGGCCGCGTGGACAGGGGTGCGCCTCGGCGACGTCCTGCGCGCCCTGGGCGTCGCGGAGGGCGCGGATCGCCATGTAGCCTTCGAGAGCCACGACCGGGTGGAGGGGCACCCGTACGGGGTCTCGATCCCCCTCGCCAAGGCGATGGCCCCCGAGACCCTGCTCGCCTATGCGATGAACGGGGAGCCCCTTCTGCCCGAGCACGGCTTTCCCGTCCGCGCGGTCGTGCCGGGCTATGCCGGCGTGCGCAGCCCGAAATGGCTCCGGCGCCTCGCCGTGCAGGACCACCCGTCCGACAACCCGATCCAGGCCGGCGATTACAAGCTCTACCCGCCCGACGTGACCGCCGAGACGGCTGACCCGGCCCTGGGGCACACCATCGAGACGATGCCCCTGAACGCCGCGATCTGCGAGCCGCCGCGCGGCGCCGTCCTCGATGCCGGGACGAACCGGATCCGCGGCTACGCGGTGAGCGGGGACCGGGCCATCGTCCGGGTCGATGTGTCCGGGAACGGCGGCCGGTCCTGGGCGCAGGCCGCTTTGGAGCACGAACCCGGAGCGCCGTTCGCCTGGACGTTCTGGACGGTGGATCTCGATCTGCCGCCGGGCGAGCACGACCTCGCCGTCCGTGCCTGGGATGCCGCCGGACAGACGCAGCCGGCGCTGCCGGACGACACCTGGAACCACAAGGGCTACCTCTGCGCCTGCTGGCACCGGGTGCGGGTGAGCGTCGCCGCGTAACCCCTCGACCGGCGGATCGAGGCCCGGCCGCGATCCCGGCTTCCATTATGCTCATTATGAGTATAAGTTGGCGCATGTCCGGTTCCGGCGGTTCTGAGGAGACCATCATGGCCACGGTGCGCAATGTCGGTGTGATCGCCCAGCTCCGCAGCGAGGCGAGCAGCCACGTCATCCGCTTCCGCAACGGCCGCATCCGGCAGAGCGGGCGGGGGCTGGTCTTCTGGTTCAGGCCGGAGACCGCCAGCATCAGCGAAGTGCCGGTGGACGACCGCGAGATGACCTTGTTCGTCCGCGGCCGCAGCCGGGATTTCCAGACGGTGGTGATCCAGGGGACGATCGGCTGGCACGTCGTCGATCCGGAACTGCTGGCGAGCCGGGTCGACTTCTCCATCGACCTGCGCACCGGGCGCCTGCAGGGCGAGCCGATCGAGCGGATCGAGGCCCGTCTCGGCGGCATCGCCGGTCAGGCGGCGCTGCACTATCTCGGCGCGAGCCCGATCGGCGCCCTCCTCGATGCGGGGCCGGAGCCCCTGCGCGCCGTGCTGGAACGGGCCCTCTTCGCAGCTCCGGCGCTGGCCGAGATCGGCATCGCCGCCGTGTCGGTGCGGCTCACCAACCTCGCGCCGAGCAGCGAGCTGGAGCGCGCCCTGCAGACGCCGACCTTCGAGGCCCTGCAGCAGAAGGCCGACGAGGCGACCTTCGCGCGGCGTGCGCTCGCGGTGGAGAAGGAACGCGCCATCGCGGAGAACGAGCTCGCGACGAAGACCGAACTGGCCCGGCGGGAGACGGTGCTGATCGCCCAGGAGGCCGAAAACGCCCGCGACCGCGCCGCCGGCGTCGCGCAGGCACGGGGCCTGGAGGCGGCGGCGGAGGCCGAGCGCATCCGGCTCGTCGAGGGCGCCCGCGTCGAGACGGAGCAGCGCCGCGCCGCAATCTACCGGGACATGCCGCCCGCCATCCTGCTCGGGTTGGCAGCGCAGGAACTCGCCGGCAAGCTGGAGACGATCGAGCACGTCAACGTCACGCCCGACCTGCTGGCGGCGGTTCTCGGCGAGGTCCGGGGCGCTCTCCCGTCGCGGATCGCACCGCGCTGAGGAGGCGGACCATGCCGAGCATCACCCCACGGGTGGTCTTCGTGATCCGCGACACGGATTACGAACAACTCATCGCCCGGCACGCGACCCGAGGCCAGGTCCGGTTCTTCCTGGAGAGCCGGGGCCAGACGCTCGCCGACGTCGAGGCGCGCCACGCCGGGTTCCAATCGGTCCTCGCCGAGGCGCGGGCCTGCGTGCCGCCGGATTGGCGGCAGGCCCTGGTGCGGCGCCCCGATCTCGACCGCTTCCTCTTCGCCCCGGAGGACGTGGTCGTGGCGGTGGGGCAGGACGGGCTGGTGGCCAACGTCGCCAAGTATCTCGACGGCCAGCCGGTCGTCGGCGTCAACCCGGCGCCCGATCTCTACGACGGCGTGCTGGCCCGGGTCCGGGTGGAGGCCCTGCGCGAACTCCTGCCTGCCGGTGCGGCCGGCGCCGCGCCCGTGGAACGGCGGACCATGGTGCAGGCGACGTTCGACGGCGGCGAGCGGCTGCTCGCGTTGAACGAGATCTTCGTCGGCCACCGCAGCCACCAATCCGCGCGCTACCGGATCGATGACGGGGTTCGGGGAGAGGACCAGTCGTCGAGCGGGCTGATCGTCGCCTCGGGCACCGGCCTGACCGGCTGGGCGCGCTCGATCAGCGAGGCGACGCACCTGACCGTGGAGGTCGGCATCGGGGAGGCGGCCTTCGGCTACTGGGTGCGCGAGCCGTTCCCGAGCGTCGCCACCGGCACCGACCTGCGCGGAGGCAAGTTCGCCGGATCGCCCCTCACCGTGGTGTCGCGGATGAACGAGGGCGGCGTCGTCTTCTCCGATGGGATCGAGCAGGATTTCGTCGCCTTCGACTGGGGGCGGCAGGTGGTGATCACGCCGGCCTCCCGATCGCTGAACCTCGTGATCGCCTAGCGCCGCAGGACGCCGGGGGAGGGGGGCGCCGTCGCTACCGCGTCGTGTTCGACGCGCCACCGATAAGCGGCGCGCCGATCGCGAGCGCCTTGCCCGTCACGGGCGAATTCGCCATCTGGCCGGTCATCATCACCGCGAGCACTGCCAGCATCAGGCCGACGCTCCCAATGGATGCGAAATAGACCGGCAGTCGTCCCGAGTCGTGGTGCCCATTCTGGGTGGAATGTCTCTCAGCCAATTCAGTGCCTCGTCGGTCCGGTCGATGGATATACGAGAGCAACAGGTCGCAGAGACCAAAGGTCCATCCCTGTGGCGCTATCGACGCGATCCCTCGGCAGGGCCATTGACCCCACCGCCGCGCCACAATAGATTATGATCATAATCTTTACGGGCCGGGCGGCGGCGGGAGCGGGCGATGGACGCGAGATGGATGATCGGGCTCGCCGGCTTGGCCCTGGCGTCATGCTCCCCGGCCGAGACCGCCGTGACGCCGGAGCCGCCCCTGGTGCAGACCGTCGCGGTCGCCCCCGCCACGGGGGCGCTCGCGCGCTACACCGGGGTGGTCCGGGCCCGCACCGAGAGCAATCTCGGCTTCCGGGTCGGCGGCAAGATCGCCGAGCGCCTCGTCGATCCGGGCGATCACGTCCGCCTCGGGCAGCCGCTGATGCGCCTCGACCGGACGGATTTCAGCCTCGCCCTCAACGCCGCCCGCGCCTCCGTCGAGGCGGCCCGCGCGCAGATGGTCAAGGCCAGGGCCGACGAGGAGCGCAGCCGCAAGCTCGTGGGCGACGGCTGGACCTCCAAGCAGACCTACGATCAGAACAAGGCCACCGCCGACGCGACCATCGCCCAGTTCGCCAGTGCCGAGGCGCAGGCGAGCCAGATCGCCAACCAAGCGGGCTATTCCGAGCTGCAGGCCGATGCCGACGGCGTCGTGATGGAAGTGCCGAGCGAGCCGGGCCAGGTCGTCGCCGCCGGGCAGACCGTGGTGAAGCTCGCCCGCGACGGCGCCCGCGAGGCGGAGGTGTTCCTGCCCGAGGCGAGCCGGCACCTCGCGAAGGGCACGGCCTCGGCGACCCTCTACGCCGAGGGCGAGGCCACCTATCCCGCGAGGCTGCGCGAATTGTCCGCCACCGCCGACCCGGCGACCCGCACCTACCGTGCCCGCTACATCCTCTCCGGCGGGGGCGAGGCCGCACCGCTGGGGGCGACCGTCACCCTCCGGCTGAAGCCGGCGCAGGGACAGGCGACGGCGGTCTCGGTGCCGCTGGGCGCCCTGTTCGACCAGGGCGGCGGCTCGGCCGTCTGGCGCTACGACGCCGACACCCAGACCGTCGCGGCACAGCCCGTCACCGTGGCCCGCCTGTCGGAGGAGAGCGCGGAGGTCGCCGCCGGCCTGAACCCCGGCGACCGGATCGTGTCGCTCGGCGCCCATCTGCTGAAGGCCGGGCAGCCGGTCCGGCAGGCCGCCACGGGCATGACGGGGGCCGTCCGATGAACGCCTCGGCCTTCAACCTCTCGGCCCTGGCGGTGCGCGAGCGCGCCGTCACGCTGTTCCTCCTGCTCGCCGTCACGGCGGCGGGGATCTTCGCCTTCGAGAAGCTGGGCCGGGCGGAGGATCCGACCTTCACGGTGAAGACGATGGCGGTCTCGGCGGCGTGGCCCGGCGCGACCACCGACGAGATGCAGCGGCAGGTCGCCGACCCGCTGGAGAAGCGCCTGCAGGAACTGGTCTATTACGACCGGGTCGAGACGACGCTCCGCCCCGGCCTGATGCTGATGAAGGTGTTCTTCCGGGATTCGATGCCCCCGGCAAAGCTCGCATCGGAGTTCTATCAGGCGCGCAAGAAGCTTTCGGATCAGGCCTCCACCCTGCCGCGCGGGGTGCTCGGGCCGCTGTTCAACGACGAGTTCTCGGACGTCTACTTCGCCCTCTACGCGCTCCAGGCGCGGGGCCTGCCGCACCGGGCCCTCGTGCTCCGCGCCGAGGACCTGCGCCAGCGTCTCCTGCGCGTGCCCGGCGTCGAGAAGATCAACATCCTCGGCGAGCAGGCGCAGAAGATCTTCGTGGAGGTCTCCTACCAGCGCCTCGCGACCCTCGGCATCACCGGGCAGCAGCTGCTGGCGGCGCTCGCCAACCAGAACGACGTGACGCCGGCCGGCTTCGTGGAGGCCGAGGGCCCGCGCGTGTATCTGCGCCTCGACGGCGCCCTCGACGGGCTCGACGCGATCCGCAACCTGCCGGTGGCGGCGGGCGAGCGCAGCCTCAAGCTCGGCGACATCGCGCAGGTGACGCGCGGCTACGAGGACCCGAAGACCTTCGCGATCCGCAACGACGGCGAGCCGGCCCTGATGCTCGGCCTCGTGATGAAGCCCGGCTTCAACGGCCTCAGCCTCGGCGAGGCGCTGAACGAGGAGGAGGTCGCGATCCATCACGACCTGCCGGTCGGCGTGACCTTCACCAAGATCACCGATCAGGCGAAGGTCATCGACGAGGCGATCCACGAGTTCATGGTGAAGTTCTTCACCGCCCTCTCGGTGGTGATCTTCGTGAGCCTCGTGGCCCTGGGCTTCCGCGTCGGCCTCGTGGTGGCGCTCGCCGTGCCGCTCACCCTCTCGGCGGTGTTCGTGGTGATGATGATCACCGGCCGGGACTTCGACCGCATCACGCTGGGCGCGCTCATCATCTCGCTCGGCCTCCTCGTGGACGACGCGATCATCGCCATCGAGATGATGGTGGTGCGCATGGAGGAGGGCGCCGACCGGGTCTCGGCGGCGACCTACGCCTGGAGCGCCACCGCCGCGCCGATGCTCACCGGCACCCTCGTCACCATCGCGGGCTTCCTGCCCGTGGGCTTCGCCGCCTCCACGGCGGGCGAATATGCCGGCAACATCTTCTGGGTGGTGGCCTTCTCGCTGATCGTCTCGTGGATCGTGGCCGTGACCTTCACGCCCTATCTCGGCGTGAAGCTCCTGCCCGCCATCAAGCGAGTCGAGGGCGGGCACGAGGCGATCTACGCCACCCGGAACTACCAGCGCCTGCGCCGGGTCGTGCGGCTGTCCGTCGATCACAAGTGGATGGCGGCCGGCATCACCGTGGCGCTGTTCGCGGCGGCCATCGTCGGCATGGGCCGGGTCGAGAAGCAGTTCTTCCCGAACTCGGAGCGTTCCGAACTCATCGTGGAGGTGACGCTGCCGACCGGCTCCGCCTTCGCCACCACCGAGGCCAGCGTGAAGCGGGTCGAGGCGGCCGTGCGCGAACTGCCGGAGGCGCGCGAGATCACGAGCTACATCGGCCAGGGGATGCCGCGCTTCGTGCTCTCCTTCGATCCCGAACTGCCGGATCCCGCCTTCGCGCAGATCGTGGTGCAGACCGCCGATTCCCACGCCCGCGACGTGCTGCGCGGCAAGGTGCGCCACCTCGTGGACGAGGGGCGCTTCCCCGAGGCGCGGGTGCGCGTCATGCAGATCGTGTTCGGGCCGCCGGTGCGCTTTCCCGTGGCCTTCCGGGTGGTCGGCCCCGACCTCGACATCATCCGCGGCATCGCGGCGGAGGTGCGCGACGTCATGATGGCCAACCCCAACATGCGCCTCGTCCACCTCGACTGGGGGAACCGGACGCCGACCCTGCACCTCGCCCTCGACCAGGAGCGCCTGCGCCTGATCGGCCTGACGCCGAAGGAGGCGGGCCAGCAATTGCAGAGCTACCTCAACGGCACCCCCGCCACCCAGGTCCGCGAGAACCTGCGCGCGGTGGACGTGCTCCTGCGCAGCCCCGGCCCGGAGCGCCGCTCGCTCGGCGACATCGGCGATTTGACGCTCGCCACGAAGGACGGGCGGCAGGTCCCGCTCTCGCAGGTGGCGCATCTGGAGAGCCGCAACGAGGACGCGGTGCTCAAGCGCTACAACCGCGAGACCTACATCCGCGTGCAAGGCGACGTGCTCGACGGCAAGCAGCCGCCGGACATCCACGCGGAGGTCGTTCCCGCCCTCGCGGCGATCAAGGCGAAGCTGCCGCCGGGCTACCGCATCGACACGGCCGGCTCGGTCGAGGAGAGCGAGAAGGCGATGAAGGCCCTGGTGACGGTCTTCCCGCTGATGCTGATCGTGACGCTGACGGTCATCATGCTGCAGGTGCGCTCGTTCACCACGATGGTCATGGTGTTCGCCACCGCGCCGCTCGGCCTCGTCGGCGCCGTCCCGACGATGCTGATCTTCCACCAGCCCTTCGGCTTCAACGCGATCCTCGGGCTGATCGCGCTGTCGGGCATCCTGATGCGCAACACGCTGATCCTCGTGGACCAGATCCACCACGACCGGGCGGCGGGGCTGTCGGACTACGAGGCGATCGTCGAATCGACGGTGCGCCGGGCCCGTCCGGTGATCCTGACGGCGGCGGCGGCGATGCTCGCCTTCATCCCGCTCACCCACTCGGTGTTCTGGGGGGCGCTGGCCTACGTGCTGATCGGCGGCGTCGGCGTCGGGACGCTGCTCACCCTCCTGTTCCTGCCGGCGCTCTACGCCCTGTGGTTCCGGGTGGGGCGGGAGCCGCGCGGGGCGGACGCCTCCGCGCGCGGCGTCGCGGTGCCCGACCTTCTATAGATGACATGACGCATCTATATGAGCCGGAGGAACGCCCAGGGATCAGGCCATGCCGAGAGTGTCGCAGGAGCAGGCGAGGATCAACCGGCAGCGCGTGGTCGAGGTCGCCGCCGCCCTGTTCCGCGAGCGCGGCCTGCACGGCGTCGGGGTGGTCGACATCATGGCCGCCGCCGGCCTGACCCATGGCGGCTTCTACGGCCAGTTCGCCAACAAGGATGCCCTGGCGGCGGAGGCCTTCGACGCGGCCCTCGCGGAGGAGCACCGGGGCACCACGGACAAAGTGGTCGCGAACTACCTGTCGCTCGGCCATGTGAAGACGCCCGGAAAGGGCTGCCCCCTGGCGGCGCTGGCGAACGACGTCTCCCGCGAAGGGGCGGGCAGCCTCGTCCGGGCGCGGTTCACGAAGGGCGTGGAAGGGCTGGCCGCCCTCTTCGCCGGCCTGACGCCCAAGGCCTCGAAGGAGCGCCGTCGCCAGCGCGCCCTGGCGACGATGGCCACCCTCGTCGGCGCCGTCGTCCTGGCCCGCGCCGTCGATGACGAGGACCTGGCCAAGGAACTGCTCCAGGCGGCGCAGGATTCCGTCACGCCCTGACCGCTCCGCGTGGACGGTGTGTCGCGGTACCTTCGACGGGAGCTTTTGCAAAAGGATGCATCTCCCCCGGATCGCGTAACCTGGGATGGGGCCGCCGCGAATCGCGGTGGCGTGGAAGCCTGATGCCGTGAAAGCCGAGACTCCTCCCTTCAGCTACGGGCTGCTGCCTCCCCTCGAACGCTTCCGGGACATCTTCGACGATGCCCTGTACGCGCCCGTGCCCGATGCGTGGTGGATCGCGTCGAGCGACGTCACGATGTCCACCGCGGCCATCGCGGAGGGGCGCTACCGGGCGGTGAACCTCGCGGGCGCCGCCGCCATCGCGTCCATCCGCAACGCCTTGCCCGGCCGCGAGGTCCCCTTCGTCTTCGGCGGCGACGGGGCCAGCGTCCTGATCCCGCCCGACGCGCGGGCCATGGTGGAAACGGCGCTGGCGGCGACGGTGACATGGGCGCGCGAGGAACTCGGCCTGACCCTGCGGGCGGGCCTGATCCCCGTCGCGGCGGTGCGCGAAGCGGGATTCGACCTGCGCGTCGCCCGCTACCAAGCCTCCGCCGACATCGCCTACGCGATGTTCACCGGGGGCGGGCTGGCCTGGGCGGAGGCGGCCATGAAGACCGGCCGCTTCGCCGTGGCGCCCGCCGCCGGGGGGACGCGCCCCGACCTCACCGGCCTGTCGTGCCGCTTCAAGCCGGTCGGCCGGCGGGGCGATCCCATCCTCTCGCTGATCGTGGTCCCCCGCGACGGGGCGGATCGGGCGGCGGTGCGCGCCGTGCTGGAGGGGGTGATCGCCGCCATCGACGAGGGGCCGGACATGGGCTGCCCCCTCCCGGAGGGGGGACCGCCGATGGGCGCCCCCTGGACCGGGCTGCGGGACGAGGTGCACGTCGCCGGCCCGATGCGGGGAGCGTTCGTCCTGCGCTGCGCCGTGGCCTTCGCCCGGCGCTGCTTTTCGTTCGCGATCTTCCGCTTCAACCTCACGGTCGGCCGGTTCTCGCCCAAGACCTACGTGCGCCAGCTCGTCGCCAACGCCGACTTCCGCAAATACGACGACGGCCTGCGCGTGACGGTCGCCTGCCCGCTGCGCACCGTCGACCGGATCGAAGCCATGCTGGAGGCGGCCCGCGCCGAGGGCGTGGTGCGGTATGGCCTGCACCGGCAGGAGGCGGCGGTGGTGACGTGCATCACGCCCTCGCCCCTGCGCGCCGATCACCTGCACTTCGTGGATGGTGCCGGAGGCGGCTACGCCCGCGCGGCGCAGAACCTCAAGCGGGCGGTGGAGTGAACACGGCGGCGATCCCCTTCCTGGCCGGGTTCGACCCCGCCGTCGCCTCGGCCGTCGGGCGGCGGTTCGCCTCCGTCGCGGTCGCGGGCGGCGTGCCGGTGTTCGAGCAGGGGGAGGAGGGCGACGCCCTCTACATCCTCGTCTCCGGCGCGGTGGGCATCTCCGCCCGCGATCCCCGGGACGGGCAGACCCGGCGCCTCGCCCGCCTGACGCCGCCGGAAGCGTTCGGCGAGATGGCGCTCCTCTCCCACGAGCCGCGCTCGGCGACGGCCACGGCCCTGCGCGACACGCATCTGCTGCGCCTCGGGCGCTCGGCCTTCGAGGAGATCGTCGCCGAGCATCCCTCGACGCTCCTGTACGTCGCCCGCCTCCTGGCCGAACGCCTGCGCGTCGCCTCCGGGGGCCATGCCTTCGACCACCCGCCCCGCAGCTTCGCGGTGCTCGCCGTGACGGACGGCCCCGACGCGGTGGCCTTCGGCCACGGCCTCGCCCGCGCCTTCGACGAGGCCCTGCCGGGGACGACCGGCTGCCTGACGGACTGGCCGGAGGGCGCCGACGAGACGTGGTTCCACGAGTACGAGACGCGGCACGCCCGCACGATCTTCGTGGCCCACCGCGTCACCGATTGCCCCTGGTGCAAGCTCTGCCTCCGGCATGCCGACCACATCCTGCTCCTCGCCGAGCCGGAGACGCCGCCGCGTCCCGGGGCGGCGGCCTGCATCGAGCCCCTCCGCTCGGCCTGGATCCAGATCGACCTCGCCATCCGCCAGCCTGCGGGTGCATCCCTCCCGCGACCGCTCCATCCGGCCGTCGCCGCCCTGCCGTCCTCCATGCGGATCCAGGTCCGCGACGGCAGCGTCCGGGACCGGGCGCGGCTGGCGCGGCTCGCCATCGGCAAGGCCCGC
>Ga0182229_1000501_pt1 | contig 10239 bp, 7 predicted proteins | sample G6R1MG_32_FD_129663 | JGI IMG/M metagenome (GOLD analysis project Ga0182229, IMG submission 129663) | Miscanthus phyllosphere microbial communities from Michigan, USA - G6R4_MAIN_07NOV2016_LD1 MG | ecosystem: Host-associated > Plants > Phyllosphere > Phylloplane/Leaf | place: USA: Michigan...
GCGCGCTCGATGACGCGGGCGATCGTCGCCGCCGCGTTCGGCCCGGCCGCTTCGAGGAAGTGGTCGGGCTTGCGGATGCCGAGGTCGTCGAAGAAGACCTGGTTCAGCTCGTAATCGTAGTTCTGGCCGGTATGGACGAGGACGTGGTTCGTCAGCCGGTCCAGCGCCCGGATCACGAGCGACATCTTGACGAGTTCGGGCCGCGTTCCGACCAGGGTGAGGATTTTTTTCAAAGGTCTCGGTCCTGGATCGGAATGCGCGTCAAAACAGGAACCTAGAGACGCCGACCTGATGCCATCAGGTCGGATACGGCTCTAGGAGGCGGCCCTGGTCCGCGAGGCCGGCTTCAGGGCTTGCTGGATGTAGTCGAGCTTCAGCAACAGATCGATGACCTGCTGCGGGTTCATCCGCTGCGTGTTGTGCGAGGTGTAGTCCTCGGCGGCCGAGATCGCCGTCTCTCCGGACGTGAAGAACTTCGAGTAGTTCAGGTCACGGTCGTCGGCGGGGATGCGGTAGAACCCGTCCATGTCCTCGGCCCGCGCCATCTCCTCGCGCGAGACCAGGGACTCATAGAGCTTCTCGCCGTGGCGCGTGCCGATGATCTTGATCTCGTTCTTGGCTTCAAAAATCGTCCGCAGGGCCTCGGCCAGATCCTGGACCGTGCAGGCGGGCGCCTTCTGCACGAAGATGTCGCCCTGCTGGCCGCGCTGGTAGGCGAACAGCACGAGATCGACCGAATCCTCCAGCGACATCAGGAAGCGGGTCATCGTCGGATCGGTGATGGTGAGGTCGCGCCCCTCTTTAATTTGGTTCACGAAGAGCGGGATCACCGAGCCGCGCGAGGCCATGACGTTGCCGTAGCGCGTGGCACACAGGATCGTGTCGTCCTTGGCCAGCATGCGCGACTTGGCGATCGTCAGCTTCTCCATCATCGCCTTGGACAGGCCCATGGCGTTGATCGGGTAGACCGCCTTGTCGGTCGAGAGCACGACCATCCGCTCGACGCCCGAGGCGACCGCGGCGTTCAGCACGTTCTCGGCCCCGAGGATGTTCGTGCGCACCGCCTCCATCGGATAGAACTCGCAGGAGGGTACCTGCTTCAGCGCCGCCGCGTGGAAGATGTAGTCGACGCCCTTCACCGCCTGCGCGATCGAGTTGTACTCGCGCACGTCGCCGATGAAGAACCGGATCCGCGGATCGCGCAGCAGGAGGCGCATGTCCTCCTGCTTCTTCTCGTCCCGGCTGAAGACGCGGATCTGGCCGATATCGGTGGCGAGGAAGCGCTGGATCACCGCGTTGCCGAAGGAGCCGGTGCCGCCGGTGATGAGGAGTGTCTTGCCGGAGAACATCAGCGGATCCGTGAGAAGGCTTCGTCGTGGAAGCGACGCATGGTGCGGATCAGGTCCGGCCATGAGGGCGGCGCGTAGCCGGTGGCTGCCCGGAACCGCTCCGAATTGAGGGAGCGGTCGATCGCCACCGCGTCGTCGGGCTCGATCTCGGTTGCAACGCCGTAGACGTCCTTGACGATCCCGAGCAGGTCGAACTTGCTGATCGGGTCCACGCTCACATGGTAGACGCCGCGCAAGCCTGGGTTCGGCAGGACGTGGTCGGCGATCACACGCACCAGCTCGTCGGTGGTGAGGCCGGAGAAGATCGCCCGCCGGTAGCCGCGCACCGACCCGCTCTGGGCCAGGAACCACTCGACGAGACCGTTGCGGCTGCCGATCTCACGCCCGATGATGGAGGTGCGCAGCGTGACCGCGTTCGGGTAATCGACCTCGCCCAACAGCTTCGAGCGCCCGTAGAGATCCTCCGCATCCGGCGCGTCGCTTTCGCGGTAGTCGCCCTTGCGGCCGGTGAAGACGCAATCGGTGCTCACATGGATGAGGCGGGCGCCGACGAGGTCGGCCAGCCGTGCGAGCCGGTGCGGCAGGATGGCGTTGATCGGGATCGCGACCAGTGGATCCTCGGCGGAGGCGAGCTGCTTGACGACCCCGACGCAGTTCAGGACCACGTCGGGCCGCACGTCACGCAGGAAGCCGGCCAGCGCGTCCGCATTCTCGACGTCGATCCCGACGGCGATGTTGGCGGCGAGATCGTCCGGGAAGGATCGCCGTGCCGAGGACGAGCGCACGCTTGCGTAAACGCTGCCGGGGAAGCGATGTGCCAAGTATTGGAAAGTCGTGCTTCCGAGCATTCCGGAAGCACCCAAAATTGCAATCTTCAAAGTTAAATCCTCTGACGATGCAGTCATCTCGAAATGGCGATGCGAAAGGCGCCGATTTCAGGGGTAGTTGCGATGGTCATCGACGGTCGGGCACGGAAATCATAAAACCATGCTGCGAGCAAGCGCCGTCCTCGATCCCATTCCAGTTCCGGCGATCGTCCGTCGAGATACGCGAGGGCGCAGGCAATGGCGAGATGGCCAAGATCGACCGGCGCCTCCATCCAGGCAGGCTCTGCCTCCAACTGGTCGAGAATGGCCGCTACGGCCGCCTCCTGCCGGGCCACGACCCGGGCAATGCGATCGCAGTCAGGGCCCATCCGTTCGACGAAGCGACGGATGACCGCTTCGGCCAGCGCATCCCCGAGCGCTTCGCGTCGGCCGGCATCCCAGCGACGGATGCCGGCCGGCACCAACCGGTGTCCGGCGCGTTCGTCGAGATAACGCGCGATGACGGTCGAGTCGAACAGGGCCGTCCCGTCATCGAGCAGAAGCGTCGGCACCTTGCAGGCAGGATTGTAACGGCGAAGCGACTCGTCGTTCCACGGGTCGGTCTGAATCAGCCGGATATGCGATTCGAGCCCAAGCTCGACAATCACCGTCAGGATCTTCCGTGAAAAGGGGGATCGCGGCGCGTAGAACAGATCCATGGTGCTCGATCCAGCCTCCCCAGGTGCGCTGCTCCCCTCTGAAATCTGAAGCGGCACGTTGATGCTGTTCTTCTTCGTGAGTGCCATTTTCGGGCTGAGGATGCTTTCGAGAGAGCCGAATCCCGTCTCCGGACCCACGTCGCCTGCCCGGGTTGTGGCACCCCGAAATCACTGCAGTCGCTCGATCCCGGCTCGACGACGCGCTTCGAGGGGCATTCCAACAAGCGCCCGTAGCGCACCATAAAGAAAGGGAAGCGTAAATCAACGGATCAAAACTAAACTTGAAAGAACATGATCCGCCAAAAACGAGCTTTTCGCCAACCTAAAGTATGCATATGGCGGGTGGGCTTCTATGATCCGGCAACCTGGAATTTGGCTCGATTGTGCTGTGTCGACCCTGGCCATGGTCAGAGAGATGATCTAGGGAGGCCGGCGAGGAAGCGGGTCACGATCCCCTGATTTGCTAGGGACGTTCATGCATCTAGGAATGCCGGCCAATGATCACGGTGGATAGCCAAGATGTCGGACGTCACGATCTAGCGACACGACTTTCATGGAGGGCGGATGTCCTGTCGATTGCCATTGGGAAAGTTGGTGGCGATCTCGGTGGCTTGAGAAGCTGGTATGGGAATTGGAGTGAAATTCAGGCGCTGCTGTCGCCTGCGTTCGAGGCCCATCTGATACGGGCCTCCGGATTGTTCGACTCCCATCATTACTTGTCGGCGAACAAGGACGTCGCGAACGCGAAGATCGATCCCCTCCAGCATTACCTTCAGTACGGCGGGGCAGAGGGCCGACGGCCAGGGCCGGATTTCGATGGAGCCCTCTATCTCGCGAGCTACGCGGATTTGAGGACGGCCGGTCTGAATCCGCTCGTCCACTATCTCAAATATGGTCTCGTCGAGGGCCGGGTCCTGGGCGCACCGGTGGTCCATCCACGGCCCGTACGAGAATCGGACGCCTCGAACGAAGAGGTGCTCGGGCTTTTCGGCGTTCCGATGGGCGGGTCGGAACAGGCATGTTACGCCGCGGTGCTGGAGCTGCGGGCGCGGTCCGCTGCCCTGGAGGCAGAGGCGGAGAGGATGCGCGGCCTTGTTGAGCAGCGTGATCATGAGCTGCGCGGCCTTCGGAGTGAACTCGCCGCGATGCGTTCGGCGGCGCAGGAGCGCGAGGCCGTGCAAGAAGCCGAATCGGAGCGGCTGCGCCGAGCGGGGGACGAAGCTGAGCTGAAACTCTATGTCGCCACCGCCTCACTCCAACGTGCGATCGCCCGGAACGACGAGCTTGCGGCGCGGGTGCGGGGTGGTGAGCCGCAGGCGCTCGGGGCACTGCCCTCGGCGGCGCGGGAGCGCGAGAATGTGCTTGAAGCCGAAGCGGAGCGGCTGCGCCGAGCGGGAAACGAAGCTGAACTGAAACTCTATGTCGCCACCGCCTCACTCCAGCGCGCGGTCGCCCGAAACGATGAATTGGCGGCGGCGGTTCGCGCCAGCGAGCGGGCGGCGACAGCGCCGAGGGCCGAACTGAGCCGGGTTGACGTGGAGCGTGCCCCCCCTCGGGCTGCGGCGGACCGCCCGCCGTCGCCGCAGGGCGGGGAGCGCCACGACTGGGAGGCCAGCGCCGAGCGCGACGCCATGCGGCTCCAGGCCGCCCTGCTCGAACACGTCGCGCAGCGCGAGCGTGAGCAGGAGGCCGCTCTCATCGCGAGCCGAGCCGAGGTGGCAACTCTTGCCGAGAGAGTCAGGGCATTACACGAGGCGAATGAGTTGCTCCGTGCCGAGGCACCGAGCCTTGCCACCCTTGCTGATGCTGTCCGGCTCGGGAGCTCCCGAGCCGGTCGTACGGATATGGATCCCGCCGGCAGTGGGACGCTCGGGCTCGCATCCGCCGCCCGCCGGCTCTACCTCGATCTCCTCGAGGCGGTGCTGGCTGGGCGGCTGACCTTGCCGGGAAGCGCGGCGCATGGGGGATCCTTCCCCCCGATCCCCAAGGCACGCCTGCGCAACCTTCGGCACCTTCTGGAGACGGTGGTGGCGGACGGCGTCGAAGGCCATATCCTCGATGCGGGTGCCCGGCAGGGGGCCGCATGTCTCTACATGCGGGCGATCCTGGCCGCCCATGGCGTCACCGATCGCACTGTTTGGCTCGCGGATTCCTTCGCCGGACCTTTTCCCTCGAAGGAAGATGACGGCCCGGAGCGCGGGGCGCGCGCGTACATCGCCGGCCCGGAGCGCGGGCTGTCGCTCGATGCGCTCCGGGAAGGATTCGAGCGCTTCGGATTGTCCGATGGGCAAGTCGCCTTCCTACCCGGTCGGTTCGAAGACACGCTGTCCAGAGCGCCGATCCGCTGCCTCGCACTGCTGCGGCTTGGCGGTTGGCACGATTCGATCTCGGATGTACTCGAGGCTCTCTACCCGACGGTGGCACCCGGCGGCTTCATCGTCGCTGACGATGTCGGGGAGGACGGCCGGGCCGCAATCGAGGCCTATCGGGCACGGCGGAACATCAACGAGCCGATCGTCGCTGTGGACGGGGCGGTTGTCTATTGGCGCAAGGCAAAGTGATTGCTCCGATGTCGGACCATCCGAAAGTCAGCATCGTCATGCCCGTCTATAACGGCGGGACCTATTTCGAACTGGCGCTCCAGAGCGCACTCGCGCAAACTTACGAGAACGTTGAGATCGTCATCGTCAACGACGGCTCGACCGACGGAGGCGTCACCGACGCTGTGGCGCGGCGCTATGCCGAGCGGCACCCGGACAAGATTCGCTACTTCCATCAATCGAACACGGGCGTCGCCGGTGCCCTGAACAAGGCGGTCGAGGAACTCACAGGCGACTTCTTCTGCTGGCTCAGCCACGACGACCTTTACGCGCCCGAGAAGACGGCCGTCCAAGTCGCCTTCTGGCAGCGATTGGGGCGGCCGGACGCCATGTTGATCTCGAACTACACCCTCATCGATTCCGATGGGAAGCAGTTCGCAAACGTGCAGTTCGACCATGAGCAGTTCAAGCGCTCGCCGATGGTGCCGCTGTTTCGCGGCGCCGTGAACGGCTGCACCGTCTTCATCCCCATCGGCCTGCTGCGCGCCATCCGGGGTCCGTTCGACCTCAGTCGCCGCTTTACCCAAGACTTCCAACTCTGGCGGCAGCTCATTCGGCAGACCGACTTCTTCCACGTGCCGCAGTCGCTCGTCCACTACCGCGTCCATCCAAGCCAGGATTCGCAGCGCCCGGACATCGCCGAAGAGGGCGAGACCCTTTGGCGGGCCATGATCGACGGGACGACCGAGATCGAGCGTGCGCAGATGTACGGGAGTTCGTGGCGCTTCTACGAGGAGACGCGCAAAATCCTGGCGCCGACGACTTACGTCAGCACCGTGCGGCACTTGGAGGAGCAGCGGGACCGCTGCTCCTCCAAGACCCTCGTCTCCGTCGTGATGCCCTTCTACAACGAGATCGGTCTCGTTCGCCGGGCCCTGGAGAGCATTCTCGCGCAGACCTACCCTCACCTCGACGTCGTCCTCGTGGATGACGGCTCGACAGAGGCGATGGATGATCTCTTGCGCGACGTGGGCTCCGACGCCCGGGTGCAGCTCTTCCATATTTCCAATGGCGGCCCGGGCGCGGCGCGCAACTTCGGCCTCAGCCGCTGCCAGGGCGACTACGTCGCCTTTCTCGATGCCGACGACCTGTTCCTGCCCAACAAGATCGAGGTGCAACTCCGCGCGATGATGCAGCAGGGGGCTGTCGCCTCGCACACCTCCTACCTCGTCGTCGATGAGGGGGTGGCCGGCGCCAGCGTGATCGAGTCCGGCCTTGCATCCGGGCGGATCTATCCGAGAATCATCTCGAACTGCCCGATCGCGACGCCGACGGTGATGCTGCATCGACTTGTTGTTGCGGAGGGGTTCGTGTTCGCGGATGCGGCCCTCGCGGAGGACGTCGTTGCCTGGGTCGATCTGAGCGTGCGGCACGACATCCTCGGATTGAACGAGGTGCTGACCGTCGTGGAGCGCGATGCCGGCACGGCATCGCGGCACGTGAACAAGAGTATGGACGGCCTGCAGAACCTGCTGCGCCGGTTCGGCAACGATCCCGTCCATGGACGGCAGGTGGAGCAATTGAGGGCACTCGAGGACGGTGTCCGGTACCTACGGTCGCTCAAGGCGGCCGGCATGGAACATCTCCCGCTCGGCACTGCCAGCGAAGCGCAGCGTCTCTCGCATCAGAAGGTCCTCATCGCCTCTCACGAGCAACTCACCGCCCGCGGTGTGAAGACCGCCCACGAGATGTTGCACTGGGCGAATGCGCTCAACCCGACGATCGATACCCTGGTCGCGCTCGGGATCTCGAATACGGCCCGGGGCCAGCCCCAACGTGCCATCGAGGTCTTCGATCAAGCGGTGGCCCTGGCTCCCGAGGGCGTACCCGCGCCGCTGCTGCATGTCCGTGCGATCGCCAAGTGTCATCTCGGCCGCTTCGCGGACGCGCTTGTCGACATGCAAGGGGCCTGGGACAGGCAACCGCACAGCGAGAGCATCAGCTATGGGCTGGCTAGTCTCAAGGCCTATCTCGGCCGGCTGAACGAAGCCGAACGGCTCTTCTCGAAGCCCCTCACCGTGCCGCTCGACAACGGCAGCACGACCAGCACCGTCACGCTTCGCTTCGATGAGCCCGACGCTGCGAGCTGCGATGCGTTTGACCGATTTTACAATCGTAAGGTGGATCTCGACCGAGCCGACCTGTCCGCATGTCACGCCGCCTGCGAGGTTGTGTTTTGCTTCTGCTGCGACGTGACGTATTTCCACACCTTCGCCGCAGCGGTGCTCGCGTCAATTCAACGGAACGCTGGTGTCACAGCCGGCCTGCACATCCACATCATCAATCCCAGCGAGGAGATCGCAGCGCCGTTGGCGCAACTCCGCGCCCAGGCTGGCATCCCGCTTTCCGTCTCGACCGAAACCGTCGATCTTTCAGCTTTCGACGAAACACAGCGCAAGACTTACTATGCCTGCGCACGCTTCCTCGCTCTTCCCGACATCATGCGAGCAATCGGGCGTCCCTTCCTGCTGACGGATGCCGATCAGCTTGTGGTTCGGCCCGTGGGGGATTTGCTTGAGGCGATGCGGGGCGCGGATGCGGGCCTGCTGGTGTTCCCGCAGGCGGCCCTCAACATCCTGTCGCTTGTCTCAGCCTCGGTGGTGTTCGTTGGTCGCGGCCCCGTTGCTGCATCCTTCTTCGGGCGCATCGCGCGCTATCTTGCCTCGTTGCTGGCACGTCCGGACCGAGCGCAGTGGCATCTCGATCAGGCTGCGCTCGCCGTCGCCTATGTCGCTAAAGGCAACGCGAAGGTCCGGACATTCGCGCCTGATGTCATGCATTCCAAATTGTATGACGGAGAGCAGATTGGCCTTGGTGGCAGTACGTTCTGGTCAGTAACCTACTCAATACCCGAAAATAGAAATAAAATAAATAGCACAATGTTTTCCGATTTCAGGGCTATGATAAAATGAAATATATTCTCAGTATGAAATCGTTGATCGGCTCGTTCCGCTCAAGATAGTGCCGGGCGGATGGGCGCTCATTTCTCACTTCTTTCAAATCCCTGAATGGTTCGGAGCTACGACATGGCATTAAACCGGATACTCCCACCTGAAGACTGCGCACGGCACGTTTCGAACTTGTTGCTCGGGCCGGAACCGGCTTTCCTCGGTCGGCTCGGCGGCGTCGATACCAACGCGGCTGTCTTCACCCAGGGTACTTCTTCCGGCTCCGATGCCTTCCTCAACGCTAAGAAGGAGTTGGAGATCTATACGGGTTACTACGATACGTGCAGCGACACTTCACGAGTTCCCGAATTTCTCAGCCTGCTCACGAAATCATACCGAGCCTCCGATACGTTGTCGGTCGGCCACGCATACCTGATCGCCCCATTCTTTCCCGAAATTATCGATTTTCCTCCCCCGCCTGAAACGGCCGTAGAAAGATGTGAGCACTGGGTACGAGAGGTCATCGGTGCAGACCGCAACATGACGCTCATTCCCTACAATTTCATCGAGCGGCTTGTTGCTGGTGGGCCATCTTTGCTCTCGGTTTTTAGTGAGGCTCTTGTAGGAAAGAAGGTCCTCGCAATCACTCCATTTTCCGAAACAATCCAGGATCAGCATCCCAATCGGCACCAGTTTTTCAAGAACTACGAATACCCTGAATTTGATTTGCTGACGTATACGACTCCTATCACGTATCACGGGCTGCCGGCTGAGTTTTTCCCTGACCAGGATTGGTTCTCGACTCTGGAGCGGATGAAGCGCGAAATAACAGCTATAGACTTCGATATTGCCTTGCTGGCTTGTGCGTCATACGCAACGCCGCTGGGGGCATTCATACAGGACGATTTAGGAAAAAAAGCAGTATATGTTGGGGGCGTTCTTCAGCTTTTCTTTGGAATAATGGGGCGTAGATTTAATACGACGTTCTACAATTCACAAATCAACCCAGAGATATTCGTCCGGCCACGTGAAGCACAGAAATTCATAGAGAAGGTCAATGAATGGAGTGACAGTCCAACCGAGGCCTTTGGAGCCTACTTCTGATAAATTTCGGCCGAGAGACCTGCGTTCTGGCAAGAGTGCCGTTCGTTGGTACTGAATGAGCCATAGGGAAGACCTTAAGAGCGTCTAGCAGGCTGCTGAAAAAGTCTGGGGCACGGTTCGGTTTGGGGGATTGCCGCTGCGTTTTCGAAGATCGCCCATCCTGAAGAGGCCCGCCCCGGTGGCGGTGATGGTGCCGCGGCGCGCGGGACGCACCTCGGTCCAGCCTGGGTCGCCCCTCTCGCCTAGGCCTCGATCAACGTGCCATCGACGGAGAAGTGGTCGCTCGACAGGAGCCGCTTGACCGGCTTCAGCGCCAGCAGGCCCGACAGGAAGGCGCGGGCGACCTCCGCTTCCAGCAGTCGGTCGCGATTGTGCGTGAACACCGTCGGATGCCAGACCGCGGCATCCATCTTCTGGCCGACGAACCACCGGAACAGCAGATTGTCGTCGATCTGCTCCATCCGCATCCGCGCGGAGCGCACCGAGAAGAACGCCTGCAGCAGCATCTCCGGCGGGATCGAGGGCCGCCCCATCTGGGAACACAGCGCCTCGAAGCGTCCGTTCAGCCCGGCCAGAACCTCGTCGGCCAAAGCCCGGATCGGCCGCAGCGGATGATCTGCCGGAACGCGTTCCTCCGGGCGAACGGAGCTGAACAGGCTCTCCGACCGTTCCTCACGCCCACGTATCGCCCGACCTCACACCTGTCTCGGACAGGGAGAATCCTCTCCGCGACAAGCCTGCCAGCGACTTCTTCAGCAGCCTGCTAGAAATCC
>Ga0182229_1000502_pt1 | contig 10236 bp, 8 predicted proteins | sample G6R1MG_32_FD_129663 | JGI IMG/M metagenome (GOLD analysis project Ga0182229, IMG submission 129663) | Miscanthus phyllosphere microbial communities from Michigan, USA - G6R4_MAIN_07NOV2016_LD1 MG | ecosystem: Host-associated > Plants > Phyllosphere > Phylloplane/Leaf | place: USA: Michigan...
AGGATCGGGCGCAGCGGTGGTCCCGGTTTGCGGCTGTTCCGTGGCACCGCCCGTGATAGGGAGCCGGCGAGGACGCGGCGGAGAATCGACCCGGATGGCAGAGACGCTTTTCGCCCCGGCGAGCGGGTTCGGCCGCGCGGCGGTGGCGGTTTTGCGCATCAGCGGGCCTCAGGCGGGCCGCGCGCTGGCGGCGCTGGCCGGCGCCCTCCCCTCTGCGCGAAGGCTCTCCCTGCGGACCTTGCGCAACCCCGCCGACGGCACGGTGCTCGACCGCGCCCTCGTCGCCTTCTTTCCCGGCCCCGAGACCTATAGCGGCGAGGACATGGCCGAGCTTCACCTGCATGGCGGGCTCGCCGTCCGGGCACGGGTTCTCGATGCCTTGTCGCGCCTGCCCGGCTGCCGGGCGGCGGGACCGGGGGAGTTCACCCGCCGGGCGGTGCTCAACGGCCGCATGGACCTCGCCGAGGCCGAGGGCGTCGCGGATCTGATCGATGCCGAAACCGAGGGGCAGCGGCGGCAGGCGCTGCGGCAGCTCGAAGGCGCGCTCAGCCGGCAGGTCGCCGCGTGGCGGGACGAGGCGATCGATCTGCTCGCGGGGGCGGAGGCCGCCCTGGATTTCTCCGACGAGGGAGACGTGGACGAGGCGGGGCTCGATGCCGCCCAGATTGGCCGTGCCACGGCTCTGCGGGATGCCATCGCGGCGTCCCTGGCGGATGGGCGGCGCGGGGAACGTCTGCGCGACGGGTTCTGGGTGGTGCTGGCGGGCGAGCCCAATGCCGGCAAATCGACCCTGCTCAACGCCCTCGCACGGCGAGACGCGGCCATCGTGTCGGAAATTCCCGGTACGACGCGGGATGCCATCGAGGTGCGGCTCGATCTCGACGGGTTGCCGGTCGTGCTGGTCGATACGGCGGGCCTGCGCGAGACGGAGGAGGCGGTGGAGGCGGAAGGCATCCGCCGCAGCCGCGCGCGGATCGCGCAGGCCGATCTCGTCCTCGCCCTTGTGCCGCCGGGCGGCGTCGTGCCCGATCTCGGCGGGGCTTCGGCCCTCGTGGTGCACACCAAGGCCGACCTGCCGGACGCCGCGCCGGCCGGTCTTGCGGTTTCGGCCCGCACGGGGGAAGGGATGCTGGCGCTCCTCGGCGCCCTGCGGGAGCGCGCCGAGGCGGGGATGGGCGAGGGCGATGCCCTCATCACCCGCGCCCGCCACCGGGAGGCCCTGGAACGCTGCCTCGGCCATCTCGATCGGCTCTGCGCGGGGATGGGGGGCGGATTGCCGGAACTGGCGGCGGAGGATCTGCGCCTCGCCGTGCGGGCCCTCGGCGAGGTCGGCGGCCATGTCGGCGTCGAGGACGTACTGGACCGATTGTTTGCCGGCTTCTGTATCGGCAAATGACGCGGGTCAGGTGTCGAGGGCGAGGAGCGCGAAGCTCGCCAGCCAATGCTCGCCCATGTAATCGCCCGCGAGATGGGGCATGGCGATCTCGATATGCCGGTCGGCGGCTTCCCGCATCAGAGGCAGGCGGGGATCGCCCGGCGGCAGGGCGTCGGCGAGGGCGCGCAGGCACCATGCCCGGCTGAGATTCAGCCCGTCGAGATGGGCGATCTTGCCGTCGCAGCGATCGGTGGCGATGGCCGGCATGAACAGGGTCGCGGGGTGGCCCTCAGACAGGCGCGGCAGGAACCGGTCGAACCATGCTGCGAAGGCGTCCGCCGGGAGCAGCCGGCGCAGGGCCTCCGCCTCGATCAGGGTAGAGGACAGGAAATCGTCGCCGCCGGGCTCCCCCCAGGCGGGGCAATCGACGTCCTCGCCGTACCACGCCAGCGCCGTCTTCCGCAGCAGCGCGAAGAGGTCGGCGTCGGCATAGTCGGCGGCCAGGCGCAGGGCGAAGGCGGTGTTGAAATGCGTGCCCACCCGCACGGGGTAGGGGGCGATGGGCAGGAAGGCCGCGAAGCGCCGGGCGATCCGCTCCGCGAGGGGGGCCAGGGCCTCACCCCAGCGGGGCGCGTCGGCGTCGCGCAATTCCGCCGCGAGTTTCAGGAGCCACGCCCAGCCATAGGGACGCTCGAAACCCCGGGCGGTAGGAGCGTCGAAGGTTGAACATTCGCCGGCTATCTTTGACGGAACGAGCTGCCGGTCGAACAGGGCGCGGATGTCTCCCGCTCGGTCGAGATCGGGATAAAGCCGCAGCAGGCGGGCGAGCAGCCAGTAGCCGTGGACGCAGGAATGCCAGTCGAAGCTGCCGTGAAACACAGGGTGCATCGCGGCGGGCGGGCGCACGTCCTCCGGCCCGGCGAAGACGAGGCCGGTCTTGTGCGGATACTCGCGGGTGACGTGCCCCAGGGCGATGGACGCGAAGCGCTCCGCGATCTCCCGCGTCAGGCGATGGCCCATCCCCGCTCCCTCAGCTGCGCAGGCCCGGCGCCTCCCGGCCGGTGCTGGCGACGTACTCGGTGTAGCCGCCGCCATATTGGTGGGCGCCGTCGGGGGTGATTTCCAGCACCCGGTTCGACAGGGCGGCGAGGAAGTGCCGGTCGTGCGAGACGAACAGCATCGTTCCCTCGAAGGCGGCGAGAGCCTCCACCAGCATCTCCTTGGTGCCGATATCGAGATGGTTCGTCGGCTCATCGAGCACGAGGAAGTTCGGCGGATCGTAGAGCATCAGCGCGAGCACCAGCCGCGCCTTCTCGCCGCCGGAGAGCACCCGGCAGCGCTTCTCGATCTCGTCGCCCGAGAAGCCGAAGCAGCCGGCGAGCGTGCGCAGCGACCCCTGCCCCGCCTGCGGGAAGGCCTCCTCCAGGGTCTCGAACACGGTGCGCTCGCCGTCGAGCACGTCCATGGCGTGCTGGGCGAAGTAGCCGAGCTTCACGCTGCCGCCGACCGTCACCGTACCGGCATCCGGCGTCGTGGTGCCGGTGACGAGCTTGAGCAGCGTCGACTTGCCGGCGCCGTTCACGCCCATCACGCACCAGCGCTCCTTGCGGCGGATGGAGAAGTCGAGCCCGTCGTAGATGGCGCGGCTGCCGTAGCGCTTCCCCACGTTCTTCAGCATCACCACGTCGTCGCCGGAGCGGGGCGGCGCCTGGAACTCGAAGGCCACGGATTGGCGGCGGCGGGGCGGCTCGACGCGCTCGATCTTGTCGAGCTTCTTTACGCGGCTCTGCACCTGCGCGGCGTGCGAGGCACGGGCTTTGAACCGCTCGATGAACTGGATCTCCTTGGCGAGCATCGCCTGCTGGCGCTCGTATTGCGCCTGCCGCTGCGCCTCGTTCTGCAAGCGCTGCTGCGCGTAGAAGGCATAATCGCCCGAGTAGGTGGTGAGGGTGCCGCCGTCGATCTCGATGATCTTGTTGACGATGCGGTTCATGAACTCCCTGTCGTGGGAGGTCATCAGCAGGGCCCCGTCGTAGCCGCGCAGGAAGTTTTCGAGCCAGATCAGGCTCTCGATGTCGAGGTGGTTCGAGGGCTCGTCGAGGAGCATCGCGTCGGGGCGCATGAGCAGGATGCGGGCGAGCGCCACGCGCATCTTCCAGCCGCCGGAGAGGGCGCCGACATCGCCCTCCATCATTTCCTGGCTGAAGCCGAGACCGTCGAGGGTTTCCCGCGCCCGGCCTTCCAGGGCGTAGCCGTCGAGCTCCTCGAACCGGGCCTGCACCTCGCCGTAGCGCTCGATCAGCGCCTCCATCTCGTCGGCGCGATCGGGGTCGGCCAGCGCCGCGCCGAGTTCGGCGAGCTCGGTGGCGATGGCGCTCACCGGGCCGGCCCCGTCCATCGTCTCCGCGACGACGCTACGACCCGTCATCTCGCCGACATCCTGGCTGAAATAGCCGATCGTCACCCCGCGCTCGGATTGGACCTGCCCCTCGTCGGGCTGCTCCTCGCCGGTGATCATGCGGAACAGGGTGGTCTTGCCGGCGCCGTTCGGGCCGACGAGCCCGACCTTCTCGCCCCGCTGCAAGGCGGCGCTGGCCTCAATGAAGACCAGCTGTTTGCCGTTCTGCTTTGTTATGCGGTCAAGGCGTATCATGGGTCGGGGTCGAGTCTCGGAAGAGGGGCCCGAGGCGATTACGGCATGGGCCGCGCCCACGCAAAGCATGGCAGCGCAGCGCCGCACCCGGGAAACGGCGACGGTGTCGCGAGTTGCCAAACGCAACATGAGGACGACGATGCTGTTCGGCTGGTGGAAGATGGGCATGGACATGTCCATGCTCGCGATGGAAGCGCAGGGGGTGATCCTTCAGCGCATGACGATGCTGTCGATGGGCGGCCCCGCCGCGCAGGTCGAGGCGCAGCGCATGGTGACGGAGAAGGTCTACGCGGCCGGCGAGGCGATGATGATGATGGCCTCCGGCGCGTCGAACCAGAAGGTGATTCACAGCTACCGCCGGAAGGTGCAGGCGAACGCGAAGCGGCTCAGCCGGCGCACCTAAGGCTTACGCCCCCTCCCCGCAGAGGGGAGGGAGCGCAGACGCTCAGTTGTTGGCGGTGCGGAACGTGTCGCAGGACTTGGTCTGGCCGCTCTTGTAGCCGGCCGTGAACCAGCGCTGGCGCTGGGCCGAGGAGCCGTGTGTGAAGGAATCCGGCACCACGTAGCCGCGCGAGCGCTGCTGCAGCGCATCGTCGCCGATCTGCGCGGCGGCGTTCAGGGCCTCGTCGATGTCGCCCTGTTCCAGCTCGGCGTATTTGTCGTTCGAGTTCTTCGCCCAGACGCCCGCGAGGCAATCGGCCATCAGCTCGATGCGGACCGAGAGGGCGTTCGACTCGCTCTTGCTCGACGCCTGCTGCTGGCGGGCCTGCACCTTGCCGAGGATGCCAAGCACGTCCTGCACGTGGTGGCCGACCTCGTGGGCGATGACGTAGGCGTAGGCGAAATCGCCCTTCACGCCGAACTTCGTCGACATCTCCTTGAAGAAGCCGGTGTCGAGGTAAACCTTCTTGTCGAGGGGGCAGTAGAACGGCCCCATCGCCGCCTGCGCCGAGCCGCAGCCCGAACGGGTGCCGCCCGTGTAGAGCACCAGCGTCGTCGGGGTGTATTGCTTTCCGGTCTGCTGCGGCAGGATCGTGTTCCACACGTCCTCGGTGTTGCCGAGGATCTTGGAGGCGAAGCGCCCGCTCTCGTCGGTCGGCGCCTGGCGCCGCTTGGCCTGGGTCTGCGGGTCCGCCTGCTCCTGGCGCTGGCCGCCGCCACCCCGGGTGATCGACTCGGCGCCGCCCATCAGGATCGCCGGGTTGATGCCCGTGAAGTAGCTGATGATGAGCACCACCACGATGGCACCGATGCCGAGCCCGCCGGCACCGCCGCCGGGGAAGCCCATGCCGCCGCCACCGCCGCCGCCTTCACCACGCCGGTCCTCGACGTTGTCGGAGCTCCGTAGATCTTCCCAGCGCATGATCCCGCCATCCGTGCCGCACCGGCCGCATCCGGCTTGGTCTAATGGCGGGAGGGGAGACCCGGTTCCGCCCGCACCGTCAAGCTTTCCCGTCGAGGGCCGCCCGCACGGCGCGGAAATCCCGCCACGCGAGGCGCTTCTGAAGGGGCTGGCGCAGGAGGAAGGCCGGGTGCAGCGTCGCGAGGAGCTTCGCCTCGCGGGAGGGCAGGGCGTAGGGGAACACCCGCCCGCGGGTCTTCAGGATGCCGTCCTTGGTGCCGGTGAGCGTCTGCGTCGCCGGGGCGCCGAGGCAGACGATCAGCTCGGGATCGACCAGTTCGATCTGCCGCTCCACGAAGGGCTTGCAGGTCGCGACCTCCTGCGGGGTCGGGTTGCGGTTGCCCGGCGGGCGCCACGGCACGACATTGGCGATGTAGGCCGAACTCCGGTCGAGGCCGATCGCCGCCATCATCTTGTCGAGGAGCTGGCCCGAGCGGCCCATGAACGGCTTGCCGATCCGGTCCTCGTCGGCGCCCGGCGCCTCGCCCAGAAACATCACCCGCGCCTGCGGGTTGCCGTCCCCGAACACGAGGTTCTTGGCGGTGAAGCGCAGGGGGCAGGCGTCGAACTCGGTGAGGATCGCCTCCAGTTCCTCCAGGCTCGCGGCGTTGCGGGCCCGGGCGCGGGCATCGCCCGCTGCCGCCTCGGGCTCGGCGGAGGCGGCGCGGCCGAAGGTGGCGCGGGGCGCGGGGCGCGGCGCCTCCAGCGGGGGAGGGGAGGGGGCCGGAGCGGGCGCCGCCGCCCGGCGCGGCGCGGGCCGGGCGCGGACGGGCTCCGGCGCGTCGGCTTCGGTGAAGCGGTCGTGCGGCGTTTCGTCGAGCGCGACATCGACCCCGGCCTCCGTCTGGAAGTCGAGGATGGCGATGAGGTCGGCCTGCGCGTCGGCGGGGTTCGGCATCGTCTCTAAGTGGGGGCGGCCGGGCCTGTGGACAACGTTCCGGCCATGGCCTCGGCGCGGTGCTGCCTTAAGTGCGCTTGCGTTTCTAGCTTGGAATCGGTTCAGACGGCAGACAAAGCTGACAGAAGAAGATCAGGAGTGGTGAGGATGGCGCTGCCCGAACGGGAGAGCATGGATTTCGACGTGGTGGTGGTCGGTGCCGGGCCTGCGGGTCTCTCGGCCGCCATCCGCCTGAAGCAGCGCGCCGCCGAGATCGGTGAGGAGATCAGCGTCGTCGTGGTGGAGAAGGGCTCCGAGGTCGGCGCCCACATCCTGTCCGGCGCGGTGATCGACCCGATCGGCCTCGATGCCCTGCTCCCCGAGTGGCGCACGGACCCCGAGCGGCCGCTCAAGACCGCCGTCGAGCGGGACGAGTTCATGATGCTCACCAAGAACAGCGGCATCACCCTGCCGAACCTGTTCTTCCCCAAGCTGATGTCGAACCACGGGAATTTCGTCGGTTCGCTGTCGAACGTGTGCAAGTACCTGGGCGCCCAGGCGGAGGCGCTCGGCGTCGAGATCTATCCCGGCTTCCCGGCCTCCGAGGTGCTGTTCGATGAGGCCGGCGCGGTGGTCGGCATCGCCACGGGCGACCTCGGCATCGGCAAGGCGGGCGAGCCGCGCGACGATTACACCCGCGGCATGGAGCTGCGCGGCAAGTACACGGTGTTCGGCGAAGGCGCGCGGGGCAACCTCACCAAGGGGCTCATCGCCCGCTACGGGCTGAACGCCCACAGCGACCACTTCAAGTACGGGCTCGGGGTGAAGGAGCTGTGGCAGCTGGCGCCCGGCAAGTTCGAGCCCGGCCTCGTGCAGCACACAATGGGCTGGCCCCTGCCGAACAAGGCCGGCGGCGGAAGCTGGCTCTACCATTTCGACGACCACCTGCTCTCGGTGGGGTTCGTCACGCACCTGAACTACGAGAACCCGACCCTGTCGCCGTTCGAGGAGTTCCAGCGCTTCAAGACGCACCCGATGATCGCGGAGACCTTCGAGGGCGCCAAGCGCATCGGCTACGGGGCGCGGGCGATCATGGAGGGCGGCTGGCAATCGGTGCCGAAGCTCGTCTTCCCCGGCGGCTGCCTCGTCGGCTGCTCGGCGGGCTTCGTGAACGTGCCGCGCATCAAGGGCTCGCACAACGCGGTGCTCTCCGGGATGCAGGCGGCCGACGCCATCGCCGACGCCCTCAAGACCGGTCGCCAGGGCGACGAGCTGACCGCCTACGACCGGGGCTGGCGCGACAGCCCCATCGGGCAGGACCTGAAGCCGGTGCGCAACGTGAAGCCGCTCTGGTCCAAGTACGGCACGCTGGTCGGCATCGGGCTGGGCGGCATCGACATGTGGGCGACGAGCATCCTCGGCACCTCGCCCTTCGGCACGCTTTCCCACGGCAAGCCGGACCATGCCTGCCTCAAGCCCCTCTCGGAGGTGACGCCGATCACCTACCCGAAGCCGGACGGCAAGCTGACCTTCGACCGGCTCTCCTCGGTGTACCTATCGAACACCAACCACGAGGAGGACCAGCCGCCCCACCTCAAGGTCCGGGACATGGAGTTGCAGAAGCGCTCCGAGCACGACGTGTTCGGCGGCCCGTCCAACCGCTACTGCCCGGCCGGCGTCTACGAGTGGGTGGAGGATGCCTCCGCCTCGGACGGGGTGCGCTACCAGATCAACGCGCAGAACTGCGTCCACTGCAAGACCTGCGATATCAAGGACCCGAACCAGAATATCGACTGGGTGACGCCGGAGGGGCCGGGCGGGCCGAACTACCCGAACATGTGAGGCGATCCCTCGAATGCGACGGATTCGGTGCGCGCGATCTTCACGTCTCGCACCGATCCTCGCGGGCACGAGGTGACGATGTCCGATGCCCTGACGATCGCGACCGGCGGAATGAATATGGCGAGCCAACGGCTCGACGCCGTGGCCGGTCGCGTCGCCGCACTGGGAACCGGATCGGTGCCGGACGAGGGCGGCGGCACGCTGCCGCCGGCCGCGACCCTCGACCTTTCGGCGACGGCCCTGAACCTGATCGAGGCCAGGACGAGCTTCGCCCTGAACGCCGCCGTGGCGCGCACCGCCGACACGATGACCAAACGGACCCTCGACATCCTGGCCTGACGGACCCGTGAGCCCCGCGCCATCCTTTCGCCTTGCGGCGGTGGCGGGATGAGTCCAGTCTCCCGGCGCTTTTCGCCCGGGCGATGTGCCCCGCATGTTTTCAGGCGTCGGCCCTTTCCAGGCCCGGCGTCTCAGGAGCCGGAACGGTTCATGACCCATCTTCGCGCCCGCCGCACCGTCTCGGCGCTCGCCCTCCTGCTGGCCACCGGCTTGCCGCACGGCGCGAACGCCGCCCAGCCGAAGGAGACCGCCTCGGTCCCGTCGGGCGATTACGAGCCGGCGGAATCCCTCGAAGGCAACTTCCTCTCCGCCTACATCGCGGGCGCGGCCCGCGACACGACGGCGGCGGCCACCTTCTACCGCGAGGCCGTCCGCGCCGACCCGCGCAACGCCGAGCTGGTGGAGCGGGCCTTCATCTCCCTGCTCGCCGACGGCGCCCTGCCGGATGCCTTCCGCACGGCGGAGAAGCTCGTCGCCCGCGACCCGACCAACGGGCTCGCGAACCTCTCCCTCGGCGTCCGCCAGATCAAGGCGAGCCAATGGGCCGCCGCCCGCCAGAACTTCTCGCGCAGCGGCCGGGGCGCGGCCACCGACCTCACCGCCACCCTGCTGACCGCGTGGTCCTATGCCGGCGCGGGCGACAGCAAGCGGGCCCTCGACACCGTCGCCAAGCTCCGGGGCGAGCGCTACTACAACACGTTCCGCGACTATCACGCGGGCCTGATCGCCGCCGTGACCGGCGACGACAAGGAGGCCGAGGCGCGCCTCAAGGCCGCCTATGACGGCGACCGCAACACCCTGCGCATCGTGGACGCCTATGCCCGGCAGGAGGCCAGCATGGGCCACACCGACGTGGCGATCCAGGCCTATACCGATTTCGACCGGCTCTCGCCCCGCCACCCGCTGGTGCGCGACGCCCTCGACAAGCTGAAGGCCGGCAAGCCGCTGGGCAAGCTCGTCACCACCGCCCAGGACGGCGCCGCCGAGGTGCTCTACGGCCTCGGCTCGGCCGGCTCGACCCAGGGCGACGAGTTGCCCGCCGTGATCTACCTGCGGCTCGCCCTCTACCTGTCGCCCGACCACGCGCTGGCCCGCCTGACGCTCGCCGACACCCTCGACCGGATGAAGCAGCCCGAGCGCGCGAACGAGGCCTATGCGCAGATCCCGGCGGCCTCGCCCCTGAAGCTCAATTCCGACATCCAGATCGGCCTCAACCTGGAGCAGATGGGCAAGAGCGACGAGGCGGTGGCGCAGCTCGCCGCCGCGATGAAGGCCCATCCCGACGACATCGACGTCATTACCGCGCTCGGCAACGTGCAGCGGGCGCGCAAGCAATACGACGAGGCCGCCGCCAGCTACACCCGCGCCATCGACCTGATCGGCGACCGGCCGCTCTCGAACTACTGGACGACCTTCTACTTCCGCGGCGTCGCCTACGAGCGCGCCAAGCAATGGCCCAAGGCCGAGGCCGACCTGAAGAAGGCGCTTTCCCTTGTGCCGGACAGCCAGCCCGCCGCCAAGGCGCAGGTGCTGAACTACCTGGGCTATTCCTGGGTCGACCAGAACATGAACATCGACGAGGCGTTCAAGCTGCTGCAGCAGGCCGCCGATTCCGCCCCCCGGGACGGCATGATCGTCGACAGCCTGGGCTGGGCCTATTTCCGCCTCGGCCGCTGGGACGACGCGGTGCGCGAACTGGAGAAGGCCGTCGAGCTGAAGCCCGGCGACCCGACCATCAACGACCACCT
>Ga0182229_1000503_pt1 | contig 10223 bp, 10 predicted proteins | sample G6R1MG_32_FD_129663 | JGI IMG/M metagenome (GOLD analysis project Ga0182229, IMG submission 129663) | Miscanthus phyllosphere microbial communities from Michigan, USA - G6R4_MAIN_07NOV2016_LD1 MG | ecosystem: Host-associated > Plants > Phyllosphere > Phylloplane/Leaf | place: USA: Michigan...
CCTCGCAAAGGTCGCCCCGGCCCCGCGCGGCCAGGATGCCGACAAGCGCCGGGTGGAGCCCACCGAGGCGCGGATGACCGGCTTCGTGTTCAAGATCCAGGCGAACATGGACCCGAACCACCGGGACCGCATCGCCTTCATGCGGGTGTGCTCGGGCAAGCTGAACCGGGGGATGAAGGCTAAGCTGGTGCGCACCGGCAAGCCGATCTCGCTCTCGGCACCGCAATTCTTCTTCGCGCAGGACCGCGCCATCGCGGACGAGGCCTTTGCCGGCGACGTGGTCGGCATCCCGAACCACGGCACCCTGCGCATCGGCGACACCCTCACCGAGGGCGAGGAGATCGTGTTCCGGGGCGTCCCGAGCTTCGCGCCGGAAATCCTGCGCCGGATCAAGCTCACCGACGCCATGAAGGCCAAGAAGCTGAAGGAGGCGCTTCAGCAGATGGGCGAGGAGGGCGTGGTTCAGGTCTTCGTGCCCCACGACGGCAGCCAAGCCATCGTCGGCGTGGTCGGCGCCCTGCAGCTCGACGTGCTCAAGGAGCGCTTGCAGGCGGAATACGGCCTGCCCGTCGATTACGAGACCTCGCGCTTCACCGTCTGCCGCTGGGTGTCGTCGGACTCGGAGGTCGCCCTCGACAAGTTCCTCGACAGCCACGGCTCGGCCATGGCCAGCGACCTCGACGGGGCGCCGGTCTTCATGGCCTCCACCGCCTTTTCGCTGCGGTACGAGGAGGAGCGTTACCCGGACGTGCGCTTCACCGACGTGAAGGATTACCAGAAGCGGGCGGAGTGAGAGGCCGCGCCGCCTAGTACTTCCCGAGCATCGGGAATTCCTGCGAGAGGGTCGATTGCGTCGCGATCGGCGCCTCGCGCTTGCGCGGCTTCCGGTTGATGACGTTCTTCAGCTTCGTCTTCAGGACGGCGATGTCGAACGGCTTCAGGATGAACGCGTCCGCCCCTGCCTGGTGGGCGAGGTTGATGTCCTCGAACTCGAAGGACGACTCGGTCAGGATGAAGGGCGTGTTCATCAGGTTGTCGTCGCCCCGGATCTCCCGCAGCAGCGTCAGCCCGTCCATCGGCTCCATATCGAGGTCCGAGATGACGAGGGCGTAGCGGCGGGTCCGCAGCTTTTCCATTGCCTCGGGACCGTTCGTCACGCCGTCCACGTCGGGGAAGCCGATGCGCGACAGCAGCATCACCACGAGGCGAAGGAGCTTCTCCTGGTCGTCCACGACGAGGATCGGCGGGTGTTCGATGGGCTCGCTCATGGAACCTCAGACGAAAAGATGATCGATGCCCTGACGGGTCATCGCGTCGGCCTGGAGCGCCATCGCCAGACTCAGGATTGCGGACGGTTTGGGCGTTCCGCGTTGAAACATGGGCAGCAGGTTGGCCTTGGCGAAGAGATTGTCGTTCGGCGCTCCGCGTTGAGCGCACTTGAACGAATGGACGAATTCGCGCTTGGCGATTTCGCGCCACTCGCAAATCTGGACCTCCCGATGCCGCTGGTCGGCGTTGATGCGTTCGAAGGTCTCCTGCACCGAGGTGCGTTCGCCCTCCACGATCTGCGCGGCGAAGTTGGCTTCGATGATCAGGAAGCTCGTGATCACCGCGAACTCGTTCTTCTTCTGCGCGACCCGGGTGATGTCGTCGATCTGAGCCGAACGCTTGGCCAGATCGGCCGACAGGGTGAGCCGCGAGAAGTAGATGATGTGGACGAGGCTCGTCCGCTTGGCCCGCATATCCCGCTGTCCGCATCCCCGACCGGCCGCGACTCGACCCGAAGCCGGCACCTCGCGGGATGATCGCTGAGGTAAAATAACGTGCCGTAAACGCCGGGCGATAAAGCAGTCTTCTCCCGCTGCGGATTCGACCCCGGACCCTGCAGATTTTGCCGGCCCGGCCGCGACTGCCCGGCGCCGGATGCCGGGTTGGCCGGACGCTGTAGAAAAAGATCAAGCGATTGCAACGGCTTAGCTTTGGCACGGGGGTTGCGGCGGGGAGCCGTTGCGTTGGCCCTCGTGCCGGGAACCATGTGCCATGGATATCTTTTCCGCGTTGCAGACCTCGGTCTCTGGTCTCCAGGCGCAGTCCTACGCGATCAGTAACATTTCCGGGAACATCGCGAATTCTCAGACCACCGGCTACAAGCGCGTCGACACCAGCTTCATCGACCTGATGGCGGAGCAGACCTCCAAGCGCGAGGTCGCGGGCACCGTGCTGGCGCAGGCGCAGCTCACCAACACGATCCAGGGGAACGTGGTCTCCTCGCAGGTGGCGACGAACATGGCCATCAACGGCCAGGGCTTCTTCACCGTGCTCCAGAAGACCGGCGACGCCAACGGGCAGGCGAGCTTCGGCAGCCAGACGCTCTATACCCGCCGTGGCGACTTCGCACCGGACAAGGACGGCTACCTCGTCAACGGCGCGGGCGATTACCTCACCGGCCAGAACATCGACCCGGCCACGGGCCAGTCCACGAGCAACGGCCTCATCAAGATCGGGAACTCGACCCTGCCGGCCAAGGCGACGACGACGATCTCCTACAGCGCCAACCTGCCGGCCTCGCCGACCACCGCGAACTCCACCACCTCCGGCTCGGATCTCTACACGCCGGCCGACCCGGCCTCGGTCCTGTTGAGCTCCACCGGCACGGCCACGCAGATCGCGAGCGGCGACGCCGCCAACTTCGTCGGCAGCAGCATCGCCGGGCCGGCGGTGACGGGCTACACCTCCACCGGCGCCCCGGTCACGGTCACGACCCGCTGGGCCAAGGTCCAGGATTCCAACACCGTCACGAACCCGGCCACCCCGTCCGTCTGGAACCTCTATTACCAGTCGGACACGACGGCCTCGGCCTCGAAGAGCGCGTGGACCAATGCCGGCTCGGCCTTCACCTTCGATTCGGCGGGGCAGCTGACCAGCCCGACGGGCGGCAGCATCAACATTCCGAACTTAACCGTCAGCGGCACCAACCTCGGCAACGTGTCGCTGAACTACGGGCAGACCGGCCTGACGCAGTACGCCGACGCCTCCGGCTCCGCCACGACGAACACCCTGACCCAGGACGGGTACACCTCCGGCACGCTCTCCAGCGTGGCAGTGACCGCAGACGGCAAGATCAACGGCACCTTCTCCAACGGGTCGGTGGTGGGCCTCGCCTCGGTGGGCTTCGCGCGGTTCACGAATCCCGACGGCCTGAAGCCCGACACCAACGGCCACTACTCCCAGACGGTGGATTCCGGCTCGCCCCTCGCCGGCCTCGCCGGCAGCACCATCGTCGGGGAGAGCACCGAACAGTCCAATACGGACATTGCGTCGGAATTCTCAAAGATGATCGTAACCCAGCAGGCGTACTCTGCGAACACGCGGGTCATGTCGACCGCGCAGACGATGATGAGCGACCTCCTGAACGTGATCCGGTGATCGGACCCACTCTCGTCTCGTAGGAAAGGGCCACGCCCGTGAGCATGGACGCGCTCTGGACCGCTACGGCGGGCCTCAAGGCGACCCAGGCGGCGATCAGCGTCGTCTCGCAGAACGTCGCCAATGCCGGCACGGCCGGCTACGTCCGCCGGACCATCGACACCGTGTCGACGGCGCCGGGCAATACCGGCGTGGCCTCCGGCGCGGTGACGCGCAGCTTCGACGCCGCCGCCCTGAAGCAGCTGCGCTCCGAGACCGCCGGGGCGGCCTACACCGCCACCCGCTCCAGCATCACGACCCAACTCGACAAGCTCTACGGCACGCCGGGCACGTCGAGCGCCCTCGACGGCGTGTTCAACACCTTCACCCAATCGGTGCAGGAACTCTCCGCGAGCCCGACCTCGGCCGCCGCCCGCAGCACCGTGCTCAGCAACGCCGCCACGCTGGCGAGCCAGATCAACGGCGCCGCCTCCACGGTACAGAATCTGCGCACCGGCATCGAGGCGCAACTCGGCACCGACACGGCCATGGCCAGTTCGCTGCTGAAGAACATCGCGGCGCTGAACTCCAAGATCCAGAACACCACCGACGCCTCGTCCAAGGCCGACCTTCAGGACCAGCGCGATCAGGCGATCAACAGCCTGTCGAGCTACATGGACCTCAACACGGTCGATCAGCGCGACGGCACCGTCACCGTGCTCACCGGGTCGGGCGTCACGCTCGTGGACCGCAGCAACGCCGCGACCCTCAGCTTCGACGGGCACGGCACGCTGAACGCCGCGTCCAGCTACTCGACGGATGCGTCGAAGCGCACGGTCGGCACCATCACCGCCACGACGCCCGGCGGCGGGCAGATCGATCTCGGCGCCCCCGGCGCCCTGCGCTCGGGCTCGCTCGCCGCCGGGCTCGAACTGCGCGACACGACCCTGCCGCAGGCGCAGCGCCAGCTGGACGACCTCGCCGCCGGCATGGCGACCTCGCTCACCAACAAGACCGTCACGTCCACGACGAACCCGGCCCAGGTGAACCTGTCGGGCATCCAGGCCGGCAACACGCTGACGATCCCCGTGACCTTCACGGATGGCAGCGTGCGCAACGTGACGCTCGTGGCCGCCAACGGCGCCAGCAAGGCCGTCGAACCGTCGCTGACGACGGACGCCACGAGCTTCGCGCGGACCTTCGACATCTCGTCGGGCACCGACCTTCAGACCTCGATCAACGCCGCCCTCTCCGCCATGAGCGCGGATGCGACGAAGGCGGGCTACAAGAACGTCCCGTCGATCACGGCGACCGTCACGGGCACGACGGTAAGCCTCGCCGGCGGCGCCAACACGACCATCGGCGGCGCGACGGCGAGCATCACCCAGCCGAAGGGCGTCTCGGACTTCGCCAGCGGCTACCCGCAGATCGCCCTGTTCACCGACGGCGCCAGCGCCCTCTACACGGGCAGCGTGGATTCCAGCCCGCAGATCACCGGGTTCGCCCAGCGGATCGCGGTGAACACGAACCTCACCAACAATTCCGCCTACCTGACGGCGTCCGGCCCCAGCGACCTCACCGCCTCCGGGACGCGGGCGCAGGCGCTGTTCACCTCGCTGACCGTGACGCCGCAAACCTTCTCCTCCGCGAGCGGGATCGGCGGCGTCACCGCGCCCTACTCGTCGTCCGTGTCGCAATTCGCGCAGGACATCATCTCCGCGCAGGGCGCCGCCGCCAGCGCGGCCACGTCCCTCGACAACACGCAGCAGGTGGCGCTCTCCACCGCGCAGAGCCGCTTCTCCGCCTCCGCCGGGGTGAACATCGACTCCGAGATGTCGAACCTCATCGCCCTTCAGACGGCCTATGGCGCGAACGCCCGTGTGCTCACGGCCGCCCGCGACATGCTCAACCAGCTGCTGCAGATCTGATGACAACCATCGCGCCTTTCGCGGCCGGCAGCTACATCGCCAACCGCAACACCTCACAGCTCCTGAATCTGAAGTCGCAGCTGAGCGACCTCACGAACCAGCTGAGCAGCGGCCTCACCGCGCAGAGCTACGGCGGCCTCGGCAGCGGACGCACCGCCGCGCTCTCGGCGCAGGCCTCGATCAGTGCCCTGAACGGCTACAGCGCGGTCATCGACACCGCGCAGACCCGCGCCAAGCTCGGCACGACCAGCCTCACGCAGGTCGCGACGGTGGCGGCCGACACCAACACGACCCTGCAGAACGGCCTGCAGAGCACCTCGACCGACACGCAGGCGGCAAAATCGACCGCCCTCAATAATCTCAACGCCGCGCTCGACGCCCTCAACCAGTCGGATGGCAGCGTCTACCTGTTCGGCGGCAAGAACGGGTCCACCCCGCCGGTCGTCGATGCCAGCACGATCCTCTACGGGACGAGCAACGCCAACGGGACGGTCGATGGCCTCTCGACCATCGTCAACGAGCAGGTCGCCGCCGATCTCGGCCCCAATCAGGATGGCCGCCTCGCATCGAGCGTGGCGGGCAGCGTCGTCTCGCTGAGCGAGGGGGCCAGTTCACGCTCGGCGGCACCGAACGGACCCTTCGGCTTTTCCGTCGGCGGCGCCGTGGCGAGCAACACCGCCTCGATCACCTTCGCGCAGAACGCGACGGCCGGCACCTCCTCGCTGACCGTGGCGAGCCAGCCCGCCTCCGGCGACACGGTGACGGTGACGCTCACCCTGCCGGACAAGTCGACCACCTCGATCACCCTGACCGCGTCGTCATCCGCCACGACGTCGGGGGCGAACACCTTCGCCATCGGGGCGAACACCGACGCCACCGCCTCGAACCTGAAGGCCGCCCTCGCCAGCGCCATCGGTGGCGCGGCCACGACGACGCTCTCGGCCAGCGCCACGGCGCGGGCCTCCACGAACTTCTTCGCCGCCTCCACCGATGCCGGCACGACGCCCCGGCGGGTCTACACCGATCCGTCCACGGGCGGCCCGACCTACGCCTACCCGACCACCACGCCCGCCACGGCGGTGAAGCAATCCGTGGTCTGGTATCAGGGCGAGAGCGGCACCGACGCCACCGCCCGCGCGTCGCAATCCTTCCAGATCGGCTCCAGCTCCACGGTGCAGCTCGGCGCGCGGGCGAACGAGACGCCGATCCAGAACGTGCTCGCGGGTCTCGCCACGATCGCCCTCGGGATGCCGACCGGCAGCACGGCGAGCAACGCGCAGGCCTATCAGGCGGTGGTCAATCAAGCGACGCCGCTGCTGGCGGCCAACGCCACCGGCCAGAGCGTTCAGGACATGGTCACGGACTTCAGCCTCGCCTCGGCGCGGATGTCGAACGCCAAGACCGCCAACGCCGCCCAGCAGAGCACCCTGCAGGACACGGTGGACGGCATCGAGCAGGCCTCGACCGAAGAGGTGGCCACGAAGCTCCTCGATCTGCAGACACGCTTGCAGGCAAGCTACCAGATCACGTCCTCGCTCTCGAAGTTGTCATTGGTCAATTACATCTCGTAGCGCTTCACCGGGCCGCCGGACGACGGTGAAACTTCACACTGTCGCCGTTTTTGAGGCGTGTCTGACGCCCGCGAACGGCCCGCGCGACGCTTGGGCCTGCCGAACCAGCCTCTCCTCCGGCGTGACGCCGTGAACGACCGCAAGTGATCGGGTGTCGGATGACGTCTCGCGAGCCTGTCGAAGAGATCCGCCGCCTCGGGGCCGCCAACGCGATCGGGGCCATCGTGCTCGCCGAGCAGGTCGTCGACACCCATGTCGCCGGCTTCGCGAACAGGGCCGAGCGGTCGCTCGCCCTCGACGCCCTGTTCCGCGACCTCGCCCGGCTGCGCCGCCGGGAGCCGGACCTCGACGGGTTCATCACCGAGATCGAAGGCTACCTCGACACGCTCCACCGCGACCTCGTCGGGCTCGCGGCCTGATGCACCGGGCGCTGCTGGCTCTCGCCGCCCTGCTCGTCGGCGGCGCGGGCGCCGACGCCCTCGACCTCGATCTGGCGAAGATCGCGCCGACCATGGAGGCCTGCCCCGGCCGGCCGGGCTTCGTGCGGATGCCGGGCGCCCCGAATTGCACCCGCCTGTCGGGCCGGGTGGCGGCGGGCGTCGATGCGCGGGCCGGCGCGGGAGGAATTGCGACGCGGCCGGTCGCCGCCGGACGCATCGCCATCGACAACAGGGCGGACACCGATTTCGGCGAGGTCCGCACCTATGTCCGCGTCGGCAACGGCCGGCGCTGATCTTTTAAAGTGAGCGCGACACCACCAGCGGGCCGCTGCGCGCGCCGCGTCCGTAGGGGGAGGGCGCCGTCCGCGCGGCGCCGTAGCCGGCGGGTGCCCGCGACTTGGCGATGTCGTCCGCCAGCGAGCGGATCAGCCCTTCGCAGACCGTCCGGGCCGTGGCGAGCACGGCCTGGTTCGCCTCGACGGCGGCGGTGAAGGTCTTGTGCGCCTCGCGCAGGGTGGTGACGCCCTGCGGATAGAGCCGCGCCATCGCCACGGCGTTCGCCTTGGCCGCCTCCAGCCCCCGCATGTAGGCGGCGGCGAGCTCCGTCTTCGGCTCGGCGGCCACGACGCCGGCCTTCAGGCGACCGGCGCGGATATGCGCCGCCTCCTCGTCCAGCACGGACTTCAGGGCGTTCATGTTCGCGAGGATGCCCGCGACCAGCGCCTCGGCGCCGGCCCGGTCCACCAGTCGCAACGGTTCAGGCGCCGACATTGGTCGCCCCCTGCATCTTCATCATCTCGCGGAACACCGAATCGGCGATACCCACGCCGCCACTCTGCACGATCTTGTTGGCGTATTCCTTCGTGAGCATCGACCGGTAGACGCCGCCGCCCGTGCCGTTCTCGCCGAGCGGCCCGTCCGTGCCATCGGATTGGGTCATGCGGTCGAGGCTGTTCTCCAGGAACATCTTCTCGAAGTCGGTGGCGGTCTTCTTGACCTTTGTGGCGTTGGCCGGGCTCACATTCGTCGAGGCCGTCTTTTCGGCGACGCTCCCCGAGATGGACTTCGCGACCCCGATGGCGGCGCTCGCCGCGATGCTGGCTAGCTGGATCATGGTCTCCCCCCCTCACATGAGTTCGATATCGGCCTGAAGCGCGCCTGCCGACTTGATCGCCTGCAGGATCGAGATCAGGTCGCGCGGGCCGACGCCCAGGGCATTGAGCCCGTCCACGAGGTCGCGCAGGCTGACGCCCTCCTTGACGAGGGCGAGCTTGTTGCCGTCGCCGGTATCGACCTTCACCCCCGTGCGCGGCACCACTGCCGTCTGGCCGTTGGAGAACGGCGCCGGCTGGCTCACCTGCGGCTGCTCGGTGATCGTGACCGTCAGGTTGCCCTGGGCGATGGCCACCGTGGAAACCCGCACGTCGCGGCCCATCACGATGATGCCGGAGCGCTCGTCCACCACCACGCGGGCGGCTTGATCCGGCTCGACCTTCAGCTGCTCCACCTCGGTGATGAGCCGCATCATGTTGCCGTGATACTTGCCGGGGATCTGGATCGTGACGGTGGCCGGGTCGGTGGGCTCGGCGGTGTCGGCGCCCATGAAGTCGTTGATCGCGGAAGCGATCCGCTTCGAGGTGGTGAAATCCGGGTTGCGCAGGGACAGGCGCAGGTTGCGCGCGTCGCTCAGCTTGAACGCGATCTCGCGCTCGATATTCGCGCCGTTGGAGATGCGCCCGTTGGTCGGCACGCCGCGGGTGATCTTGGCGGCGTCGCCCTCGGCCGAGAAGCCGGCGATGGCGATGGACCCCTGCGCCAGGGCGTAGACCTCGCCGTCGGCGCCGAGCAGGGGCGTCACGAGAAGCGTCCCGCCCTGGAGGGATTTCGCGTCGCCGAGCGAGGAGACGGTCACGTCGATCCGCGTGCCCTGCGCGGCGAAGGGCGGGAGGTTCGCCGTCACCATCACCGCCGCGAGGTTCTGCGTGCGCATCGTGGCGCCGCGCGTGTTCACGCCGAGCCGTTCCAGCATCGCCTGCAGCGACTGCTTGGTGAACGGGATGTTATTGAGGGTGTCGCCGGTGCCGTTGAGGCCGACGACGATGCCGTAGCCGACGAGCTGGTTCTGGCGCACGCCTTCGATGGAGGCGAGGTCCTTGACCCGCGACAGGGCGAGGGCCGGCACGGCGAAGGCCATCAGCGTCACGAGCGCTGCGGCAATGACCGGGATCAGGCGGGTCGTCGGAAGACGGAGTTGCATGCCGGGTTCGGTGAGGTGGCGGGGCCTGCTCCGATAACGCCAGCGCCGTGCCAACCGGGCCAAACCCGTAAGTCCCTGTTTCCGCACCGTTTCCGTAGCGGGCCTCGCTGATGGGGCCGGGCCGGTTCTTGCCGACCCGGCAGGTTCTGCCGCCCCGTTTACTGCCGCTTAACCCTGACGGGCCGAGTGTCGGCTCACCCCTTCCGGCACCGTATGAGATGATGCGCGTCGATTCCCGCCAGCCGATCCGGACGACCGTCGGCGTCTCGGCCGGGCGACGCGACGGGGTGCGGGGCTTCAGCCTCGACGCCACGCCGGACGCGCCCTCCCACACCTCGGCTCCCGCCGGCCCGGCGACCCTCGCCGGGCTCGATGCCGTCCTCCTGCTTCAGACCGAGACCGACACCCCGCAGGAGCGCCGCCGCCGCGCCGCCCGCCGGGGCCACGACCTCCTCGATGGGCTCGACCGCCTCAAGGCGTCGATCCTCGGCGGGCGGGTGGGCGCGGGCGAGTTGCGCGCGGTCGCCTCCCGCCTCGCCGAGCGCGCCGGTTCCTCCGGCGACCCGCGCCTCGACGGGCTGATGGCCGAGATCGAGCTTCGCACGGCCGTGGAACTGGCGAA
>Ga0182229_1000504_pt1 | contig 10212 bp, 11 predicted proteins | sample G6R1MG_32_FD_129663 | JGI IMG/M metagenome (GOLD analysis project Ga0182229, IMG submission 129663) | Miscanthus phyllosphere microbial communities from Michigan, USA - G6R4_MAIN_07NOV2016_LD1 MG | ecosystem: Host-associated > Plants > Phyllosphere > Phylloplane/Leaf | place: USA: Michigan...
AGGTCATCGCGAACACCGCGCTGTACCTGAACTCCGAGCTGGCGGCGGCCGTCACCGGCGTGACCATCCCGGTGGACGCCGGCCACATGCTGCTGACCGGGTTCAACCAGGCGCCGGTGAAGTAGTCGGTCCCGACGACGGCCCGGGTGTCCACAGCCCGGGCCGTCGTCCACAGACCCGCCCCGCGGGGTGTCCGGTGTCGGACCCGACGGGCAGGCTGACCGGCATGCGCACCCCGTGGCGGACCTCCCGCCGTCCTCCCGAGGACGACCCGTCGGTCGTGTTCGCCCATGCCGTCGGGGCCGCGCGACAGCAGGACGTCCCGGTCGAGGTGCTCGACGCGCTGACCACGGCTCTCGCCGGGCTCTCCCCCGACCTGGACCTGCCCGAGGTGCCCGGCTCCCTGGCCGAGGCGGTCAGCACGCTCTACGGCCGGGGGTGGCAGCCCGCCGACGTCGCCCACGTCGCGCGCCGCCGGCTCAGCCAGCGGGCCGGCAAGCTCGCCGCTGCCGTGGTCACCGCGGAGGCCTCGTCCAGCGGTGCGGCCCGGCGGGCGCCCCGCGAGTGGGTCGACCAGCTCGACGCACTGGGGACGACGACGGGCCTGCCCGGCTGGTGGCGCTCCACCGGGGTCGAGCCGGCCACCGCCTGGCGGGACGTCGTCCGGTTGCTCGCGCTGCTGCTGCAGCTCCCGGCGCTGGAGCAGCTCCTGCCCACCCCGGCCGGCTGGCCGCAGCACCGTGTCGAGGGCGCGGCCGTGCCGGCCGGGCCGGTGGACGAGAAGGTCCTGGGCCGGGTGCGCGGGCTGCTGGCGAAGGCCGAGCGCACCGAGTTCCCCGAGGAGGCCGACGCGCTCACCGCGAAGGCCCAGCAGCTGATGAGCCGGCACGCCATCGACGCCGCGGTGCTGGCCGACCGTCGGCCGGCCGGTGCCGAGGCGGGGGTGGTCGCCCGCCGGCTGCACCTGGACGACCCGTACGCCGAGCCGAAGGCACACCTCCTGCAGGCGGTCGCCACGGCCAACGGCGCCCGGGTGGTGCTGCTGCCCGACCTGGGCATCGCCACGGTCGTGGGGCAGCCGGTCGACCTCGAGCTGGTCGACCTGCTGTTCACCTCGCTGCTGCTGCAGGCCACCCGCGCACTGGCCGACGCGACCCGGGGCGGGAGTGCCCACACCCGGGCGGCGGTGTTCCGACGCGGCTTCCTCTACTCCTACGCGACCCGGGTGGGCGAGCGGCTGACCGAGGCCCGGGAACAGGCCACCCGGGAGGCGGCCGGGGAGTACGGGTCGGCGCTGGTGCCGGTGCTGGCCCGGCGCGAGGAGGCGGTCGCCGAACGGGTGGAGGAGCTGTTCCCGCGGCTGCGGGTCAGGCGCGGGCGCACCGTCGACCCGGCCGGCTGGCACGCCGGCCGGCAGGCCGCCGACCGGGCCGACCTGGGGTCGGGACGGTCACCGCTGCGCGGGTGAGCCGGCGACCAGGGCCACCGCGGCCGACGCCGAGACGGCGCCGGGGTGCAGCACCGAGGCGATGGCCTCGACCCCGTCGACCAGTCGCGGTCCGGGCCGGACGACGAGCCCGTCGGCGTCGATCGCCCACACGGTGCGTCCGGGCAGGTGCCTGGCGACCTCCCGGGCCTGCTCGACTGCAGCCTCGAGCCCGAACCCGCACGGCGCCACCAGCACGACCTCGGGGTCCCCGGCCTCGAGCGCGTCCCAGGTGGTCGACACGCTGCGGGTGCCGGCGACCGCGCCCACGGGCTCCCCGCCTGCGGCGGTGACCAGGTCGGGCACCCAGTGCCCGGCGGTGAACGGCGGGTCCACCCACTCGACCACGGCGACGCGGGGTCGCGGGCGTCCGGCGACGGCACGGGCCACGGCGGCCAACCGGGCCCGGAGCGCGTCGGCGACCTCGGCGGCACGGTCCGGTACGCCCGCCCGGGCACCGACCGCGGTGATCGTGGCCAGCACGTCGTCCAGGGTGTGCGGGTCGAGGGTGAGCACGTCGGCCGTCGTCCCCAGGTGGGCGAGGGCGTCGGTGACCGCACCGGCGGGCAGCGCGCAGACCTGGCAGAGGTCCTGGGTGATGACGAGGTCGGGGGCGAGCTCGGCCAGCGCACCGGCGTGCAGCGTGTAGAGGTCCTCCCCGGCAGCCACGCGGGCCCGGACGGCGGCGTCGATCTCCCCCGGGGACAGCCCGACGGTGTCCAGCCCGCCCACGACGACGGCCGCGCGCTCTCGGATCCCCGGCGGCTGGTCGCACTCGAAGCTGACCCCGACCAGGTCACCGGACAACCCGAGCGCGTCGACGATCTCGGTGGCGGACGGGAGGAGCGAGACCAGGCGCACCACCCCACGGTAGGTGCGTAGCGTCGGCTCATGGACCTGCCTGCCGGACTGCTCGAGCTGCTCCGCTCCCCCGCGCCCTGCTTCATCGCGACGCTGATGCCCGACGGCGGGCCGCAGATGACCGAGACGTGGGTGACCACCGACGACGCGGGCCGGATCGTGATCAACACCGTCGCCGGGTTCCAGAAGGTGAAGAACATGGAGCGCGACCCGCGGGTGGCGCTGAACATCGCCGACCCACAGGCGCCGGCCCGCTACTACGGGATCCGCGGTCGGGTCGTCGACATCACCGCCGACGGCGCGGTCGAGCACATCGAGGCACTGGCCCAGAAGTACCTCGGCGGGCCCTACCCCTGGTACGGCGGGCGGGACCAGCAGCGGCTGGTCGTCACCATCGAGGCCGACTCGGTGCACTCCCCGCAGGGCTGATGCGCCGGTAGGTTGCCCGGCGCCGCTCCCGTCGTCCCGGAGGTCCCCGTGCTCGGTCGCAACTCCTTCACCGCCGCGGAGATCGCCGCGGCCCGTGCCGATGTCGCCGGTCAGCTGGCGATGTTCCGCGCGGTGCCGCCCGGACCCGAACGCGATGCCCTCGAGCCCCGCTTCGCCTCGGCCGTGCTGCTCGCCCTGGACCGCCGGTTCGTGCACCGCACCCGCGGACTGGCCGGCAAGAAGGGCACCCCGCTCAACGAGCTGGAGCTGGTCGCCGAGGGCCTGATGGGCGACGGGCAGCTGCCGGGCAGCACGGTGGTGAAGTACGACGCCGCGACCGCCGTGCTGGGTCTCGTGGTGGGCGCGGAGATCGCCCCGTCCGCGGACGACGTGGACGCCCTCGCCGCCGCCGTGTTCGCCGAGCTGGAGGAGACGTCCGCCGGTTGAGGTGGCACGCGGCCGCGGCGAGGAGGAGGCCGTCGTGAGCCGACCGCAGTCCGGTCACGACGACCTCCCCGCTCATCGAGCGGTCACCGGTCGGCTCAGGGCAGGACGCCGTCTGCCCGGTAGCGGTCGAAGAGGCGGTAGAACGAGTCCTCGGTGCGCACGTACCCGGTGAAGCCCAGCAGCCGGGACTTGCTCATGTCGGCGAGCACCTCGATGTCGCGGCCGAGGTCGGAGTCGGTGTGCCACCAGGAGGCCACCCGGGACAGGTCGGGCTCGACCAGCCCGTGCTCGGCGACCACGCGGGCCCACACGGGCTCGGCGTCGGCCATCTGCTCCTCGAGGGGCCGCGGCGCCTCGGCGAAGCCGACCGGCTCGACGTCCAGGGCGGTGGCGAGCTTGGGCCACATCCAGCGCCAGCGGAAGACGTCGCCGTTGACCACGTTGAAGGCCTCGTCGGCCGCGGCCTCGGTGGTGGAGGCCCAGATCATGTGGTCGGCGAGCAGGCCGGCGTCGGTCATGTCGACCAGGGAGTTCCACTGCGTCTGCGAGCCCGGGAAGACGAAGGGGCGTCCGTCGGCGCGGCAGATCGCGGCGTAGGCGGCCAGCGTGGAGCCCATGTTCATGGCGTTGCCGACGGCGTGGCCGATGACGGTGTGCGAGCGGTGCACGCTCCAGGTGAAGCCCTGCTCGGCGGCCGCGGCGAAGAGCGCGTCCTCCTGGGCGTAGTAGAAGTTCTCGACCGGCAGGCGCTCGGCGTCCTCGTGGAACGGGGTGTCGGGCATCTCGCCCTGCGCGTAGGCCTCGAAGGGCCCGAGGTAGTGCTTGAGCCCGGTGACCAGCGCGACGTGCCGGACGCTGCGGCCCGGGGCCAGCGCGGCCAGCAGGTCGGCGACCATGGCCTTGTTGACGACGATGTTCTCGGCCTCGGTGTCCTGCTTGGACCAGGCGCAGAAGAACACGTGGGTGGGCCGCAGCTCGCCCAGCGCGGCGGCCAGGGACTCGGCGGAGCGCAGGTCGGCCCTGACGTGCCGGGCGGTGGAGCCCTCGATGGGGTTGCGGGAGAGTCCGGAGACCTCCCAGCCGCCGGCGGTCAGCTTCTCGACCAGCGCGCTGCCGGTGATGCCGCTGGCGCCGACCACGAGGGCGTGCGCGCCGAGGAAGGGCGGGGTGGGTGCGTTCTGCTCGATGCTCATCGACAGGGGCAGCACCCCTCGGCGTCGCCCTGTTCCGCCGCGCGGGCTGGGATGCTGGCCACATGGAGATGTTGCGCCGACTGCAGACCGAACGACCCGTCGTGTTCTGGATCGTCCTGCTGGTGGGCTTCTGGGTCGCCTTCCGGCTGCTGATCTTCGTGGCCGAGCTGATCCTGGGCCCGTTCGGCCTGCCCGGCTGGGCGCCGCTGGCGCTGGTCCTCGTGGGCCTGGTCGTGCTCGCCCGCCGACAGAACCGCTGAGGAACGACGAAGGCCGCTCTCCCGGTGGGAGAGCGGCCTGTCGTGAAGGGTGGAGCTGAGGGGACTCGAACCCCTGACCCCCACACTGCCAGTGTGGTGCGCTACCAGCTGCGCCACAGCCCCTTGCCGACCCGGTCTGGTGCGTCCGAGCCGTTGCCAACCATACAGTCCCCGCGGCGTCGTCCCCGAGGGGGGTCCCGGCCACCGGGAGGCCACCGGCGCGCGCCCTGCGCAGGACCGCCCGACCTCAGCCGACGAGGTCGGCGTAGACGACGACGTCGTCCAGGTAGTCCCCGGTGGCGGCGTCGAAGTCCCCACCGCAGGTGATCAGCCGCAGCCCGGCGTGGTCGAGGTCGCCGTAGACCTCCGCGGTCGGGAAGTCCTCCTTGGCCATCTGGTCGACCCCGACGACCACGAACCGCGCGGTGCTCCCGTCGGCGCGGTCGACCACCACCTCGTCGCCGGCGACCAGCTGGGCGAGGTCGGCGAAGACCCCGGGCTCACCGGCCCAGTCCACGTGCCCGGCGAGCACCGCGGGACCGAGCTCACCGGGGGTGGGCGCGCCGGTGAACCAGCCGGCCGGGAACCCGTCCGGCGGCACCTCGAGGCTGCCGTCGGCCTGCAGACCGAGGTCCATCAGCTCGGAGTCCACGCCGATCGCCGGCACCTGCACGCGCACCGGTGCCGACGCCGGCAGCACCGGGGACGACGCCGCAGGCGCGACGCTGGTCGCCGAGGGTGCCGCGACCGGCGGGGGCGCCGCCGACGAGCCGCACCCCGCCAGGACCGCTGCGCCCAGGAGGGCGCCGACCAGCCGGGCCCGGCGCCCCCGCAACGGGGTCACCGGGTGGACGGGGGTCCGGCGGCGCTGCCGTCGCCGGTGTCCACCGAGCCGACCGGGACCGTGCCCACCTGGGAGAAGACCCCCGTGCCGCGGGTGCCGTTCCCGCCGCCGTTGCCTCCCGAGGGGCCGGCTCCGGTCGGGGTGCCCCCGCCCGGGGTCCCGCTCGTGCCGCCGCCGGTCGTACTGCCCGGGGACCCGGGGCCGCCCGCCGGGGTCGTCGTGGGACCGGCCGGGGTCGGGGCCGCCGAGGTCGTGGGGGCCGCCGACGTGGTGACCGGTGCCGAGGACGTCGGCGGGGTGGTCGCACACGCCGGGGCGGTGATCACGTTGGAGTCCAGGGTGACCGCTGCGTTGCGCGCCAGCAGCCGCCCCTGGACGACGGCACCCGTCTGGGCCTCGATCGCGGTGTTCGCGTAGACCGTCCCGACGAAGGTGCTGTTGGTGCCCAGCGTCGCCGAGCTGGTGACCTGCCAGAAGACGTTGCAGGCCTGCGCCCCGCCGATCAGCGTGATGGTGCTGTCCGAGGCGGTGATCAGCGTCGAGCCCGACTGGAACACGAAGACGGCCGTGGGGTCGCCCTGCGCGTCGAGGGTGAGCGGGCCGGTCAGCGACAGTGACGTCGGGTTGGTGTAGACCCCCGGCACGAGGGTGCGGGCGTCCACGTCGGCCAGGTCGGCCGGCACCTGGTCGGCCGGCCCCTGACCCGCGGTGTCCAGGTACGCGACGTCCAGGTCGCTCTGCGCCTGCTGGGCGACACCGTCACCGCCCCGGGCCACGCCGGTCTGCACGATCGTCCCGTTGTCGGTGAGGCTCGCTTCCGGGAAGCTCCCGGTGTCCCCGTTGATCGTGGTCGTGCCGGTGTTGGTGATCCCGGTGGCCGCCAGGACGGCGAACGACTGCGTCGTCCCCTGCGGTACCGCGGTGGCGGCCGCCGCCGCGGCGGTGCCGGCCGTGCTGATCAGTCCGACGGCAGCCAGCAGGATCGTGGAGGCGACCCCGCCGGCGAGCCATGTGGTTCGGGTGGGCTGACGCCCGTGGTCGAGGACCGACGTCATGTCGGCACTCCTGTCTCCGACCCTCGTGGGCCGGTTCGCGTCGTTCACAGAAGACGACGCCGGCGTGGATGCCGAGGCACGAGGGACCTTCGTGGGATCAGCCTGACTCCCTGGCGGTCCCATCCCGGCAGGATCAGCGGCGTGTCGTCACAGGAGTGGAGTGATTCCACTCGTCGAGTGACTCTCGGTCCGGCGGCTCACCGTGGGTGAGCGCGCCTCAGATGTCTGCGCCCTGTTCGCGGAGCCAGACGACCGGGTCGACGGGCGGGCCGTCCAGGCCGCCGGAGTGCACCTCGAAGTGCAGGTGCGGGCCGGTGGACTGTCCCCGGCTGCCCAGCAGCGCGATGGTCTGCCCGGCCTCGACGACGTCGCCGGCGGAGACCTCGATCTCCTCCATGTGGCCGTAGATCGTCACGTCACCGCTGACACCCAGGATGTAGACGGCCTGGCCGTACCCGCTGGCCGCACCCGCCCGCAGCACGACGCCGTCCTCGGCCGCGTACTCCGGCGTCAGCATCGGCGCGGCGAGGTCGATGCCCCAGTGCATGGTGCCCCAGCGCTGGCAGAAGCAGGTGGTCATCCGGGCGCCGTCCACCGGGACGACGACCTTCGGGCGGGCCGCCTCGGCAGCGGCGACCGCGGCCGCCTCGGCCTCGGCGCGCTCGGCCCGGCTGGCGGCCACCTCGGCCAGCCGCTGCTGGGCCTGGGCCTCGGTGATCGCCATCTGCGGCATGAGCTCGGCCTCGTCGAGGAACGCCGCGTTCTCCGAGGCGGCCAGCGCCTGGGCGACGCTGTCGTCGGACGTGGCCTCGGCCGGGGTGCCCGGGAACCCCAGGGTCGCGGCGAGCACCCCGCCCAGGGCGAGCGCCGCCACCAGGACCGCCGGTCGCCGTCGAGCACCCGTTCCCACCGCCACCCGTGCTCCCCCGTCGTCTGCTGCGCCTGGTTCGACAGCAGGCAACCTAACGAGCCGTGACCGGTCTGTGACCCCCCGCTCGGCGCGTCCTCGCTGACACGCCGTGTGGCAAACCACACCGGTGTCATTCGGGCCGACCGGGGAGGTCGGTCAGTGGTGCGGGTGTGGTGCCGGTGCGGGCGCCGGGACGGCGAGGGGCACCCCGGTGGTCTCCCGCGCCGCGGTGCGCCGGGCCAGGACGGCGACCCCGACGACCAGCCCGACCACACCGACCACCTGGCCGGTGGTGGCCAGCAGACCCGGGGCCAGGACCTCCCCGTAGACCGGTGCGGCGAGCCCGACCGCGACCAGCGGCTCGAGCACGGCCATCACCGGCAACGACTCGATGAGCGCGCCGGACTGGTAGGCCCACTGGGCGAACACGATCGAGGCGGCACCGGAGGCCAGCAGCAGGTAGGTGGTCCAGCTGCCGAGCAGCTCGGCCGGCGGGTGGGCCACCACGTCCTTGAGCAGCAGGCCGGTGATGCCGAACCCGCCTCCGGCCGCCAGGCCCAGCGCCAGCGCCTTGTGCGGGGCGGCCGGGCGCAGCGACCAGAGCGCGGCCAGCACCATCACCGCCGCAGCCCCGCCGGCGCACAGCAGCAGCGCCCCCGGCTCGGCGAAGGAGCTGCCGTGCTGGGGCCGGGCGGACACGACGAACAGGCCCAGGGTCACCGCGACGACGCCGGCGGCGATCCACTGCCCGCGCTCGGGCAGCAACCGGTCGGCGTGCCGCCGGTCGACCAGGGCACCGAGCGCCAGGGAGATGACGAGACCGCCGGACAGCAGCGGCTGCACGACCACGACCGGCCCGAACTTCAGCGCCGAGGCGTGCAGCAGGAACCCGCAGAGCGCGGCACCCTGACCGCCGATCCAGGCCCGGTTGCGCACCAGCTTGCCGACCAGGCGGAGCACCGCCCCCTGCGGGAGGTCGGCAGCGGCGTCCGTGGCCGCCCGGTGCTGCACGACGGTGGACACCGCGAAGGCGCACGCCGAGAGCAGCGCCAGCAGGATCGACGCCCCGAGGTGCCCCTGCTGACCGGGCGGCGGGCCCTGGGCGGCGAGGACCGCCAGGGCGTGGGTGTCCAGAGACCCGGCGCGCACCCCCGTGTCCAGCACGGGCCCGAGCCTGCCACGGGTCGGGGTCGACGTCGCGCGGGACGCCCGGTCAGCCGGTGACCGGCACCGTCACGGTGACCTCGCCGGACCGGTCGAACACGAACGTCACCTCGACCTCGTCGCCCACCGCCACCGACCGCTCGGTGTCCGGGAGCACCACCGCGGCCGTGCCGTCCAGGCCCAGGTGCAGCACCCCCTCGGCCGGCACGGTCCACGGCCCGGCGTCCACGGCGCCGAAGCCCGTGCCGCTCACCGTCTGCAGCGTGTCGTCGTCGGGCCCGGCGTTCTGCACGTCCAGCCGCAGCACCGCGTCGTCCCCGGCGTCCAGCGCCCCGTCGTCCGCGTCGGCGATCGAGGCCCGCAGCACCGTGACGTCCTTGCTCACCTCGACCTGCGCCGAGGTCTCCCCGCCCGGTGCCTCCTCGGCAGCGGTCTGCCCGAGGTCACCGCTGCCGGCGCACCCGGTGAGCACGAGGGCGGCGAGCGGGAGGGCCAGCAGGGAACGGGTCACGAGTGGTGGAGGTGCCCCCGGGCGAGGTGGTCGAACCCGTGACCGTCCTCTCCGGGCCTCAGGCGGGGACGACGACGGGCCGGTCGCGGAACCGGCGCGCGGCCAGCGCCCCGCCGACCACCAGGCCCAGCCCCCCGGCCAGCAGCACGGCGACCGAGGCCCGGGCCAGCACCGGGGGGCCGGCCGCGAGCAGGTTCGCCGTCCACAGCACGTCGACGTCGGGCAGGCCCTGCACCAGCAGCAGCCAGCCGACGACGACGGCCAGCACGCCGGTCAGCGACCCCCGCCCCCGCGCCGCCGCCCGGAGCGCGGCCACCACGACGAGCAGCACCAGCAGCGCCGGCACCAGCGCGGACAGCACGGCGCCCGGGTGCGACCCGACGGTCACCGAGGGGGCCGGGGTGGCCACGGCGTGTCCCAGCGAGGCCGACGCCCCCAGCCCCAGCGCGGCAGCGAGCGGACCGGCGGTGCGGGCCAGCGAGCCGGCGGCGACGACGCCGGCGAGCACCAGCGCGTAGAGCGGCCACACCAGCCAGCCCGGCGGCGGGGGCGACCAGGTCAGCACCCCCGCGACGTCCACCGGCGTGCCCCCCAGCGCCATCGGCACCGTCCAGGAGATGACGGTGTGCGACACGGTCGGGTCGGCGGTGACCACCGGGGGCAGCTGACCCTCGCTCATCCAGTGCGTCCGGTGGTCGTGCCAGGCGTACTGCGGCTGCGTCGAGACCTGCACCCAGTCCGGCGTCCCCAGCGGGTCGGCGTCGGAGGGCAGCGGCATCCGGCCGAACCGGTCCAGGTTGATCGTGGTCGCCGGGCTGTGCGCGTTGCGCCAGACCCCGTCGGGGCCGATCCGCAGGTAGGGCTCCCCGGAGTAGCCGGGCACGGTCAGCTCGCTGCCGGTGCCGTTGACCACCTCGAGCTCGTCGCCGAACTGCAGCACCCGCACCTCGACCCCGGGGAGGTCCGGGCGCACCGAGGTCACCGCGCCGTCGAAGTCGCTGCCGGCCACGCCGTCACCGACGTGGGCCGCGGCCGGACCGGCCAGGGCGCCG
>Ga0182229_1000505_pt1 | contig 10205 bp, 11 predicted proteins | sample G6R1MG_32_FD_129663 | JGI IMG/M metagenome (GOLD analysis project Ga0182229, IMG submission 129663) | Miscanthus phyllosphere microbial communities from Michigan, USA - G6R4_MAIN_07NOV2016_LD1 MG | ecosystem: Host-associated > Plants > Phyllosphere > Phylloplane/Leaf | place: USA: Michigan...
AGGTAGAGTTCATCCACCTCGCCGTCGGTGCCCAGCGCCCGGCTGCGGGCCCGTCCGTAGGCGGCGTAGCCCACGATCCTGTCGCCGGTCTCGACCAGCGCGATGGGCCGCCCCCGGCCGAGGGCCGACCGCCACCACGGGCGCCCCCGCGCCGCGATCATCTTCTCCAGGGCGATGCCGGGGATGATCCCGCGATAGGCCTCGCGCCACGCCGCATCGAACACCGTCGACAGGCCGCCGATATCGGCCTCCCTGGCCCGGCGGATGCTCGTGGTGCGCGTGCTCATCGGCTCGGCCTCCCGTCCGTTCTCGGCAAACAACCTCCGGACCCGTGCAGGTTCGATGCCGATCCAGGCGGAGTGAAGGCAAGATCGGCGCCGTTTTGCGCACCGATTGCCCCTCCCCCGGCCGGCTGGTACAGGCGGCTTTCGCCTTCCGGACCCATCGTGCTCAAACGTTTCCTCAAGCCCGAGACGCGCTACGCCCGCCGCATGGCCCGCATCGCCCGCTTCGAGCGGCCGATCGGCGGCCCGGGCAGCCGGCTCATGGCCTGGGCCAACATGCTGCTCGTGGACCACGGCGTGTTCCGCCTCGCCTATCTCAACCGCCACCGGGTCGGCCGGGGGCAGGTCTGGCGCTCGGCCCAGCCGGGCCCGCACCAACTCGCCCGCTTCCGCGCCGAGGGGGTGCGGACGGTGATCTCCCTGCGCGGCGGGCGCGAGCACGGCTCCTGGCCGCTGCAGCGCGAGGCCTGCGAGCGCCACGGCCTGACGCTGGTGGAGTTCGTGCTGCGCTCCCGCGAGGCCCCGGACCGGGAGACGATCCTGGCGGCGCAACGCTTCTTCGCGGGGATCGAGTACCCGGCGGTGATGCACTGCAAGTCGGGCGCCGACCGGGCGGGGCTCGCGGCAGCGCTCTACCTGATCCTGCACGAGGGGCGCCCGGTGGCCGAGGCCGCGCGCCAGCTTTCGGCCCGCTACGGCCATTTCCGCTTCGCCAAGACCGGCATCCTCGACGCCTTCTTCGCCCGCTACCTCACCGAGGGCGAGCCGCGCGGCCTCGACTTCCTGACCTGGGTCGGCACCGTCTACGACCCTGAGGCGCTGAAGCGCGACTTCCGGCCGGGCTTCTGGTCGGACGTGGTCGTGGACCGGGTGATCCGGCGGGAGTAGCAAGGCTACGCTTGTCCCATGGGTGCGGGACGAGTCGCGTTCGGCGGCGTATCCGTCCGGAGACTTGTTCCGGTGACCGATTCCAGGGACCTCATCCGCCTCCTCGAGCAGGACGGCTGGGTTTGGCATTCCAGCACCGGAAGCCATCGCCACTTCAAACACCCGACGAAACCGGGCAAGATCACGATCCCCCACCCGAAGAAGGACATGCACCCCAAGACCGTGCGATCGATCCTCCGGGCCGCCGGTTGTGACAAGCCCTCGCACTCCTGACGACGGGATGCCGACGTGACCGCCTACATTGCCTTCGTTCACCCCCCGGAGGACGGCTCCGAGTGGGGCGTGACCTTCCCCGACGTCGCGGGGTGCGTGTCGAGCGGCACGACCTTCGAGAGCGCCGTCGAGGCGGCGCAGGAGGCCCTGTCGGGCCATCTCTCCTGTCTCGCGGCGGACGGCGATCCGCTCCCGGACGCGCGCACCCTCTCGCAGATCCAAGCCGATCCGCTCGCGACGGCGGAGGCAGCCGGAGCGATCACGCAGCTCGTCGTGCCGGACCAGATTCCCAGCGAGCGGGTGCGGGTGGACTTGACCCTCGACCGGGGATTGCTGCGGCGGGCCGACGAGGCGGCGCGGGCACGGGGCCTGAGCCGCACCGCCTTCATCGAGGCGGCGCTGTCGGCCGAAACCCGCAGGTCGCCCTAGCCCCGCCGGCTATTCCGCCGCCGGGCGTGCCATCTCGCGGAAGGGGTGCGCCGGGTACGTCCCGACGATCCGCAATTCCCGCGAGAAGTAGCCGAGTTCGTCCAGCGCCCGGCGCAGGCCCGGCTCGTCGGGGTGGCCGTCGACCTCGGCGTAGAATTGCGTGGCGGTGAACTCGCCCTCGATCATGTAGCTTTCGAGCTTCGTCATGTTCACGCCGTTCGTGGCGAAGCCGCCGAGCACCTTGTAGAGCGCCGCCGGGATATTGCGCACCCGGAAGACGAAGCTCGTCACGAAGGCGCCCTCGCCCGTGGCCGGCTCGGGCTCCGGCGAGAACACCACGAAGCGCGTGGTGTTGTGGGCCGCGTCCTCGACGTCGCGCATCAGGATGTCGAGGCCGTAGACATCGGCCGCCATGGCCGGGGCCAGCGCCGCCCGGCTCGGATCGCCGGCTTCCGCGATCTCGCGGGCGGCGCCCGCCGTGTCGCCGCTCACCACGGAGCGCAGGCCCAGGCGGCGGATGATCCGGCGGCATTGGCCCAGCGCGTGGACGTGGCTGTGCACGCTCTTCAGCGCCTCCACCGGGGTGCCCGGCAGGACCATCAGCTGGAAGTGGATCGGCAGGAAGTGCTCGGCCACGATGTGCAGCGGCGAGGTCGGGATCAGGTGGTGGATGTCCGCCACCCGGCCCGCCAGCGAGTTCTCGATGGGGATCATCGCCCGTTGCGCGCGCCCCTCCGTCACCGCCGCGAAGGCGTCCTCGAAGGTCGGGCAGGGCAGCGGGGTCCAGTCCGGATAGGCCTTCGAGCAGATGATGTGCGAGTTGGCCCCGGGCTCGCCCTGGTAGGAAATGGTACGCTCAGACATCGTCTCGTGCGGGTTCAGTTGAGGCGGCGGCGCTGCATCAGCGCCCGCGCCTTCTCGAGGTCGGCGGGGGTGTCGACGCCGAGCGGCAGGTCGTCCACGACCACCGCGTCGATGCGCATGCCCGCTTCCAGGGCGCGGAGCTGCTCCAGCTTCTCGCGGGTCTCCAATTCGCCCGGCGGCAGGGCGACGAATCGGGTCAGCGCCTTCCGGCGGTAGGCGTAGAGGCCGATATGGTGCCAGAGCGGGCCGGGGCCGTAGGGCGCGCGGGCGCGGGTGAAGTACAGGGCGCGCAGGCGGCGCGGGGCTACCTCGTGGCCGACGAGCTTCACCACGTTGGGATTGTCCGCCTCCTCCGGGTCGGTGATCGGCGCGCAGAGGGTGACGATGTCCACAGTCCGGTCGGCCAGCGGCAGGATGGCCGCGCCGATGATCGCCGGGTCGATGGTCGGCAGATCGCCCTGGACGTTGACGACCACGTCGTGCCGGCCCTCCGGGTCGATGCTCTCCAGCGCCTCGGCGAGGCGGTCGGAGCCGGAAGGGTGGTCGGGCCGCGTCAGCACCGCGAGGCCGCCCGCCGCCTCCACCACCTGCACGATCTCCGGCGTGTCCGTCGCCACCACGACGGGGCCGATCCCGGCCTCCACCGCACGGCGCCAGACATGGAGGATCATCGGCTCGCCCGCGATGTCGGCGAGGGGCTTGTTCGGGAGACGGGTGGCGGCGAGTCGCGCCGGGATGAGAACGAGGGGATCGGACATGGCTTCGCGGGTCCGTGGAACGGTCGGGTCTGTATCAGGCCGGGTGGCGGTTGTCGTCCCTGGGGGCCGGCCGATGCAAGGCAGTGACAATACCGGCGAAATTCTGCATGCGCGCCACCCCCGCGACCCTGCGTTATCCCTTGGCGGCATTGTCAAGGTCGGGGCGAAGCGGCTAAGGCACCCTCGAAGCCTTCCAGAGTGCGGCGGAGTAGCCGGGTATGCCCGCGCAGGCGCGGCCCCGGGGACGTAGAGAGGCCCATGAACTCGTTCGAGGTGAACAAGATCGCCGGTGCCGTACTCGGCGCCATGCTGTTCGCGGCTGGCTCCGGCTTCGTGGCCGAGCTGATCTACCATCCGAAGCCGGCCGGCAAGGCGGGCTACGACCTGCCGGAGGCCGAGGCCGAGAAGCCCGCGGCGGCCGGCGCGGAGGCGAAGGTGGAGCCCATCGCGGTGCGGCTCGCCAGCGCCAACGTCGAGAAGGGCCAGGGCGGCACCAAGGCCTGCCATGCCTGCCACAGCTTCGACAAGGGCGGCCCGAACAAGGTCGGCCCGGACCTGTGGGACGTGGTCGAGCGCAAGAAGGCCGCCCACGAGGGGTTCGATTACTCCGCCGCCCTGAAGGAGAAGGGCGGAAGCTGGACCTACGCCGACCTCGACGGGTTCCTCGAGAACCCGAAGGTCTACGCGAAGGGCACCAAGATGGGCTTCGCGGGCATCGCCAACCCGCAGGAGCGGGCGAACGTGATCGCCTACCTGCGCACCCTGTCGGACAGCCCGAAGCCGCTCCCCGCCGCCGAGAAGGCCGAGGACAAGCCCGCCGCCCAGCCGGCCGCCGCCAAATCGGATGAGAAGCCCGCCGCCGAGAAGCCGAGCGCCGACAAGCCGGCCCTGAACAAGGGTTCGGAGGGCAAGGATTCGCCCGCCAAGCCGGCCGACACGAACACCGCCAAGCCGGCGATCGAGAAGCCCCCGGGCAGCCCGCGCCCCGACGGCAACGGCAGCGACCGCAACGCCCCGGCCCCGCCGGCCAACGCCCATGACGGCGACCAGCAGGGCCAGCCGTCGAGCGTGATCCCGGCGGAGCCGACCGCGCCGTCCGCCCCGGCCACCAAGGAGCCGCCGTCGCAGGCGAACCCCGAGGCGGTCGACCGGGCGAAGGAACTGGACATCCAGGTTCCGAAGAAGGACGACAACGCGCCGCCGAAGTAAGGGCCGTTGCCGGACGAGCCTCTCGAACGGCCCGCCCCGCGCCAGGCGTCCCTGGCGCTCCTCGTGGCCGTGACGATGACGGGCACGGTGGCGCTGCACATCTTCGTGCCGGCGCTCGCCGCTGCCGCGTTCGACCTCCACACGGACGCGGCCGGGATCCAATCGACGATCACGGTCTACCTGATCGGTCTCGCGGGCGGGCAACTGGTCTACGGCCCCCTCTCGGACCGCTACGGCCGCCGGCCGGTGCTGATCGGCGGGCTCGGCCTCTACCTCGCGGGCCTGCTGCTCGCGATTCCCGCGCCCAATCTCGGCGTGCTGCTCGTCGCGCGGATGATGCAGTCGCTCGGCGCCTGCTCCTGCCTCGTCATCGGCCGGGCGATGGTGCGCGACGTCTCGACCCGTGAGGACGCGGCGCGCAAGCTCGCCATCCTCGTCACCGCCATGACCCTCACCCCCGCCCTGGCCCCGGCCATCGGCGGCGTGGTGAGCCACGCCTTCGGCTGGCGGTCGGTGTTCGTAGTTCTGGCCGGCCTCGTCGCCTTCCTCGGGGCGATGGTGGTGCTGACCCTGCCGGAGACCAACCGGCACAAGGTGGCGCTGCCGGGCCTCGCGGCGGTGCTCGCGGCCTATCTCCGCCTCGTGCGGATGCCCGTCTCCCGCGCCTATCTCGTGGCCGGGGGCTGCGCGGGCACGAGCCTCTATGCCTTCCTGGCGGTGGCGCCGTTCCTGCTGGTCAACCGCCTCGGGCGCTCGCCGCAGGAGGTGGGGTTCGATTGCCTGCTCGTGGTGTTCGGCATGGTCGCGGGGGCGGTGATCGCGAGCCGGATCGCCCGCCGCGTCTCGATCCTGCAGGGCGCGCGGAGCGGCAACCTGATCTGCATCGTGTCGGCGCTGGCCCTCCTCGCCGTGGACCGGTCGGGCGTCCTGACGATCGAGACACTGATCGTCCCTCTCTTCGCCTACGCGGTCGGGGTCGGCCTGCTGAGCCCCAACGCCGTGGCCGGGCTGATGAACGTCGATCCGCACGCGGCGGGCTCCGCGTCGAGCCTCTACGGCTTCACGCAGATGACCTTCGGAGCCCTGTTCACCGCCGCAGCGACGGCGTGGCCCGCCACCTCGGCGACCCCGGTCGCGCTGACGCTCCTCGCTGCCGGGCTGATCGCGGGGCTGTCGCTCCGGCGGGTGTGAGCCTCAGCCCTGCGCCGGCAGGATCGCCCCGGACAGGCCGGCGGCGAACCCTGCCCGCAGTTCGAGCCAGAGCAGCCGCGCCGGATCGACCGGCCCCGGCATGGTCAGGCGCCCCGGCGGCACGGGCGCGAAGCCAAACCGGGCGTAATAGGGGGCGTCGCCCACGAGGATCACCAGCCCCTCCCCCGCCTCGCGGGCGGCCTCGATGGCGGCGCGGGTGAGGGCCGAGCCGATGCCGCGCCCCTCGAAGCTCGGATCGACCGCGAGCGGCCCGAGCATCAGGAAGCCCGCCTCCCCCGCCCGCACCGGGCTCATCCGCACCGCGCCGACGAGGAAGCTGCCGACCGAGGCGGTGACGCCGAGATCGCGCCGGTACGGGTTGCCCTCGCGCAGGCGATAGGCCGTGCGGGCGAAGCGGCCCGGCCCGAAGGCGCGGGCCTCTAGGCGGGCGATGGCGGAATCGTCCTCCGGCCGCTCGGGGCGGACGACGAGGGAGAGTGAGGTCACGGCTCAGGCGGCTCCGCGAAAAACCTGAGCCGCGTAACAGTGTGCGGGCGCCGCGGCAAACCGGCGTCGGGAGCCAAGCTCCGAATCCCTGGGCGCCGGCTCGCGAGTGATGATAAGTCGAGCCGTGAGAGGACCAAGATGCGCCTGACCCGCTATACGGATTACAGCCTGCGGACGCTCATCTACGTGGGGCTGCGGGAGCCGGGCCAAAGCTCCATCGGCGAGATCGCCCGCGCCTACGGCATCTCCGAGAACCATCTGACCAAGGTGGTGCACCAGCTCGGGCGCCTGGGGCTGGTCCGCACGATCCGCGGGCGCGGCGGCGGCCTGCGCCTCGGCATGGCGCCGGAGCGGATCGTGATCGGGCAGGTGGTGCGCCAGACGGAGGACGACCTCGCCCTGGTGGAATGCTTCGCCTCGGACGCCTGCATCATCACCGCGCCATGCCGGCTGAAGCACGCCTTGGGCGAGGCGCTGGGCGCGTTCCTCGCCGTCCTCGACGGCTACACCCTGGCGGACCTGCTCGGGGCCCCGGAGGGTGGCGAGGTCGCCCGCCTCCTCGGCATTCCCACGCCGGAGCCGGAAGCGGCCGTGCTCTGACTCAGGTGGCGCGCGCCGAGAAATCGATGCGCGGATCGATCCAGACGTAGATAAGGTCCGAGAGCAGGTTCACGGCGAGCCCGATCAGCGAGAAAATGTAGAGCGTGGCGAAGACCACCGGGTAATCTCGCCCGACGATGGCCCGGAACGAGAGTTCCCCGAGCCCGTCGAGGGAGAAGATCGTTTCGATCAGGAGCGACCCGGTGAAGAAGGCCGAGATGAAGGCCCCGGGAAAGCCGGCGATGACGATGAGCATCGCGTTGCGGAAGACGTGCCCGTAGAGCACCCCGCGTTCGGACAGGCCCTTCATCCGCGCGGTGAGGACGTATTGCTTGCGGATCTCGTCGAGGAACGAGTTCTTGGTGAGCAGGGTCGAGGTGGCGAAGGCGCCGATCACCAGGGCGGTGAGGGGCAGCGCCATGTGCCACGCGTAATCCGTGACCTTGTGCCAGGGGGTGAAGCTGTCCCAGCCCTCGCTGGTGAGGCCGCGCAGCGGGAACCATTGGTAGAACGAGCCGCCCGCGAACAGGATGATCAGCATCAGCCCGAACATGAAGCCCGGCACCGCGTAGCCGACGATCACCACCGCCGAGGTCCAGCGGTCGAACCGCTCCCCGTCCTTCACCGCCTTGCGGATGCCGAGCGGGATCGAGATCGCGTAGGACAGGAGCGTCATCCACAGGCCGAGCGAGATCGACACCGGCAGCCGCTCGCGGATGAGCTGGATGACGTTAACATCGCGGAAGTAGCTGCGGCCGAAATCGAACCGGATGTAGTTCCACATCATCATCGCGAAGCGCTCGGGCGCCGGCTTGTCGAAGCCGAACTGCTTTTCGAGCTTGGCGATGAATTCCGGGCTGAGGCCCTGCGCGCCGCGATAGCGGGAATTGGCGGCGCCCCCGCCGCTGCCGCCGCCGCGCGATCCGCCGCCGAGGTCGCCGTTGCCGCCGGTGACGCGGGAGAGCGCGCCCTCGTTCTGCCCCTGCATCTTCGAGAGCACCTGCTCCACCGGGCCGCCGGGGGCGAACTGCACGATGGCGAAGGTGATCAGCATGATGCCGAACAGGGTCGGGATCATCAGGCCGATCCGGCGCAGGATGTAGCTCAGCATCAGGTCATTCCCGCCCGATCCGCCGGGCCTTGTCGGCGTCGGACCACCAGGTCGCGGGGGCGCCGAGATCGTATTTCGGCGGGGTGGCCGGGCGTCCGAACACGTCCCACAGGGCAAGGCGGTGCTGGTCGCCATACCACATCGGCACCCAGTGGCGCCCGGCGCGCAGCACCCGGTCGAGGGCGCGGCAGGCCGTGGTCAGCGCGGCGCGGGTGTCCGCCCCGGCGATGGCCGAAAGCAGCGCATCGATAACGGGGTCCTCGATGCCGGCCATGTTGTTGGAGCCCGGCGTCGCGGCGGCGCGGGAGCCGTAGAGGTCACGCAGTTCCGCGCCGGGGGTGACGCCGCCGGAATAGCGCCGGGCGGTGAGGTCGAAGTCGAAATCCTTCAGCCGCGCCTGATATTGCGACGGATCGACCATGCGGCTCGACGCGCGGATGCCGACGAGGCCGAGGTTGCGGATGTAGGGCTGCGTCACCGGCTGGAAGACCGGGTCGTCGTCGAGGAATTCGAGGGTCAAGGGCTCGCCGCCGGGCAGGCGCATTTCGCTGCCGGCGCGGGTGCAGCCGGCCTCGCGCAGCAGGGCGTCGGCGCGTTTCAGGAGCGCCCGGTCCTGGCCCGATCCGTCCGAGACCGGCGGCAGCCAGGGCTCGCCGAACACCTCGGCGGGCAGCTTCCCGCGCCAGGGGTCGAGGAGCGTCAGTTCCTCGGGCGACGGGGTGCCCGTGGCCTTGAGGTCCGAGTTCTCGAAGAACGAGGCCGTGCGGGTATAGGCCCCGTACATCAGGTTGCGGTTGGCCCATTCGAAGTCGAAGCACAGGCCGATGGCCTCGCGCACCCGGGGGTCCTTGAACTTCGCCCGCCGCTCGTTAATCCACCAGCCCTGGGTGCCGCTCGGTCGCGCGTCCGGCACGCGCTCGCGCACCACCCGGCCCTCGGCCACGGCGGGGAAATCGTAGCCCGTCGCCCAGACCCGCGCGGTGAACTCCTCGCGGAAGGTGAAGGCGCCGCTCTTGAACGCCTCGAAGGCCACCGTGCGATCGCGGAAATACTCGTAGCGCAGGCTGTCGAAGTTGTGCCGCCCGACATTCACCGGCAGGTCGGCGGCCCAGTAATCGGTCACGCGCTCCAGGCCGATGGAGCGGCCGGGATCGACCGCCGCCACCCGGTAGGGGCCGGAGCCGAGCGGCGCGTCGAGGGTCGAGGCCTCGAAGTCGCGCTGGGCGTAATAGGCGGCGGAGAACACCGGCAATTGCGCCACGATTAGCGGCAGGTCGCGGGCGCGGCCCGGCGCGAAGGTGACGACGAGGCGCCCCTCGCCCTCGGCGCGGGCGTCGGTCATGTCGCGGATCGTCTCCGCGATCTCAGGATGGCCCTTGTCCCGGAGGATCTTCAGGCTGAACGCCGCGTCCTGCGCCGTCAGCCGGGAGCCATCGTGGAAGCGGGCCTGGGGGCGCAATTCGAACGTGTAGGTCAGCCCGTCCTGGCTGACGCTCACGGAGCGGGCGAGGAGGCCGTAGATCGCGTCCGGCTCGTCGAGCGCCCTCGTCATCAGGCTGTCGAAAGTGAATTCGAGGCCGGCGGCGCCGGAGCCGCGCAGCACGTAGATGTTCAGGGTGTCGAAGGTGCCGAGCGACTGGTTGCCCACCGTGCCGGAGATCTGCCCCGAGAACCGCCCGCCCTTGGGCGCCATGGGGTTCACGTAATCGAAGGTGCGGAAATCCTTCGGGTATTTCAGGTCGCCGAAGCTCGACAGCCCGTGCCGCTCTTCGTCGGCGGCCCAGGCCGGCAGGGGGAGCGGCAGGGAGGCGGCCAGCCCGCCCAGGACGAGGCCGCGCCGCGTCGCCCTCACCGGGGCGCCCCCGTCTTGGCGGCCAGCGCCTCGTCGTACCACCACGTCGTGGGGAAGCCGGAATTGGCGTAGAGCGGCAGGATCGGCGGTCGGTTGAAGCGGTTCCAGCGCAGGGTCCGCTGCCGGTCGGACGCCCATTGCGGCACGACGTAATCGTGGGCCAGCAGCACCCGGTCGAGGGCGCGGGTGGCGGCGATGACGCCCTCCCGGTCGGGGGCGAAGATCACCTTCTCGATCAG
>Ga0182229_1000506_pt1 | contig 10204 bp, 1 predicted proteins | sample G6R1MG_32_FD_129663 | JGI IMG/M metagenome (GOLD analysis project Ga0182229, IMG submission 129663) | Miscanthus phyllosphere microbial communities from Michigan, USA - G6R4_MAIN_07NOV2016_LD1 MG | ecosystem: Host-associated > Plants > Phyllosphere > Phylloplane/Leaf | place: USA: Michigan...
AAGCGGTCGGCCTCGTCGTCAAGGGCCGCCGTCAGGATGTCGTCGCCGGCCCCTCCCGCCACGACGTCCGAGCCGGAACCGTCGGACAGCGCATCCATGCCCGCGCCGCCGTCGAGCCGATCGTCGCCGGCCCCTCCGGATAGGCAGTCCTGGCCCAGGGCGCCCGAGAGGCTTTCGCTCGCGGCGCTACCGACGAGCACGTCGTCGCCCGATCCCGCCGCGACCGTTTCGACGGATGCGATCAGATCCGCTCCGATCCCCTGCCCGACCGCCGTGCCTTCCGCCAAGTCGACCGCGACACCCGATGTCGTGGCCGTGAGGTCGAGGGTGTCCCGGCCGTCGCCGCCGTCGAAGCGGTCGGCCTCGCCGTCGAGGGATGCCGTGAGGATGTCATCGCCGGTGCCTCCCAGGACCGTGTCGGCCCCCGATCCGTCCGACAGCACGTCGGAATCGTCACCGCCATCGAGCAGGTCGTCGCCGGCCCCTCCCGCGATGCGATCGGCGCCTGCGTTGCCGGCCAGTGCGTTGGGGCCGCCATCACCCTGGATGACGTCGCCACCCGATCCACCTCGCACCGCCTCGACCGAGACCAGCCTGTCGCGCCCGTTCTCGGGACCGACGGCAATACCGGTCACAAGGTCGATCGTGGCGTCCGAGGTCGTCGCGGCGAGGTCCAGGGTATCCACCCCTGCACCGCCGTCGAAGAGGTCCGCTTCGCCGTCCAGGTCGGCAACGAGGACGTCGTTCCCGTCCTGCCCGAGGGCGATGTCGATGCCGGAGCCATCCAAGACGAGGTCGTCGCCTGCGCCGCCCTCCAGGCGGTCGCCGCCGCCGCCTCCGATCACGACGTCCCGGCCGGCGCCACCGAACGCCAGATCGTTCCCGTCACCCCCGTCGATGCGGTCGGCACCGGCGTCACCGAACAGCGTGTCGCTTCCGGTTCCCCCGGTGAGGACGTCGTTGCCGTCCCCGCCTTCCAGCAGGTCATCGCCGGCATCGCCGAAGAGGATGTCGTCGCCGTCCTCTCCGAAGATGCGGTCATCGCCGCTCCCGCCGGAGACGACGTCCGCGCCGGTGCCGGCGAAGATCACGTCGTCGCCGGCACCGCCGAGTATGGTGTCGTCCCCAGGGCCCCCGACGATGTGGTCGTCGCCAGGCCCCCCGTCGATCAGGTCGGCGCCGGCACGGGCATCGATGTTGTCGTTGCCCAAGCCGCCGTCGATCGCGTCGGCGCAGAGTGTTCCCAGGATGAGGTCGTCGCCGTCCGATCCGGTCACGGGGTTGTGTTCGATCACGTTGAGGCTGGCGGTCTGCGCAATGGAGAACTCGCCGTCCGTCACCTCGTAGGCGATGGTGACGGGCCCGACCGTGTCACTATCGAAGAGCCATCCGTCGCCATCGCCGCCGCCATCGCGGCTGATGGATCCCGAGGAGACGGAGAGGTTGCGGATTGATAGCGTGTCGCCATCGGGGTCCTGTACGGACCGGAGGAGATCACCCGCGGCTATCGCAAGGAGAGCGCACTGGCTCGTGTCGGACAGGTGAACGGGTCCCGTCGAGACGGGGGCGCGGTTGCGTCGGCCCGGTGGCTCCACGGAACCTGGCCGATCGATGGGAGGAGCCGCGTCTCCGCCATCCGTATCGCGGGGCTTATCGCCGGGCTGCGTCTCAATTTCGGTGGGACGCTCGGGGTTGGAACCCCTTCCATCGGCGTCGACCGGCGCGTGATGTGACGCGTCATCCCCGGGTTGGGGGCGGGCATCGGGTGGCTCTTTTCCGGATGGCCTGTCACGCCCTCCACCACCACCACCGCCGTGCCCTCCACCGCCGCCGGGGGCTGCGCCGGCGTTGTCGTTGATCGGCCTGGGAATCACAGGGGACGCTTTGAAGGCGTTGAGATCCGGTTGGGTGTCCGGCCTGGCGAACTGGAGCGCCCTGGCGTGGAGGAAGGCCGGCGCTTCGTACTCTGATGCGGGCGCCTCGGGTTGCAGAGGGGTTTCCGAAGATCCCGCTTTGTGCCCATCCGGCCGCCTGACATCCGTGTCCTCGTCGAACGATGGAGGGACGACCAGCTTGGACGTGTGTGCCGGATGGGCATCCAGATCATCGGTCTTGGGCTCCGGCTCGGCCTTCACCGGATTGTGGAACAAGGATTTGAGGTACGCGGCTAAGCCCGCGACGGCGAGTGCCAGGTAGTTCGGCGCGCCCGACTTGGTCTCAGCGCCTTTCGAAGCGTATTTCTGCGCCTCGTCCGGGGGGGCTTTTCCGGTTTTCGTGCCCTTCGTCGCGATCATCATGCCGTCGCCCGCTCCCCAGAGGAGCGCTCCCTGGTGGCATTGGCCGAATCCATTCCCTGCGAAACCTCGCGTGCCGCCCGCCCGAGGACGGCATCCTTGGGCCCGAAGGCCGTCAGCTTGCCGTCCTGGATCACGGCGATGGTGTCGACGGCGGCGAGCACGCTCGGGCGATGCGCGATGACCACGGCGATGCCCCCCCTGGCCCGCACGCCGAGGATCGCGGCCGCGAGAGCCGCCTCGCCCTCGCCGTCGAGGTTCGAGTTGGGCTCATCGAGAACGAGGACGAACGGATTCCCGTAGAGGGCACGGGCGAGGCCGATACGCTGGCGCTGTCCGCCCGAAAGCGCGGTGCCGAACGGTCCGAGCTCGGTGCGGTAGCCGTCGGGCATCCGCAGGATCATCTCGTGCACCCCCGCGGCGCGGGCGGCGGCGACCACGAGGGCGGGATCGGCATCCTCGGCGAGGCGGGAGATGTTCTCCTCCACCGTCGCGTCCATCAGGCAGACCTCCTGGGGCAAGTAGCCGATGATGCGTCCGAGGCTCTCCTCGCCCCATTGCGAGAGTTCGGCACCGTCGAGGCGCACGCCGCCACGCAGCAGGGGCCAGATGCCGGTCAGCGCCCGGCTGAGGGTGGTCTTACCGCCGCCGCTCGGGCCGATGACGCCGAGCGCCTGTCCGGCCTTCAGATCGAAGGTGATGTCCGACAGCAGCACCCGTCCGGATCCCGGCGCGGCGACGGTGACCGAATTGATCCGCAACGAGTTCTGCGGGGGCGGAAGCGGCATGGGTTGCTCGGCACCGGCCAGGGCCACCAACGTCTCTCGCAGCCGACCGAAGGCCTTGCGGGCCACCGCGATGGCTTTCCAGTTGCCCACGGTCTGGTCGATGGGCGCGAGGGCGCGGGCCGAAGTAATCGAGGCCGCGATGATCGACCCGGCTGACAGTTCGCCGCCGATGACGAGGTAGGCCCCGAGCCCCAGAACGGCCGATTGCAGGATCATGCGCAGGACGCGCGAGATCGCGGCGAAGGTGCCCGTGATGTCCGTCGTCCGGGTCTGGAGCTCGAGGTGCTCGTTGTTGGCCAGGCGGTAGCGGTCCACGGCGCGCTCGGAGAAGCCCATCGCCTTTAGTACGTCGGCGTTGCGGGCGTTCGAGTCGGCGATGGCGTTGCGGGCCACGACGGCCTGCTGCGTCGCCCCGGTCCACCGCCGGGTGAGCAGTTCCGTCAGGATGGTGAGGACCGAGAGCAGGACGGCGCCCGCGATGGTCAAGCCCCCGAGGAAGGGATGAAGCATGTAGACGAAGATCAGGAAGACCGGCGTCCAGGGCAGATCGAAGAGTGCGACCAGCCCGGGGCTTCCCAGGAAGCCCCGCACCGTATCCACGTCGCGGCTGCGTTCCAGCGCTTCGGCGGCGGAGAAGCCGAAGCGCGGCATGTCGATGGACACGCGCTGTGCGAGTGGGGCGATCCGACGGTCGAGCTGCGCGCCGATCCGGACGAGGATCTGCTGGCGCAGGACGTCGAACATGCCCTGGAAGAAGTAGAGGCCGATGGCGAGCGTCGACAAGCCGACGAGCGTGGGGAGGCTGCCGCTCGGCAGGGCGCGGTCATAAACCTGCAGCATGTAGAACGAGCCGGTCAGGGCGAGGACATTGATAATGCCCGACATCCCGAACAGGAAGACGAACGGGATCCCGAAATGCCGCGTCAGCCGTTCCACGCTTCGCTTCTTCGCGAGTTCCTTCTGATCCTTCGAGCGCATGTCGAGGTCCCCCAGCGGCCGGGTGAACGGATCGGGCCCCGGTATGGGGCCCGATCACCGTCAGAGCGCGAAGTCCGCCGCGGTGGCGGCAGGCATTCCCTTGATCGCGATTTTGAACTCGGGTGCGGCGTCGCCCCCCGTGTTTCCTGCGACGACGGTGTAATCCCCGTCCGCCCGGTGCTCCTCTGTGACGAGAAGCTGGCCGACGCCCGTGAAGGCCGCCCCGGTCGCGAGCGTGAACGCTTGGTTGCCGGCCACGCCCTGGTTCGCGTCGATGCTGCTGAGGTCGACCTGGTCGCCGGGCTGGAAGCTCGCGATGGTGTCGCCGTTGGCCGCGGCGGCCGACTGGAAGTGATAGGTGTCGGCGCCGAGGCCGCCATCCATCCCGTTCACTGCGTCACTCGCGGTGATGTGGTCGTCGCCCGAACCCGTCACGAGGTTCTCGACGCCCCAGAGGGTATCGGCCCCGGATTGGGCGCTGGCGACGCTGCCGCGGCCGGCGAGGCCGGCGCCGAGGTTGGCCGTGATGTTCGCGGTGATGGCCGACATGTCGAGGGTGTCGCTGCCCGCGCCGCCGCCGACCTCGTCGCCCCAGTAGGCGTCGTCGCCGTCTCCGAGCTCCGCCACGAACAGGTCGTTACCGTCCCCGCCGATGACCGCGTCGTTGCCGGCGCCGGCGGTCACGAGGTCGTTGCCGGCTCCGGCGAGGATGCGGTCGGCACCGCCGTCGCCGTAGACCATGTCGTCGCCGCCGCCCGCGAGGATGTCGTCCGCGCCCGCCCCGCCGAAGACCACGTCGCGGCCGCCGCCGGCATCGACGAAGTCGTCTCCGTCGCCGCCGCGGATCACGTCCGCCCCGTCGCCGGCGAGGATGTTGTCCTCGCCGGCAAGCCCGAGGATCGTGTCGGCGTCCGACGCTCCGACGAGGACGTCGTCGTGGATGGTGCCCGCGACGAGGTGGGAGTCGGTTCCGGTCGAGGGGGGTGGAGACCCGGTGCCCGTACCGTTGCCACCGGTCGAACCGCTCTCCGAGTGATCGCCGGTGCCCGCCGCAGCGTCGCCGCTACCGGTGCCGCCGTGATGATCGCATTGCGTGGCCGCCCCGTCGTCAGGCTGGTCGCCGTCGGCGTGTCCCCCGCCGGCATCGTCGCCCCCGCCGGGCAGGCCGCCGTTGGGTTCGTCCGTCCCGGTGCCCGTGGTGGTGCCGGTACTCCCCGACCCCGTCCCGGCGCCTTGGCCGGACCCGGCATCTGTCGCGCTTCCGTCGTGAGTTCCGTTCCCGGAGTCGCCGCCGGTCGTGCCGGGTCCACTCCCGGCGTCCGTTGTGCCGCCCGTGCCCGAACCCGCGCCGGACCCATGGCCGGCGTCCGTGTCCGTCTCGCCCGCTCCGATCCCCGTGCCGGGATCCGTCGCAGCGCCGTCGGAGCCGGACTGTCCGGCGTCATGACCGACGGTGAAGATGTGCTCCTGCAGTCCGGTCAGCCCGGTGTTGCGGGCCACGATGTCGGCGAAGCTCTGGCCGTCGACTTGGTTCTGATAGAAGTCGAAGTTGTCGAACCGGTCGAGATAGTAGAAGCGGTCGCCTTGTTGCAGGCGGTCGAACTGCTCCTGCAGGACCACCCAGAAGGTCTGGCCCACGACGCCGCCGTTGATGTGCGTCTCGGCGAGGCCGCCGACCCAGAGGTCGACCCGGTCGATACCCGACACCACCTGCGTCCCGTCGGGTCCGTCGTGAAGGACGATATCCGGATTGGCCGCCGCGAAGTCGGCTTTCTCCGCCGCCGTCGTCAGCACGAGATCGGGATAGGCCGCCTTGAACTGCGCGATGACCGTATCGCTCAGGCCGTTGCGCGCCTGGAAGTCCGCCCATGACGTGTAGGGACTGAGATCGCCGGCATAACCCACCGCCTCGTGGACATAGGGATCGGTCGACGCCTGCAGGTCGGCGCGGATTTGGTTGAGGGTCCCCAAGCCGACATCGCGGCCACGCGCCACGTTGAAGGCGAAGAGGTCGGCGTTGATGCGCACCAGGTCATTGCGCACCGCGTCGACGATGTTGAAGTCGACCTCTTCCGCCGGCTGCGTCGCCACGCCGGCGAGGATGGCGTTCGCCCCGAGCTGGGCATAGCCCGGCTGCGGCACGTAGCCGGGAGGCAGGGGCGCCGTGAATGCGCCCGTGTCGTTCGTCGGGTTCAGGAAGGCGTCGACGAGCTGGACCTGCCGGGGCTGGCCGTCGCCGTCCAGGACGGTCAGGGTCTCGCCGATCAGCGAGTGCCCGACGCGGTAGACCGCCGCCGCGAACTCCTCCGAGATGCGGGCATCGGTGCCCGGATCGTAACCGGCGTCGCCATGATCGCCTGTCCCCTTGATGCCGCCGATGAGATGGTCGGCGAACTCGGTGAAGACGACCCGCTGGTACTCCGCCTCGTTGATCATCTTGGCGGCCTGGAAAACCTCCTCGTCCGTACCCTGGAAGCCCGATTGCAGCAGGTTCTCGACGTGGAAGTTGTGGTTGCGCGCCCAGATCGTGTGCATGGCCGTGAGCGCCACGTTCTCGTTCGCCCGACCGTCGCCGGCCACGTAGTGGTCGAGCGGATTGACGAAGGGGTTCGCGTCGAGGAGCAGGGCGTTGCCGCTGCCCATGAAGTTGTCGGCCATGGCCTTGACGATTCCGGCGTTGAAGGCGCCGGTGGACGGGTCGATCAGGGAAGCCGGCGGCTGACCTGCCGCGACGTAGTTCGAGTAGTAGTCGCGCAAGCTGACCGAGCCGCCGGGCAGCGAGGGATCGTGGAAGACCGTGTTCGCGTCCCAATGGTGTTGGATCAGCGCGCGCAGCGTCGGCAGCAGGTTGAATGAGAGGTTGGACGGGTCCGGTGCGCCCGCCAGCAGGTGGGCTCCCACGCCCTGATGGCCGTCGCTCTCCCGCAGGAACTGCCCCACGAGCTCGTGCGAGCCGTAGGCCTGGTTCTGGTCGACGAAGGGCGAGGTCTTGTTGAGGTGCTGCGGCACGCCGTGCGAGTCGATGGACGCGACCGCGCCGCGGGTGAGGTCGGCCGGGTTGTCGCTCGTCGGGCTGCGGACGGCACCGGGACCGCCGATCTCGACAACGCCATTGGCCGGGCTCTTCGGCAGGAAGTCCAGGCCGTGGTCGAAATACTGGCCGAACGCCATGAAGAAGATGTTCGCGCCGTCGGCCTGATGCGGCAGGCCGGCTTCTTGGGTGCCGAGCACGTTGCTGATGGCACGCGGGTCGAGGCCGTCGAAGATCGGGTTGAGCGCGTTGTTGCCCGTCGCCGGGTCGTAGGCCCCGTAATGCGCTTCGGTGAGCCGGATGAAGGGCTGGTCGGCCGCCCCGTATTCCGGATGCGCGAGGTTGTTGCCGGCTCCGGAGAGGTGTCGCACCTCGGCCGCTCCCTCGGCATCGTCTCCCCCGCCGACGGGCTGGCCGGTGACCAGCCCCTTGATCCCCGCAAGGTCCGCGGCGGTCAGCGCAAAGCCGCTGCTCGAGCTGCTGCCGCTGCCGGGACCGGCCCCGCCGCTCGTCTCATCCCCGCCCGTAGCCGGCGCATTGCCGAAAGTCGGCGTGCCCGAGCTCGCGAAGGTGATGCTGTGCGAGCCGTGCGTCAGGGTCGTCATGCCGTTGGCATGCGACTCGACGTAGTCGGCCAGGGTCGTACCCGGTGAAAGGTCGATGACGTCCTGCGGCCGCAGCGTTCCCACGATGGTGTCGGTGCCGCCGTTGGAACGGAACACGATACGGTGGGCAGAGGTCAGGCCCGAGATGTCGACGGTGTCGTTCCCCTCCGTGCCGTCGATGGTGACGGTGTTGAGGTTCAGACTCGTCGTCGAGAAATTGCCGATCAGGAAGACGCTGTCGCCCGCACCCGCATTGGTCGGCGGGCTCGGCGACGATACGGTGGCCGTACCGATCCGGATCTCCTCTATCTCCTGCAACTCCGCGATGACGGCGGCGGCTCCGGTGCCGACGCTGCGGGTCACGACGATCTCGGTACCGGGGCTCAGAGTCGCGACATTGTTGCCGGCGACTTGGCCCCAAGCGGCCGTCGTGTAGACCCGGAACGTCTCGGCGATCCCGAGCGTGCCGTTGACGACGAGGGTGTCTCCGATGACGCTCTCGGTCCCGCCCCGGACGATGTCACGGCCGTCGGCCGCGACGAGCGTGATGGGGCCCAGCGCGACGCCGCCGTTCCAGGTCACGACGTCGTCGCCGGCTCCGGCGTCGATCGTGTCGTTGCCGGTCCCACCCTGAAGGGCATCGTTGCCCGCCTGCCCGTTGATGACGTCGTTGCCGGCCCCGCCGTCGACGAAGTCGTCGCCGTCTCCGGCATTCACGGTGTCGTTGCCGCCATTCGCCAGAATGCGGTCGGCGCCCGCCGTGCCGACGATGGTGTTGGCCAGCCCGTCACCGACGATGTTGTCGCCCACCACGGCGGTCGCGGCCGAGAAGACCTGCTCCGGGGAGCCGCCGAGATCCGTGAAGCTGACGGCGACGCGGACAGGGGATCCGACCTGCGCCTGCTGCGGCGTGAAGGTCTGGCCCGTCGCCCCGGCGATGTTCGTCCAAGTGATGCCGTTCGTCCCGAGAGACTGCCACTGGAACGCGAAGGTCGTCGGCAGGCCGTTCAGGTCCACGATGCCGGCCGTGCTCGCCTGCAGCGGCGAGAGTTCCGTAGGCGTGGTGTCGTTGATCGTCGGCGCCCCTGATGCGGGCACGTTGACGAGGTAGACGGTCTGATCGGCGAACTGGGCGCGCTCGATGTTGTGGAGCGTGTCGATCCCGTCCGAGAGCTTCAGGGTGGCACCCGCGACGAACCCCGTGTGGTTCACCCGGAAGCTGCCGTCGCCGAGATCCGTCAGGGTGTAGTTGGCGCGCACGTCGGAGAAGACGGCCGTGTCGACGTCCGGTCCCTGCCCGGCATCGACGATCTCGCGCACGATGTTGAGCTGACCCGGATTGACGGCCCTCGACATCAGGGCCTCCTTCAGGGTGATCCCGCCCAGGTACAGCGGCCCGGAGCCGCTCGCGAGGCCGGCCGGCGTCGTGAACATCTGCCCGGCGAGACTGTCGGCGGTCGCAACTTCGACGCCACCGGCGTCGCGAATACTGATCCGCACGTTGAGCCACCGGTCACCGTCGATGATGTCGTTGCCGCCCTTGCCGGTGAACGTGTCGCTTCCGGCGCCACCGAGTAGGATGTCGTTGCCGGTCTGCGGGTCGAACACCGTCGTATCCATTGGGAGGCTTGCGAAGGGCGTCGCGTCGCCGCCCACCGTCTGGCCGCGCAGGGCGGCCGGCGTCAGCTTCAGGAGCGCTTCCAGCCCGTCGATCAAGGCGACGTTCTGCGACAGCAGCATGCTGTCGGTCGGCGGGGCGTTGATGATGCCTGCCAGGCCGGGACCGTTGGCACCGGTGGGCCGGTCAGTCCCGATCAGGGTATCGTTGTGCTTCCAGCCGGAGGCCGCTTCGACGGAATCGTTGCGGTCACGTAGGATCAGGGCTGGCTGCGTCGCGAACTGCGAGATGCCGAGGTCGATGGCACCGTCGTTCGGGTCGCCCTTCTGAATCACCCAGTCGAACCCGAGCATCCCGTTGTTGCGCTGGATGCCGGGCCCCTGGACCATGATGTCATCGCCAGACTCGCCGTCGTAGTCGGTGTCGTTGCCCTGTCCGTTCAGGACGTCGTGGCCGATGATGATGCTGTTGAAGAACAGTTGCGAGTTCTCGCCCGAAAGGCCGTCGAATCCTTCCCCGCCTTCGATCCAGTCGTTCCCCTCGTTACCCATCAATCCGTCGGCGGCGCTTCCGCCGAGGACGAAGTCGTCGCCGCGCCCGGCGAAGACCTCGACCGGGTCCGTCGAGTGCGTGATGAAGTCCTTGCCGCCGCCGCCGAATAGGATGTCGAGGCCCGGGCCGCCGGAGATGGCGTCGTTGCCCTCGCCGCCGCGGATGAACTCGTCGCCGAACGGGTCCTCGATGACGTCGTCGCCGTCGCCGCCGAAGATCTGGTCGGATTCCATTCCGCCGTTAAGGTAGTCGTCGCCGCCGTCGCCCCAGAGCGTGTCGATGCCCTTGTCGCCGATCAGACGGTCGTTGCCCTCGGTTCCACCGAGGACGACGTGCTC
>Ga0182229_1000507_pt1 | contig 10204 bp, 9 predicted proteins | sample G6R1MG_32_FD_129663 | JGI IMG/M metagenome (GOLD analysis project Ga0182229, IMG submission 129663) | Miscanthus phyllosphere microbial communities from Michigan, USA - G6R4_MAIN_07NOV2016_LD1 MG | ecosystem: Host-associated > Plants > Phyllosphere > Phylloplane/Leaf | place: USA: Michigan...
CGAGAGCGCGGTCATGGGCACCATGGTCGAGGCCCTGTGCGGCGAGGTCTTCCCGGTCACCAAGAGCGCCAAGCCCGGCAGCCCGGTGTGCGAGCCCTGCAAGGAGGTCTACGCCCAGCTCAAAAAATGAGCTAGCGCAAGCCCATCTTGCGGGCCTCGAGCTGGATCTTGGCGGCGCGGCGGCGGCGTCGGCGGCGGTCGTGCCGGCGCTGGCCGGCCGGCCAGCGGGCCTCGACGGTGGCGTTGAGCTCGGCGCCCAGCAGGATCGACATGCCGAGGAAGAAGCAGAACAGCAGCGCCGCGATGGGCGCGGCCAGCGCCCCGTAGGGGAGCGCGGTGGTGAGGATGTCGGCCACGTAGGTGCGCAGCAGCAGCGCCGCGGCGATGAAGAACGCCACCGCGAACACGGCCCCCAGCAGGTGCCGCAGCCACGGCAGCCGCCGGGGCAGGGCCACGTGGTAGAGGCTGGTCAGCACGATCACCAGCAGCACCAGGACCAGCGGCCAGTAGACGGCGTTGACCAGCACGGTCGCGGTGTCCTGCCAGCCGACCGGCAGCAGCGCGACCAGGGCCGTGCGACCCAGCACCAGCAGGGGCAGGGACAGCACGGCGACCAGCAGGCCCACGACGAACAGCCCCAGGGCCATGAGCCGGGTGCGGATCGGGCCGCGGACGTCGCGCTGGTCGTAGGCGATGACGATGGTGTTGACGAACGTCGCCGTCGCCGACGACCCGGCCCAGAGCGACAGCAGGAACCCGACGCTGACCACGTCGAGCCGGCCCGACCCGAGGATGTCGGTCAGCGTCGGCTGGACGAGGGTCTCCACGACCGTGGGGGTCAGTGCCTCCGAGGCGAGGTCCACGAGGCGGTCCTCGATCTCGGTGACCGCGCTGTCCCCGATGAACACCCCGAGGTAGCCCAGCGAGCCGAGCAGTCCGATGAGCAGCGGTGGGACCGACAGCACCTGCCAGAACGACGCCTCGGCGCTCAGCCCCAGGATGCGGTCGTGCCAGGCCTTGGCGATGGTCCGTCCGAGCACCTGCAGCGGCACCCGGACCGGTGCGGTGACCATCGCCACCAGGTCGCGGGGGTGCCAGCTGCGGGCCACGGTGGGCGGGGCGTCGACCCGGGTGGCGCCACCGACCGTGGCGGTCTGCCCGGTGTCCGGGTGCTCGGGCAGGTCGCCGTCCACCGGGGACCCGGGAGGGAGGACGGTCGCCACCGCACCAGTGTGCACGGGCCAACCGTCCGGCGTGTCGCCACGCCCACCCGGACGGGTCAGCTGGTGACCCCGACCGCGCGGGGGCGCACCGGACGTCGTCCGGCCGGGGTGGCCGGTGCCGCGGGAGCGGTGGACTCCGGTGCCGCGGGGGGCGCGACCGGGATGCACCGGATGACCGGCTCGGCCGCGTACCGGGTCTGGAAGTCCTCGGTGCGGATCTGCTGACCGGTGGTGGGGTCGTTGAACACCCGGGTCACGGTGATGTCGAACCCGTTCGCGCCGCCCTGCGGGGAGCAGTTGCCGTCGTCGGGCTTCTCCTGGACCACCGGGGTGCGCACGTTGTACCGGTCGCTGCTGACCGACTCGATCTCGTAGCGCTGGGTGCCCCAGAACGTGACCGTGAGGGCGCCGGGCTGCCAGACCGCCTGCACGTAGACCCCGGTCGGGCTGTCGTTGCGCCAGGACAGGTCGATCGAGTCGTAGTACACGGTGGCCTCGCGGCCGGCCGGGTAGCGGCTGATGTAGTAGCTGTGCGGCTTGTGGAAGACGTCCTCGAGCCCGGCGAAGAACACGGCGTTGAACATCGTGGTGGCGAACTGGCTGATGCCCCCGCCGACCGCCTGGGTGAACTCACCGTTGTTGATCACGCCGGCGGGCACGTAGCCCTCGGCCTCGCCGCGGGGGCCGGTGTAGCCGTTCAGGCTGAAGGTGTCCCCGGGCAGCACGACCGCACCGTCGACCTCGCCGGCCACGACGCGGATGTTGGTGCCGCTGGCCGAGTTCGTGAAGTTCGTGGTGAAGGTGCTGATCTGCTCGGTGATGCCGAGTGCGTTGGCCTCGTCGGTGGTGAAGTCCGCCGGCACCGGGCCCAGGGTCGCGGTGACCTGTCGGGGGGCGGGCTGGGTGAGCGCGGGCAGCAGCTGCCCGGCCAGCACGGTGGGGTCGATGCCGGTGCCGTCCACCGAGGGGACGACGGCGATGGCGTTGCCGGTGACCTGGAACTCGGCATCCTGGGCCGGGGTGCCGAACTCGCCGAGCTCGTCACCGAGGGACGCCTGCAGGGCCGCCGGGTCCAGGGTCACGGCCAGGGAGCCGTCCTCCTGGCCGGTGAAGACCAGCGCGCCGGCGATGGCCTCGACGCCGACCTCCGCGCTGGTGCTGCCGTCGTCGCCGACCACGGTGACCGGTCCCGACAGCGCGGGGGTGACGGTCTGGTCGAGGGCCTGCTGGGCGGCGTCCTCGTGCACCAGGACGTCGGTGGTCTCCACCGGCAGCTCGATCGGGGTCTCCGGGTCCCCGCCGGAGGCCAGCGCCTCGGTGACCGCGTCGGCGGCGCCGGCCCGGTCGAGCATCCGGCCGGTCACGGCGGGGACGACGGAGGCGGTGGTGCCCTCCACGGCGATGGTGGCGTCGCTGGGGGCGCGGTCGACCCCGCCGGCGAACTGCTCGAGCTGGGCGTCGAGCGCGGTCTCGTCCCCGGTGACCACCGGGGTGACCTGCCGATCGCCGAACAGCGAGGTCAGGCGGGTCCACGGGTTCAGCGGCTGACCGCCCGCAGCGTCCACCGTGGCGTCGACGTCCAGGGTGATGCCGGCGGTCGCGGGGGAGAGGACGCCCTGGACGTCGTCGGCGACGATCACGTGGTCGGCGGTGACGCGCGGCGCCAGGTCGGCGGTGAGGGTGTCGGCAGCGGCCGCGGGCGACATCCCGCCGATGTCGACGCCGGCCACCACGGTGTTGCGGGGCACGTCGTCACCGGCCACCAGCAGGTCGGCGCCGTACGCGACGCCGAGGACCACCAGCAGGCCGACGGGAGCGAGCACCGCGGGCCGCTTCCACCAGCGTCGGCCCGGCTCGTCGGCGGTGCCGTCGTCCTCGACCGGGGGAGCAGGGGGTGGGGTGTCGGCCGCGGCCGGGACGACGGTGGTCGCGTCGTCCTCGTCCGTCGGGTCCTCGTCGGGCTCGCGCGGCCCGTCGTCGAAGATGCCGGCCGGGACGACCGCCGCCGGGACCACCGCGGTGGGGGCGTCGTCGTCCTCGCGCTCGGGGATCACCGGGCCGGCGGGCCGCGCCGGGACCGGGGCGGGGGTCTCCTCCGCCACGTCCGTCGGGCCGGCCTCCACGGTCGCGTCGGCCGGGCGGGCGGACGGGAGCTCGCTGGTGGGCAGCTGCTCGACCGGGACCGGCGTGGGCGCGGGCTCGTCGCGGGAGCGGCGGCGGGGCGACAGCGGGAGCTGCTGCACCGGGGGGACGGCAGCGGCAGGCCGGGGTGCGGCCGGGGCCTCGGGGGTGCCGGGTCGGGCGGAGCCCACGGTTCCGTCGGCCGCGAGGCGCTGGGTGCTGTCCTCGTCCCGGGCGGACGGGGCGTCGGCCACCGGCTCCTGCTCCGGCTGGTCGCCGTCGCGGGGGTTCGGGTCGCTCATCGGGTGTTCTCCGCCTCGATCTGGTCCAGGGACACACCCTGAGCGTGACGACGCCGCCGGTGCCCGACCCTGGTGGGGATCGGAGCGCCGGCGGCGTCGTCAGGTGAGAGCTCCATCGCTGGTGGCGACGATAGCGTCTCGATCAGCTGGAGACGGGCTGCTCGCTGTCTGCGTCGATGATGTCGGCGGACAGGTCGCGGAGCTTGGCGTCGTACTCACGGGCGTGGTGCCCGCAGAAGACGAGGTCGCTGCCACTGGGGAGGACCACCCGCACCTTGGCGAGTGCCCCGCAGCGGTCACAGTGGAAGGGCACGACCAGGTCGTCGGTGGGCGGGCTCGTCGTCAGGGTCTCGGTCATCTGGTCATCACTCGCTCTCTACCGCACGGACCCGCGCTTGCGGATCGGCCTCCTGCACAGCGCCAGGATGGCCCCCGGTGTTCCCGATCCGACCCAGTTGGATCCCGACTCGCCGATCGCGGTCTGTCGGGGCCCGGTGGGCCGTCGTGCTGGAGCGGGTGAGCAGGGGACGTCGCTGGACTTGGTGGTCCTACAGGGTGTTCGTGGTGCACGTGCGGGATGGATCTGTGGTCCGCCGACCCAGGGGGTCGACGCGGGGTCCGCTGCTCTGCTGACCCCTCCCACGGTACGCCGATACCCGTGCACCGTCGTCCCAACCCGGACCGCCCTCACCCATCAGGAGGCAGCAGGACCGGCCCCCTCGCAGGGTCCCGCCGCGAGCTTGCGAGTGACGGGGGGCGAGGGGGTCCTTCCTCAGTCCAGGTAGTCGCGGAGCACCTGGGAGCGGCTGGGGTGGCGCAGCTTGGACATCGTCTTGGACTCGATCTGGCGGATCCGCTCCCGGGTGACCCCGTAGACCTGGCCGATCTCGTCGAGGGTCCGCGGCTGGCCGTCGGTGAGCCCGAAGCGCAGCTTGACCACGCCGGCCTCCCGCTCGGACAGGGTCTGCAGCACGTTGGTCAGCTGGTCCTGCATGAGGGTGAAGCTGACCGCGTCGACGGCGACGACGGCCTCGGAGTCCTCGATGAAGTCACCGAGCTGGCTGTCGCCCTCGTCGCCGATGTTCTGGTCGAGGCTGATCGGCTCCCGGGCGTACTGCTGGATCTCCAGCACCTTCTCCGGGGTGATGTCCATCTCCTTGGCCAGCTCCTCGGGCGTGGGCTCCCGGCCCAGGTCCTGCAGGAGCTCGCGCTGGATGCGGCCGAGCTTGTTGATGACCTCGACCATGTGCACCGGGATGCGGATGGTGCGCGCCTGGTCTGCCATCGCGCGGGTGATCGCCTGGCGGATCCACCACGTCGCGTACGTGGAGAACTTGTAGCCCTTGGTGTAGTCGAACTTCTCCACCGCGCGGATGAGCCCGAGGTTGCCCTCCTGGATCAGGTCCAGGAACGCCATGCCGCGGCCGGTGTACCGCTTGGCCAGCGAGACCACCAGACGGAGGTTCGCCTCCAGCAGGTGGTTCTTGGCCCGTTCGCCGTCCCGGGTGATCCAGTTGAGGTCCCGGCGCATCTGCGGGGTCAGCTTCGTGCCCTCGGCCTCGACCTGCTTGAGTCGTTCGGAGCCGTAGAGCCCGGCCTCGATCCGCTTGGCGAGGTCGACCTCCTCCTCGGCGGTGAGCAGCGCGACCTTGCCGATCTGCTTGAGGTAGGCGCGGACCGAGTCGGCGGAGGCCGTGAGCTCGGCGTCCTTGCGCGCCTTGCGCAGCGCCTCGGACTCCTCCTCGTCCTCCCAGACGAACTCGGTGGAGGGGGCGCCGTCCTTGACGGTGTCGGAGCCGCCGTCGGTCTCGTCGTCGTCCTTGTCCTCGGCGACGCCGTCCTTGCCGACGACGGCGGCGGCGTCCAGGGTCAGCCCGGTCGAGCCGGCGACGACGGCCGCAGCCGCGCCCTCGGGGGTGGTGACGGCGGTCAGCACCGTGCCCTCGGGCGGGTCCTGGCCGGGGGAGGCCGAGATGGTCGGCTTGGTGCGGCTGGACTTCCGGGCGGGGGAGCGCGTGGTCCGGGTGGTCGTGGAGCCGGCTGCGTCGGCAGCGGACTCGACGGGTGCGACGGAGGGTGCTGCGGACTTGGCGGCGGGCACTCGACTTCCCTTCCCGTGCTGGGGTGGCGCCGCCACGGGGAGACCGAGGTCTCACCACCGAGGACGGTTGCCGGCGCTGTCAGTGTAACGAGCGTGACGAAGGCCACCACCGGTTGCGGTACGGCACCGCCTCGGGTGTCCCCCGGGGGAGGACCACCGGCTACTGGCCGATGCGCTCCTCGGCGGCCAGTGCGGCACCGACGATGCCGGCGTCGTTGAGCAGCTGGGCGGGGACGACGCGGGTGCGGGTGGACAGCAGCGGCACCCACTTGTGCGCCTTCTTGCTCACCCCGCCGCCGACCACGATGAGGTCGGGCCACAGCCCGCGCTCGAGGGTGTCCAGGTAGCGGTCGACCCGCTTGGCCCAGTCGGGGTAGGAGAGGTCCTCGCGCTCGCGGGCGGCGGCCGAGGCGGCCTTCTCCCCGTCGTGCCCGTCGACCTCGATGTGCCCGAACTCGGTGTTGGGGACCAGCCGGCCGTCGATGAACAGCGCGCTGCCGATGCCGGTGCCGAAGGTGAGCATGAGGACCAGGCCGCGCTGGCCCTTGCCGGCCCCGTAGGCCATCTCGGCGAGCCCGGCGGCGTCGGCGTCGTTGAGGGTCTGCACCGTGCCCGGGATCCGGGTCTCCAGACCGGCGGCCATGTCGGTGCCGATCCAGGTGGGGTCCATGTTGGCGGCGGTGTACGCCACGCCGCTCTTCATGACGCCCGGGTAGGTGACGCCGATGCGTCCCTCCCACCCGAACTGGCCGACGATGTCGCCGATCACGTCGTAGACCGGGTCGGGGAGCGCGGGTTGCGGGGTGGGGATGCGCACCCGTTCCCCGACCAGCTCACCCCGCTCGAGGTCGACCAGGCACCCCTTGATGCCACTGCCACCGACGTCCACTCCGAAGCCCTGCACGCGGACAGGCTAGTGATCCTCGCCGCTGCTGGTGTGCACCGACTCCGGCAGGATCACCCGTCGTGACGACGACACCGGTCCAGACCCCCGACGACCAGCTGCTCGACGACCTCCTCGCCCTGGCCCGCAGCACCGCTGCCGAGGCCGCCGAGCTGGTCGCCGCGGGGCGGGCCACCGCGTCGGCCCAGGTGGACACCAAGAGCAGCCCGGTGGACGTGGTGACCGCCGTGGACCGGGCCAGCGAGCAGCTGGTGGTGGACCGGCTGCTGGCCGCCCGCCCCCACGACGGGGTGCTGGGCGAGGAGGGCGCCGCGCGGAAGTCGACCAGCGGGGTGCGCTGGGTGATCGACCCGATCGACGGCACGGTCAACTTCCTGTACGGCTTCGCCGGCTACGCCGTCTCCATCGCCGCGGAGGTCGACGGGGTCACCCGGGTCGGGGTGGTGCACGACGCCGCCTCCGGCGAGGTGTGGACGGCGGTGCGCGGCCGGGGCTCGTGGCTGACCTCGCCCGGCGCGCAGCCGCGGCGGCTGCGGGGGAGCAGCCCGGTGTCGCTGGAGCAGACCCTCGTGGCCACCGGGTTCGGCTACCGGGTCGAGCAGCGCCGCGCCCAGGGCGCCGTCGTCGCCGAGCTGGTCACCCGGGTCCGGGACATCCGCCGGGCGGGCTGTGCGTCGCTGGACCTCTGCTCGGCGGCGGACGGTCGGGTGGACGCCTACTACGAGCTGGACCTCAAGCCCTGGGACCACGCGGCCGGCGCCCTGGTCGCGGCCGAGGCCGGCCTGGTGCTCAGCGGGCTGCGGGACACCCCGTTCGCCGAGCCGATGGCCGTGGCCGCCGCCCCGAGCATCGCCGCCGACCTGCAGGGGCTGCTCGAGGAGCTGCACCCCTAACAGGCGGCTTCGGCGCTCGCGACGGGGGAGAGGGTGGCCGCCACCTGCTCGGGCGTGGCCAGCTCGACGAACTCCGGGCCGACGACCAGGTCGACGACGGAGTCGGCCCGGGTGTCGGGCAGGTCGCCCACGCCGGGCAGGAAGACCGCCAGGTAACGGGCTGCGTCGTTGCCGCGGGGACCGTGCCGGAGCTCGCCGACCCCGGTGACCTCACGGCCGGAGGAGTCGTTGGCCACCTCGGTGACGACGAAGCCGCGCGACTGCAGGGTGGCGGCCACGGCCTGGGCCAGACCGGCCTGGTCGGTGGCGTTGAAGACCCGGACCTGGAGGCTGGCGGGGTCCAGCGCCGGCGGCGCCTCGGCCGCCGTGGTGCACGCGGCGGCCTGGGCGGCCTCGGCCTGCTGGGCGTCGCGCAGCACGTTCCACCACACGCCGAGGGCGGCCAGTGCGAGCACCAGCAGGAAGATCAACGGCGGGATGGGACGACGGCCGCTGCGGGAGCGGACGGGAGGCCGGTCGCCTGACTCGCTCAACTGCGCTCCACTCGGGGCTGGACTGTGGTGCCGGGGACTGTAGTGCGCCCGGCCGGGGTCAGACGGCACCGTCCTCGAGCGCGGCGCGTCCCAGCTCGACGCACGGGCCGATCTTCTCGGCGTACCCGGTGGCGTCCTTGCCGGCCATGGCGCCGGCGGCGTTGCGGGCCACGATCCCGGCCAGGATCGAGGCGAACTTGAAGTAGGCGAAGCCCACGTACCAGGACAGGTCACCGAGGTCGGTGCCGCTGCGCGCGGCGTAGCGCTCGGCGACCTCGAGCCGGGTCGGGAAGCCGGGCAGGGTCGTCACCGGGGAGAGCGCCACCTTCCGCTCCTCACCGGCCTCGGGCCAGTAGACGAACAGCATGCCCAGGTCGGTCAGCGGGTCGCCCAGGGTGGACATCTCCCAGTCCAGCACCGCCCGGACCCGGCCGGGGACCTCGGGGTCGAGCAGGCAGTTGTCCATCCGGTAGTCCCCGTGCACGATCCCGGTCCGCCGGGTCTCGGGCACGGTCGCGGCCAGCCGCGCGGCCAGCGCGTCCAGGTCGGGGCGGTCGGTGTCCCGGGTCGCCTCCCACTGGGTGGTCCAGCGGCGGACCTGACGGGCCAGGAAGCCCTCGGGCCGACCGAAGTCGCCCAGGCCCACGGCTGCCGGGTCGACCGCGTGCAGGTCGGCCAGCACGTCGACCAGGCCGTCGCCCAGCGCCCGGCGCTCCTCGGGGGTGTCGGCGAAGCCGGCGGGCAGCGCGTCCACCACGTGCACGCCGACGACGCGCTCCATGACGTAGAACGGCGCCCCGAGCACCTCGGTGTCGGTGCACAGGTGCAGCGTGCGGGGCACCGGCACGGCGGTGTCCCCCAGGGCGCTGATCACCTTGTGCTCGCGGACCATGTCGTGCGCGGTGGCCAGGACGGCGCCGGTCGGGGGACGGCGCAGGATCACCGCGTCGGACTCCGGACCCCCGCGGGGGGTCACCACGTACGTGAGGTTGGACATGCCCGCGGCGATCAGGTCGACGTCGACCTCCCGCCACCGGTCATCGGCCAGGACGGTGGCCAGGTAGGGGCCGACGACCCCTGGATCAGCACCCACGACGGCGGTCATCGGCGCAGGGTAGCCTTCGCCGCCCCACCCCCGGACGACCCGTCGGCGGTGGTGTGGGGAGCGGCGCGGCGGTGTGGTGTGTGAGCACCGCGCTGCCGGGCACAAAGTCCCCGCCCGCCGCGTTGGGGGGCTGCCGGAGTCGAACAGCGGTGCGCGCGGAGGACCCGGGGGGCCCGCCGACCGCCGTGACCGCGGTGCACGACCCAGACACCATGGCCGCTCACGAGGCGGCCGGGGTGCGACCAGACGAGCGGGCACACGAGGCCCGCGACCACGAAGGAAAGAGGGGCACCCCATGGCCACCGATTACGACGCCCCGCGCCGCAACGAGTCCGACGAGGCCGGCGAGGACAGCCTCGAGGAGCTCAAGGCCCGACGGGCCGAGGCGCAGTCCTCCTCGGTCGACGTCGACGAGACCGACTACAACGAGGCCCTCGAGCTGCCCGGCGCCGACCTCAGCAACGAGGAGCTGACCGTCCGCGTGCTGCCCAAGCAGGAGGACGAGTTCACCTGCTCGCGCTGCTTCCTGGTGCACCACCGCAGCCGGCTGGCCAGCACCAAGGGCGACCAGCTCGTCTGCCGCGACTGCGCCTGACCGCCCGACGGTGACCGGGGGACCGACGCAGGACGGGACGCCGCGGACCGCGCCGGCCCGGGACGTCCCGCGGCCACGCCCGGTCTCCGGTGCGCCCGCGGGCGAGGAGACGGCGGGCGGGGGACTGGGCGGTGCTGCCCGGTCCCTCGCCGACGCCGTCGCCGGGCTCCTCGGCGACCGGGAGGCCGCCGACGGCTCGACCGCGAAGGCCAAGCCGACCGACACGCTCAAGGACGTCGTCGGCGCGGTCGCCTCGGCCGTCCGTGGCGCGCGGGGCGGCACGGACGACGGCCCGGCCCGGGCGCCGGAGGACTCCACCGGCTCGGGCTGGCATCCCGGGACGGTGCTGACCGACCTGCTCCGCACGGCGGCCCCGCGGCTGCCGATCCGGGACCGGGAGAAGATCCGGGCCGCCCACCCCGGGTCC
>Ga0182229_1000509_pt1 | contig 10153 bp, 9 predicted proteins | sample G6R1MG_32_FD_129663 | JGI IMG/M metagenome (GOLD analysis project Ga0182229, IMG submission 129663) | Miscanthus phyllosphere microbial communities from Michigan, USA - G6R4_MAIN_07NOV2016_LD1 MG | ecosystem: Host-associated > Plants > Phyllosphere > Phylloplane/Leaf | place: USA: Michigan...
GGGCCTGACACACATCCGCTCCGCCCGGAAACGTGTCAGGCCCCCGACCTGACACCACTACAGCAGCCTGATTCTTGCCAGCAGTATGCATTGGTTATAAAAAAGCACCGGGTTGAAGCCCGGTGCATGTGCGTATTCCCGTTGCGCCGGATTTCAACTAGGCGCTTCTTGTACCGGCTAATTGCTGGCTTCTTCCTCCTCCACAACTTTCTCTTTACCGCGTTCGTAGATGGCTTTGCCCTTTTCGTCCCATTCCGAGATGACGTAGGGTTCAAAATTCGTGTCCCACTGATCGGTACCGTACTGCGTCACTTTCCTGCGCATCCGGCGACCGCTGGGGCTGATCGGGTAAAATTCCGTCCAGCGGCCAATCTTGATACCGTTGTCGTATTTACCTTCTTCGGCCAGTAATCCGTTTTCGTGAAAAGCCATGTATGTACCTTTCACCTTGCCGTATTCCATCGGTACGATCTCCCGAATCTTGGTACGCGTCGAATCATAGAACGACACGATCGACCCATCCGGAACACCCCGTCGCCAGTGCGTTTTATCGACCAGCATGAAATGCGAATCGTACCGTTCCCAGCGCCCGTCTTTCATACCCGCATAGTAGTTTCCCTCTTCGATCAGGTCGCCATTCTGGAAACGTTTGTAGGGGCCGTGCAGCAGTAGGCCACTACCCTCATCTTTCACTACCGCACTCGACACCCGCCCCGTCCGCTGGTAGTAGCGGTACACGTCCCGAACGAACGTCGCTGGTTTGGCGGCATTGTTGTCTTTGAGCACATGGAACTCCTCGACAATGGTTCGGTCGCCACTACCGATCTTCGTGTACGCTTTAACCATCGACAAACCTTCGTATTCGGTTTTCGACAGTTTGGCTTTCGACTTCCGGCTCTCCTTTATTTTTTTCAGCTGCTTCAGTTTCAGGCCTAAATCCGCCACGCTGGCCACGTACGCATCTTTCTGCTCTTTCAGCGACGACATGCTGGGCAACCCCAGCGTAGTCAGCGACGCAGGCATGGATGTTGTACCAGACGACTCCAGTACGGGTTTTGCGGCCGTGGTCAGCGAGGCAGGTTCGGTCGTCTGCGCCTTACCCGTTAACGTAAATCCTAGTAAAACGCCGACCAGTAAGTAGTTATGTGCCAGTGAGGTCATGGTTACAGCGGCAATTGATGCGGTAAGTTTATTAATTTTGCAACGCTCCCCGGAGTGAGATTATTTTGTTCAACCGCCTTGCCGACGGATTCGGTATAGATAAGAATACAACTGCTGTGGAAAAACAAGCGCGCATCTATGTGGCCGGTCATCGGGGCATGGTTGGTTCGGCCATCGTTCGTAAGCTGGAAGCCGACGGCCATGAGAATATCATTACCCGTACATCGTCTGAACTGGACCTTCGGAATCAGGAAGCCGTCGCTTCGTTTTTCGACACCGAACGCCCTGACTACGTTTTCCTGGCAGCGGCTAAAGTAGGTGGCATTCTGGCCAACAACATCTATCGTGCCGAGTTTTTGTACGATAATCTGATGATCGAAGCGAACATCATTCATAGTGCTTATAAGTCGGGCGTTACGAAGCTGCTCTTCCTCGGTTCATCGTGTATTTACCCCAAAATGGCTGAGCAGCCGCTTAAGGAAGAATACCTGCTCAGCGGTTTCCTGGAGCCAACCAACGAGCCGTACGCGATCGCCAAGATTGCCGGTATCAAACTTTGCGAAGCCTACCGGAGTCAATACGGAGCTAACTTCATCTCGGCTATGCCGACGAACCTCTATGGCCCTAACGACAATTACAACCTGCAAGGTTCGCACGTATTGCCGGCGCTGATCCGTAAATTTCACGAAGCAAAGATCAACGATCAGCCAACCGTTGAGGTGTGGGGTACGGGATCACCCCGGCGCGAGTTTCTGCACGCCGACGATCTGGCCGACGCCTGCGTTTACCTGATGAATTCGTACGATGGTGAGCAGTTTGTCAACATTGGTACGGGCGAAGACGTCACGATTCGGGAGCTGGCCGAAATGGTCCAGAAAGCGGTCGGCTACGAAGGTGAACTGCGCTGGGATAGCAGCAAACCCGACGGTACGCCCCGCAAACTGATGGACGTGTCACGCCTGCACGCGATGGGCTGGAAACACACCACTGACCTTGGCGACGGTATCGAACGCACTTACCAGGATTTCCTGGCTAATGAAGTACTGTACGTAGAATAGTCTGACGGCTATTTGTAACGCTTACTAGTTTACAACCAAGCCGGGCCAGCGCAAAATGGATAAAACGTCCATCCGGCGCAGGCCCGGCTTATGTATTGGCAATAAACTTAGTTTCGGGGAAACGGCACCGAAATCGTGTCGGTTTCGATCGTGTTGGAAACGTTTAGGGCACGGTCGCGAATCTGAATCTGAAACTTGACCGGATACAGCTGGTAACTGGTACCGTACTGGAAAATCGTACTGAAATCCAGCGTTCCTTCGATAGGCCCTTTCGGTTTATTCTGCGCCAGATCCGGAAAATACAGTGTAGTGTTGACCGGAATAATTACTTCCTGATACTGTCCGCGCACGAGTCGAAACGTACGAATTCGATAGTTCCCCCAGCCACCGTTACTGGCGTACAGGGCCGAGTCGGCTCGGGATACCGGCAGGGAGATCCCCAAATCACCGTCACCATCTTTAAACCCGACCGTAATGACGACCGAGTCGCGCCGTGACTGTCCAACGCCGGAACCGGCCGCCACCTCATAGGGGAAAATACTACGGAAGTCGATAGCGGGCGTATTGGAATAATTAGGCTCGTTGAAACAGCCCATCATCAGCAAAGCCATGCCTATCGTGAGCACGTACGGTTGAATTTGTTTCCGGCGCATACTGTTGTACTCGTGTTGCAATATAAACGTATCCGTTATTTTGTCGTTTCCGTTTCCGCTTTCTACCGATGTTATGGCCCGGCGGCAGGCCCTCCGTTCGCGCATTGTACACGTCGACACAGCCTCGTTCGGGGCATTGGCGCTGGACGTGTTCCGGTATCAGGCAGTGTACAATCCAGTTTACAGCCGTTACCTCAGCCTGCTGAACATTCGACCCGAGGCCGTTACCAGCCTGCGTCAGCTTCCGTTCATGCCCATTGGCTTCTTCAAAACGCAACCGGTTTTGTCGAGTGAACAGGCGCTTCCAAACCCGGCGGATTCACTGCTGACGTTTGCCAGTAGCGGCACAACCAGCGACCAAACCAGCCGACATTACGTTGCCGACCCGGCGCTCTACGACGCCGTTAGTATCCGCATTTTCGAGGAGACCTACGGGCCACTTGATCAACTGGCGATTCTGGCGCTGTTACCGTCGTACCTTGAACGAAATAACTCGTCGCTGGTGTATATGGTTCGCCAATTTATGCGTCGTTCGGCTCACCCACTATCGGGCTTTTTCCTGAACGATCACAGCGAATTAACCACGCGACTACGACAGCTAAGTGAACAGCCCAACTCTCCGCGCGTACTGCTGATTGGGGTTACGTTTGGCCTGCTCGACTGGGCGGAATCAGGCGCTGACCTGTCGTTTCTGCGTCGTAACCCGAACCTGATTGTTATGGAAACGGGCGGTATGAAAGGACGGCGGAAGGAACTGTTGCGCGATGAAGTGCACCAACTGCTAACCGACCGGCTGCACATTCCGCGTGTTCACTCCGAGTACGGCATGACCGAATTACTGTCGCAAGCGTACTCGACCGGGGAGGGCATTTTTCACCCCAGCCCAACGCTGCAAATCCTGCTTCGCGACATCAACGATCCCTTTGCCATATACCCGGATGGCCATACCCGATCGGGGGGTATCAACGTCATCGACCTTGCCAACCTCGACTCCTGCTCGTTTATCGAAACGCAGGACCTCGGTCAATATGTCGGCACCGACGGCAGTTTCCGCGTCATCGGCCGCTTCGATAACTCCGATATCAGGGGGTGTAACTTAATGATTGAGTAGTTGAATGAATAAGTGATAGAATGAACGGTCCGCCGTCGCGGTGAATGAAAAACGCTTGCGCCAGCCCATCCTATCATTCAATCACTCCATCACTCTATCATTCAATTACGCATATGCGCGTACGTCTTCGAGGTTGATTTCGTCGCCACACATGATTACGAGCCGTTCAACGACGTTACGCAGTTCACGGACATTTCCTGTCCACGGTAGTGATTGCAGATACGTCATCGCGTCGGATGTGAGGTCTTTGGCCGTCGCGCCATATTCGGTAGCAATGTCCTGTAAAAATTTGTCGGTCAGTAGTGGAATATCGCCCCGACGGTCGGCAAGGGGTGGTACGTGAATGACGATAACGCTCAACCGGTGGAACAAGTCTTCGCGGAAGTTACCGTTGGCAATCTCCTGCCGCAGGTCCTTGTTGGTAGCCGCAATCACCCGCACGTTTACCTTGATTTCTTTGTCGCCCCCAACGCGGGTAATCTTATTCTCCTGTAAAGCGCGAAGTACCTTTGCCTGGGCCGACAGACTCATATCACCGATCTCATCGAGAAAGAGCGTACCACCGTCGGCCTGCTCGAATTTACCCACGCGCCGGGCTGCGGCTCCGGTGAAGGCTCCTTTCTCGTGGCCGAAGAGTTCGCTCTCGATCAGTTCACTCGGGATAGCCGCGCAGTTGACCTCCACGAGCGGCATGGCCGACCGGCTGCCTTTCTCATGAATCTGCTTGGCAACCATCTCCTTACCCGAGCCGTTCGGGCCTGTAATCAGGACGCGGGCTTCGGTAGCTGCGACGCGGTTGATGGTTTCTTTTACGCGCCGGATTGGGTCCGACTCACCCACAATCTCATTGAGTTTGTAGATTCGCTTCTTGAGCGTCTTTGTCTCCTGCTCAAGTTTGGCCCGCTCGATGGCGTTGCGAATAGTAATCAGCAGCCGATTCAGATCGGGTGGTTTGGTAATGAAATCGAAGGCGCCACTTTTCGTCGCTTCGACCGCATTTTCCACGTTACCGTAGGCCGAGATCATCACAAACTGCGTACCCTTGCTGCTTTCACGCGCTTTTTGAAGCATCTCCAAACCGTTCAGTTTCGGCATGGCAATGTCGCAAAGTGCTACATCGTACTGCGTCCGTTGTAACATTCCCAGCCCCTCTTCTCCGTCGCGGGCTTCGTCAATTTCGTAGCCTTCGTATTCCAGAATGTCACGCAAAGCTGACCGGATAGCTTTTTCGTCGTCAACGATGAGCAGTTTAGCCATAAATCATACCGATTGTCGTTTGGATTAGCTTGCCCGAAAGTAGGCATATTTAATACGGATTGACAAGATACAAACCGCAAATTTTGTTTTCGCTCCTGCTGAATTTGTTCACTAATTAGGAAAAGGATGTATCGCTTCCTTTCTAACAGACGATATTCTCCTAAATCGGGTTGCCAATTGTCCGGCTTTAGCTACTGAAAGCTACGAAAAAAGAATCCAGACAATAAGCATTTTACGACATCCGGGCGTTTATCTCATAGCGGAGCCAAGTAACCAGCAGTCCTTACTGCGGCCTTGTGACCAACCTGACCGGGAAAGATCACACACCGGCTCTATTAATTTTCTATTTCCCTACGCCATGCCTACCGCTCGCTTACTTTTCGGTCTTCTATTGGCTGTCACCCTGCTACCGGCATCAGCGCAATCACGCCGGCGGGCGCAGCTTACCAACCCGGCTACCACCAACACGCCCGTGCCCGTCGTGGCGGCACCGCAGGCCCGGTTGCTTGAAGGCATGGTTGTACGCAGTTCGATTATGAATCAGGCCGTCCGCTACTCGATTTATCTGCCACCCGATTACTACACCTCGAACCGGCGATACCCCGTAGTATATCTGTTGCACGGCTACGGCGATACTGAAACGAGTTGGGTACAGTTTGGCGAAGCCGACCGCACCCTCGACTCGGGCGTCCGAACGGGGGAAGTAGCGCCCTGTATCGTGGTAATGCCCAACGGTGGCACCAGCTATTTTATCAACGATTTTCGCCAGCAGATCCGGTACGAGGACATGTTCGTGCAGGAGTTGATTCCGCATATCGACTCGACGTTCCGGACCCGTACGCAGCGCGAATTTCGGGCGATATCGGGTTTGTCGATGGGCGGCTTCGGCTCGCTGGTTCTGGCCATGCACCATCCGAATCTGTTCGGTTCCTGTGCAGCGTTGAGTGCGGCCGCCCGCACCGACGAAATGGTTGCCACCATGCCGACCGAGCGCTATAATCAAACACTGGGGCCCGTTATGAGTGGCCCCGTCAGCGGCAACGACCGGCTAACGCTGACCTGGAAACGAAACAGTCCGATCACGTTGGCCCAGTCGGCCCCCGCGGCTGACTTGCAAAAGGTGCGCTGGTATATCGACTGTGGCGACGACGATGCGCTCAGCGAAGGCAACGCGGTGTTGCACATTGCCCTGACCAAACGACAGGTCCCGCACGAATACCGCGTTCGCGATGGCGCGCACAACTGGGCCTACTGGCGTAGCAGCTTACCCGACGTACTGCGCTTTTTCTCGACGGAGTTTCACCGCTGATTACTTATCCCGCTTGCGAATCGGCACGATGGCTTCGGTCTTATCCCAGGCCAGCACCATATCGGTGCCTTCATCGTCGGGCATGAAGCTGATGTAGAATTGCTCGGCCACCCGCGACCGGGTACGAGCCGGCACCGGCACGCGGAGCGCATCTTTGGTCTGATCGTAATTCGTACCCCACTGCCCGGTTTCGCGGTTAAAAATCGCGATCCAGCCCCCCTGCGACGGAATGGTCCAGAGTGAGTATTTGCCTTCGGCAAGCGGTTGGCCGGCTACGAATACGTCCTGATCGAAATCGATGACTGTCGCTTCGTTGGCACCCGTTCGCCACACCTGCCCGTAGGGAACCAGGCCCCCAAAAATCGTCCGCCCTTTTTTGTACGGCTGGCAATAGTCGACGCGAATCGACAGGCCGTTTTGGTTGACCTGCGCAATAGCTTCGGGACTTTTCGACTTAGTAATGCCCCGTAGGGTCAGATAGCCCGCCAGCAGGACGACGGCGATGACGCCAATGATAATCAAAATTCGTTTCATAACTGTAAGCGCGTAAGGAAGTTAGGTTGAACGCCGTTTGGTGACCGTGGCGATACTATCGGCTTTCGAAGCCAGGGCAGGTTCTTTGAGCGTCAGACTGATCTGCCGGCCGGGTGTCTGCTTGATGGCCGTACCCGGTTCGACCGACTGTTCGGTGACTTTGCCCCGGCCTTGTATGGCAACCCGCAGGCCCCGGTTTTCGAGCAGAAATAACGCATCGCGCAGACTGAGCCCCCGCACGTCGGGAACCTGATCGTCGCGGGTGCTCCGCTCGACCCAATGGCCTTTCTTGTTGGCTTCGACCCAGCCCTCGATACCCACACGCTGCTTCACACCCAGTACCGAATCAATGGTGTGCAGATCGTCGGCATAGCCTGCCATCAGGACCGGCCCATCGACCTGACTGTTGGCCCGAACGGGCTTCTGAATCTGTACGTCGTACGCCATGATCCGGTCGGCAACCTCCTTAAATACCGGAGCCGCCACGGCACCGGCATAGAGCAGGTCGATATTATCACCCTGCGGGCTGTCGACCATCGCGACCATACTGTACTTGGGTTTGTTGGCCGGGAAGTAACCAATGAACGAAACGCTGTATTTACCGACCTGATATTTCCCGTTGATGATTTTTTGGGCCGTACCGGTTTTCCCGGCAATCGCGTAGTACGGACTCGCGATTTTCTTCGCCGTTCCATTTTCGACAACACCCCGCAGCAGGCTCTGCACCTGCCGAACCGTTGATAGTGAGCAAATCCGCTCCGGCGATACGTAGGGCTTGTTATCAACTTTTACCTCATCGGCCAGTTTGACCTGCCGCACCAGCATGGGCCGTACCCAGTAGCCATCGTTCGCAATGGCATTGTACAGCGTCAGCATTTGCAGCGGGGTCTGCCGCATTTCGTAGCCAAGCGCCAGCGACGGCGCCGACTGCCCGCTCCAGCCTTTCATCTGCGGGTTGGGCAACAGCGGCTGCGCTTCACCGAGCATATGAATACCCGTTTTTTTATCCAGATGAAACTGCCGCAGCAATCGGCAGAAGTCGTCGGGATGACGGTAGAAATAGTTGCGCATGAGCAGGTGAACGCCCACGTTCGACGATTTTTCGAATACCTGCCGGGCCGTAATTGTACCGAAACCAACGCGGTGGGCGTCGCGGATGGTGCGGGTACCGTATTTGACGATTCCGTCGCCCGTCGCGACGGATTGATTCAGCGAAACGACTTTCCGTTCCAGCATCGCCATCATCGTCGCCAGCTTGAAGGTAGAACCGGGGTCGGTACCACCGGCTAACGCGTGATTGAACGTCTCAATATAGCGGGGACCATTTTTCCCCTCGACCCGGCTCAAATTCGCCATCGCCCGGATTTCGCCGGTATTGACCTCCATTACCACGACGCACCCTTTAGCCGCCTGGTACTTCTCCAACGTCGTCCGCAGCGCCGATTCGGCCATGTCCTGGTAGTTAACGTCGATTGTCGTGTGAAGGTCCATACCGGGTTCGGGTTTCATATCCGGTCCATCGACAACGGGCTTGTATACCCCGCCGGATAGCTTTTCGGCTTCCCCAACGGCATCGCGTCCGGCCAAAGCCGTCTGAAAACTGGCTTCCAGCCCGCGCTGCCCCCGGTGGGTTTCGGGATCGAGGTTTCCGATGGTCCGTTCCGCCATCGTACCAAACGGATGGTAGCGTTCGTAATGCGCCCGGAGTACCCCACCCCGCGCCGATACCTTACCACTCGACCGGAAAAAGGGCCATTTAAGCATCTCCTGCCGCTCGGCGAAGGTTACGTACCGATTACTGAGCAGCACGTACTGCCGCTTTTTCCGGCGGGCATCGCGCACCAGTTCGGTGTAGTCGCGTGGGGAGCGGTCGCCATAAATGCGCGACAGCAGCAGACCCAGCGAGTCGGCTTTAGACCGGAAATAATCTTCTTTGGCAACCGTAGGGTCCAGGCCAACCTCGTAGGAAGGCAGCGACGTCGCCATCAGACTCCCGTCGACGGCGTAGATATTACCCCGCATCGCTGGTATCGTGATGGTTGGAAAATCTTTCTCCTGCCAGCTCGCCCAGCTGCGGCCCTGGTACGTGTCGAAATACTGCACGTAGATCAACCGTCCGACAATGCAAAAGGCCAGCGCAAACACGAGGTACGACACGTGTTTGGCGCGCCCGATAATCTGTTCTTTATGGTTCGCCACGGTCGATAATGATTTTATGGGGAGGGGTTACGCCACTCGTCAAACCGAGTTCAGAAACACGTTTCATAATTTCCGACTGCCGGCCACTTTTGTCGAAATCCGCCCGGAGAACGGTAGCCTGCGACCGCTTCTCGTCGAGCAGCAGCCGGGCCGACTGTAGCCGGCGCACCAGACTTTCGGCGCGCAGGTTGCAATAGATGTACACGCCAATCAGCAGACTCACCCAGACGATGCGCCAGAAGTTGTTCGACGCCCACGAGTTGTCTTCACCGACCAGCCACTGCGTAAATCGATCCAGCGACGCCGAGAGCTGCGATTGACCTCCTCTTTTCCGACCACCTGGCTGTTTTTTCGGCGGTCGTTCAAACGTATTTTTTGCCATGGCAATGCGGAAGAACTGGCTAACGGGGGCCTAATTTATAAAGACCTGGCCCGTTTTGGAAACGGGTCAGGTCCGCACGCACTTACTCTTTCCAGCGCCATTCGTTGGCAATCTGTAGCGGTGTCCGCAGCCCCTGCGCCACCAGGTAGTCGCGTGTCTGGGTATCGGTTTGCCGCTTTGTCGGGATTGTTTCGGCGTTGGCAAGGGCGTAAAGCAGCATGGTCGAATAACGCACCGTGTTTTTCAGTTGCTCGGCATTGACCAGATTGAGCCGGTCGCAGTCGGCGTGGTAGCAGTCGAGTACGCTACGGTCTAGGTGGCCGTTCATACCCACGATGGGTACCCCTTCGAGCATAAACGGCTGATGGTCGGAGTGGAGACCGGCCTGATTTTCCATCTGATTGGCAAAGGCTGGTTCAATTTCTTTCATCGTTTCGCCAATGGTTTTCAGAAACGCAACCATATCGGTACGACCAAACGCGTTTAACC
>Ga0182229_1000510_pt1 | contig 10153 bp, 10 predicted proteins | sample G6R1MG_32_FD_129663 | JGI IMG/M metagenome (GOLD analysis project Ga0182229, IMG submission 129663) | Miscanthus phyllosphere microbial communities from Michigan, USA - G6R4_MAIN_07NOV2016_LD1 MG | ecosystem: Host-associated > Plants > Phyllosphere > Phylloplane/Leaf | place: USA: Michigan...
CCCGATACCGGCCTCGTCACCGAGCGGGCCAAGGCGCTCGCCGAATCCTTCCTGCCCGACGCGACGGACCCCTTCGCCCTGGTGCGGATCGACGGCGACCTCCTCGCCTCCGATCCCGGCCGGCTCTGCGACGAGGCGGGGACGGTCGGCCTGTTCGGCGGAAAGCGGTCGATCTGGGTGCGGTCCAGCAGCCGCAACTTCGCCCCCGCCATCGAGGCCGTGCTCTCCATCCCCGTCACCGATACGCGGATCGTGCTGGAGGGGGGCGATTTCGCCAAGGGCAACCCCGTCCGCGCCCTCTGCGAGAAGTCGCAGCGGGCGCTGGCCATTCCCTGCTACCCGGACGACGAGCGGGCCCTCGGCGACCTCATCGACCGGACCCTGCGGGCGCGTGACCTGCGCATCGACCGCGAGGCGCGGGAGGTGCTGGTGCGCAGCCTCGGCGGCGACCGCCGGGCGAGCCTGATGGAGATCGAGAAGCTCGCCCTCTACGCCTCGGGCCAGGGCAGCGTGACCTTGGACGACGTGGAGGCGGTGGTGAGCGATGTCGCCGCCAGCGTCCTCAACACCCTGGTGGATGCGGCCTTCGACGGGCGGATCGAGGTGGTTGAGCGCGATTCCCGCCGCTTCCGGCTGGAGGGGCTGGACCCTGCGCAGGTGCTCGGCTCGGCCCTGCGCCACGCCACGGCGATGCTCGCGCTCCGCCTCGACAATCCGGAAAAGTCATCGAGCGCCATGGCGACCGCGTGGCGCGGCCTGCACTTCAAGCGCAAGGCGAGCGTCGAGCGGCAACTCGGCCTCTGGGGTCCTGCCCGCCTGCGGCAGGCCATCGACATCCTCGCCCAGGCGGTCCTCGCCAGCCGCCGCGCCGAGCCGGCTCTGGCCGAGGCCATCGCGTCGGCGGCCCTGCTCCGCATCGCGGAAGCCGGCCGCCGCCGCTGAGGCGTTACGTTTGAATTGTCCTACCCCCTCCCCTCATCCTGAGGTGCCGCGTAAGCGGCCTCGAAGGAGGGTTCCAGGGATCACGGAGCCTTCTGGAGCCCTCCTTCGAGGCCCGCAGATGCGGGCACCTCAGGATGAGGAGGGCGGAAGAGGCGGTCCTTCTGCCCTTCAGTCGTCCGCCGGGACCTTCAGCCGGTCGAGCAGGCTCTGCAGCTCGTCGCGGCTGGCGTAGCGCAGGCGGATCTCGCCCGTCTCCTCGTCCTTCGGCTTGTAGGTGACGGCGACGCCGAGCGCCTTGTGCAGGCGCAATTCCAGCGAACGGACCGGCGCCGGACGCTCGGCCGCGAGACGCGGGCGGCCGGGGCGCGGGGTCTCGGACGGTGCGGCCTCGGCGGCGGCCAGGGCCTCGACCTCGCGCACGGACAGGCCCTCGGCCACGATCCGCCGGGCGACGCCCTCGGGATCGCGGAGCGCGAGGAGCGCGCGGGCATGGCCGGCGGTGATCTCGCCCGCGCTCAGCCGGTCCTGCACCGGCTGCGGCAGGTTGAGGAGGCGCAGCGTGTTGGCGAGATGGCTGCGGCTCTTGCCCAGGATCTCGGCCAGTTCGCGCTGTGTGTAGGAGAAGTCGCTCATCAGGCGCTCGTAGCCCGAGGCTTCCTCGATCGGGTTGAGGTCCGCCCGCTGGACGTTCTCCAGGATCGCGAATTCCAGCGAGGCGCGGTCGTCGATCTCGACGACGACCACCGGCACCTCATCGAGCCCGGCGCGCTGCGCCGCGCGCCAGCGGCGCTCGCCGGCCACGATCTCGAAGGCGCCCGGCACGTCGGCCAGGGGCCGCACGACGATGGGCTGGATGAGGCCCCGCGCCTTGATGGAGCCGGCGAGTTCGGACAATTCCTCCTCGCCGAAATGCCGGCGGGGGTTGCGCGGGTTCGGGCGGAGGAACTCCACGGCGACCTTGCGCTGGCCCTCGTGCTTGGGCGGCGGCTGCGCCGGATCCCCGAAATCGCCGATCAGGGCCGCGAGCCCGCGCCCCAGCCGGGGCCTTGCGACCTCTTCAGCCATCGTCTCACCTGTCCTCGAAACTTACGCCGCCGCCGGCACGCGGCCTTCGCGCTGGATCACCTCGGAGGCGAGGCGCAGATAGGCTTGGCTGCCGGCGCATTTCAGATCGTACAGCAAAGCCGGCTTGCCGTGCGAGGGCGCTTCGGACACACGCACGTTGCGGGGGATCATGGTCTCGTAGACCTTGTCGCCCATGAAGCTGCGCACATCCGCCACGACCTGCGCCGAGAGGTTGTTGCGCGGATCGAACATCGTCAGCACGACACCCTGGATCGTCAGGCGCGGGTTCAGCGCACCTCGCACTTGCTCCACGGTGCGCAACAACTGGCTCAAGCCCTCCAGGGCGAAGAACTCGCATTGCAGCGGCACGAGCACCGCATCCGCCGCCGCCAGGGCGTTGATCGTCAGCAGGTTCAGGGAGGGCGGGCAATCGATCAGCACGTAGCTGATCCGCTTCAGGCTCTCGGACTGCGCCATGCTCTTCAGCGCATTGCGCAGGCGGTGCGCCCGGTCCTGCGCGGTCGCCATCTCCATCTCGAGACCCAGCAGGTCCATGGTAGAGGGGGCGATGGACAGGCGCGGCACGGCCGTCGGGATGATGGTCTGCGCGAGGCTCGCCTCGCCGGCCATGAGATCGTAGGTCGAAATCCGGCGGCGGGCCTTCTCGATGCCGAGCCCGGTCGAGGCGTTGCCCTGGGGATCGAGGTCGATCACCAGAACCTCCTCGCCGATGGCGGCGAGCGCGGTGCCCAGATTGATGGCGGTCGTCGTCTTGCCGACGCCGCCCTTCTGGTTCGCCAGGGCCAGGATCCGCAGGGGCTTGGCCGGATGGCTCATGTCGGGGCGCTCGGAGGCGTCGACCATCGTCGCGTCGCTCATCGGGGGCTCGTTTCGGTGAGGGCGGTGACCCGCACGATCCGGGCGTCGGCATCGGTCCGACTCGGCACGAGATCGTAGGTGAATGTCCACCGCGCGGACGCCTGGGTCAATTCCGCCTGCACATCCCGCCCCTTCGGAAACAGGCCGATGGTGCCCGAATTCAACAGTGGCGCCGACCAATCGAGCAACTGATCGAGGGCGGCGAGCGCCCGCGCGCAGACGATCTCCATCCCCACGGCGTCGCCGATCACTGCCTCGATCCGTCCGTTGCGGATCGTCGCCGGAGCGCCTGTCAGGCGGGCGGCCTCGGTGAGGAAGGCGCATTTGCGCGCGTTGCTCTCCACCAGCGTCACCCGGATGCCCCTCTCCTTCCCGGCGATGGCCAGGATCAGACCGGGGATGCCGGCGCCGGAGCCGAGATCGATCCAGGTGCGGGCGTCGGGCGCGAGGGTCAGGAGCTGCAGCGCGTCGGCGACATGGCGGCTCCAGACCTCCGAGAGGGTGGACGGGCCGACGAGGTTCTTTACCGTCTGCCAGCGATGGAGCTGGGCCACATAGGCGTCCAGTGCCTGCGTTGTTTCACGTGAAACATCGTAGGTCTTCAGGACCTGTTCGCGGGCGCGGTCGCTCATGCCGGCTGCCGCGCCGCGCGCTGGCCCCGCTTGGCATGAGCGGCCAGCAGGGTCAGGGCCGCCGGGGTGACGCCCTCGATCCGCGCCGCCTGCCCGAGGGTGCCGGGGCGGACGCTTTCGAGCTTCAGGCGCATCTCGTTCGACAGGCCGCTGATCCCGGCATAGTCCAGCCCCTCCGGCAGGCGCACGGCCTCGTCCCGGCGGAAGGCGGCGATGTCGGTGCTCTGGCGGTCGAGATAGACGGCATAGGTCGCGTCCGTCCTCAGGCGGTCGGCGATACGCGGTGGCACCTCGGCGAGGTGCGGCCAGACGGCGGCGAGGCGGGCCCAGTCGATTTCGGGGTAGGAGAGAAGCTGGAAGGCGCTGCGGCGGATGCCGTCCTGGTTCAGGGCGATGCCCTGTGCGGCGGCTTGGCTCGGCGTGAGGCTCAGGGCATCGAGCTGGGCGCGGGCGGCGGCGAGGGCGGCGCGTGACTGCGCGAAATGCGCCGCGCGCTGCGGGCCGACGAGGCCGAGGGTGAGGCCGCGCGGGGTCAGCCGTTCGTCGGCATTGTCCACGCGCAGGCTCAGGCGATACTCCGAGCGCGAGGTGAACATACGGTAGGGCTCGCTCACCCCGTGGGTGATGAGGTCATCGATCATCACGCCGAGATAGGATTCGGCGCGGTCGAAGGCGGCAAGCGGCTGGTTGCCGGCCAGCCGCGCGGCGTTGAGGCCCGCGACGAGCCCCTGCCCCGCCGCCTCCTCGTAGCCGGTGGTGCCGTTGATCTGCCCGGCCAGGAACAGGCCCGGCTGGCGCTTCACCTGAAGCCCGGCATCGAGTTCGCGCGGATCGACGTAATCGTATTCGATGGCGTAGCCCGGCCGCAGGATCTCGGCCCGCTCCAGGCCGGGGATCGCCTGGACGATGGCGCGCTGCACCTCCTCCGGCAGGGCGGTCGAGATGCCGTTCGGGTACACGACCGGATCGTCCAGCCCCTCCGGTTCGAGGAAGATCTGGTGCCCCTCCCGGTCGCCGAAGCGCACGACCTTGTCCTCGATGGACGGGCAGTAGCGCGGCCCCCGGCTGGCGATGCCGCCGGAATACATCGGCGAGCGGTGCAGGTTGGCGCGGATGATGTCGTGGACGGCCTGCGTCGTCCGTGTGATGCCGCAGGCGATCTGCGGCGTGGTGATCCGCTCGGTGAGGGTCGAGAACGGGACGGGGTCCTCGTCCGCCTCCTGCCGTTCGAGTTGGCCCCAGGCGATGCTGTCGCGGGAGAGGCGAGGCGGCGTGCCGGTCTTCAGCCGGCCGAGACGCAGGCCGAGCCCGTCGAGGCTCCGCGCGAGGCCCACCGAAGGCGCCTCCCCCACCCGCCCGGCGGGAATCTGGACCTCACCGATATGGATCAGGCCGCGCAGGAAGGTGCCCGTGGTGAGCACCACAGCCCCTGCCCCGAGCGTCGTGCCGTCCGCCAGGGTGATCCCGGCGACGTGCCCGGCCGCATCGCGAAGAAGGTCCTCGCAGGCACCCGGCACGACCTGGAGGTTCGCCGTCTCGGCCACCGCCTGCTGCATCGCCGCCGCGTAGAGCTTGCGGTCGGCCTGGGTGCGGGGACCGCGCACCGCCGGACCCTTGCGCCGGTTGAGCAGGCGGAACTGGATGCCCGCCGCATCGGCCACCCGGCCCATCAACCCGTCGAGGGCATCGACCTCGCGGACGAGGTGCCCCTTGCCGAGGCCGCCGATGGCCGGATTGCAGGACATCGCCCCGATCGTCGCCGGATCGTGCGTGACGAGGGCCGTCAGGGCGCCACAGCGGGCGGCGGCCGCGGCGGCTTCGACGCCGGCATGGCCACCGCCGACGACGATCACGTCGAAGCGGGTGGGGCGGGGAATGGGCATGCCCGTGCTTACGCGCGCGGGCGGGGGCGGGTCAACGCGACAGGGCTGATTCGCGCAACCTCGTGTCGCCGTTGCCGCCTTTCGCGGCAGCGTCCGCGTAGGACCTGATCATCGGGGCATCATCACAGGGCCGAATTGATGAGAAATCCAGCGTATTCGGCCGCGGTCGCATCGTGCCAATTGAGGATGTTGGCAGAACTTGAAGCCGGCTCAATGCTCTGTAATCATGGTTAGACGGTATTGGCGATGTGAATGGTCTTACGACGCTTGCGGGAGGCTCCGATGTCATCCTTGTCGATCGGGTTGGGTGCGGCGTGCTGTGCGGCCGGGGCGGCCGCCCATTTCCTCGATGAGACCCACCGGAAGGAGGGGGCCTTCGGATTGGCCGGCTTCGGCTTTCTGCTGGTGGGAATGTACCTTACCCGCGCCTGAGTGTTTCACGTGAAACACCGCTCCGGGACACAGAGGGCAAAAATCGGTTGCGTGCCGGCTCGCTGGGCTTGCCCCCGTTCGCACGCTCGGCAACACTTTCGAAGCGTCGGTTTCCGGTAATCCTAGGCTTGCCGGACGCCTTGTCTCGTGACGGATGATGGTGAGCATGGCCCGGGTCTTCGGCCGGAACGTTGGGCTGTGGACCGCCGGATCGCTCGGCCTCGTCACGATTGGCCCGTTGGCCGTCTTCTCACCGAGCGCTGCCGCGCTGTGTCTGGCCGCCGCCGGAAGCCTCGGCGCTGGCACCGCATGGGCGCGGATCTCGAAACTGAACGCCCGATGCGAGAAGCTGTCCCAGGAAGTCGATGTGCTCTCGCAGCGGCTTCTCAAGGCGGAAGCCGCGCCGCCGCGTCCCGCCGCCGACGCTGCACCGCCGGATACTTTGCGCTCCGAGGTGCATGAACTCACGGTGGAGATCGGCCTGTTGAGCGGGATCGTGCGCGATCTCAGCGCGGTGATCCGCAGCCAGGACGACGAGATCGCCGCCCTCAAGACCCGCGAGGTGCCGGTGGCGAAGGAGCCGCCGCCTCCGCCGGAGCCGAAGCCGCAGCCCGCGCCGCCTCCCCCGCCGGCCCCGGCGCCGGTCGAGACATCCTGGACGCCGCCCGTCATCGCCCGACTGCCGGAACTGCCGGCCGTCATGGCACCGCCGGTTCCGAGGCCGATCCCGCCGCGTCCACTCGAAAGCCCGCGCGGCCCCGACGAGTCCGCGATCCTCGCCGCCTTCGATCGCGACCTGTTGGAGGTCTATCTCCAGCCCATCGTCACCCTGCCCCAGCGCAAGGTCGTGGCCTACGAGGCGCTGGCGCGGCTGCGCGTGGAAGACCAGCCGCTCGACACAACGCAGTACCTGCCGGCCCTCGAACGGAACGGGCGCACCACGGAACTCGACCGGCGGATGCTCGCCCGCACCGGCACCATCGTCCGCCATCTCGGCAAGCGCGGCAGCGATGCGCGGGTGACTTACGGCCTGTCGCCCCTGTCGCTGTTCGAGCTGGGCTTCCTGAAGGAGATCGGGCGCATGGCCAGCGACGAGCAGGCCTTGGCCGGGCTCGACATCGCCCTGCCCCAGGCCAGTTGGCGCGGCCTCGACAGCGGGCAGCTTGGCGCCCTGTCGGCCCTGCGCGGGCGGGTCGGCTTCTGCCTCGACCGGCCGACGGATCTGCGCTTCGATGCCCGTGAGTTCGTGGAGTACGGCATCGGGCAGGTGAAGGTCCCGGCGGACCTGCTGCTGCGGCCGGGCGTGGCGCGGGGCGTGCTGAGCGACATCGCGGTGGAGGATCTCGCGCCGGCCCTGGCCCGCGCCCGAATCCGCCTCGTGGTCAACGAGGTCGGCGCCGAGGCGGACGTGCCGGACCTCATCGACCTCAACGTGCCCTATGCGCAGGGCGCGGCCTTCGCGCCGGCCCGGCCGGTGCGCGGCGACATCCTCGCCGCGCTTCCCCCGGAGCCGCCGCCCCCGCCGCAGGACGATCCCGGCTCCGAGCGCCGCTCGTTCCGGTCGCTCCTGCGCCGGGCCGGGTGAGGGCGGTCTTAGACCGGCACGTTGTCGATGAGCCGTGTCCGCCCGAGATAGGCCGCCGCGAGCACGCGGGCGGGGCCGGTGACGCGCTCGACCGGCGCGAGGCTCGCGGCATCGCAGACGGACAGGTACTGCACCGTGAAGCCCGCCGCAGCGAGGGTGGCTACGCCCTCACTCACCGGCCCCGCGATCGATCCGCCGTCGCGGGCCTTGGCGGCGATGCCGGCGAGCACGGCGTGCAGCGTCGGCGCGCGGCTGCGCTCCTCGGCCGAGAGGTAGCGGTTGCGCGAGGAGAGGGCGAGGCCGTCCGCCTCGCGGATGGTGGGCACGCCCCGGATTTCGGGTGCCATGTCGAGATCGGCCACGACCCGCTTGATCACCTGCAGCTGCTGGAAATCCTTCTCGCCGAACAGGGCGATGTCCGGCCGTACTTGGTTCAGGAGCTTGGTGACGACGGTAGCGACGCCTGAGAAATGGCCCGGCCGCAGGGGCCCGCAGAGGCCGTCCGTCAGCCCCGCCAGCTCGATCCGGGTGGCGAAACCCGGCGGGTACATGGTCGCCACATCGGGCGTCCAGGCGGCATCGGCCCCCGCGCCCGCCATCGCCGCGAGGTCGGCGGCGACGTCGCGGGGGTAGCGGGAGAAATCCTCCGTGGGGCCGAACTGGGTCGGGTTCACAAAGATGCTCACCACGGCTCGCGCGGCCACGCGCTTGGCTTCCGCGATGAGGGTCACGTGGCCCTCATGCAGGGCGCCCATGGTCGGCACCAGGGCCACGGTCTCGCCCGCGGCCCGCCAGCTGGAGACGGCGGCGCGCAGGGCAGGGAGGTCGGAGAGATGGAGTGGTGAAGAGGCAGTCACGGCCGGACCCTGGTTTCGTTCGGGCCGGGTCTAGCCGATTCTCGGGGCCTATGGGCAGTAGGGCAGCACGGACCGGCCGTAGGGATCGTCGATGCCGAGCGGCGGCGTGAAGCCATAATAGCTCGGCTTGCCGAGGCCGTAGGGCGAGCCGACATAGCTCGGATCGTCGGGGGCGTTGGTCGGCGTCGGGACGCGGCGCGGCGTGCAGACGATCTTCGTCCGGCGGCGGGGCAGGGGAAGGGGGCCCTGCACGTCGAGCCCGTCGCCACGGGGGAAGTAGCGCGGCAGCGGCGGCCCGCCGGGATCGCCGACGTAAGGCTCCCCGAGGTCGGCGGCGAAAGCCGGGCCGGCGATGAGAACCAGCGCCAGCGCCATCGATCCGCCGAGCCGCACGTCGTCCTCCCACCCATCCGCAGAGCCTTCGACACTGGTGGGCGTGAGGTAAACGATCCGTTAGCGCGGCTCGGTCAGGGGCACGACCGTGGGCGTCAGGGCCGCCACGAGGTCGCCCTCCCGCAGGCGGATCTGCAGGCCCCGGCCGCCGCCGTTGATGTGGACGGCGGCCTCGGGATCGGTCAGGGCGTGGGCGTCGACGGCGGTCGGGAAAGGGCGCTTCTGCCCCAGCGGGCTGATGCCGCCGACATGGTAGCCCGTCAGCCGCTCGGCGTCGGCGGGCTTCATCATCGCGGCGGACTTGCCCCCGAAGGCGGCGGCGACGCGCTTCATCGCGGCCTCCCGGTCGGAGGCGACGAGCAGGCACACGGTGCGCCCATCGACACTGGCCATCAGCGTCTTCAGCACGCGGGAGGGCGGCACGCCGAGGGCCTCGGCGGCCTGCAGGCCGATGCGCGGGGCGTCCGGGTCGTAATCGTAGGCGTGGAGGGTGAAGCGGATGCCGGCTTTGTCGAGGGCCTGCGTCGCGCGGGTCGTCTTCGGGGCCATACGGGCTCAGGCTCCCACATGCCGGGCGATCAGCCGGCCGAGTTCGGCATGGGCGGCGTCGCAGGTGGCGGCCGAAGCGGTCGCCCCGGTCAGGTAGCTCGTGGCGATCAGCGGCGGATGGCCCGGCGGGCGGAGGATCGCCACCACGTTGTAGGTGCCGTTGTCGCCGCTGCCGGTCTTGTCGCCCACGATCCAGTTCGGCGGCAAGCCCGCCCGCAGGCGCTTGAAGCCGGTCTGCGCGCCCACCATCCAGCTTTCCAGCTGCGTCCGCGCTTCCGGCGAAAGAACCCCGCCAAGGAGGATCTTCGCGAGAGTCTCGCGCATCGCGGCAGGGGAGGTGGTGTCCCGTGGGTCTCCGGGAAGGGCGCTGTTGAGCGTGGGTTCGTCCCGGTCGAGGCGGGTGATCGTGTCGCCCGTGCCCCGCACCCATCGGGTGAGCGCCGCAGGCCCGCCGAGCCGGGCGAGTTGCAGGTTCGCGGCGGTGTTGTCGCTCCACACGAGGGAGGCCGCGCAGGCTTCCGAGAGCGTCATCCGCCCGCCCCGCTCGGTGAAGACCTTGCGGGAGACGGGGGCGTAGCTCAGCAGGTCGGATTCGCGAACGGTCAGTTCCCGGTCGAGCGGTTCGCCACCGGCCAACACCGCAGCCGTCGCCAGGACCTTGAAGGTGCTGCACAGGGGAAAGCGTTCGTCGGCGCGCCAGGCCAGGGGAGCGAGTCCCTCCCCCGCGACGCTGACGCCCAGGTGGCCTCCGGTCCCGGCTTCGAGGGCGCGCAGGCGATCCTCCGCGAAGGCGGGCAGGACAGTGGCCAGGAGGCCCGTGCAGGCGGCGCGACGGGTGATGAGGCCCATGGGAATCATCTCTCCGGGAAGGATCGGGCGCAGCGGTGGTCCCGGTTTGCGGCTGTTCCGTGGCACCGCCCGTGATAGGGAGCCGGC
>Ga0182229_1000511_pt1 | contig 10142 bp, 8 predicted proteins | sample G6R1MG_32_FD_129663 | JGI IMG/M metagenome (GOLD analysis project Ga0182229, IMG submission 129663) | Miscanthus phyllosphere microbial communities from Michigan, USA - G6R4_MAIN_07NOV2016_LD1 MG | ecosystem: Host-associated > Plants > Phyllosphere > Phylloplane/Leaf | place: USA: Michigan...
CGGAGGCGAAGCCGACGCGGGCGCGCCTCGCATCCTCCAGGGGGCGGAGATACGCGCCGACGCCGTAATAGTGCGTGGCGCCCGCATCCGCCTGGAACGGCAGGTCGCCGCCGTAGGGCGAGTTCGGCACGGTGATCAGATCGGGCCGGAGCCGCGTGGCGAGAGCGGGCAGGGCGTCCGCGCCGAAGCCGGCCTCCCAGACCGCCTTCGGGAACCCCAGCATCGCCGCCTGCTGCGCCACCTCGCTGCCGCCACTGACGACGCAGAGCGAGGGCGAGCCTTGCGTCCGGTCCAGGAACTGCTCGACCTCGCGCGTCAGCAGCGCACTGAAATCTGGATCACCGGTGGGATAGTCGAAGTTCGCCAGCATCAGGTCCTGCCAGACCAGGATGCCGAGTGCGTCGCAGAGGTCGTGGAAGGCGGCGGCCTCGTAGAGCATGGTGCCGCCGACCCGCAGGCAGTTCATGCCGGCGTCCCGCGCCAGCTCCAGCGTCGGGCGGTAGGCGGCCTCGTCGTGGCCGAGGCCCGCGAGGTCGGGGGGCGTCCAGCAGGCGCCGCGGGCGAAGACGGGCACGCCGTTGACGCGCAGACCGAAGGCGTCGCCCGGCGCGCGCGCGATCCGGCGGAAGCCGACGCGGCCGAGGTCCAGCCGCGTCCGGCCGATCACGGCCTCGACGGCGTGGAGGGCGGGGGTGCCGTGGGTATGGGGCCACCACGGCGCGACGCCGGGCAGGACCAGCGCCGCCTCGTAGCGGCCGGGCGTCGTCTCGCGCAGAGGCGCCTCGCGGCCGGCGCAGCGCACGGATCCGGCCTCCCCGCCCCCCTCGACGGCGAGGCGCAAGGAGAGCCGGCCGGTCTCCCCGTCTAGGTCGGTCGCCAAGTCGACCGAGCGCACCCGCATCCCGCCGGCCGGCCGGCGGGTGACCGGCCGGTAGGGGCCGACCGCATCCACCGGGGGGCACCAGCCCGGCATGAAGCCGAGGAGGCTGGTGCGGACATGGCGCAGCGATCCGGGCGTCGCCATCCGGGGCCGCCAGCGCCCGCGCGTGTGGGGGCGGGCGAGTTCGGCGGCGAGCGAGCGGAAGCAGAGGGCGAGCACGGCCTGCGCGCCGGGGGCGAGATCGATCCCGACCTCCTCGGCGACGAACATCGAGCGGGTGCGGGCGAGGCAGGCCCCGTCGAGCCAGACCTCGCAGAGCGTCGCCAGCCCCTCGAAGCGCAGGATCTCGCGGCCGCGCCCCACGAGGCGGGTGCGGTACCAGGCGTCGCGGTCGTGCAGCGGCGTGGGCTCGGCTTGCGACCAGCGCCCGGCGGCCTGCAAAGCGGCGGCGACGGTGCCCGGCACCGGAGCGGGCAGCCAATCGGCGAGGTCCGCGAGAGCGTCCGGTCCGGCGCAGGCGCCCGGCGCCGTCAGATTGAGTTCCCACGACCCGTCGAGCGGGCAGGGGGGCAGGCCGTCGACGGCGCGGATCAGGGCCACGGATGCAGGGTCCTGGCGGGCGTCAGGCGGCGAGGAGCGCGCGGTCGAGGGCGGCGAACAGCGCGTCGTAGGAGGCCACCGCCTTGTCGAGGCGGGCGGGCAGCCCGGCTGCGCTCCTGCGGCTGTAGGCGCGGGCGAGCTGGAACTGGAAGGCACGAGCCTCCCCAGCCAGGGCGCGGGCGTGATCGGCCGCGTCCGCGAAGCCGCCCAGCCAGTCGAGATGGCTCGCGAGGAGCTCGGCGCAGGCGCCGGCCTGCCGGGTGGTGTTGAAGGCGTAGTGGTGGAAGTCGGCGAGCGTGCCCGCCACGCGGCGCTCCCCGTCGCGGGCCAGCGCGTCGCGGAACGCGGCCCAGGGGTTTTCGGCCGGCGCCCGGCGGCGGTGGGCGCGCAGCAGCGCCAGAGCCTCCCCGTGCAGGGCCGCGGGGGGCAGGGGCGCCCCGCCCTCCTTCACGAACTCGGCGTAGGGAAACAGGGTCTGGGCGGCGAACACGCCGTCGTAGTCGGCGCCCGAGAGCCGGAAACGGCCCGCATTGTGGAGATACTCCAGCGTGCGCGCCTCCGGGTCGAGGGCCAGGATCGCGATCGTGGTCTTGCCGTGCTCGCGCCGATAGGTGGCGGCGGGGGTGTCGGGCAGGAAGAAGCCGTCGACCTCCACCAGCACCGTGCGGCCGCGGGCGATCTGGACGAGGGCGTGCCCCTCGAGGCTGTCGTAGACGGCGAGTTCCTGCACCTCCAGGCCGTAGAGCCGCTCGATGTCGGTGGCGTGCGGCTTGAAGAAGGTGAACTGGTCGCCCTCGAAATCCTGGCGCAGGGTGAAGCCCAGCATCGCCTCCGGCACGAGGCCGCGCGCGTGCAGCAGCTCGATCCAGAGATCGACGTAGCAGTTGGTCTCCGGCCAGGCCCGGTCTGCGGCGTGAAGGGCATGGGCCCGGAAGCCCGGCAGCTGCGGGCCCGGGGGGGCGAGATCGAGGGCGAGGGCGGCCGACATGCGCCTCAGCCCCAGAGCCGTTCACGCACGGCCTCGGGCCAGGCCGCGAGGTCGAGGCCGTGGTGGCGCAGCAGCGCCAGGGTGATGCGCTCCAGTCCGAAGCCGACGCAGGCCGTGTGCGCGACCTCGCCGTCGGCCTGCCGGATGCCCCAGGTCGCGCCGAAATGGTCCTGGTGGTAGTTGAAGCTGAGGCAGGCGGTGGGCTTGTCCTCGCTGTTGACCGGCACGTTCAGCTCGAACTTCAGGCCCTGGTCGCGCTGGTTGTTGGCGAGCATCCGCCCGGCCCGGCCGAAGAACGGGTCGTTTGCCGGATCGACCGCGAGCGGGAGCCCCAGTTCGCGCATGAAGGCGGTGCCGCGGTCCAGCCAGCGCTCGCGGAAGGCCAGCACCTGCGAAGGTGAGCCCATGCGCACGTACTCGCGCATCCGGAACAGCTGCATCCGGGTCGGCTCGATCGAGGGCTCGTGCCGGAAGCAGTAGGATTGCAGGTCGAACAGCAGCCCGTCCGCGGGGAGCGCCCCGCGGGCGGCGGCGACCGGATAGAGCGGGTAGCAGGCCGCGGGCGTCAGCACGATGTCGGTGGCGGCCTGGCTGGCGGTCCAGTCCTCGCCCGCGTCGAGGCAGGCGAGCAGCCGGGCGTGGTCGCCCTCGTTGCCGCAGAAGCTGTGCACCGTGCCGGCGAGGTTGGGGAAGCCCTTGAGGTAACCGCTGCCCTCGAAGCTCTTGCGGCTCATGCCGGGGGGGAAGCGCATCACCTCCGCCGCGTCCGCCGCGCCGAGGGCGGTGATCGCCCGATCGAGGGCCTCGACCACGCTCTCGAAGGCCCCCGAGCGGCCGTAGAGGCCGTCGACCCCAGTGCGCACGAGGAGCCCCCGGTCGAACAGCCGGTCGAGGAAGGAGCGGGGCTCCGGGGTCGCGTCCCCGTCGAGGAGCGGGGCGGACGGTTCGTGGGAGAAGGTCTGGTCCATCACGCGCTCAGGAGTTGGCCGCTGCCCTTCTGCACCAGCAGGAGGTTGGCGGTGTTGGCGAGGATGCGGTCGTTGTTGATCATCAGCGGCGCCGAGAGGACGTCGCGCAGCGCCCGGCCGAGGCTGAACGGCGTGCCGTTCTTGTAGCCGGCGAGCCCGACGATCCCGAGCGCGTGCTGGACGATCTCGACGGCCATGGCGGAGGAGGTGGTCTTGACGTTGTTGAGCACCACCGAGAAGCCCATCGAGCCCAGGTCGTCGGGGTCGGCTTGCGCGGCGGCGAAGCGGTTCAGGCCCGCCACCACAGTGCCGCGCATCGCCTGGAGCTCGGTGGAGACCTCCGCCAGCCGCAGGGCGCCGGGGGGCACCTGCCCGGGCCGGCGGCGCGCCTCGCCCTGGACGAAGACCCGCGCCCGGTCGACGGCGAAGGAGGCGATGCCGTACCAGACGCTGCTCCACAGCAGGTGCGAGACGGCCAGCATCGACTGCGCCGCGATCTCGGCGAAGGGCTTTGGCAGGATCTGCTCCACCGGCACGCCGCGCGCTTCGAGCCTGAAGCCGTCGCTGCAGGTGCCGCGCATGCCGAGCGTGTCCCAGCGGCTGGTGCGCTCCAGGCTCATCTGGTCCTTGAGCAAGGCCACCAGCACCTGATCGGAGGTCGGCGCATCGGGGTTGCGGCGGGCGGTGGCCAGGATCACGTCGGCCTGCGCGCCGTAGGAGATCACCGTGGCGTCCTTCGACAGCGCGAAGGTCCCGTCCGTCGTCTCCACGGCGCAGAGGCTGTTGCGCAGGTCGCCGCCGACCCCGCCCTCGGTGGTGGAGGAGGCGATCAGCCACTGCTCGCGCGCCACGCGCTCCATCAGGGCGCGGTGCCACGGGCTGTCGAGACCGTGGGTGACGAGGCTCGCGAGCTTGATGTGGTGCATGGCGAACACCATCGCGGCGGCCGTGCAGGCCTGCCCCAGGATGGTGCAGACGTCGGCGACCTCGATCAGGGGGGCCGCCTCGCCGCCGAACCGGCGGGGGATCTGCAGGCCGAGCAGCCGCTCGGCCCTGAGGGCCTCCACGGCCTCCTCGGGGAAGCGGCCGTCGCGGTCGACCGCCTCGGCGTGCAGGCCCGCGACCTCCGCGACCCGGCGGGCGCGCTGCGCGATGGAGCCGATCGGGGTGGCCAGGGGGGCGTTCACGCGGCCCGCGCCGTCTTGATCGAGGCGACGGTGTCGCGGATCAGGCGGATCGTCGAGAACGAGCGCCGGTTGAGCAGGTGGTCGGGGAACTCGATGTCGAAGCGGTCCTCCAGCGCCAGCATCAGCTGGACGGAATCGAAGGAGGACAGGCCGCGCTCGAACAAATCGTCGTCCTCGTGGAGGGCGTCGATGACGGGAGCGAGCGCCTCGATGCCTTTCAGGATCTCACGGATGTCGGAAGAGGGGATCATGTCACGGGACTTTCTGTGCGGATCGACCCCTGTCATGGGCGCGACGACGCCTGACATCAAGCAAACCCTCGAAAACTGGTGAATCCGAAACCGATCAAACCGGAAGAACGACACCTCGACATCGGATCGATCCGATGAAGGTCGGACGATCGCACGCGAAAGACTTGCTTCGTTCGCAGGCCGGCACGATCTATGCCGTGCATGCGGCCTTCGACGCGCCCTCTGCTCCAATACAGCACGAATCTCTACGCCGCCTTGCGGCCCCGATCCCTCCCTCCGTCCCGCCCGTCCCGAAACGGCACGGACTTCCCCGGCGGGGCTCGCCCGTGGCATGGCGGCCCGCGCCCGGCGGGGGCGGGAACAGGGAACCGGGAGGCCGATGGCGAGCCGACTCTTGCGCTGCGAGACCCTGTGGGGAACCTGCGACGAGATCGCGGGGCCGCCGGGCCTCGGGCGCCTCGCGGGGGCGACCTATCTGCCGTACCGGCCCGACGGCGCCTGGGGCCTGTTCGGCGAGGGCGGCCGGCTGACGGGATCGGGACGCGACCCGGCAAACGGGGAGGGGGTGCCGGCGGGCGAACCGGTCGATCTCGGGCCCGCGCTCTATCTCGGGCCGCTCGTCACCCATTACGGGCACTTCCTGATCAACACCCTGCCCCGGCTCTGGCCGCTGGCCGGGGACGGCCCCCGTCCGCGCCTCGTCTGCCACCGCTACGAGCCCCCCGGCGCCTGGGATCGCCTGGAATTCCTCGGCGCGATCCTCGGGAGGCTCGGCTACCGGATCGAGGAGGTCGAGAGCTTCGACCGGCCGGTGCGGATCGCCGAACTGATCGTGCCCGAACCGGCGCTGCGCGAGCAGGCCAGCATCCACGCCGCCTTCGGCGCGCTCTGCCGGGGCATCGGCCGGCCGTTCTGGGACGCGGCGGAGGTCGATCGCGAGGCCCGCCCGGTCTGGCTGTCGAAGACGCGGTTGGCGCAGGGGATCGCCCGCATCGTCAACGAGGCCGATCTGGAAGCCGAGCTGGAGCGGCGCGGCGTCGAGATCGTCGCGCCCGAAACCCTGGACTTCGCCGGGCAGGTGCGGCTGCTGTCGCGGCGCGACATCGTGATGGGCTCGGTGGGCTCGGCCTTCCACACCACGGCCTTCGCCGCCCCCGGCCGCCGCCTCGTCGGGCTGAACTGGCAGCCCGCGCTCAATGCGAACTTCGCCCTGCTGGACCGGGTGAGCGGGGCCCGAGCCCGCTACTACCACGACCAGGGCACCCGCTACCGCGAGCCCGGCGCGGATGCGGCGGGGCAGGCGGCCTGGCAGGTCGCCTGGACCCTGCCCGACCCGCGCGGCACCGCCGCCGCCCTGCTGCGCCGGGCCGAGCGCCTCGCCCGCGACAGGCCCGATCCGGGCCGGCTCGTCCTGGCCGCAGAGCGCTTCGACCGGGCGCTGCGGGCGCGTCTGCGCCGGCTGACGGGCGGCTGAGGGCGATGCGTCCGAGGGGAGGGGCGGTCACCCTCCCCGGGCCGATCCGGCTCACGGAGCGCGCTTCGCGCGCACGGGGCGCGTCGGCCGCCCGCCGGGGTTTTCTCGATGATTCGCAACGGTTTGGCGGCGCAAAGTGTGTATGCCATCGCCACTTGGCGGCGATGGTCCCGAGTCGGCGGGATTTTCCGGGATCATCGGGGACTACGCGAGCCGCGGCGGTCCGGTAGCGGGCGCGTGACTGCTTTGGCGGTGGCGCGCTTCGCGGCGACGTATCGATGCAGTTCCGTAGGCGAGGGTGCTGGGGTCTGATCGGACAGCCGGACGATCTCGGCAAGCGTGACAGCCAATTCCTGAGTTGCGAACCGCTCATCGACGAAGTGTTGGATGTCCAAGCCACCCTCGACCGGACGCCGACGGTCTGCCGTGATGCCCGGAGCGGTTGATGCCGCGCTCCTGGAGATATGGCGGTCGAGCGACGATCCCTGGCGGATGAGGTCCGCTCGCGCGCGAGCTCAAATTCCATTCGCATAAGATATATTATGGAACTACAGTCGATGCGGAAGCGGGTGAGGGGGCTTGTTATAGCCATCGTGCGTGCCGACGCTTTCCGGTCCTGAGATGCAGGACGCGTTCGCCCGCGTCCTGCTTCGAGTGACGGGCGACGAGAAGGCGAGGCAACCGCCGCCATACCGCCCGCCGCGCCGGCTCGAAAGCCTCGCGGGCGAGGGCGCTGACGCTCTCCGGCTCACTCCGGCTGTCGACCCCCTCCCCGCCACCCGTCTACGGGGCGTCGAAACCTTCGGGCCATTCGCGGGCGCCATGGATCACGGCCAGCACATCGATCCGGTCACTGACGCGATAGGCCACGATGGGGGAGGTCCCCCGACGGCACCAGCTCGCGCGTGCCGGCTCGGCCCGGACGCCCACGGGCGAGGGGAGGCCCGGCCCCCTCCCCGCGCTCAGCCCTTCTTGCGCAGCCCCCGGACGAAGCGCGTCCCGGCTTGCGAGAAGCCGGTGGCGTGGCAGAAGGCGTGCAGGGAGGGCTCCTGCAGCACCAGCATCTCCAAGTGCCCGCAGCCCGCGACGCGCGCGGCCTGCGCGGCGGCCTTGAGCAGCAGCCGGCCCACGCCCCGGCGGCGCTCCTCCGGGCCGACCAGCAGCGTCGTGATCTGCGCCGTCGGCGCCGGCTCGTCGAGGGGACGGTACCAGTGCAGCACGACGAGACCGCTCGGCGGCCCCCATTCCAGCGCGATCAGCGCCGTGCCGTCCCCCTGTCGGAGGAGGTCGAGCCGCTCCGCGAGGTCCCGTGCCGCGATGGGCCGGCCGCCCTGGCGCATCAGCTCGGCGAGGCCGACCGAATCCGCGCCGGTGGCGGCCCGGATCTCGAGCCCGTGGCGCTGACCCAAGGCGGCCTCCGCTCAGGCCGCGCCGGGAGAGGCCGGCACCGGTTCGAGCCGGCATTCACCCTCGCGCGGTGCAACCCGTGACAACGGCGGGAAAATCCGTGCTCTTGGAGCGGCCGTCGCGGCCACGCTCTCGCAATCGTCACAGTTCTTGGGCATCAGGCCCGAACCAGCATGCAGCCTCAAGGTTCCGAAGCAGCCTGATGTCGATGTCCCGTTCACCGCTCCTCGGTCTCGCCCTCGCCGTCGCCCTCGGTCTGCCCGCTCTGGCACAGCCCTCGCCGTCGCCCTCGGCGGCGCGTCCGGCGGCCGAGCGGATCGCGGTGAAGCTGCCGCGCGTCGCCTCGCTGCTGGGGCGTGACGGCGACATCCGCATCGTCGCCTTCGGCTCGTCCTCGACGGAAGGCGCGGGCGCCTCCTCGCCGGCGCAAGCCTACCCGGCCCTGCTGGAGCGCGACCTGGAGGAACGCCTGCAGATCGGTGCGTCGAGCCGCCGCTCGATCACCGTGCTCAACCGGGGCCGGGGCGGGGACGACGCCGTGGCCATGGCCGCGCGCCTGGAGCGCGACGTGGTGGCCGAGCGCCCCGACCTCGTGGTCTGGCAGACCGGCAGCAACGACCCCTTGAGCGGCGTGCCGGTGGAGCGCTTCGTCGAACTGACCCGGGCCGGGATCGGGGCGATCCGCGCCACGGGCGCCGACGTGGTGCTGATGGACCAGCAATGGTGCCGCAAGCTCTCGGGGGTCGACGGGGCGGAGCGCTACGGCGAGGCCCTGCACGCGCTCGCCGCCGAACTCGGCGTACCGGTGATCCGCCGCCGCGCCCTGATGCGGTCCTGGGTCTCGCACGGCCTGATGACCCCGGCCCAGATGATCGGCCCGGACGGGCTGCACATGACCGACGCGGGCTACCGCCAGCTCGCCAAGGCGGCGGCCGCGCAGATCCTGGTCGGCGCCGGCCTGATCCAGCCGACCCTCGCCCGGAATTGATGGGGGCAGGGGGACCGAAGGCCCCTCCCCGCATTGAGGCTCCCGGACCCGTGCACGACGCCCTCGCCGAGGAGACGCTGGCCCCGATCCTGGCGGCCTTCTACGGCAAGGTCCGGCCCGATCCGCTGCTCGGCCCGGTCTTCGCGGAAAAGATCCCGGACGAGCGCTGGCCGCACCATCTGGCGACCATCCAGGACTTCTGGTCCTCGGTCCTGCTGAAGTCGGGCCGCGACAAGGGCAGCCCGTTCGGGCGGCACCTCGGCATCGCCGGGATCGACCCGGCCCATTTCGCGCGCTGGCTCGGCCTGTTCGAGGAGACGGCGGCTGAGCATTTCCCGCCCGAGATCGCCGCGAGTCTGGTCGAGCGGGCCCACCGCATCGGCGACAGCCTCAAGGCGGGACTGTTCTTCCGGCCCGACACCCGTTCCTGATCGCGCCGCTCCAGTCGACTGGTCAACGCAACTCGCCGAGGATCGGATACCGAGATCGATGAGCGACGCATTCTCGATTGACTGATTTCGACTCCTACTCCCAAATACCGGTCGCGCCGATATTGATCCGGGTGTCGCGATGGCTCGCATCGTCACGGTCCATTTCGCGACCAATCGCATGCCGATCACGGGCAGCGACTCCGATCGGATCGTCGGGTTCGGCTCCGATCTGGGGCCGGTGGACGGCAACAACATCCGTTTCGGCTCCGCGCGGGCCGAGGTTTCGGGAACCGACGCGACCTATCTGCCCGCCTCGCTCGACGTGGCCGACGAGACGTTGTTCGGACCGGGCGCCGATGCGATCAAGCGCGGGAGCCGCACGATCTTCGAGCCGTTGCGGCACGACATGCAGACCGGGGGCAAGCCGACGCTGGTCGTGATCCATGGGTTCTCGAACAGCTTCGCGAACGCCATCGAGCGGGCCGCCGTGATCCTGACCTTCTACGGCCTGGATGCGAACGTCTTCGCGTTCAGCTGGCCCTCGAGGGGCAGCCAGGGACCGACCCCTCTGCCCTACCTGGATTATGTGCACGACCGCGCGACGGCACGCGCATCGGGCATGGCGCTGGCACGCACCCTGCGCATCCTCTACGACTTCATCGACGGGTTGCCCAAGGCTGCGGTCTGCCGTCAACCGCTCCATCTGATCGCCCACAGCATGGGCGTCTTCGCCCTCCGGCACGGCGTCCAGGCCCTGATCGAGGTCCCCGTGGGCGAGGCCAGAGAGTTCGCCGCCGCCGTGGACGAGCCCCCGGCGGACGAGCGCCAGACCTTCCCGGCCCTGTTCGCCCTGCCCACCGAGGGGCCCGATCCCAACCGCCTGCGCCGGACCTTCGACCAGGTCGTGCTGGCCGCCGGAGACGAGGACGAGGACGCGTTCGAGGATCGGCGCGAGCTGCAGTACCTGC
>Ga0182229_1000512_pt1 | contig 10134 bp, 7 predicted proteins | sample G6R1MG_32_FD_129663 | JGI IMG/M metagenome (GOLD analysis project Ga0182229, IMG submission 129663) | Miscanthus phyllosphere microbial communities from Michigan, USA - G6R4_MAIN_07NOV2016_LD1 MG | ecosystem: Host-associated > Plants > Phyllosphere > Phylloplane/Leaf | place: USA: Michigan...
CCGCCTCGAACAGGTCCTGCACGGTTACCGGCCGGCCGCGGAACGAGCCGGGCAGGATCGAACCGCCGTAGATGAAGATCGAGGGCACGTTGAGGCGCACCATCGCCATCATCATGCCGGGCAGCGACTTGTCGCAGCCGGCCAAGCCCACCAGCGCATCGTAGGCGTGGCCGCGCATGGTCAGCTCGACCGAGTCGGCGATGACCTCGCGGGAGGGCAGCGAGGCGCGCATGCCGGCGTGCCCCATGGCGATGCCGTCGGTGACCGTGATGGTGCAGAACTCGCGCGGGGTGCCGTTGGCGGCCGCAACGCCCTTCTTCACGGCCTGGGCCTGGCGCATCAGCGAGATGTTGCAGGGCGCCGCCTCGTTCCAGCAGGAGGCCACGCCGACGAGCGGCTGATGGATCTGCTGCTTGGTCAGGCCCATGGCGTAGAGGTACGACCGGTGTGGGGCGCGATCGGCCCCTTCCGTGACATGGCGGCTCGGCAGCTTCGACTTGTCGGTCACACGCACGTCCATCGATCTCTCACGCCCCCGTCATCGTCGCACCGGAAGAGGTCCGCCCCGGCCGAACACCAATCGGCCGGGCCTCACTCGCAGACCGCACGACGGCGGTTGGAAGTGTTCGGAACTCTACGGTAAAGTGTTGGGGAGACAGCCATTTACCGCGAGCTTGAGGTGGTCCCGGACTATGGCGGGATCGCGGCGCTGAAAGGCAGCGCTTGAGGCAAACTCGGGATGGTTTCGCGGTGTTGCCGGCCCGACACAGCTGAGCTTGCGCGCGGGGTGTTCGGATATCGGGCCGCCTCTCCCGATCGGCGCCCCGTCATATCAATGGGCGACGGGGTCGCGGCCGAACAGGTTCCCGCCTCCGACGATTCCGTCGAGATGGGAAGGGTGCGACGGCAGTGTCGCCGACCATCTTCCTCGACGGCGTGCGTGCCGAACACCGCCCGGGAACGGGAGGTCGTCTTGACGTCGAGCCCGCACCTCGTGTCGAGGACGGCCGACGACTTGGCTCGGGTGGAGCCGGCCCTGTCGACGACCGGGGCGGATCTCGGGGTCCGGTTCGAACGCGGCGCGCCTCAGACCAGCCGGCTCTGCTCGACCGCCGCGGCAACGAACCCCTTGAACAACGGATGCGGCTCGAAGGGGCGCGACTTCAGCTCCGGGTGGAACTGCACGCCGATGAACCAGGGATGGCCCTCGTGCTCCACGGTCTCGGGCAGCAGGCCGTCCGGCGAGGTGCCGGAGAAGCGCAGGCCCTTGGCCTCCAGGCGCTCGCGATAGGCCATGTTGACCTCGTAGCGGTGGCGGTGCCGCTCCGAGATTTTCGTGCTTCCGTAGAGTGCGGCGATCCGGGTGTCCGGGTTCAAGGTCGCCTCGTAGGCGCCGAGCCGCATCGTCCCGCCGAGGTCGCCGGCGGCCGCGCGCTGCTCCAACTCGTTGCCGCGCAGCCACTCGGTGAGCAGGCCGACCACGGGCTCGCTGGTCTCGCCGAACTCGGTGGAATTCGCCGACGCGATGCCGGCGAGCGAGCGCGCCGCCTCGATCACCGCCATCTGCATGCCGAAGCAGATCCCGAAATACGGGATCCGGCGCTCGCGGGCGTAGCGCGCCGCGCGGATCTTGCCCTCCGCCCCGCGCTGGCCGAAGCCGCCGGGCACGAGGATGCCGTGCAGGCCCTCCAGGAACGGGGCCGGGTCCTCGCGCTCGAACACCTCCGCCTCGATCCACTCGAAGTTGACGCGCACGTTGTTGGCGATGCCGCCGTGGGTCAGCGCCTCGGTCAGCGACTTGTAGGCGTCCTTGAAGCCCGTGTACTTGCCGACGATGGCGATGGAGACCTCGCCTTCGGGGTTCTTCACCCGCTCGGAGATGGTGCGCCAGCGTTCCAGATCCGGCTCGGAGTCCGGTGCGAGGTCGAAATGCGCCAGCACCTCCCGGTCGAGGCCGGCCTCGCGATAGGACAGCGGCACGTCGTAGATCGAGGCGACGTCGAGCGCGTCGATCACCGCGCTCTCGCGCACGTTGCAGAACAGCCCGAGCTTGCGCCGCTCGTCGCCCGGGATCGGGCGGTCGCAGCGGCAGAGCAGGATGTCGGGCTGGATGCCGATGGAGCGCAGCTCCTTCACGGAGTGCTGGGTCGGCTTGGTCTTGAGCTCGCCCGCTGAGGGAATGAACGGCAGCAGCGTCAGATGGACGTAGGCGCAGGTGCCGCGCGGCTGCTCCTGGCCGATCTGCCGGATCGCCTCGAAGAACGGCAGGCCCTCGATGTCGCCCACCGTGCCGCCGATCTCGACGAGCACGAAGTCGAACGCCTTGTTGTCGGCGAGCACGAACGCCTTGATGGCGTTGGTGACGTGGGGGATCACCTGGATCGTGGCGCCGAGGTAGTCCCCGCGCCGCTCCTTGGTGATGATGTCGAGGTAGATCCGGCCGGTGGTGACGTTGTCCTGCTTCGTCGCCGGCACGCCGGTGAAGCGCTCGTAATGCCCCAGATCGAGGTCGGTCTCGGCGCCGTCGTCGGTGACGAAGACCTCGCCGTGCTGGGTCGGGCTCATCGTGCCCGGATCGACGTTGAGATAAGGGTCGAGCTTGCGCAGGCGGACCTTGTAGCCCCGGGCCTGGAGCAGCGCTGCGAGCGCCGCGGAGGCCAGACCCTTGCCCAGCGAGGACACCACGCCGCCGGTGATGAAAACGTACCGCGTCATGGGCCTCGGTCCATAAACAGGGTTGAACGATTCGCCAAACCGCAAAGGTCTGCCAGACCCGCGCCAAGACGGCGCGCGGTGCGAGACCTTGCGGCGGATCGGATTACCGAAGTCTGAGCATTCGAACGTGGTCGTGACAGCTGGCGTGATCGCCGGCCGCCACGGGCGTTGCCTTGACGCTCAGGCCCTTACCTGGGCTGCGGCGCCTCGGGCGCGCCGGGGGTGGGCGCGTTCGGTGCCGGGGCCGAGGGGGCGGTCGGGGCCGAGGGGGGCGCCTTGACGTTGCCCTGCTGGCGCATGGAGTCGAGCAGGTTGTCGGCGTTGGCAGGTGCCTGCGGCGTGCCGGGCTGGGTCGTCGCCGGCGTCGCGCCGCCGTCGAGGATCGAGCGGGGCTGCGCGCCGCGATGGGCCAGGATCGCCAGGCTGATGCTGGTGACGAAGAACAGGGCCGCCAGGATCGCCGTGGCCCGGGTGAGCGCGTTGGCCTGTCCGCGCCCGGTCATGAAGCCGGAGACGCCGCCGCCTCCGCCGCCGCCCAGCCCGAGCCCGCCCTCCGAGCGCTGCAGCAGCACCGTGCCGATCAGGGCCAGCACGATGATCAGGTGGAGGGCGATCAGGACGGTCTGCATCGGGGTTCCGGGTCCGCCATCGCGGAAGGATTCGTCGGTGCGTCTCAGGGACAACGCGCGAAGCGACGGGTGCGAGGCATCCGCCGGAGTTGCGCGCGCTCTACACCAGATGGGGGCCTACGCCAACCGATGCCGGCTCACGTGTAGGCCGCGGCGATCCCCAGAAAGTCCTCCGCCACGAGGCTGGCGCCGCCCACCAGCGCTCCGTCCACATTGGGCACGGACAGCAGCTCGCGGGCGTTGCCGGGCTTGACCGAGCCCCCGTACAGGATGCGGATCTTTTCCGCCTCGGGGCCGACGAGCTTGTCCAGCATCTCGCGCAGCGATGCGTGGACCTCGGCGATGTCGGCGGGCGTCGGCGTCAGGCCGGTGCCGATCGCCCAGACCGGCTCGTAGGCGATCACGGTGTCGGCGGCGGTGGCGCCCTTGGGCACGCCGATGGCGAGCTGCGCGCGCACGATGTCGAGCGCCCGGCCCTCTTCCCGCTCGTCCTTGGTTTCGCCCACGCAGATGATGCCGCACAGGCCGGCGCGGCGCGCGCCCAGCGCCTTGGCGTGCACGCCGTCGTCGGTCTCGAAATGATAGGCGCGCCGCTCGGAATGCCCTACGATCACGTAGGTGGCGCCGAGATCGGCCAGCATCTCCGCCGAGATCGACCCGGTGAAGGCCCCGTTCGGCTTGGCGTGGAGGTTCTGTCCGCCGATGGCGACGGGCGAGCCGTAGACCGCCGCAACGCAGGAGGCGATCAGGGTCGAGGGGGGACAGATCAGGACGTCGATCGTGTCGAGGAGCGCCGGGGACAGGCCGTTGCGCACCGCGCTGACCGTCTCGATCGAGGCGCGCAGGCCGTTCATCTTCCAGTTGCCGGCAACCAGCGGACGCCGCCCCTCGCTCGCCATCGCGCACCCGCTCCCCGTCACGCATTCCGATCGCGGCGGGCCTACCAGAGCAAGCTTGGGCGCGCAAACCGCCGGGCTTCCTCCGGCGACGTCTTTGCGCCACGGGACGGATGGTCTATCGCGGGCCCCGAGACTGACGAGATGCGGCAGCCCTCCGGGCCGGGCCGCGGGACGGACCGGGCGTTCGATGCTTCAGACCATTCGCAATGCCAGCCAGCACTGGCTCGGCAAGATCGTGATGGCGGTGATCTTCACCCTCCTGATCGGGGGCATCGCGATCTTCGGCGTGGAGGAATTCTTTCGCGGGGGGGCGAGTTCCTCGGTCGCACGGGTGGGCGGCACCGAGATCTCGGCCGAGGCCGTGCGCACGGCCTACCAGAACCAGATCCAGCGCTACCAGACCCAGCTCAAGCGCGCTATCACCCCGGATCAGGCCCGGGCGCTCGGGCTCGACCGGCAGGTGCTGGCCCAGCTCATCACCGAGGCGGCGCTCGACCAGAAGACCCACGACCTCGGGCTCGCCATCCCCGACGCGACGGTGCGCAGCGCCATCGAGAAGGAGGAGGCGTTCAAGGGCGCCAACGGCCAGTTCGACGCGCAGACCTTCTTCCAGACCCTGCAGCGGGCGGGCCTCAACGAGGCGATGTTCGTGCGCGAGCAGCGCGCCGTCGCCGCCCGCCTCCAGCTCGCCGAGGCCGTCAGCGCCGACCTGCCGGTCCCGACGGCGATGCGCGAGGCGGTGCACCGCTACTCCACCGAGCGTCGCACGGCCGCGCTGATCGTCCTGCCGCCCGCGGCCGCCGGCGAGATCCCGGCACCGACCGACGACGAGCTCAAGGGCTACTACGAGGCCAACAAGGCGGGCTACCGCGCCCCCGAGACCCGGAGCCTGACCCTGCTGGTGCTCGACCCCGAGACGATGGCCAAGCCCGATGCGATCTCTGACGAGGACGCGCGCAAGGCCTACGAGCTGAACAAGCGGAACTACGGCGCGCCCGAGCGCCGCACGATCCAGCAGATCACCTTCCCGGACGAGGCCGCCGCGGCCGAGGCCCGGCAGAGGATCGAGAGCGGGGAGCAGCCCTTCGAGGGCGTGGCGATCGCCCGCGGGGTCGAGATGAAGGACCTGTCCCTGGGCAGCCTGACCAAGGCCGAATTGTACGATCCGGCGGTGGCCGAGGCCGCCTTCGCGCTTCCGGTCGGGGCCGTGAGCCCGCCCGTGAAGGGCCGGTTCGGCACGGTGCTGCTGCGGGTGACGGCGATCGAGCCCGAGACGGTCAAGCCCTTCGCGGCGGTGGAGGGCGAGATCCGCAAGACCCTGGCGCTCCAGCGCGCCCGCGAAGGCCTCGGCGCCGCGCAGGACGCGATCGAGGATGCGCGTGCCGGCGCCAAGCCGCTGCCCGAGATCGCGCAGGAGCGCGGTCTGCCGCTCGTGACCATCCCCGCGGTGGATGCCAAGGGCAACGACGCGGCGGGCAGGCCCGTCGAGGGCATCCCGGACCGCGACACGACGCTGGCCGCCGCCTTCCGGTCGGATGTCGGCAGCGACACCGAAGCCCTGCGCACCAAGTCCGGCGGGGCGATCTGGTACGAGGTCGCGAAGATCGAGCCGGCCCACGACAAGCCCCTCGACGAGGTCCGTGCCGAGGTGGCGACCGGCTGGAAGGGGAGCGAGATCGCCAAGCGCCTCCAGGCCAAATCGAAGGCGCTGACGGAGCGGCTCGAGGCGGGCGAGACGCCCGAGGCCGTGGCAGGAGCCGAGGGCCTCTCGCTCCGGACGGCGAGCGAGCTCGCCCGCAACCAGGCCAAGGACGAGTTGCCCACCGAGGTCATCGACCGCATCTTCGCGACCGCGATCGACAAGTCGGCCTCCGCGCCGCTGAACGACGGCCGCGTGGTGTTCAAGGTCACGGGGGCGACCATGCCCGCCTTCGTCGCCGGAGCCCCCTCGGACGTTGCCATCGAGAAGAACTTCCGCACGGCACTCGCGGACGATGTGCTCGGCGAGTTCATCGCCGACGTGCAGAAGAACGCGGGCGTCTCCGTGAACGAGGCGGCCTACCGGCGGGCGATCGGCGGCGAGTACTGATGCCGGCCGACATGGCGTTCGAGGACATCGCCCGTGCCTACGAGGCGGGGCGAGCAAGCCTGCTCGGCCTGACTCTCGTGGCCGATCTGGAGACGCCGGTCGCGGCTTTCCTCAAGCTGAAGGCCAGCCATGCCGGCCCGGCCTTCCTGCTCGAATCCGTCGAGGGCGGGGCGGTGCGCGGCCGCTACTCGATGATCGGCCTCGACCCCGATCTCGTCTGGCGCTGCCGCGACGGGCGGCCCGAGACCGCCCGTGACGCAGGATTGACCGACTTCGTCGTCGACGATCGCGCGCCGCTCGCCTCGCTGCGTGCCCTGATCGGCGAGAGCGCGGTAGGGGAGGAGGCGCAGGTCGGTCCCCTCCCCCCCATGGCCGCCGGGCTGTTCGGCTATCTCGGCTACGACATGGTGCGCGCCATGGAGCGGCTGCCCGAGTCCAATCCCGATCCGCTGGGGGTGCCGGACGCGGTCTTCGTGCGCCCGCGGGTGATGGTGGTGTTCGATGCGGTGGCCGACGCGCTCACCGTCGTCACTCCCGTGCGCCCGGTCGCGGGGGTCCCGGCGCAGGCGGCCTACGAGGCCGGGCTGGGGCGCCTGGAGCGCGCGGCGGCGGCGCTCGACGGTCCGCTGCCCATCGAGGCGCGGACCGAGGGCGGCGCGCTCGCGGTGCCGACACCGGTCTCGAACACCGCGCCGGACGAGTTCCTGGGAATGGTCGCCCGCGCCAAGGACTACATCGTCGCGGGCGACATCTTCCAGGTGGTGCTCTCGCAGCGCTTCGAGGCGCCGTTCACGCTGCCCGCCTTCGCCCTCTACCGCTCCCTGCGCCGCACGAACCCCGCCCCGTTCCTGTGCTACCTCGACTTCGAGGGGTTTCAGGTGGTGTGCTCGTCGCCCGAGATCCTGGTGCGGGTGCGCGACGGCAAGGTGACGATCCGCCCGATCGCGGGCACCCGGCCCCGTGGCGCCACGCCGGCCCTCGACAGGGCGCTCGCCGACGAACTGCTCGCCGACCCCAAGGAGCGCTCCGAGCACCTGATGCTGCTCGACCTCGGCCGCAACGACGTCGGCCGTGTCTCGCGCGTGGGCAGCGTGCGCGTGACGGACTCGTTCTTCCTGGAGTTCTACAGCCAGGTCATGCACATCGTCTCGAACGTCGAGGGCGACCTCGATCCGTCCCACGATCCTCTCTCGGCGCTGGCCGCGGGCTTCCCGGCTGGCACGGTCTCCGGGGCGCCCAAGGTGCGGGCGATGGAGATCATCGACGAGCTGGAGCGCGAGAAGCGCGGGCCCTACGGCGGCTGCATCGGCTATTTCGGCGCCCGCGGGGAGATGGACACCTGCATCGTGCTGCGCACCGCGATCGTGAAGGACGGGCGCATGCACGTGCAGGCGGGGGCCGGCATCGTCTACGATTCCGATCCGCAGGCCGAGCAGCAGGAATGCGTGAACAAGGCCCGCGCCCTGTTCCGGGCCGCCGAAGACGCGGTGCTCTTCGCCAGCCGCCCGCGCCGGGGCCGGTAGCTGCGACGCCGCGCCCGCATGCACGGCGGGCGACGTGTGCCCGCGCCCGCCCTATCTGAACGCGAGCTGTGACAGACATCCTGTTCTACCACCTCCAGCGCCAGCCCCTCGAGACGGTGCTGCCCAGCCTCGTCGAGAAGTCGCGCGAGCGCGGCTGGCAGGCCGCGATCCAGGCGGTAAGCGAGGAGCGCCTGCAGGCGCTCGACGACGGCCTCTGGACCTATTCCGACGACAGCTTCCTGCCCCACGGCACCGACCGCGAGCCGGACGCCGCGAGCCAGCCCGTGGTTCTGACCTTGCGCGAGGCGAATCCCAACGCCGCCGCGATCCGCTTCCTCGTGGAGGGCGCCGACCTTCCGCCGGACGCGGGCACCTACGCGCGCATCTGCATCCTGTTCGACGGCACCGATCAGGACGCCCTGCTGCGGGCCCGCGAGCAGTGGAAGGGGGCCAAGGCGGCCGGCCACACGGTCGCCTACTGGCAGCAGGACGAGGCCGGACGCTGGACCAAGAAGGCATGAGCCCGGCCCCCCACGGGCATCGATGGTAAGGATCGAACCGATGCGGACGTCCCCCCTGACCGTACGTCCGAGGCTCGGGCATACGGCCGCCGTCTGGCTCATGGCGGGCCTGATCGGGCTCGGCCCCGCCGCGGGCCTCGCCCAGCCCGCCCCGCCCCACGGCGAGGGCACGGCCCCGCGCAGGGCGCCGGAGCGCGGCCCGGAGGGCCGCAAGCTGCCCCCCGATGCGGTGACCGAGCACACGCTGGCGCTGCCGGGCGGCGCCATGAGCTTCACCGCCACCGCCGGCAGCCTCGCCCTGGTGGACGAGTCCGGCAAGCTTCAGGCCGAGATCGCCTTCGTCGCCTATACCAAGTCCGGCAAGCCCGAGGAGGCGGCGGGCCGGCCCGTCACCTTCGCGATCAACGGCGGCCCCGGCGCGGCCTCGGCCTATCTCAACATTGGCGCCATCGGGCCGTGGCGGCTGCCGGCGGACGGCTCCAGCATCAGCCCGTCCCAGTCGATCGCGCTCCAGCCCAATCCCGCGACGTGGCTCGACTTCAGCGATCTCGTCTTCATCGATCCCGTTGGCACGGGCTACAGCCGCGCAGCGGGCGACGACGCCAAGAAATACTGGAGCGTCGATGCCGACGCCTCGGTGCTGTCGGCGGCCATCGCCCGCTACCTGCGCCAGAACGACCGCCTCGCCTCGCCGAAGTTCTACGTCGGCGAGAGCTACGGCGGCTTTCGCGGTCCGCTGATCGCGGGCAAGCTCCAGAGCGACGTCGGCGTCGGACTGTCGGGCTTGGTGCTGCTCTCGCCGGTGCTCGACTTCGCGTGGCTGCAGACGCCCCGCACCAACCCCTGGGGTTTCGTCACCCGCCTGCCCTCGCTCGCCGCCGCCGCCCTGGAGCGGTCCGGCCGGGTGCCGACGCGCGCGCTGACGGCGGAGGCCGAGACCTACGCCGCGGGCGACTACCTCGCCGATCTCCTCAAGGGGCCCGGCGACCGGCAGGCGGTGGAGCGCCTCACCGGGCGCGTCGCGGCACTGACCGGTCTCGATCCGCAGAGCGTTCGCCAGCAGGCGGGTCGGTTCAGTTCGCAGGGATATCAGCGGGCGATCGGTCGCGAGGCGGGCCGGGTATCCTCGGCCTACGACACCGGCGTGACCGGTTGGGACCCCGATCCCACCGCCGAGCATTCGGGCTTCGAGGATCCCCTGCTCACCGCCCTCCAGGCCCCCCTCACCAGCGCGATGGTCGATCTCTACGCGAACACATTGAAGTGGCGCGTCGAGAACATGCGCTACGAGCTCCTGAACACCCAGGTGAACCGGGGCTGGAGCTGGGGCTCGGGCCGGAGCGCGCCCGAGGCCATGGGCGAGTTGAAGGGAGCGCTGGCCCTCGACGGCAACCTGCGGGTGCTCGTCGCCCACGGCTTCACCGATCTCGTCACGCCCTACTTCACCTCGAAGCTGCTGATCGATCAGGTGCCGCCCTACGGTGGGGACGGGCGCCTGACGCTCGCGGTTTATCCCGGCGGCCACATGTTCTATTCGCGGCCCGATTCGCGCCGTGCCTTCCACGACGACGCGGCCGCCCTCTACGCCGCCGCCCTCAAGGCCCGCGCGGGTGGGGCCGCGCCGGGGGCGCCGGTGCAAGGCACATCCGGGGAGCTTCCGACGCCGTGAACAGAGACTCGTTCCAGAGGCCGCGCCCGATCGTACTGCCGGCCACCGCGGTCGCAGCCGTCCTGACGCTGGCGGCCTGCGTCAGTTCC
>Ga0182229_1000513_pt1 | contig 10124 bp, 7 predicted proteins | sample G6R1MG_32_FD_129663 | JGI IMG/M metagenome (GOLD analysis project Ga0182229, IMG submission 129663) | Miscanthus phyllosphere microbial communities from Michigan, USA - G6R4_MAIN_07NOV2016_LD1 MG | ecosystem: Host-associated > Plants > Phyllosphere > Phylloplane/Leaf | place: USA: Michigan...
GCGAAGAAGCGGTAGGTCAGGGGCACGAACCGGGCACGCGGCAGGCTCTTGACCAGCCACCCGAAGGGCAGGTTCAGCGCCAGCATGCCGACGAGGGTGGACAGGAACAGCCAGGGCAGGTTCTCCAGCCCGCCCGCGATGCCCATCTGGTCGCGGATCGGGCGCAGCATGTAGTAGCTCGCCAAGATGGCGAAGATGTAGGCCCAGGACCACGCCAGCGCCCGGCCCTCGCCGGGCCGGACGTCGACGAGGCGGGCGAGCCAGGGCCGCGCCGGGGCGGCCTCGCTCAAGGTGTGAGCCCGAGCTTCGCCTTCAGGTCGGGCGCGGAGAGTTCGTGCCCGAAGCCGGGGGCGCCCATGTGGAAGGTCCGCGCGGTTTCTAGGGGGCCGACCACGACGGGGTCGAAGCCGGCATCCGACACGAGGCGTTGGGCGAGGTCGAGCGCCCCCGCATCGTCGCCCGCGATCGGCACCGCCATACGCGGGGCGGGACGACCAGCGTTCTTCAGAAAGAGCTTGTAGTTGGCCGCGTTGAAGGCCCGCACGATCCGGGCCCCGCCGAGGTACTTGGCCGAGACCGCGCCGATGCCGCTCCGCTCGACCTCGTCGTAGACAACGCCGTCGCGGGACTGGACCGCGTTGCCCGCGTCGATGACGATCTTGCCCTTCAGGGCCGGGCCGTACTGCGCGCTGATGTCGGGATAGGCCTTGTAGGGCACCGCGATCAGCACCGCCTCACCGAAGGCGATGGCCTCCCCCGGCGTGCCGGCCCTGGCCTTCGGACCCAGGCTCTCGACGAGGGGCTTGAGTTCCTCCGGGTGGCGCGAGGCGATCAGCACCTCGTAGCCCGCCTTCGTCCAGAACCGACCGAGCGTGCCGCCGATGTTGCCGCCGCCGATGATGCCGATCTTCTTCGACTCCTCGGATTGGGCACGGGCCGGCAGGGCCGCCCCCGCGAGCCCCATCGCGAGCAGAATCAGCGTCGAACGTCGGCAAAGGGACCGGAACGGATCAGACCGCATCGATGAAGCTCTCCATCTTCCTGAGGTGGGAGGGGTCGGGCAGGCGGCCGCGCGCGGCCCCGAGGTTATCCTCGACGTAAGCGGACTTGGCCATGCCGGGGATCGGGCAGGTCACGGCATCGTGCGCGAGGACGTACTTGAGGAAGAACTGCGGCCAGGAGGTGCAGTCGAACTCGGAGGCCCAGTCCGGCAAGGGCTTGTCCTTGACGGTGCCGAAGAGTCGGTCGCGCCCGAACGGCACGTTGACCATCACCGCCATGCCGCGATCGCGTGCCAGCGGCAGCACGCGCTCGGCCGCCAGCCGGTTGTCGAGGGCGTAGTTGACCTGGACGAAGTCCAACGTCTCGCGAGCCATGACTGCCTCAAGCTCGCCGAACTGCTCGTCGCGCCAGACCGTCACCCCAAGGTAGCGGATGCGCCCCCCGCCCTTCAGGTCGCGCAGGGCGGCGAGGTTGGCCTGCGTGTCGATCAGGTTGTGCACGGCGACGAGATCGAGGGTGTTCGTGCGCAGGCGCCTGAACGAGCGCTCGATCTCGGCGAGCCCGGCCTCGCGGCCGCGGGCCGCGACCTTGCTCGCCAGGAACACCCGTTCCCGCAAGCCGCCCTCGAGGATGAGGCCGAGCACCTCTTCAGCCGTGCCGTAGCTCGGGGCGGTATCGATGACCCGGCCGCCGAGCGCCACGAAGCGCTCGACGGCGTCCCTCAGGGGGGCGATCCTGTCGGGAGTCGGCTCGACCTCGTAACGGCGCGAGGTGCCGATACCGATCGCAGGCAGCGTCTCGCCGGAGGAGGGGATCGTTCGCATCAGCAGCGCCGGCTCCGCCGATGCGGGGAGCAGGGGTAGCATGCCAGCGCCGGCGGCACCGGCGAGCAGCGAGCGTCGGGACAGAGTCATGTCGGTCTCCTGCGCAGAACGGTTCCCCATAAGATAGGGCAGGGATCCCGCGGGCGATGAGCAAGCGCGCTCGCCTCCTTGCCGCCCACCGGAGCCCGGCCTAGACAGCCGCGTCGCCTCCGCCCCCGCGAGTCCCGCCGCCGATGATCCTTCACCTCGACCCGCAGACGGAGGTGGAGCCGGGAGACGAAGCGGGGTCGTGGCGCTCCCTCGGGGCCGACCCGCATTTCCGCCTGACGCGGCCGGACGGGCGCCGCCTGCGCGGGGGCTGGGTGCGCATCCGCGCCGACCTCGCCCCCCTGGGCCGGACCAAGCTGACACCGCTGCTCTACGTGGACGACGGACACGGCTTCCGCGAGGACCGGGCGATCCGGCTCGAACTCAAGGCCGGGGGCATCGACGACATCGTGCGCCTGCCCCGCCGCGTCAGGGGCCTGCGCCTCGACCCGCTCGCGGGCTCGGGGAGCTTCAGGCTGTCTCGGATCGAGCTGGACCGCCTCGTCGGCCCGCGGGCCCCGGCTGCCGTCGCGCGACGCCTCGTGCAGACACTGCCGCCGGAGCAGCGTCCGGTGCGCGCCCTCGTGCCGAGGCTCGTGGCGCTCGCCCGCTCGCAGCCCCCGCGGGCGCTGTGGCGCGCCTTCTGGGACAGCGCGCGCCCCGTGCCGGCGGAGGCCTCCTACGCGAATTGGATCGAGCGGGTGGAGCGGCCCACTCTGCCCTCGCCCGCCGCGATGCGGGAGGAGATCGCGGGCTTCCGTGTGCGTCCGCGAATCTCGATCGTCATGCCGGTCTACAACACGCCCCGCCGCTGGCTGGAAGAGGCGATCACGAGCGTGCAGGGACAATCCTACCTCGAGTGGGAGCTATGCCTGTGCGACGACAATTCGAGCGCACCGCACATCGCGCCGATGCTCGATGCCCTTAAGGCGAGCGACCCCCGGATCAAGTTGCATCGCCGGACCGTGAACGGCCGCATCGCGCTCGCTAGCAACGACGCGCTGGCGCTCGCCACGGGCTCCTACATGACCCTGATGGATCACGACGACCTGATCCCGCCGCACGCCTTGTTCAGCTTCGTCCGGGCGCTCAACGAGGATCCGGAGATCGACTTCCTCTACTCGGACGAGGACAAGATCTCGGTGGAGGGCCTGCGCTACGAGCCGTTCTTCAAGCCGGACTGGTCGCCCGAATATCTCGAATCGTGCATGTACACCGCCCATCTCGCGCTCTACCGGATGGACATCGTGGCCAAGGTCGGCGGCTTCCGGCCCGAATGCGAGGGGGCGCAGGACTACGACTTCGTGCTGCGCTACACCGAGCACGCGCGCCGCGTCCGGCACTTGGCCCAGATCCTCTACCACTGGCGCGCCATCCCCGGCTCGACGGCGCAGGCCATGGACAACAAGGGCTACGTCGTGGCCGCCGCCGTGCGCGCCCTCGAAGACCGCGCGAGGCGCACGGGCGAACTCGAGTCGGTGCGCCCCACGGCTTATGCCGGCAGCTTCCACCTGCGGCGACGGCTCACCGAGCGTCCGCTGGTCTCCATCGTCGTCCCGAGCGCCGGGCGCGACAGCGTCGTTCGGGGTCGGACCGTCGACCTGCTCGCCGAATGCCTCGCCAGCGTCCGGACCGTGAGCACCTACGAACGGATCGAGATCGTGGTGGTGGACAACGGCGACCTGCGTCCGGCGACGCTTGCCGCCCTGGAGCGGTACGGCGCGCGCCGCGTCACTTACGCCGAGCCCGTCTTCAACGTGGCGGCCAAGATGAATCTCGGTGCGAGGGCGGCACGCGGCGATGTTCTGGTCTTCCTCAACGATGACATCGAGGTGATCACCCCCGACTGGCTGGAGGCGATGCTCGCGCTGCTCCAGATCCCCGGCGTCGGCGCGGTCGGCCCCCGGCTGCTGTTCGAGACCGGCGAGTTGCAGCATGTCGGCGTGACGGTGGTGGATGCCACCCCCGACCACCCGCGCCGGGGCTATCCCGGCAACGATCCCGGCCACTTCTTCTCCAGCGCGGGCAACCGCAACTACCTCGCGGTCACCGGCGCCTGCGTGATGCTGCGCGCCGCCGACTTCGCGGGCGTGGGCGGCTTCGACGAGGGGCTGGCGGTCAACTACAACGACGTCGACCTCTGCCTGAAGCTGTGGGCGCGGGGCCAGCGCATCGTCTATTGCGGGCAGGCGAGCCTGCATCACTACGAGAGCCGCAACCGCACTAGGACGGTCGATCCGGCCGAGCACGCCCGCTTCCGCGAGCGCTGGGCCGAAAAAATCCCGCAAGATCCCTATTACGGCGAGTGGTTCGAGGGGCTGCCGCCGACCTTCGCGCTCGATCCCGTACGGTTCTGAGAGACCTGTTCGTAATCTTTGCGCCGCATCCGTCGCGCCCCGCGCCAGTAGGCGGTGACGGAGGCGGGCCACAGGGTCCGGTTGCGGCCCTCGCCGTCGAGATACCACGAGCCGCAGCCGCCGCTCGTCCAGATGCTGCCCTGCATCCGTCGATCGACCTCGGCGCGGAACCGCCCTTGCGCCTCGCGCGTCACGTCCAGTGCCCGGCCCGGGTGTCGGCGCAGGTGACGCAGGGCGCCGAGCACATGCGTCACCTGGGTCTCGATCATCGCTACGACCGAGTTGTGGCCGAGCCCGGTATTGGGTCCGAGCAGCAGGAACAGGTTGGGGAAGCCGTGCACGGCGAGCCCCTGGAACGCGTCCATCCCGTCGCGCCACGCCTCTTTGAGACTGGCGCCGTCCCGTCCGGTGACCGTGATACGCTCGAAGCTGCCGGCCACGTCGAAGCCGGTGCCGAAGACGATCGCGTCGAGTGCGTGCTCGATCCCGTCCGCCGTGCGGATGCCGTGGGGCAGGACCCGCTCGATCCCGTCCGTCACCACCGAGACGTTCGGCCGGGCAAGCGCCGGATAATAGTCGTCCGAGAGCAGAACCCGCTTGCAGCCGAGGCGATAGCGCGGCGTCAGCGCCTCCCGCAGAGCCTTGTCCTTCACCGCCTTGCGCAGGTGATGACGTCCGACTTTCTCGCCGGTCTCGGTCAGCTTGGAGACGCGGGTGAAGCCTGCGAACGCCACCATCTCGCGCTGCCAGAACAGCCGCTGCCGGAGAAGCCAGCGAGTGAGCGGCAGGCGCGCGTAGCGGGCCTTGTCCCGCTCCGCCACGGGCCGGTCGCCGCGCGGCAGCACCCAAGGGGCCGAGCGTTGGAACAGGGTGAGGTGGGCGACCTCTCCCACGATCTCGGGCACGAACTGGATCGCGCTCGCGCCGGTGCCGACGACGCCGACGCGCCTACCCCTGAGGTCGCAGGCGTGGTCCCAGCGCGACGAGTGGAAGGCGGGGCCCGCGAACCCCTCCAGGCCCGGCAGCTTCGGGATCGATGGGTGGTGCAGCGCGCCGATGGCCGAGACGAGCACCCGCGCCGTGTGGACGCCTCGATCGGTCTCGACCCGCCAGAGACCGGCCGCCTCGTCCCAGGTCGCGGTGTGCGCCAGCGTCTTCAGCCGCAGCCGCCCGCGCAGGCCGTGGCCGTCTACGAGACCGCGCAGATAAGCCTCGATCTCCGGCTGGCGCGGGAACAGCCGCGACCAGTCCGCCTTGGGCGCGAAGGAGAGCGAGTAGAGATGAGACGGGATGTCGCTTGCCGCCCCCGGATAGGTGTTGGCCTGCCACGTCCCGCCGACATCCGCTGCCTTTTCCAGGATCAGGAAGCGCCCGAAGCCCGCCCGGTCGGCCCGGATCGCCATGCCGAGGCCGGAGAAGCCGGCCCCTACGATGAGCAGGTCGAGGGATTCGCTCACGCCACGGCCTCCGGCAGGGCTTGCGCGGTGGCGGCGAGTTCGCGTTTCAGGAAGGCACTCGCCTCGCTCATCGATTGGCGCGCCTCGGGCAGGAAGCTCACCGCGAGTTGCCAGACATGGGGCACGACCGGCCAGACCTTGAGCTCGACCCGTACGCCCGCCGCGCGCGCCTTCTCGGCGAACCGGATGGAATCGTCGCGCAGCATCTCCCGCTCGCCGACGTGGAACAGCAGGGGCGGCAGCCCGGTCGGGTCGCCCTCGATCGGCGAGGCGCGGGGATCACCCGGATCGGCCCCGCCCATGTAGGCCGGGACCAATCGCCCGAGGGATTCGGGCCGGAACATCGCGTCCCGGCGGGCATTCGCGTTAAAGGAGGCCCCGCGCCCGAGCAGGTCTGTCGCGGGGGAGAACAGGGCGGCGGCAGCGGGCTGCGGCAGCCGAAGGCGGCGCGCCTCGCCCCCCAAGGCGAGCGCAAGGTTCCCTCCCGAGGAATCCCCCGCGACCACGGCCGGCCCCTCCTCGGCGAAGCTCCGCCACGCAGCCACCGCGTCGTCGAGGCCGGCGGGAAACGGGTGTTCGGGGGCGAGCCGGTAATCGGGGACGAACACCCGAAAGCCCATTTGGGCGAAGCTGCCGGTGAAGGGCCGGTGCGTGCGCGGCGAGCAGGCGATGAAACCGCCCCCGTGCAGGTAGAGCAGGCGGGGGGCGTCCCCCGCCTCGGCTCCGGCGCGGCGGACCCATTCACCGGGCACGCCGCCGACCTCACCCGGCGTGAAGAGGACGCCGGCAGGATCGGGAAAACTCGCCCGGCCGAAAGCGGCGCGGATCGTCGCGATGTCGGGGGACGGTCCCATGCGGATGCGCACGCCGGTGCGAACCATTGCATCGAACAGATATGCCCTCAGGCTCGCCATGCCGTCGTCCCCGCTACCCTACCGCGCGCTTGATCAGCGACCAGTAGCGCACCGGCAGCAGGCGCTGGATCAACACCGCGCGACGGGCATCCGCCCCGACGATGACCCGCGGCGCGCGCGTCTCGATCCCGCGCACGATCTGGTCGGCCGCATCCTCCGGGGGCAGCCGGAGCAGCCGTTCGAAGGCGGCGACGCCCCCGGCGATGGCGGCTGAGTCGAGATGGCGCGGCGAGCGGGCGTTACGGGCGATGGCCGTGGCCACGCCGCCCGGATGAACCAGGGTGACGCCGAGACCGGTACCCTCGTATTCGTGGCGAAGCGCCTCGGTGAAACCGCGCACGGCGAACTTGCTGGCCGCATAGGCCGCCTGTCCCGCTGGCGCTACGATGCCGTAGATGCTCGACAGGTTGACGATCTGCGCGTCTTGGGCCCGCTCCAGCATCGGCAGGAAGGCGTGGGTCATGCGCATCACCGCGCGCAGGTTCACGTCCATCAGCCACTCGACGTCGCCGAGATCGACCTCGGCGAATCGCCCGCCGAGCGCCACGCCCGCGTTGTTGACGAGGAGGTCGAGGCCGCCGTGGCGCGCGAGGATCGCCTCCGGCAAGGCCAGGATCGCGTCGGCGTCGGCGAGGTCGAGGGCGTGCGTGCTGACCGCGACGCCCGTTGCTGCGAGGCGCGCGGCTGTCGCCGCCAGCCCCTCAGGATCGCGGTCGACCAGGGCGACGGCGCAGCCCTGATCCGCCAATTGCCGTACGAGCGCGGCTCCGATGCCGCTTGCCGCCCCCGTTACCAGCGCGACGCGCCCGCGCAGCGCGAATCCCCCCCGCCGCACGCCTCAGCCCTCCGGCGGGAGGGGTCGTGTGCCGTAGGCGTCCGCCATGCGTGCGATCTCCGCGAGTTTCCGCTCGAACGACGACCAGTCGTCGCCACGGTCGATGGGATCCCACAGCGCCTCAACCTCGTCGATGAGCATGGTGCAGGGGCGCTCGCCCGAAAAGTAGGGATGGTCGAGGCGGGCAGCGTCGGCGGGCTTCAACCCCTGCAAGGCAGCGTGCACAGGCCTGAAATTGTCGCCCGCGTAGAACGGGGCGGACGGGCTCGCCGCGGCGCGCGCTTCGCTGGCCAGGCCCCCTCGCCAATCGAAGAAGGTCTGCTCGAAGGGCGCACGGCTCTTGTGCAGAAAGGCCCAGAAAGCGGCGACGAAGCGGTCGCCCGCGTCCCCGTCGTCACCCGCGTCGAGGCCGAGGCGGAACAGGATCGCGTCGGAAAACCCGGTCTGCAGGGCTGGGCCGAAGCCCTTCAACGCTTCCTCCAGCCGCGCCTTATCCGAGATCGGGGCCAGGCATTCGGCCAGCCGGCTCAGGTTCCAGAACAGGGCCTCGGGCTGGCGGCCGAAGCTGTAGAGTCCCCATTGATCGAAGTAGGCGGCGGTGAAGTCCGCGTCGTTGGTCGGCGCGAAGCGCCAGGGACCGTAGTCGAAGCTCTCACCGGTGACGTTGATGTTGTCGGTGTTGAGCACGCCGTGGACGAAGCCCGCGGCCATCCACTGCGCGCCCATCCGGGCTACGCGCACGATCATCGCCTCGAGGAACGCCACGGCCCGGTCCGCCACGCTCTCGTGGCGGATCTCGGGGTAGTAGGTCGCCACGGTATGATCGAGGAGGCGGGCGATGTTGGCCGGCTCGTCGAGCGCCAGGAAGCGCTGGAAGCTGCCGATGCGGATGTGGGAATGGCTCAGCCGCACCAGCACGGCGGAGCGGGTGGGGGAGGGCTCGTCGCCGCGCTCTAGGTTCTCGCCGGTCTCGATCAGGCTGAAGGTCTTCGAGGTCTCGACGCCGAGTGCCTCCAACATCGCGGTGGCCAGCACCTCGCGCACCCCGCCCTTGAGGGTGAGGCGCCCGTCCGCCGTGCGCGACCACGGGGTCTGGCCGCTGCCCTTGGTGCCAAGGTCGAGCAGGCGCCCGTCGCGCAGATCGTACAACTGCGCGTAGAGGAAGCCGCGCCCGTCGCCGAGGTCGGGATTGTACGAGCGGAACTGATGGCCGTGATAGCGAAGCGCGAGGGGTCGCTCGAAGCTGCCGGGCAACGGCGCGAAGCGCCCGAAATGCGCGAGCCACTCGGCCTCGCTCAGTCCCTCGAGCCCGACGCGCCGGGCCCAGGGTCCGTTGCGGTAGCGCAGGACCGTCTTGGGGAAGTCGGCCGCCGCCACGAGGTCGTAGAAGGCGGGGCCGAGATCGGCGTGGCGGCGGGACGGCCGGGTCGCGGAGGTCTGATCTGACACGAAGACGCCGGGTGATGGGATCGAAGGGAGATGGTACCTCCCCGAACTCGGGCGCGGGCCCGCGAGGTCAAGCGATCGGATAGCTCCGGCCCTTCCAGGCCCCCGCGCCGGCCCGGCCCGGACGAAGCAGGACGTTCCACTGGATCGCCAGCGCCGTGCACACGGCGGCCGGGTGGAGCGGGATCGTCGCGGGCGCCTCGGCGCAGACCAGGGTGATCGCGGCGCGGGTGGCCAGCGAGATCAGTGCGGCGGCGCCCGCCACGAGACCCGCGCTCGGCGACGCGAGCCCGAGAAGGCTTGCGAGCGCCAGCAACCACGGCAGGACGTGGCCACCGAACAGCAGCACGGTCCAGACCGGCAGGGCGCGGGGCGTGGCCATGCCCTCGTGTGCGTTCTTCGAGAAGCCGGCCCAGGCCTGGTCGAAGCTCCGATACATCCGGCAGGAGGCGAGCGCGTGGGCGGCGACAAGGTCGGTGCGGTGGCCGGCCTCACGGAACCGTCGCGTCAGGAAGATGCCGTCGTGCAGGCGCTCCCGGATCGCGCCGTGACCGCCCGCGGCGAGGTAGGCATCCCGTTCAGCCAGCAGCAACTGCCCGCAGGCCGCCGACAGCGACGGGTCGATGCGTACCCGCATCAGGGGCATCGGCAGGTAGCCGAGCAGGAGGAAGCCGATCATCGGCACCGTGAGGCGTTCGCCCAGGGTCCCGGTGAGCTGACGCGGCACGCCGCTGACGAGCGCGTTGCCCGTGCGCACGGCATGCGCCGCGAGCCCGGCCGCGGCGTTGGGCTCCAGGGTCACGTCGGCATCGACGAAGAGCAGGTGCCGGCCCGCAGCCTCTTCCGCCAGTACCGCGCAGGCGTGGTTCTTGCCCGTCCAGCCCGGCGGCAGGTCCGGCACCGCGACGAGGCGCAGGCGTGGATCGGCCACGGCCCTGTCCCGAACGATATCAGGGGTGGCGTCGGTGGAATGGTCGTCGCCTACGAGCACCTCCACCGGCACGCCCACGCTCGCCAGCGCGGCCTCCACTGTGCCGGCGATGCTGCCGGCCTCGTTGCGGGCGGGGATCAGGATCGACACGAGCGGGGTGACGCCCGGATCGGGTTCGGGGGTGCGCAGCGTGGCGAGGTTGATGCCGGCCAGAAGTGCCGGGAGCAGGGCCAGCACGAGGCTGAGCAGCGCGAGGCCGAGCATCACGAGA